>SDBU01008785.1_pt1 | contig 11425 bp, 6 predicted proteins | sample 2277071 | NCBI WGS metagenome assembly SDBU01 (sample SAMN10397929, study PRJNA504765) | marine sediment metagenome | isolation source: marine sediment core GS08_GC12, 126 cmbsf | place: Arctic Ocean: Gakkel Ridge, Loki's castle | collected 2008 | reverse complement strand
CTTTTTGCCACCTCCAAAACCAAAGACCAAAACCAATAAGACCCACAACGATAGTAACTCCGATAGCAATTATCTGGCCAACCGAAATCTGATCTACCATTTTGATTCCAGCAATAACAGTCAATACGGGCAATAGAATCAACCAAGCAATTATTAGGGAGCGCATATCGCCCTCCCCCATACCCTTATTCTACCACAAGTTGTATCAAGCTTGGTGAAGGTCAAGGAATGGGGGTGAAGCCCCCGTCCTATTTTCTCCGGTAAATCCCGCTTTTTCCGCCCTTTTTACTTTCCAGATATATTTCGGCAATGGTCATCGCCCGGTCTACAGACTTGCCCATGTCGTAGATGGTCAAAGCGCTGACTGAGGCAGCGACCAAGGCCTCCATCTCCGCCCCTGTTTTGCCGGTGGTCTTCACCCTGGCAGTGATTCCTACAGAGTCATCCCCAGAAAGGTCGAATTCAATAGCGATATTATCAATCAGTATCGGGTGGCATAGTGGTATCAGTTCGGGCGTCTTTTTGGCGGCCATGATGCCGGCAATCCTGGCTACGGCCAGAACGTCTCCCTTTTTCACTCCGGCAGTCTTTATCTGCTCCAGGGTGGTTGGCTTCATCATTACCCTGCCCTTAGCTACAGCCTCACGTTCGGTCTCACCCTTCTGGCTTACATCAACCATCCGGGCTTCACCACTTGAGTTTACATGAGTTAGTTTGGTCATCATCTTCCTCCTCTTTCTTAGTTTTCCATCCCTATGTCATAAAGATTGTTTAATAACACCTCACCCTTTATCCCTCCTCTCCAAAGGAGAGGGGGAGGTGTGGGTCTTGAAGGGGCTTCGCCCCTTTCGATTCCCTTACTAAGCAGCCAGTTTCCCTAGCCACCTATCTGACACATCGGTCGCTTCACTGTCCCTGGAGCAAGCCACCCGGTCAGGTGATGCCGCTCCTTCTTAATAGCCACTGCCTGTTGGATTAGCTGTTTTAACTTATCCATGTTGGCTCCATTACGTAGCGGTTCCTTCAAGTTGACCTCGTCATCGTCTAGCAAGCAGGGTCGTAACTGCCCGTCGGAAGTAAGGCGAAGGCGATTACAGGTGTGGCAGAAGTGCTCGGTCATTGGGGTGATGAAGCCTATGGTCCCCCTGGCCCCGGGCAATCGGTAATACCTGGCCGGACCATTGCCTGTTTGGCCGGTGTAAGGCCCCAGTTTGCCTAGAGATTGGATATGCTCTTGTATTTCCTGGGCAGATACTGTCCCCACGGCTTCAGTCTCTGGCAACACGAAAGGCATGAATTCGATAAACCTGACATGCCATCCTTCTCTGATGCTCTTTTGAGCAAAGTCTAGGAGTTCATCGTCATTTACGCCCCGTAGCACGACCATATTTAGCTTGACAGGGTCCAGTCCGGCGAGACGAGCTGCCCCGATACCGGAGAGCACCTCTCGCAGTTTATCCCTGCCGGTAATGCGCTTGAACCTCTCCTCCTTTAGCGTATCCAGACTCACGTTGACCCGTTTCAGTCCAGCCTCTTTAAGCTCAACAGCGTACTTACTTAGCAGTATTCCATTGCTGGTAAGAGAGATATCGTCGATGCCCTCTATCTGAGAAAGCATCCAGACCAGTTTACTCAGGTCTGGCCTCAATAGAGGCTCGCCACCGGTAAGGCGCACTTTGTTGATACCCATACTGGATGCTACCCGAACTATGCGTTGGATTTCCTCATAGGAAAGGATTTCGCTTCGGGGCAGACGGGGTATAGAGCCCACTGAGCAGTAGACACAGCTCAGGTTGCAATGGTCAGTAACAGAGACTCGCAGGTAATCAATCTGGCGCTGCCAGGAGTCAAAAAGCCCTGTCATTTTCCTCTCCTTTTTATGTAGATGAATTCAGGTTCAACTGCTTTCCCTCTTAATCACATGGACCCCTGTAGCTTTAAAGGTAGCGTAAACTTTCATTGCCTTAACTAGATTCAACTCCTCGGCAGACCTTTTGGTTACCAGAGCAATTAGCGGGAAACCACAGTCTATCTCAACACGGGTGAGTGGGCCAAGTGATGCTAGTCGACTTACTTCCCCAATGAAGGAGTTTCTGGCACTGCTTGAGACCTTTGACAATGCTAGTGTTATATCCTCTGGCCTAATGCAAGCACAAACTTCTTCCCCTACCGGGTAGTCTGAAATCGCTTCTATAACATTATCCCCAAACTCTATAGTAACTGCCTTATCCTCGCTTGAGACTACCACTCCGCTGATAATATTCTCAACGCCCACAAAGTTGGCCACCTCTCTGTTTCGGGGAGAGTTGAATACCTCCCGCCATTCTCCTGTTTGCTGGATTTCGCCCTCTAAAAGTACAGCGGCTCTATCAGCTAGCCGTTGTCCCTGGGACATATCGTGGGTAGCCATTATTATCGTTGTGTTGTACCGATGAGTAATATTCGTTATCAACTCCTCGATTCTTGATGTCGAAACTGGGTCAAGGTTGGCGGTAGGTTCATCCAGTAGCAGTACCTCTGGTTCAATCGCTATCGCTCTAGCTATTGCCACCCTCTGGACTTCTCCTCCGGATAGCGTTCGGGCATTCCTGTTTTTATAGTCTGAGAGGCCAACCATATCCAGAATACTACCGACCTTTTGGCGAATATTGCTTTTTCCTATCCCTCTCCATTTCAGACCATAAGTGATATTATCGTAGATGCTTGTGTTAAATACTACTGGTTTTTGGAGTACGAAGGCCATCCGGCGTCGCACTTCCAACCTCCTTCTCCCCAATTCGGTCGTATCCATCCCCTCAAAATATATTTTCCCTGAGGTCGGCAAATCAAGCAGGTCAATCAAACGGAGAAGGGTGGTTTTACCAGCGCCAGTAGGTCCAATCAGGGCAAAGACTTCGCCCCGGTCCACCCTTATGTTGATGTTCTTCAGGATATCCTGCTGGCCATATCTCTGGCACAAGTCTATGGTCTCTATTAAAGACATTGCTACCTCTGCTGAATTCTATTTAAGACTATATTGACTATCAAGGCGATAGAGATGAGAATTATGCCTAGTGCTATCGACAGCTCAAAATCACCCTTGGATGATTCCAGCGATATGGCCGTGGTGATGGTCCTGGTAAAACCCCTGATATTCATGCCAACCATCATTGATATGCCAACCTCGGAGATGGCACGGCTGAACCCCATGATTACCGCCGCCACCACGGCGAACCTGGCTTCTCTGAGGATAAGAACCGCGGTCTGAAAACCACTGGCACCAAGTGAATGAGCCGTGTCCGGTATTGTCTTGTCTATACCACTGAGGGCAGAGATGGTCAGACCGAGCAGTATCGGGGTGATTAATATCATCTGCCCTATGATAATAGCCGTTGGTGTGAACAGCAGACCAAGCCCACCCAGGGGACCTGCCCGGGAGAGGAAGACAAAGACGAAAAGCCCGATGACGACGGTAGGTATGCTGTAGAATGTCTGAATCAGGTTTATCAGAAACCGCTTCCCCGCGAAACGGTTAAAGTGGATAAGACTGCCCAGCGGGAGGCAAATGAGAGAAGCGAGGATAACGGAGGTTACTGAAATACTCAGTGACCTCCCGGCTATCTCCATCACCTCCGGGTCAAGGGTGATAATGAGTTCTATGGCTTTGGTCAGACCCTGCCAAATCTCAGTCAATTGGTTTTAGCACCTCTTAATTGTCATGAATAATTGGCGGCTATTCAGGTTCTGCCCTGGCGCAGGGGGTGAATAGCTGTAGGCCGTACTCCTCGACGTCGTACTTACCGATAAGTTCCTGTATCTCGGGTGAGGTAAGAAAGCTTATCAGGTTATTAGCCATCTCAAGGTTCTTCACTGATACCTTTTCCGGGTTTACGGCAATGGCAGAGTAGACATTGAGCAGGATATCGCCTTTATCAACTGTAGGTGCCAGTTCCAGCTTGCCCTTGTAAGCTAGATAAGTGCCCATATCGGTCAGCGTATAGGCCTGTTTCTCACTGGCCATCATCAGGGTCGGCCCCATGCCAGTCCCGGCCTCTATGTACCAGGTGCCTGCTTTCCTGACTACTTCATAATCGTAGCCAGCTTTTCCCCAGATAGCCTTCTCTTTGCCGTGGGTGCCAGAATCATCACCCCGGGAGACAAAGCCTCCCTTTCCTGTCTCCATCAGCTTTTTAAAGGCTTCTTCAGGGCTCATGCCCTTGATGCCTGCCGGGTCAGCTAATGGCCCGACAATTAGGAAATAGTTGTAAGCAAAGGGGACTCGCTCTACACCGTAGCCCTCGGCGACAAACTGCTGTTCGCGAGCTCTGGAGTGAACCATGATAATGTCCACATCACCTCTTCTGCCGTATTCCAGCGCCTTGCCCGTGCCGGCCTCCATGATATCTAACTCAATGTTATACTTTTCCTCGAACCTAGGCTCCAGGTATCCCCAGAGACCGGTATCATACAAGCTGGTTGTTGTCGCCACCCTCAGTCTCGTCTGCGGTGGTAACGGTGAGGCCGCTGAGGCAGCACAGCCAATTGTGCTAATCAGCAGGACTAAAAGTATTAATACGCCTAGCAAGTATTTCAGTCTTCTCAATGTTCTACCTCTCCATGTCTTGCCTAAGCTAACAAATAGAAAAGCACCTCAAAGGAGGTGCTCTACGCTGGCACAGACTTGCCATGAGTAAACTCTCCTTTCCAATAGCGGGAGGCGTGAGTGTTTCCCCTCATACCCTATCGTTTGCTGTCCGTAGGTAAAACACCCTTAGGCACAGCAACTCGGAGAATCATATTCAGTTCAATAAGGTTCGTACCTTATAGGTAAAGTAAATATACCCTATTATTGCTGGTAAGTCAAGCCCAGCCCGTGTAGAGAGTTTTATGGGAGACTCTGGGAAAGCCACAACTAACATGTTGACCTTCAGGTACCAGTGCCATAATATAGTCACAAGGCCACTGTTAGTTCTATGATTGGCTAGCTGGGAAAAGGTTTAGTTATTGGTGGTTATGCAATGGTGAGGCAGCTTTCAAAGTCGAAGTGTCTGGGTGCTTTAATCGGCACTGGGCTTGGGGATGGTCTGGGAGCACCGTTTGAAGGATGGCTTAGGGTTAAGCCTCAAGAAATCGAGGTAATGGCTGAGAGACGAGAGGTACTAACCTATACTGATGACACCCATATGATGATTGGCATGGCTGAATCCCTAATTCGAACCAATGGCTTTGATGGTGAGGACATGGCACGTACCTTTATCCGAAATTATGAGCTTGAACCTTTTCGTGGTTACGGACCAGGGCCACCCCACATTTTCCGATTGATAAGAGCTGGTGAGGCTTGGGATGGAGCTGCCCAAAAACTGTACTATGGTGGCTCTTATGGCAACGGTTCAGCAATGAGAATTGCCCCAATAGGTGTGTTCTACCACGATAATCCAGATGGGCTGAGGGAGATTGCCCATAAATCAAGCCAGATTACCCACGCTCACAAGCTGGGCAAGGAAGGAGCTGCTTTGCAGGCCTATGCAATTGCCTTGGCTATAAATCTTGAGCCACATCTTGTCTTTGAGCATATTGGCTTCCTCGGAAAACTAATTGACTATGTAGACGACGGGGTGTACAGGCAAAAACTAAACAGGATAAAAGAACTTCTTGCCGTACCTGATAAAGCCGAAGTTGCCCATGAGCTAGGGAATGGGATTGAAGCCTTCAATTCGGTGCCTACAGCTATATATTCCTTTCTAGCTCAGCCTAATTCTTTTGTCGAAGCTGTCCTCTATGCTATCAGTTTGGGTGGAGACACCGATACTATCGGAGCCATGACCGGAGCTATCTCAGGAGCATACCTCGGTATTGAATCAATCCCTGATAGCTGGAGGAATAAGCTTGAGAATAGACACTACATAGAGGAACTAGCTAACAGGTTATGGAGCCTGAAAGCTGGGGGTGGCTAGGAGTAAGACTTACAAGGTTAGCCACCGAAACGCCATCTACAGTCCGCTCATAAGTTCAGGGTGAAACAAAGGAGAGTCTCCTCTTGTCAAGCGGAGTGTATCTGTGGAGCGGGAGATGGGGCTCGAACCCACGACCCTCTGCTTGGGAAGCAGATGCTCTACCACTGAGCTACTCCCGCTATTTATTAATTATAAGGTAGTGAGTATTTGAAAGCAAATAAGAGTGAGGGAGAGTAAAGGTATGAGATGGTAAGGAGTGTCTATTGAGTGAGCAGGAGTGGGTGAGTACATCCCCGTGAATGTCTATTAACTCTTGCTTGGGAAGCAGATGCTCTGCCTACTGAGCTACTCCCGCTGGTATGGCCATTGTACTAGAGTAGAGTTGGCAAGTGCAGTACAACAATGTACATCGTTGTCCCGCTTGGGAAGCAAGCACTCTTCCGCTGAGTTACACCCGCACCTAAATTCACCGACGGAGGACAAAACCTCCTTTTTTAGCTTTGCAATCCATAAGGACATCTAGACAATGTGGATGGATATTCTGACAACTGTCATTGATTTTCTACATTTGCATAATTTTCTGCATCTTGCCCTCCTTCCTTTTTGTTGTTCTGTTGCCAGGAAAGTATGTCCTGCGGACTCAGTATCGCTAACGAGGCTCCACTCTGGTATCACTGTTCACTGCAAATCAAGACAATCTTATCGCATACAGACGCCTTCTCCATCAATTCGTGAGCGCGGGCTGCTTCAAATAATGGAATGCACTCGCCAACGACAGGTTTGATTTTATTCTATATCGGCACCAGCCTTACCAAAGTTCATGATGAGCCTCGAGTAATCAAGGCCGGTTACATAGCCATCGTTATTGAAGTCACAGTACGGGGTAAGTCTTGGGGCTCCGGGGTCATCCACTTCATACCCAAAACACATGATTAGTGCCGAGTAATCGAGCCCGGTCACTGCGTTATCGCCATTAGTATCACCCTCCATCAGGGTGCCGAGATTGACCTCGACCGGACCGGGGGAGCTAACCCCTACCCCGCTTGCCAGGTTCTTGAGGGTGGTCTTACCTTTGACCCTGATATCATACGTCCCTGGTTCGACCATGAGTTCTATAGTTCCGTTGTCGGAGGTCTGGGTCTCAAAGTGATGGAGACTGCCGTGACCCTCGGACTCGGTCCAGGGGGCACCCGGGGCGTGGAGCCAGACTTCTACCGGCATAATCCATCTGTCGTCGGGAGGGGCAGGTCTGCCTTGAAGTGTCACTGTTATCCTTAATGGCACCAATGTGCCAAAGATGTTCTCCCACCAGGTGATATCATCAGCGACTCCTGCCGCTCCGAGGATATCAATATCGCCGTCGCCATCAACATCGGTGGCATAGACACCCCGGGCGCCGTCAAAATCCCCTTTTATGGTACGCTCGGTGAAGTTCTCACTGCCGTCGTTCTCCCACCAGGTGATATCATCACCACCTACTGCTGCACCGAGGACATCAACATCGCCGTCACCATCAACATCGGTGGCATAGACATCATCGACTCCATTAAAATCCCCTTTTATGGTGTGCTCGGTGAAGTTCTGGCTGCCGTCGTTCTCCCACCAGGTGATATCATTAGCGAAAAATGCTGCACCGAGGATATCGATATCGCCATCACCATCAACATCGGTGGCATAGACACTAATGGCACCATCAAAATCCCCTTTTATGGTGTGCTCGGTGAAGTTTTGTGAGCCGTCGTTCTCCCACCAGGTGATATCATCAGCTTCAAGTGCTGCGCCGAGGACATCGATATCACCGTCGCCATCAACATCGGTGGCATAGACACCCCGGGCGCCGCCAAAATCCCCTTTTATGGTACGCTCGGTGAAGTTCTCACTGCCGTCGTTCTCCCACCAGGTGATATCATTACCACCTACTGCTGCACCGAGGACATCAACATCGCCGTCACCATCAACATCGGTGGCATAGACACTGCAGGCACCATTAAAATCCCCTTTTATGGTGTGCTCGGTGAAGTTTTCACTGCCGTCGTTCTCCCACCAGGTGATATCATTAGCATAAGCTGCTGCGCCGAGGACATCAATATCGCCGTCACTGTCAACATCGGTGGCATAGACACTATAGGCACCATCAAAATCCCCTTTTATGGTACGCTCGGTGAAGTTTTCACTGCCGTCGTTCTCCCACCAGGTGATATCATCAGCGTTTGTTGCCGTTCCGAGGACATCAATATCGCCGTCACCGTCAACATCGGTGGCATAGACACTAAAGGCACCATCAAAATCCCCTTTTATGGTGTGCTCAATAAATCTTAGAAATCCCGTCGATGTGGTGAAGCTAAGCTCGCCTCCACGAACGGTTACATTATCAGCGGTCGCCTTAGCCCTGAAGTAGTAGGTGGTGTTGGCGGATAGACCGCTTAAGTTATCACTAAAGTTGCCGGTTGAGTCCATTGCCTGAGGGGAGGTCTCACTGGGATAAGGTCCGCCCTGGCTCTCACCCCAGTCGAAGGAGACGTTCACCGAGCCGTAGTCACCCAGGCTACCCAGGTTGCCATGCAGGTTCGCTAAAGTGGCGGTAATATTGTCGGCGGCATTGGTGGTTACTACCGGTGGTTCCTGCTGAAGGATAAAGTTATCACTGGCAATGGTATATGACCAGGTAGCATTATATGAACCGGGGGGTGTAAAGCAGCGCTCGCAGACAATCACATGCCAGGTTCCAGTGGCGCCTGTCCCTGGAGCAAAGGTATGCTGACTTGACAGATTGCCACTTGAGCCAGAAGTAACATTGTCAGTGACTATCTTATTATTGCTGCCGTTGTAGTAAGCCACCCGGTAGCTATAACTGGGCAATAAACCGGTGCTGTACATATAGACTGTATCGGAGCTGTGGTAATCATTGTCGTGAATGGTATGCGCCGAATCCTGGTACGAGTTAAATGTTAGCCCCGTGTTCTCCCACCAGGTGATATCATCGGCAAGCCATGCTGTGCCGAGGACATCAATATCGCCGTCGCCGTCAACATCGGTGGCATAGACACCCCGGGCGCCGTCAAAATCCCCTTTTATGGTGTGCTCGGTGAAGTTTTCACTGCCGTCGTTCTCCCACCAGGTGATATCATCAGCCCTATATGCGGCACCGAGGACATCGATATCGCCGTCACCATCAACATCGGTGGCATAGACATCATTGGCTCCATTAAAATCCCCTTTTATGGTGTGCTCGGTGAAGTTCTCACTGCCGTCATTCTCCCACCAGGTGATATCATCAGCGCCAAATGCTGTGCCGAGGACATCGATATCGCCATCACCATCAACATCGACCGCATATACATTACGGGGACCACTAAAAGTGCTGGTAATGGTATGCTCGGTGAAGTTTTCACTGCCATCGTTCTCCCACCAGGTGATATCATCAGCCCAAGATGCGGCACCGAGGACATCGATATCGCCGTCGCCGTCAACATCGGTGGCATAGACACTGCAGGCACCGTCAAAATCTCCTTTTATGGTATGCTTGGTGAAGTTCTCACTGCCGCCGTTCTGCCACCATGTGATATCATCAGCGACTCCTGCCGCTCCGAGGACATCGATATCGCCATCGCCGTCAACATCGGTGGCATAGACACTAATGGCGCCGGCAAAATTCCCATCTATGGTGTGCTCGGTGAAGTTCTCACTGCCGCCGTTCTGCCACCAGGTAATATCATCAGCGAATTCTGCTGTACCAAGGATATCAATATCGCCGTCGCCATCAACATCGGTGGCATAGACACTGTAGGCACCATCAAAATCCCCTTTTATGGTGTGCTCGGTGAAGTTTTCACTGCCATCGTTCTCCCACCACTTGATATCATCAGCACCTTCAGAAGCACCGAGGACATCAATATCACCGTCACTGTCAACATCGGTTGCGTAAATACCGACGGCCCAACTAAAAGTGTTAGCGATGATATGTTCTGTGAATCGGAGCGGAGTCTGGGCATCTATCAGTCCCCAGCCATATATGTTATCCCAGCCCGGCGTCCCATTGTCTGTAGCCGTGGACTCAAGGGCATGCTTCACCCGGGCTGGTGTCCAGTCAGGGTTCTTTTCCAGGAGCAGGGCGGCAACACCGGCAGCAATGGGACAGGCCATGGACGTCCCCCCCATCAGATAGTAGTCCGCCGGTCCACTGCCGTCGTTCGCGCTTGTGTTATCTCCATTCGGGCCATCGTTGTCAATATAACGAGAGCTGGCTCCACTGGGAAATGGATATACATCATTATCCCGGCAGGAAATTATGCCGCTGCCAGGGGCAACGATATTGGGCTTGGGCGGGGCGCCAGCATCCACCCTCGGTCCCCGGCTGCTGAAGGTGGATATCTGGTCAACCGGGTTATCGGGGAACCACCAGCCAGTGTTAGCATAATCGTACCAGGTCTGCCTGGTATTATAGGAACCAACGGCGATAGCGCTATCGGCATCAGCCGGAGAGCTAATAGTATAATCAGGGTCTGCATCCTGGAAGGTTACTGAGCCAGCACCCGAAATCAATACATAAATGTGAAAATTTTGTGAGGTAGCCGAGCCGTTAGTGACCTTCACGTAAGGAGTGTCACTTCCTGAAGGAACCGCGTAATGATGACCGGGTGAGTCTCCGATGTAACACATTCTGGCTTCAGTGCCTCGTGTGCTCTCTGTTTGGTCTTCATTAACTGTAGGTATTGTGTTTTTATCGGGGTCATAGAACTGTATACTGAGGTCATTGCTGGTACCAGTGCCATCATACCACACCAGATTAAACCAGAGGGTGGTATCATTAGTGCCGGCCCCGGTAACATTAACCTGGATAAAGCCAGTAGTATTACTAGCATTGACAGTGCCTGAGTAATGCTCATCATCAGCAGCATCATTGCCGGCTGATATAAATACCACCGCCCCCTGGCTGACAGCGTAATCAACAGCCTGCGCTTCTTCACTTGTTCCATCGTGATAGGTGCCCCAGCCGCCATAGCTAATAGTAATGATATCAGCACTGTAATTGTCGGTTGCTGCCTTGATAGCATTTACCATGGCAGCGGTTGAAGCCATACCGGTTGTATCATCGCCGATTTTGAGGAAGATGAGGTCGGCACCCGGCGCTGAGCCCCTATATACCCCGCCGGATTGAGTGCCCCGGCCCAGGACACTGCCGGTAACATGGGTGCCATGCCCGGTAACATTATTGGAGATAGTGTCATCCAGCGTGGGATAGTCCCAATAATCCTTGCTGGCAACCGGCGTGGGAATATCGGGGTGGGTAACATCCAGCCCTGAGTCCAGCACCGCTATCCTGACGCCGGTTCCGTTATAGCCCGAAGCCCAGACATCATCGGCATTAATCTTCTGGGTACCTAAATCATTCTGCGGCTCAAGCACCCTCTCGGCTGTTTCCAGCCTGACTACATAGCCCTTCTCTGCCGATGCCGCCAGCTTGTCTATGGGCATATCGGCCAGAATAAAAC
>SDBU01008784.1_pt1 | contig 11426 bp, 9 predicted proteins | sample 2277071 | NCBI WGS metagenome assembly SDBU01 (sample SAMN10397929, study PRJNA504765) | marine sediment metagenome | isolation source: marine sediment core GS08_GC12, 126 cmbsf | place: Arctic Ocean: Gakkel Ridge, Loki's castle | collected 2008 | reverse complement strand
TCCTATTTGTCAGCACAGATGATCCGCCGTATCATTGAGGGACAGCCAGTACCTCAGATCCAGGTAGGTGAACCAGTCATGTTCAAGCGACGCAAGCCCCACGAGAGTAGAATTCCAGAATTGTCCAATTTGCAGGCTCTGCACGATTTTATCCGTATGCTGGATGCTGAGGGGTATCCACGGGCGTTTCTGGAACATGCGGCCTTCCGGTACGAATTCTCGCGGGCAGCGCTCTACGATGGACGGATTATTGCTGATGTGGTGATCACACCAATGGAACGGAAGAACTTGTGACCATACTTGTCATAGCGGCCCACCCCGACGACGAAGTCCTCGGCTGCGGCGGCACCATCGCCCGGCTGGCCCAGGAAGGGCACAACGTTAACATCGCTATCCTGGGCGAGGGGATCACATCCCGCTACCAACAGCGAGAGCAAGCCGACGAGGGCCTGGTCGAAGCGCTTCACGCTCGCAGCCGGCAGGTGGCGGAGTTGTTGGGCGCCAGGGACCCATTTCTTTACGACCTGCCCGACAACCGTTTTGACACTGTACCGCTGCTGGACGTGATCAAGATCATCGAGGGATTGGTAGAACGGTTGCAGCCACAGGTCATCTATACGCACCACGGGGGCGACCTGAACGTTGACCACGTATTGGTGCACCGGGCCACGCTGACGGCGGTACGGCCGATAGCTGGCTGTCCAGCAAGGGAGATTTATGCCTTCGAGGTGCCATCCTCGACCGAGTGGGCCTTCGGGCAGTTCCAGCCAGCCTTCCGACCTAACGTCTTCGTGGACATCAGCGCCACGCTGGAGACCAAGGTGCAGGCGATGGCGCTGTACGAGAGCGAAGCCCGGCCCTTTCCTCATCCCCGCTCGCCCGGGGCCCTGCGGGCACTTGCGCGCCGGTGGGGGGGTGCGGTGGGAGTCAAGGCGGCGGAGGCGTTTGAGTTGATACGTAGCGTCTTGCGAGGAAAGGACGATCTTGTTTAAGCATCTCAGAAGGTTTCTGGGACAGTCAACTGTCTATGTCGGTGGAGAGTTCCTAGTTAGGGCAGTTTCTTTCTTCCTGCTGCCCATCTACACTAGGCGTCTGACAACGACAGATTACGGCATTCTATCAGTCGTTAGCACCGTAAGCAGTGTGCTCAGACCCATCTACCTGATGGGTTTGGGTAGCGCGGTGACGCGCTTTTACTTTGATTTCGAAGGTGAGAAGGAGCGCAGAGATCACTATGGCACGATCTGGCTATTCCTCATGGGGGCGACCTTTGCTGCAACGCTGCTGTTTGAGTTTGTTGGCGAGCCATTGTTTAGGGTGGTGCTGCGGCAGACTCCTTTCAACCCATACATCCGACTCGCGGTATGGACAATATTCCTGTCCATGGCCTCGGTGATCCCTTTGCGTCTGTTCATCGTACGTAAGAAAGCTCTGCCGTACTCAGTGCTGCAAATTGCCACTGCTCTCTCTAGTATCGGATTAGTCATCTACTTCGTTATCTATCGAGGTGATGGGGCGCTTGGCAGCCTCAGAGCAAGATTTGTGTCAGCTCTAGTTCTTGGTGTTGTCTACATCATGCTAACCTGGAGAGAGGTAAACCCGTCCTTCTCGGTAGCGAGGCTGCGTCCCGCACTGGCGTTTGGCCTCCCCCTGGTACCCCATGTTTTGGCGCATTGGGCATTGGGTCTCTCTGATCGGCTTATACTGGAACGCTTTGTCACGTTGGACGCCCTCGGCCTCTATTCGCTTGGGTATCAGTTTGGATCGCTCATACGCTTGCTAGCCATAGCCATCAACCGGGCAACAGTCCCCTTTTATTACGAGATTGCTTCCACACCCAATGGCAAGTCGGTGTTGGCGAGATTCACCACCTATTACGTGGCGATAATGACGATGTTGGCCCTCGGCTTGGCTTTATTGTCCCGCGAAGCGATTGTGTTGATGGCCGATCCAAGCTATCACGCAGCTTATCAGGTCGTGCCTCTGGTAGCTGCGGGTTATCTGATGCTCGCCCTGTACTTTGTGCCTGTCAATGGATTGTTCTATCAAAAGGAGACAAGAGTTGTGCCTTTGATAACAACTCTTTCGGCAGCCGTTGGTATCGCCCTTAATCTGATCTTGGTGCCGCGATTTGGGATCATGGCGGCCGCATTCGCCACTTTCGTGGCCTATTTCATCCTACTCACAGGCGTTTTGATAGCTTCGATGCGAGTGTTTCCTCTCCCCTATGAGTTTCGCCGCCTTGCGTTGGTACTACTTATCGCGCTGATTGGGTTTGTTGTCGGCGATTATCTTCCTCTGAATGATTTGTTCCTCCGGATATTGCTAAAGACGGGTATTGTGGTAATTGGTTTCCCTGCAGTATTGTACATCTGCGGTTTCGTCACCGATGGGGAAATCGACCGTGTCAAACGGTTCTTTGAACTTCTTGGAGCTCACCGATGACTGCTCTCTTCCTTTTTGAGGTCGGGTGCCGCGAGCACCTGCTATTGCAAGAGTGGCATGAACACCCTGAAGCGGTTGTGGTGGGGTTGTCCCGTGCTGCCGGTTCCCGGGCGAGTGAAATGGGGATCCCCGCTCATCCACCTGAGCACTTTGGTTGCGCTGAACTGGATGAGCAGATTGAGGAAGAGGCTGCTCGGGCCAGCAGAATATGGGCCAACATGTATCTGGAGCGTCGAGATACCCCTGAATTGTCCTACGCTGGAGTGGATCTGCATATCCCGGCAGTACACAGAATGGGAATCGGGTACTATCCTGAGAGCTTCTTTCGTCGTGCGGTGCGCGGGTTTCGATATACTCAGCGTATCATCACCGAAGTAGCGCCTGACGAAGTCATCCTGTTTTGGGGTGGGTCCGTCGCGATTCAAGGGGGGCGTCTGGGGGCCACAATGGCAGCATCCAAATCAGACCTTTGTGTTAGGTTGCTCGAGGCTCGCAGTCTGCGGGCACAAGGTCATTGGCTGTGGTTGTATCAACTAAAACCCGTATTGCGCCTGGGACGTGACGTTGCTAGCGCATGCAAGAATTACCTGCGTTTTGCTAAAGCCGAAAGGGGGAGCACCAGACAGGTATTATACTTTCCGGTATACTATAATCGAATTCGTCTGGTTCGCTCTGTACTGGAGGAACTTGCGGCACGGGGATATTGTGTTAGAGTTATTGCCTCTCGTCATGACCGTCACAAAGGGAAGATGCTACAGGCGCTAGAGGCTTCAGGATTTCCTTTTTCTTTCCTAGAAGAGTACTTTGGCTTCAGACCTGTCGGGCGGTTGGCACGTTGGCGAACCTACTCTGCCGTGAGGCGATCGGACGATGTGTTGCCATCAGACTCTGGCGACGAGATCGCCTCTCTGGTGCGTTGTGTGTGGAACAGAGCTAGTCTCTACTATAGATCTCATTGTTTCTATGGGCTGGCCCGCCTGGTAGAAGTTTTCCGGTGTATTATTGAAACTGAACGCCCTGGTTTACTACTCTTCAATACGGATGAAGCGTCTACCGGCAAGGTTGCTGCCCTGGTGGGCCTGCAATATGGCGTTCCGGTGATGAGTATGGATCATGGACTGCAATTTGATTCTCCCCGTATCTCTGATTTGTTGTTTGACAAGATGGCCGTAGCTGGTCCGTTCTCGAAGGACATGTTTGTAGGAAGAGGAGCCGATCGGGAGCAGATTGAAGTAACGGGGATGCCGATTCATGATGCCATCTGCGACAAGCTGCACGATCCCGTGAACACTGGCCTGCTCCAGGAATTGGGTTTTGAGCCAAACAGACAGCACATACTGCTATTGACTCATCCCGCGACGCGATACGGGTCCGAACAGATACGGAGGCGAATACTGAGGGTTGTGATTCAGGCGGTCACAGCTCTTCCTGAAGTTGATCTGATCATAAAGCCCCATCCCAACGAGACAGATGGTTTAGCCCGAAGTGAACTGGATGCTTCGGGGCTGGGTAGAGGAGCAGTTGTTGAAGATGTGGAGAAACTGTATGATCTTCTTCATCTGTGTGATCTGGCAGTGACGACATTTTCTTCTACGACGGCGATTGAGGCAGTATTGTTCGACAAGCCTGTCCTAATGCTCAATCTTACGTGTCGTCGCAATACACTTGGTTGTGCGCGGGAGGGGGCCGCTATTGAGATAACCCAGGTGGAGGAGGTCGCTCAGACAATTCGTGATCTGCTCTACAACCAGGATGTCTTATGTCGTCTTCAAGAAGCGCGCCAGGCGTTCATCAGGCGATACGCCTATAGGCTTGATGGTCAGTCGCACAAACGCGTGGCAGACGTCGCAGAAGAATTGATTGAAGCGAGTAGCTTATGAGTCAATTAGCATCTACCAGATGGAAAACTACCTGGTCACCAAGACTTGAGGTTGGCTGAGTTTTGGAGTAAAGTGGACATGGACGTCATTGTGATTGGCGTAGCAGGCGGTACGGGATCGGGCAAAACAACAGTATCACGTCGGATATTGGAACAGGTGAGTGTGGTGAATGTTGCATACATACAGCACGATTCCTACTACAAGGACCGCAGCCACCTGAAGCCGGCGGAGAGAGCATGTATTAACTTCGATCACCCGGATGCGTTGGAGACGTCGCTTTTGGTTGAACATGTCAACTCTTTAGTCGCCGGCAACGCTATAGATGTGCCGGTGTACGACTTTACGACCCACACGCGTGGAGCGGAAACGACGCGGGTGACGCCACGACCGATCATACTGATTGAGGGCATCCTGATCCTGGTAGACAAAGAGCTGCGCAATCTGATGGATATCAAAGTCTTCGTGGACACCGACGCCGACACGCGGTTCATTCGCCGCCTCAAGCGGGATATTCAGGAACGCGGCCGCTCGATGGAATCAGTTATCCGTCAGTATGAGGAAACGGTCAAGCCCATGCATCTTGAGTTTGTCGAACCCAGCAAACGGTACGCCGACATTATCATTCCAGAGGGTGGCTTGAACGAGGTTGGCGTGGATATGTTGGTCACGAAGATTCGATCGTTGCTATCGTCCGTACAGGAGTAGGAATCTGTATGCATTATACAGTTCATCACGATGAGGCTATTGACACCCGTATTGCCTCGGATGTCTCAATGATCCGTGAGCGTTTGTTGGCGATGTTTCCCCAGATTGAGGCAATAGTCCTGGTAGGTGGCTTTGGGCGCGGTGAGGGTTCTGTTTTGGTTGAGGAGGATGGGAACATCACCCCCATCAACGATTATGATTTGGTGATAATTTCAAGCAATCCGTTGTCAAGTGAGGTCGTCTCACGTATACGCAAAGAGTTGGCAACAGAGTTAGGCATACGGTGGGTTGACATCAGCAACTACACGTTGGCGCAGCTCAAACACTTGCGTTACAGAATGTACACTTACGACCTCAAATATGGCAGCCAGGTCATCTATGGAGATGCAAGCATATTGTCGCTTATCCCAGATATGCAGGCTGAGGAGATGCCTCTCATAGAGGCGGAGATCGAACTGTTCACACGGCTGTGGTGTTTCCTGGGGCCGTTTCACGTACGATTTGCGGAGCAGCAACCTACTGACGAGGAGAATTTCTTTCTTGCCAACCAGTTGTCAAAAGCGCTGCTTGCCTGTTCGGATGCCTTGCTGATCCCGAAAGGTCTGTATGATCATAGCTTCGCGGAGCGGCTGCGCCGGTTCGAGAAGACGTTTCAGGATAAGACTGACCTGTTGCCATTGATTCGAGAGGCGACCGAGTTCAAATTGCGTCCCACGCGAGAAATCCACTACGACGTCATTGAGCGGTGGTTCCAGGTGCGGCGCGTGTTTCTGGATACGATGTGGGATTTTGTCAATCAGATGTATGGACGGAAGTTGACAGATTGGCAACATTATGCCTGGTGGTACGAGCACAACCCGAGAACGCTCCTGAGAAGATCGTATCACTCTGTTATCCGGCGCAACCGAGGCTATCGCAAGAGGCTACACGTTAGCTTGTTGCAACTCTACCTGTTGATAGCTTTCGAGCGATCAGGGACGAGCCAGCAGTGGCTACGGCTAGCGAAGGAGCGTGCCACAGCGCTCACGGAGGAAGACTACCTGCCCCACTCGTGGGATCAAATGCGACAACTGGCTGCTGAACTACGGATGGAGATATAGTGAGTAAAGACCCCGTGCTGTTCATACTTCTGGATGCCTTTCGCTGGGATTATCTCAGCCCTGACACAACGCCGTATCTCTGGGATTTGGCTCATCGTAGTGTGTACGTTCGGCAACTGAAACCCAATTTCGGCTTTTGTGAGCGGTCTGAGGTATTCACAGGGACTCGTCCAGTAGTCAATGGCTATCTTACGGCCTTTGCGTATGGTCCAGACCATTCGCCCTTTGCTCCTTATAAATGGGAGCTAAAGCTCTGGCAGCCACTCGATTGGCTGTTGAATGGCAGATACGTTCGATATGCTCTGAGGCGCTACCTTAGTGCGCGCGGATGCACCGCGCCTGTTTATCAAATTCCACTCTCGTTATTGCCACTGTTTGCCCTGACCGAAGACGCCAGGGAACATTGGAAGCAAGGAGGCTTCTCGATTGAGTCCGTCTTCGACATACTACTGGCTGAACAGAAGAGTTTTTATTATGACGCATTTACGTCTCTAGGGTTGAAGAATGGTGACGATGCCAACCGGATTTCATTGCTATTGGCGCACGTTGGTGAACAGCACCACTTGTTCTTGCTCTATGTAGGTAGCCCAGATGCCGTGTGTCACCGATATGGCACGGATTCAGATGAATCTCGAGTCATGCTCCGCCAGGTGGATGCACAGGTGGCTGAGATTCACGCCGAGTTTAGGGAATGCTACAGTGACCTGAACCTTGTGCTGGTGGGTGATCATGGGATGACCGATGTGGTCCACTACCTGGACGTAAATGCGGAATTGCGAGACGCTTTTTCCAGGATGGCCAACGTGAGGATGGGAAGAGATTGCCTAATGTTCCTGGATTCAACCATGGCTCGATTTTGGTTTAGAAACTCCGAGGCTGAACCGGCCATTCGATCCCTGCTATCCATGCCCCAGTTTGTCCAGTGCGGGCAGATTCTTACCAAGGAGTTGGCGCGAGAGTTGCACATCCCGCCGCCCCCGAACCCGTACGGTGACTTGATCTGGTTGGCTAATCCGGGCGTGGTAGTTTTCCCCGATTACTTTCACACCTATCGCCCCGTCAAGGCAATGCATGGATATCACCCAGATCATCCGACAGCCAAGGGCATGGCGATCATCAACACTTCTGATGTCGAGAGGAAGAAGATAGAAGAGGCCCACTTGATCGATGTTTGTCCCACTTTGTGTGACTTGCTTGAGATTCGTTGTCCAGCGAGTAACACTGGAGTGAGCCTACTTCAGAATTCATAGGAGGAGCAAAGCATGATCGACGGAGTGACAACCAGACGTTTGAGGCTTATTCCTGATGAACGTGGACGATTGATGGAAATAATGCGGTGTGACGACCCAGAGTTCAGCAAGTTTGGTCAAGTCTATATGACCACAGCCTATCCCGGTGTGGTGAAAGGTTGGCACTACCATAAGAGGCAGGAGGACAATCTCTCTGTCGTGAAAGGCATGGTCAAGCTCGTGCTCTTTGATCAGCGGGCCGACTCTTCTACATATGGCGAGGTGAACGAGTTCTTCTTGGGTGAACATAAGCCCATGTTGGTGCATATTCCATCAGAAGTCTTGCATGGCTTCAAGAGTGTTGGAGAGACAGAAGCTATCATAATCAACCTCGTGACGGAGCCTTATGACTACGACGAACCAGACGAGTTTCGCGTACCGCCACATAGTGATGAGATCCCATACAACTGGGAACTCCGGGAGGGATAACACTCATGAAGATCTTGATCACAGGAGCACGCGGAATGCTGGGGACGGATCTGACTACTTTCCTCGCTCGTCAACACACAGTTATGTCCACCGACATTGATGATATGGATGTGCGGAGCGCGGAACTGGTTTTTCAAACCGTTGAGAAAGAACGTCCTGATGTTGTGATTCATCTGGCAGCCCTGACAGATGTTGACTACTGCGAAAAGGAGCCAGATGAGGCTTTCCGCACAAATACAGTGGGAACTCAGAATGTCGCTTTGGCCTGCCAGCGGTCCGACGCCGTCATGGTCTACCTGAGCACCAACAGTGTCTTTGATGGGGCCAAGTGCGAGCCTTACACTGAGTTTGACACACCTAACCCGCAAAGCTTCTACAGCCAAGCCAAGTATCAAGGCGAACTAGTCGTCCAGTCGCTCTTACCGCACTACTACATTGTGCGGGCGGGGTGGATGTTTGGGGGTGGCAAAGAAGACAAAAAGTTCGTAGCAAAGATTATGGATTTGGCTTCGACGCGAAATGAACTCAAGGTCGTCAACGACAAATTTGGGTCTCCCACGTACACCAGAGACCTCTCCGCTGGAATAGATAGGTTGATCAAGACTGGGCTGTTCGGTGAATATCACATGGTTAACACGGGGGGTTACTGCAGCCGACTCGAGTTTGCAGAGAAGATTCTCGAATTTGCACAGATTACTACCTGTACACTCATTCCGGTCAGCTCAGCCAGTTTTCCGTTGCCTGCACCCCGTCCAAGGATGGAGGCAGCTAGAAACTATCGAATAGAGCTCATGGGCATGAAATTCATGCGACCCTGGCAGGATGCTCTTCAGGAATATATTCAGACTGTTCTTATGAGAGAGTGCTGATGTCAGAGCATCATACCGAGCCGGAAGTGTCTGTTGTCGTTTGCATTTACAACGGCGAGAAGACTCTCCCTGCGTGTATTCAGTCTATCTTGGAGCAAGCGTATGCACGTGATGTATTTGAGATTATCTTTGTGGATGATGGATCGAAAGACAGGTCAGCGGAGATTTGTCGCGAATTTCTGGAAAGACATTCTGGTAAGAGTCCTAAATTGACTTATGTCTATCAAGAGAACGCCGGACTTTCCAGTGCTCGAAATACGGGCATCTACCTTGCTAGAGGGCAGATTATCGCCTTTATTGATCAAGACGCAGTGGCAGAGGAACACTGGTTAGACAATCTGGTCACGGCGTTTGGTTATGATAAAGGCGTCGGGGTTGTGGGTGGCCAAGTAAAGGTGCTTAACAGCCAAAGCAAATTCGCTAGTTTTATACGCAAGATCCACTACACACCGGGGCCGGGGGCGATCGGCATCATTGGCACAAATATGGCCTATCGTAGAGAGGTTTTTGGACGAGTTGGAGGGTTCTTTGAGGCATTCTGGCAGCGCGGTGATGAAACCAGCTTTATTCTTATCAAGTTATTGCCGCGTTACAAGAGCAGATATGTGCTCGATGCGATTGTCTATCACAAACATCCTGATCGCCTGGGAAAATGGCTCAGAGAGCGATTCCACAATGGCAAGTTCTATTCATGGGTGGCACAGCTCAAGAGTGACAAGAGCGGGGTACCTGACCTTCACAAGCAGCTTGGAAAAGTAGTGGGTTGGTCTGCTGTGCCATTGTTTGCGTTGTCTTTTGCAGGCTTTAGGTTTCTTAGCGTCGTTGCTTTTGGCAGCTTTTCTTTGCTTGCAGGCAGGTATTTTCGAAGACACTATCATACAGGTTTGAAGTACTTGGTTCAAAGTCGTGCTGCAAGAGGTTGGTTGATGATACCATTTGCAATTGTCGTGCAGTTGCTGGGAATGGCGGCCGAAGACATTGGCTTCTTCAAGGAGCTACTAATGGGAGAAAGGATAGATCCCTCAGATTCTGTGAACGATGCTTCCAAGCGAATTGTGCAGATATGCTCTAACTGCCAAACGTGGTGATGTCAATGTCTGAGGTTGAGGGTCATAGCAAGGCGGCCGCACGGTTTTCATTTAACGGTTTCCGGGTAAGGTGGCTTGTGCTTGGCTTTTGCTTGGTCAGCATACTCCTTATCTGGCCCAGAATACTGAAGCAGGCGGCGATCAATCACATTTATATCCGAGTTGTGACGCTGCTATTGGATACCCGAGGCGGTTCGGCCTCAAATGTAGCGGTACTGAATATGCATCCTAGTTGGATCGATATTCTGCCCGATCCACCACGGGCAAAGATGAGCCTGGCAGATGCTTACTTAGCTCTGGCTCGGCGCGAGTGGCAGGCTGCTCGGTCTGGTTTGGAAACATATTTAGCTGAAGGAGGCACAAGAGATCTGGCACTGCTGATGCTCGCTCACTTAAGAGCGGCTACGGGTGAGTGGAACGAGGCTGTGGAGTTGGTAGAGACTTACGGCTTGTTAATCAACGGTTGGCAGACCAACGCCCTTCGTGCCTACGAGCATGCCGACTCTCGCGAATTTGATTCCGCTATCGCTACGATGGATCACTTGATCTTTTTGTTTCAATCAGATCCAAGCGTGATGCAAGACATTATCCTTAGCGAGTATGGTGAACTGTGGGTCGCCAAGTATCGGGCTCACTTGGAAAGAAAACCGGACGACGTGAATGCCATTGTCCGGTTGGCAATAGGATATTGGCGCCAGGGTGTGCTCGAGAGCGCTGTAGAGTACGCCGACCTTGCGTTGGATCGGGAAATGGGACTCTCAACTCGGGACAGGGCCTGGATGAATTATGTCGTGGGGAGGAATTGGGAAGCCAGAGGGGCTCTTGTGACGGCGGTCAATTGTTTTCAGAGGGCATTTGAGGTTGATGCACGTTTTTATCGCGGCTATTCAGCGCTACTCAATTTGTATGACGTACTGGGATACACAAGTCGTGCCTCACTGTTGCGTCAGCAATTGGCGGCCATCGCGCCAACTCATACGGTTGAAGCTACGGTGGACGGACTTCGCCTAGTCGGTTTTGATTATGATTTTACCCCGTTTCCGGGCATGGCTCGCTCTGGTCAAGTAGAACTGACGCTTTATTGGGAAACCACTTTAGATGTCTTGGAAAAACAGAGTGGTGCTATCAATTTGAATGTGGTTGATGCTGGTCAGCGGGTGCTTCAACATTCGAAGATTCCTAATCTTGCCGCGAACGCATCATTCGATACGCTGCCAACAAAGGAAGGGGTAATTCCGGGATGGCAAGCGCCATTATACAGTGCTCCACATGGGCGATCTGAGATAATTGAACAAGACCGCGGAGGAGAACCGTCATTGGTGCTGGGTTTATACCCTCCAGCAGATCACTGCCGCGTTGGGCTGCGAGGGAGCACTGGCAAATTGGGAGGAGTTGTTTTGCCTGGCGTTTCCTATATTCTGGCAGGTTGGGTGCGTGTGAACGGCGGCGGGTTTTGTACGGTTCAAACCGTATGGTATACACAAGACGGTGTTGCGCTTTCCGAAGACACTTTCAACGCGATTGCGTCTTATGATGCACAATGGACTCTTACGGCTAGCGTATTTGAAGCCCCTTCAGCCGCTCATAGTTGCGAATTGCGCGTTACGTATCAAAATGGAAA
>SDBU01008783.1_pt1 | contig 11428 bp, 13 predicted proteins | sample 2277071 | NCBI WGS metagenome assembly SDBU01 (sample SAMN10397929, study PRJNA504765) | marine sediment metagenome | isolation source: marine sediment core GS08_GC12, 126 cmbsf | place: Arctic Ocean: Gakkel Ridge, Loki's castle | collected 2008 | reverse complement strand
TCCATGGATACTTTTGAATAGATTCTTCAACTTCTTCAGAAACCTTGCTCCAAGTATAATGATTATTTCCGGTAGAAGTCATTCTATCATGAAATAATACAATATTTATAAGGTTATCTGTTTTGTTTCCAGCTAGAATTGGAGCTGGAGGAAGCTGTCCATAATTCCATTTATTCTTTTCAGCCCACTCTGTGCCATTTTTCGCAATTATTGAAGGATATCCCTCTATTTCTGGACCTCCCCCATAGAAATAGATAAAGTCAAGAGCTGGTAAATTTTGCTTTTCCATTATTTTACGTAAATGATAGGTGATAACCGGCATATCAACTTGTTTGCCTGCATTGTTAAAGATATATGGAATTGAATTTATAACTTTCACCCTTAACAAAAAATGGTCTTTTGTAAAAAAAACTTTGCTGATCTCCATTATTTCATCAAGATCGTTCTCCTGGATTCCCTTGTCAAATGGTTCAAAATCCTCATCAATCTGAACTTGTATCCACTTAGGTGCTCTATGATCGTTAGCATATAAAGCGAAATTTATTATGAGAAAAAAAAATAATGTTTTAGAAAACCAATCCTTCATTATTATCTCCTTTGTTAATGTTTTTCTGTCAAAAACAAAAAGCATATTTTTAACTTATTTGCAGAAAACAAAAATTATATGTTCATTTTTTTTTTTATTCAATAATTAATTACACAAGGTTAATTGAAAGACATTTTTCAATCTTCAAATATACTAGATGTTGGAGGGAAGTTTACCCCTTAGAAGGGAGAGAACAATCAGGAAAGAGCTTTGGACGACCTTCGGTTTTTAACGATTGGAGACCGTCAATTATTATATGCAAGTGCATTATATATTAGAAAAAGAAAAGTTGGATTTTGTGTCTAAGCAAGCTTTTTAGATAAAGGCTATCTATTAATCGGTTTGATCCACCAGGTTGTAAGCCAATTAGGATAGTAAAAATTGCAAGAATCAGGTTTGGTTTGGAAAGCATCAAAACTTCTCCAATCAGCCATGTGGTCATAAACAGAATGATAATAGGAACGTTCAGCGTTATCTAACATTAATATCCCTCCCTTTTTTAACTTTGAAAGACTTTGTATGATACATCCTTTTCTATTGCGTCCATCCACTAAAATTAAGTCGAAGTATTCATCTGGAAATTGTTTGCAAACATTATAATAGGGATGCTCAAGTAAATATTGGCGAACTGGGAGGCAGTTTGGGTCTGTCTCAATTTTTTGCTTAATTAAAGCATACCAGCTAGCATCATGTTCTATGGAATATAAATTTGGCGTTCTTTTAGAAAACCATATTGTTGATGAGCCGGTACCAAATTCGAGTATTTTTGCAGAAGGATGTTCAGTTAAATATTGCTCAAGAAATTCGATTGCACCTTCTGTTAGCCAAGGTACTGGACGAATGTTTTCCGCATAAACTACAGCATTTGTTATAATTAAGGCTAATAATAATTTTCCTAAAAGTTTGATAATATTCTCCATTTTTTATAAAAAAAGCCAGACAGTTTCTTGTTATAATTTTTCATGTTTAAATGCTTATTAAAATATAACAATCAATCTTCACGGGTTTTATATTTTTTGGGAAGAGTCATGATGTTTTTATTATTTCCATGAGTGTTTAATTTTCTATTTCATGCGGTATGCCAATTCCGATATATTTAAAACCTTTTTTTTTCACGTCTAAATGATTATAATAATTTCTTCCATCAAAAAGAATTGGTTTTTTCATTGCCTTTTTTAGCTGATCAAAATCCAGTAACCTAAATTGTTTCCACTCAGTTAAAAGTGCTATTGCATCAGAGCTTTCAGCCGCATGATTTTCATCTTTGCACCAAACAATATTTTTATTTTCTTTTATAATCTTTTTTGCTTTTTGCATTGCTATTGGGTCAAAAAGCCTTAGTTTTGCTCCCTTTTTTAAAAGCTTTTCTATAAAAATAAGAGAGGGAGCATTTCTCATATCATCTGTATTGGGTTTAAAAGATAGGCCTAAAATAGCTATTGTCTTATCTTTTATTCCACCATTTTTAGAAAAGAATTTTATGACGTTTTTTGCTAAAACTTTTTTCTGGTTTGTGTTTACTTCATCGACTTTTTCTAGCAAAGAAGAGCTGATGCCTTTTTTTTTAGCCAAATGACAAATAGCTTTAATATCTTTTGGAAAACAAGATCCTCCATAACCAATACCAGCATATAAAAAACTATGACCAATTCTAGAATCAGAGCCTATTCCTTTTCTGATGTTGTTTATGTTGGCCCCTACTTTTTCACAAATGTTTGCCATTTCATTCATAAATGAAATTCTAGTTGCAAGCATTGCGTTTGCTGCATATTTTGTCAGCTCGGATGATAAAATATCCATAAAAATTAATTTATCACCTATTAATGTAAATTCATGATATAATTCTTTCATTATTTCAGTAGATCTTTGATTTTCAGTACCAATTACTATTCGATCTGGTTTTAAGCAATCAGATATAGCTGTGCCTTCTTTTAAAAATTCAGGATTAGACACAACATCAAAATCTATCTTTAAATCTCTTTTTGTGAGTTCCTCTAAAATTATATTTTTTACTCTATAAGTTGTACCAACTTCAGCAGTGGATTTTATAATTATGATTTTATAAGTATCAATTAAATTTCCGATCATTTTAGCTACATTTTCTATATTTATAGTGTTGCATGAGCCATCATCTCTTGATGGCGTAGGAACGCAGATAACACAGACTAAAGCATTTTTAAATGTGTTTTTATAATCTGTTGTAAAAAAAAGTCTTTTTTGTTCTTTATTTTTTTTTACAAGTTCTTCTAGATCGGGCTCATATATAGGAATATTAGATTCATTCAACATTCTAATTTTTTCTTCGTCGATATCTAAACATGTAACGATATGACCCATTTCAGCAAAACATGTGCCTGTTACTAATCCAACATATCCCGTTCCAATAATTAGTATTTCCATAGATGCGTGGTCATTTTTTGGCCATCCGCTTTTATCATCAGGACATTTATAGAAATTTTTATCCCTCCCTATTAAATGTCCTGCTTCAAAAATTAATGGAGTAAAATTTTGAGTAATTTGTTGAGATTGACCAAGTAAAGAAGGTTCTGTTAAATAATTCCAGACTTCATAAATTTTGTTCTGAGAAGTTTTCTTTTCGGTTTCGTATGGACGCCCCATAGTATCAAGCTCTTGCTGCTGAGACACTCCAATAGCTAAAGAAGATAAATTGATTTTATGTTTTTCAGAAATCTCAGCAGTTTTAGGAAGAGTTTTAAAACATCCATTTAAAAAAAATATCAAAAAAATAAATAAAATTTTTCTTCTCATAAAAAAACTCTTCTTTTTTGTAATACGTATCTAGCAATATTAGTTTGTAGAAAAATACGTTATTCAAAAAGGGTTTGTTGAAACTCTTCTTTTATATATTTAATCAGGTTTTTTCAAAAGTCTTTTGTTCTCTTTTTGCTAGAAACTTAAAAAAAGTAGGCGTCTCTATTTGTTTTAATTGACAATCCTAAACAATTGATTTTTCTTAAATGAAATTATTGTTTTTAATAATTAAAAGTTAATATAATTCAATCAATCCTATAAAAAAAGTTCTGTTATTGTTTTTTTTAATATTTTTTCATATCATATATATAAAAATAATAAATGGGAGAGAATTGTGAAGTGTCAAATTTGCGATAATAATAAATTAGCAAAAATTTTAGATTTACCAAAGTTTCCGTTTACAGGTATTTTTGTTTCAAAACCACTTAAAGATCATTTTGCAGATCAAGGATTAATGTACTGTGAAAGTTGTGGTCATGCACAGCTTGAAAATTTTATCCCTTATGAGTTGATTTACGATAACACTTATTCTCATAGGGGGTCTAAAAGTTCTATTGCAACTTCTGGAAATGATTTTTTCTATAACTTTTTGATAAATATTATTGGAGAAAAGAAATTTAGGTCTGTTGTCGATTTAGGATGCAACGATTTATATCTTTTAAAAAAAATATCTGCTGTTTCTGAAAATTTATATGGAATTGATCCAATATGGAAAGATAAAAATGGATCTAAAGTTGATAACATAAATGTTATTGGAGAATTTATCGAAAATGTTGATTTTTCCAAAGATGTTTGTAAGTCAGCGGATTTGATAATTTCTTCTCATACCTTTGAACACATACATGAGCCCCGAGAGCAATTACAGAAAATTGTAGAGAATTCTTCTGATAATGCTCTATTTATTATTGAAGTACCCTCTTTTGATACTTTAATCAACAATCATCGTTTTGATCAGGTATTTCATCAACATGTTAATTATTTTAGTCTTTCATCTATGAAAAAATTAATAGATTTAAGTGGATGTGAATATATTGATCATACATTTAATTATAATTTTTGGGGGGGGACGATGCTGTTTGCTTTCAAAAAAAATAAAAATAGAAAATCCTCTTTAGAGAGCTTTAATGCTCTCCCTAGAACTATTTCGAACATAAAAGAAAGTTATAAAATTTTTAAAGATTTATTAGAAAATGTTGTGCGTAGAATTCAAGTATCACCTAATCGTAAATATTTTGGATATGGGGCTGCTCAAATGGTTCCTGCGTTAGCATACCATATGAACTCTGATTTGAATTTTTTAGAATGTATTTTTGATGACAATGCAAGTAAAGATGAATTAATGTATCCAAATTTGAAACCTAAAATTAAACACTTATCTGAAAAAGAAGAACTTAAAAATAAAGATATTTTAGTTTTGGCTTTAGATAGTTTGAGATTAATTATTCCAAGATTAGTTGAGCTTTGCCCAAGAAAAATTATTATACCTTTAGATATAGCTTAAAACATGATAGTAAGGTTTTTTCTAAATAATACTAACAATGAAAAAATCGTTTGAATTTAGCTATTTTATAAACTATACTTGTTCGATATTTGATCATTTCAGGAGAAAGTGTGGATTTTAAATTAGCAAATAAATGCGCTTTTGTCTCTGCAGCTGGCAGGGGAATCGGGAGATCGATTGCAAAATGTTTAGCTAGAGAAGGAGCAAGCTTGGTCGTAAACTCTAGGACTAAAGAAGACCTTGAAAGTTTATTAGAAGAGCTTAAAGATACTTCCAAGCATAAAATATTTTGTGCAGATTTGACAGATTCAGAAAATATTAAAGAATTAATTAATTTTTTCCAGGTCCACAATATGATTCCTGACATTATTGTACATAATCTTGGTGGTAATTTATCAATTACCGATCCACTATGCTCTGTTGAAGAGTGGAGGAGAGTACAAAGAATAAACTTGGAAATTCCAATTGAGATTAATAGATTAATAATACCTCATATGAGAAAAAAAAAATGGGGGAGAATTTGTCATACAGCATCAATAGCAGGATTAGAGAATCAAGGTCCCCCTAGTTATTGTGCAGCAAAAGCCGCTTTAATTGCTTATACAAGAAGTGTTGGCAGATTTGTTGCAAAAGACGGAATTGTTATGAACACAATACTTCCTGGCGCTGTTTTTACCGAGGGAGGATATTGGGATAAAATGTCAAATGATAAACCAAAACACGTTGAAAAGTATTTGAGTGAGAGAATGGCAATACAAAGATTTGGCACACCTGAAGAAATAAGCGAGGTTGTTGCGTTTTTATGTTCAGATTTAGCTTCTTTTTGTATAGGATCGGCTTTTCTTGTTGATGGTGGTCAAGGTAGATCTTTTTACTCTCAAGAATGAATTATAGAGGACTAAATGAATTCAGATTTAAGAAAAAAAATTGTTGAAATAATTTGTAATGGAAAAGAAGGGCATATACCTAGTTCATTTTCTATTATTGATATTTTAAACTATTTATATGAAAAAGTATTAATTTATGATTCAGATAATCCGAAATGGGATAAAAGAGATTATTTCATTTTAAGTAAGGGACATGGTGCTGCAGCTTTATATACGATACTTCATAAATTTGGGTTTATTAACGATGATATTATAAATTTATATGCTCAGCCGGGAGGGATTTTAGGGGGGCATCCAGATGTTACTAAAGTACCAGGTATTGAAGCGTCAACAGGTTCATTAGGTCATGGTTTCCCTATCTCAGCGGGACTTGCTTTGGGTTTGAAAATACAAAATTTGAAAAATAGGGTTTTTTGTCTCTTAGGAGATGGAGAATGTAATGAAGGAACTATTTGGGAAACAGCTTTAGTCGCAAAAAATCTTAAGTTAGGAAATTTAGTTGCAATTATTGATTTTAATGGATCTGCAGCACAAATTTTGCCAGTAGATCCTTTTCGCAAAAAATGGGAAGCCTTTGGCTGGGAGACTTATGAAATTAATGGTCATGATTTTACTGAAATAGATAAAGTTTTTTCTAATCTATCTTATGGCTTAGAAGAAGCTCCTAAAGTTATTATTTCTCATACTATCAAAGGTAAAGGGGTAAGTTTTATTGAAGGTCATGGAAAGTGGCATCATAGAATTCCCGATGAAGAAGAATTAAAAAAAATATTTTTGGAATTAGCATGAAAATGAAAAAAATTAGACAAGAGTTTGCAGATACGGTGCTTGAGATTGGGTTAAAAGATCCTAAACTTGTAGTTATGGTTGGAGATATTAGCCATGGAATTTTACAAAAATTTAATCAAGGTTGTCCAGGGAGATATTATAACGTAGGTATTTGTGAACCCTCTATAGTTAGCATGGCAGCTGGGGTGTATAAGAGCGGTTTAATTCCTGTTGTTCATACCATTGCTCCTTTTATAATAGAGAGAGCATATGAGCAGATAAAATTAGATTTTGGATATCAACAGTATGGTGTTAATTTAGTTGCGGTTGGAAATGCTTTTGATTATTCTCAATTGGGCTGTAGCCATCATTGTTATGCTGATATTTCTTTGATGAAACATTTTAAAAGAGCAAATATATTTTTCCCTGCGAGTCCTTTGGAGTTCAATATGCTATTTAAAAAAGCATATAATAATTCTCAGATAAATTATTTTAGAATTCCCGAATATTCTCATGGAGTTATCTTGAATAAAGATCAGATCATTGTAGGCAAAGGTATTAGAATAAAAGAAGGAAAAGATTTTACTGTGTTAGCAATAGGCTATCATCTTAAAACTGCTTTAGAAGCTCGAGAAATTTTATCATCTAAAAATATTTCTTTAGAAATATTGTATTATCCTACGATTAAACCTTTTGATGAGCAGCTTGTTATCGACAGTATTTTAAAAACAAAAAATATTCTTGTTATTGAAGAGGCTTCTTCAAGTGATGGTGTTTTTAATTATGTATTGAATGCCACAAAAAACATTTCTGGGATTAGTTATTCACATATTGCTATCGATGATTTTATTCATGATTATGATACTTATGATAATCTATGCTATAAGTATGGATTTTCAGCTAAGAATATAATAAATAAAATTATAGCAACTATACAATCGAAAGAAGCTCAAAAATTAGAAAAAGTTTTAAAATAACAATATTATATTTCTATTTCAATCCGACTCCCATTCCTAATAGGTAATTTGCCATTGGATAAAAACCTGTATGTACAATTTCGTCATTCATCGAAAAAATAAAAACATTTTGAAAATATTTTTCCAAAAGAGATCTTAAGGTTACGGCACTTTTTAAATTGATATGACCTTCTTGTGAGCCTGGACTAGCGTACTTAGTTGCGGTTATATTTGGGGTTCCCATTATAAAAATACCATCATTTTTTAATGATGCTGATATATTTTTTATAAATTTATTCTCAAGGTTTTGAGGAACATGTTCTATTACGTCTAATGAGAAAGCTGCATCAAATTTCGTGTCTAGAGGTTGCTCAGTAATATCTAATACTTGGTATGTACATTTTTGAGGTTGTTCATTACGCTCAATTGCATCTTTAATGACAATTGGCTCAAAGTCAATTGCATGAATTGAATTTACTGTTTGCAAAACTATGCTAGAACCTAGAGAATCTCCACATCCTATTTCTAAAACATTTTTCTTTCCCTGGAGCATTTTTGCGCAAAATTTATATCTTGCTAATAGAAAACTAAGATGTTTTGGATCAGTTCTAAAAATATGTGAAGAATAAGGTCCTAATTTTACTCCGCCTTTTTGGGAATAAGTATCAAATTGAATTTGATTTTGAGATTCTTTAGCTATATCCATTTTTACGTTTCTCCATTTTTATAATTTACAAAATAATTTATTGCTTGCCTCTTCAAATAATTATCAAATGCTTAACTATTGAAAGATAATTTTATGTTAGGCAATATAATTTGTCATGAATAATTTTGCTAATGAATCGAATAAAATAATATTTTGCTGGTAGTCCGATGAAAAATAAAGAATCAAAGAATTTTTTAATTATTAAATTTTAGCAAACAAAGGACAGTTTTTCTTTAGGTGCATTGCTTATATTAAAACAAGAAATCGATATGTTGCTTTCAAAATATGATGTTAAAAAAATAAAAATGCTTTGCAAACAAGGTTTATTTAGAACTTATGAAGAAATCTTTAATCAGTTATTTCCGGCTTTAATAGAATATAATGCTACAGATATAGATGATGAAAATGATATTTCATGGCCATTTAAAAAATTAGAATATAAAAATGATGATTCATATCAAAGCTTTGAGAGGATTTTACATTTAAATAAACTTATTGAAAAAAAGCCCTGCTTGAAATGGGGGAGTAAACAAATTTAAGAAGCAAAATCTTTTCTCTCAAAATATTTAGGGAAAATATTTATTGTTCATTTGAAAAATGTAGCGCCATATAATACGGTAGATAACAATGCAAATTTAACTCAGTGGTTAGCTTTTTTTAAGAGACATGCTGTTGAAGGGGAAAGTAACTTCATATTAATTGGTAATGACAAAATTACTAGTGATATAACACAAATACCTAGGGTAATCGCTGCTAATAAAGAAAACATATCGTTATTTTCTCAATTAGCGATGATTTCTCTTGCTAATGGTTTTTTAGGGATGGCATCCGGTCTATGTCAAGGAGCAATTTTAAGTAATACTCCATTTGTAATATTTAAAAACCCCAATCATCATCCCGATATAATGAAAAACGAATTAGATTCATCAAAAGGATTTTCTTTTTGTTATTCTAATCAGCAGATTTGGCGAAAAATAGATACCATTGATAATATTGAAAAAGCATTTAGGGTTATAAAAAATGAATGAAACAAATTTTCAAAATAAAATAGTTTTAGTAACAGGTGGAGCAAGAGGCCTTGGTTTGAATATTGTAAAAGCTTTTGCAAAAGAAAAAGCTTGGGTGATTTTTTGTGATAAGAGTACTGAGCAAGGTGAGATTCAAGAAATAAAAATGATTTATTAGAAGAAACTTCAAAGGACTGGGCCGAAGCATTTGATGTTATGTTAAAAGCTGCTTTTTTTTTATCTCAAGGTGCAATTAAAGTTATGAAAACAAAGAAAAAAGGAGTAATCATTAATATATCTTCAATTTCAGGAAGATATATTAGTTCTGAATCCCCATCTTATCATATGGCAAAAGCTGGGTTAATTCAAATGACTAGGTATTTAGCTAAACACGCAGGTCCATTGGGAATAAGAACAAATGCAGTAGCCCCCATATTTATTGTCCAAGATGAGCACATTCCAAAGTACACAAGTCAAGAGAATAAAAATTACAAAGAGTTTGCTGAAAAGTGCCATCCATTGGGGCTTATTGGAAAATCGTCTGACATTACAAAAGCTATCATGTTTTTAAGCTCTGATGCGGCTTATTTTATTAATGGGGAAATTTTATATTTAGATGGGGGCCTGACTCTCCAGGATCCTTTTGTATTGGCATATCATCTTGCAAAAAATTGTTAGTTAATTTTTTTTTTATTCACTGATTTTACAAAAAACATTTTTTTGAGCTGTTTGATTAGGTATTTTAGTGCTTTTTTGAAAAGATTTAATTTTACTAAAGATTTAATAATTTTTTTTATTTTATGAATGAAAAAGGGTTTTTCTAAAAGATCTTTATAAGCCAATATGTAAATTATTTGTTTCCAGACTTTCCAAGATAACGTGAACCAATATTTCGGGTGGGTAACAAAATATTTACATGCATATGGGAGATATAAAAGGACATTAGATTCAAAAAAATTCTTTTTTACATCCTGAAATTCTTTTTTTTGTAGAGTCTGATTTAAACTTTTTATAACTTTTTTCTGCTTTTTCCAAACTAAAAAAGAAGCAGAATAAGATTGTGGAACCAGTCTTAAAAATGCAAGATTTTCAGGAGTAAAACATATTCCGTGTCTTAACCCTATAGTTATTAAAGCGAACCAATCGCAATGCCATTTTAATTCGGGAATCATTCCATTCGCATCTAAAAGATAGCTTTTCTTGATTACAGAAGTATGTCCAGCTAAAAAAAATCCACTTTTTAATAAAGGAACTAAAGCTGTGGAAGATATATATCCAGATAAGTTATTTTCTGGAGGCATTACTGCGTGAGAAAAATCTCCATTTTCTTTAACAAAACAGGGAATAGAACAACTTACTCCAGCATTTGGATGTTTGCATAATATTTTTATATTTTTTTCTATAAAATATTTAGAACAGGAGTCATCAGAAGAGAAAAACACAAGGTAATCTCCTTTAGAAATCTTTATGCCCAAATCAGCGCTATAAGTAACGCCTTTGTTTTTAGGATTTTGAAATAATTTAATAAAAGAATAATCTTTTTGATAAGTTTTTATTATTTCTACACTATTATCTGTTGAACAATCATCAATTACAATGCATTCAAAAGGAAGGGAAGTTTGTTTTGTTAGAGACCCTAATGAATCGTGTAAAAAACGAGCGTGATTATAGTTACACATTATGATAGAAATTTTAGGAGATTCCATAAAAATCCTTGATTTTATGAAAGATTAAAACATATTTTGGAGATATTTTAAATAATAAAATAATTTTATCAGAGTTTCCCTATTAAAAAAATCTTCCATTTTGAAAATGAACTGGCATGAAATGATATCCTTTTTTCAATTTTTTAGAACTAATAATCCTCTGAAATTTTAAGAGAAATTTTTAATTGCTTCTAAAAATTTCTTGATTTACACTTTCTAGTGTAAAAAATGGTGTGCCTATGTTGAAACGCTCAAAAATTTTGTTTTTTATAACTTTTAGTTGTTTTATGAATTTTGTTTATGCAAATGAAATGTTAATTGAGAAGGCCAGGATGGCCCGAAACAAAGGAGCTAATGCTTTCTCTCAATGATAGAGAAAGTCCTGAGAATCATAGGGCTCTAATCGCCGCCTATTTGATTAATCCAGGAGATTTAGTTTTTGACATTGGAGCACATATAGGTAGTTTTGTTCTATACTATAGCAAACTGGTTGGAGAAGACGGCATGGTGGTTGGCATATGAAGCAAGCCCCTCTATAT
>SDBU01008782.1_pt1 | contig 11428 bp, 7 predicted proteins | sample 2277071 | NCBI WGS metagenome assembly SDBU01 (sample SAMN10397929, study PRJNA504765) | marine sediment metagenome | isolation source: marine sediment core GS08_GC12, 126 cmbsf | place: Arctic Ocean: Gakkel Ridge, Loki's castle | collected 2008 | reverse complement strand
ATCTTTCGCATTATCAAAATAGACTTTCACGAATTAACTTTTTGGTGCATCAATCCCAGCCCGGTACGGGCGAAATGTTTATAGAACCGATGTCAGACAATGAGCCAAAGTTGGGGCGACATGTCCTGAACCGCCCTCACATATCGCCCCGATGGGGCTTGATTGAGGAGGGATTGGTTGGGCTTCTATAAACATATTACCCCTACGGGGTTGGAGGTTTCTTTAGCTTTCTAACCAAATTCAGTTTTTATCCAGCGGATTATGCGAAAGGTAAGAATAAAATTTGCACTATGAGATTCGCGCTTCATCAATTGAGAAGGTGGTTATCTATTTCCCTTCCGCATAGAAACCGAGTTTTTGGCAGAAACTCGGTTTCTAATACACATGTTTTACGTTTCACGTTTCACGTTTCACTTTCTGCAAATCACGCCGCGAGCAATTCATGTGCTTGTTCCAACATCTCCATTATCGGTAACTCATACGGACACTTCGTTTCACATTCGCCACATTCCTCACACTCCGACGCTTTTACTTCCACCATCCGATATCGTCCTACCGCCCAATCCTTCAGACCGTATCGTGTGTAATATCCCAAATGTCGTAGGATAACAGGAATTTTGATATCATTAGGGCATGGGAGGCAGTAACCGCAAGTGCGACAAAAGTCCTTGCCTAACTCTTCCGCGGCTTCAACCAATTGCCGTTTTTCTTCTGCGGACATCTGCTGAAATGTCTCTCCGACCTTGACATTTTCATCCAATTCGTCGAGCGTCGTCATCCCCGGAATCGCCAACGTCACAGCATCATTCGCCAGCACAAACCGGAGCGCCTGCGTTGCGGATACGGATATTTTTCCATGGAAGTCGACATCCTCTGTCGGCGTGGCGAGCGCGCCTCCTGCAAGCGGTTTCATCACGATTACGCCGATGTCATGTTCTTTCGCTAGCGGCATTACATCTTCATCGACCAATTCATCGTTGAGAATGTTGTAGGCTACCATAATCGCTTCAAATTCGCCGGACTCAATGCCTAATTTCATCGTCTCGCGGTATCGGTGCGAACTGAATCCAATGTGTTTAATGATGCCTTGAGATTTTGCTTCTTGCAGCGCAGATAACGAACCCCCAGAAGCCATAACTGTCTCGTATTGTTCCGGCAACCTCAAGTTGTGAACAAGATAAACCTCAATGAAATCTGTCTTTAGATTTTTAAGACTTTGTTCGATATCCCGTTTCATTTGGTCGGCAGTTCTCGCGGGACTTTTCGTCGATATGAAAAATTCCTCGCGCCTGTGGCTGATAGCGTTACCGATTTTCTCTTCGCTGTCGCCGTAACCGCGTGCTGTATCGACGAAGTTAATGCCCAAGTCCAGAGCTTTATTCAAAACTTCCGTCACGGCATCCGGCTCAATGCCCGGAAGTTTAATCCCGCCAAAACCGATAATACCAACATCCAATCCTGTTTTGCCTAATATTCGTTTTTGCATTTTTTCTCCTGATATTTGTTATTTCGACAATCATTTCGTTTGCCTCCATAATTAAGGCAAACAAAGTCGCAATATGCAATTTTTCGATAATCAGTATGTCTCAAAACACCCCATAAACGCACAGATTGCCCTCAGGTTAAACGCAAACAGCACTTTGTTCTGTATGGCAAAAACAACGGATAGGATTTTGAATTTCGAACCAGAAAAATTCCCCGCTTATCTTAGAAGCCATTAAAAAAGCCCCAACACCCGTAGGCATTGGAGCTTTCCCGTATTACGTATTACAAAACTTCACTTCTCAGTTTTCATACGCCCCCACATCGTCGGCAGCTTCCCTTCCGTATTAATGCCTTGACCTGTGAATCCGGTGTCATAAGCTTCTACTGCCAAAGTAAAAACCCGAGCTGCCGTTATACCTCCAATGACATAAATCTTTCCGCTCACTGTGCTGGTGGAGCAAAAGGATCTCGACGTTGGCATATCCGCTTTCTTTGTCCAGGTGTCCGTCGCTGGCTCATACACCTCCACTGTCAAAAGAGATACACCAAATGTTGCGCCCCCTCCAATGGCATAAATCCTCCCATTTACTACACTGGTAGATAAATAGCCTCTTGCCGTTGGCATGTCCGCTTTCTTCGTCCAGGTGTCTGTCGTCGGGTTATACTCTTCTACAGTCAAAGTAGCACTATTAAGGCCTAACCATCCCCCAACGGCATAAATCTTTCCATCTACCACACTGGTGGACAAGCCCCATCTCGCAGTTGGCATGTCCTTTCTCTTTGTCCATCTGTTCGTTGCGGGGTCGTATTCTTCCACTGTGGAGATACCCACCCAAGAGGCAGGATTTGATATCCCCCCAATAGCATAAATCTTTCCATTTATCACACTGGCGGATAAGCCCCATCTCGCAGTTGGCATATCCGCTTTTTTCGTCCATGTATCGGTCGCTGGGTCATACTCTTCCACTGTCGAAAGAGTTACAAAGGTATCTGGTCCTCCCCCAATAGCATAAATCTTGCCATTTACTACACTGGTGGAAGGCCACCCTCTTGCAGTTGGCATATCCGCTTTTTTCGTCCATGTATCGGTCGCTGGATTATATTCTTCCACTATCGAAAGAGCTTCATCTTTTGCACCCCCAATGACATAAATCTTCCCATTTACTGTGCTGGCAGATAAACCCGTTCTTGTAGTCGGCATGTCGGTTTTCCTTGTCCATTTGCCAACTTCTCCCGGAGGTGCAAGCGGGGGCGCGAAGGCATTCTGCGGATTGGGAAGTTTTTTCACCATATCGTTACCATCTCCTTTCTCACTTGATAAAAACGTAATCTCTGAAATCTCCAAAACATCCACGGGCAATTCACCAACCACCATCACCTTCGTTTCGCTGGGCATCGGCGAACCGAGCAGCGCGCCGAGGGGGGTGAGTGAAATCAGGTGTGGGCTGAACATCAGAACGGTGAGGACAATTCCTGTTGCTGCCGAAAGCCCTAAAGGTATTATTGGCTTGTTTGGGACAGGCTTGATTTTTATCCGTTTTACCATTTCGACAATGCGGAAAGTAAAGCCAGGTTGTAATCTTTGCTGTTCATAAGTAGTGCTCATCATGTCAAGAATCTCCTTCTTCAGTTTGGCTCGCGCTCTACTGAGCCGCGTATAGATGGTATTTTCAGATGTGCCAAGAAATTTGGCAATCTCTTTGCTGCTCATTCTACCGAGATAGTAGAGCGTTAAGACTTGTTGGTAAATCTCAGGTAGTTCCTCCAATCGCATGTTTTTGCTCCTATCAAAAAAAGGCTTCACATATTAGACACAGCAAATGATAAAAACCTTACAGGGAAGAAAAATTTTTTATGTCAACCAGTAGATTCTGGTTAGGATTTTGCGATACGGTAAAAGGTTGGTAACTGGTGATTGATAATTGTACGGAAAACGGAAAAAGGAGGACGGAAATTAGCTAACGGATTAGGTTGCTTCGCTTTGCTCGTGATTGCTTCGAGATTGCTTCGTTCCTCGCAATGACAAAGCAACGGTGCCTTTGGTTTGTCCGTTTTCTGTTTTCCGTTTTTAATGACACCATAATATATCACATCTCAAGGCACCGTCAACGAAAATTTCTCAGTTACGTATTCTAAAGGGCAATAGGCTATAAGAAAGTGAGTGAGTGGATGATTGAATTCAAAGTAAAAATTAGACGCATTGATAAAAAACTGCCCCTGCCCGTTTATGAGACTGCGGGTTCTGTGGGGTTTGATCTTTTATGTCGAGAGGATACTACGGTTGAACCATCCTCAACTGCGCTTATTCCGGCGAACGTCATTGTCGAAACTCTGCCGGGCTATATGCTGATGGTTACGTTGCGTAGCAGCACACCCCGAAAATACGGACTGCTGATGCCGCATGGAGTGGGTATCATTGATAACGACTATTGCGGCGACGAAGACGAAATTAAAATTCAAGTCTATAATTTCACAGAGCATCCTGTCACGATTATGCGCGGCGACAAAATTGCGCAAGGCATATTCTTGCGGGTAGATACTGCACAATGGGAAGAGGTGGATAGAATGGAACAACAAACGCGGGGTGGATTTGGTAGTACTGACCAGGGCTAAAGGGCTAAGGGGCAAGAGGGCAAAGGGGCAAAGAGCAAAACGTGTTTCGTGTTGCGTATTCCGTGGTTCAAAACATGAAACACGCAACACGATTCACGTTTTAAAAATTGCATGGCAGGCAACGGAGCTATATGTTATAATTTTGAAAGTCTCGGGTGATTGCAAGAGTTTCAGTTACGGATAAAGAAAATCTTACATTTTGAAGGGAGTTCTAATTATGTCAAAAACTATTGTCGGAATTGTCGGTGCTGGGGGGATTACCAACTATCATATTCCTGCATATCAAGAAGCAGGTGCTGAAGTCTTGGCTATTTGTGACCCTCTTACTGAAAGAGCAGAAGCACAATCCGAGAAATATGGCATACCTAACACTTTCGCCTCTCCAGAAGAGATGCTGAAAGGATGCCCGGAAATTCAAGCGATAAGTGTTTGTGTTCCAAATAAGTTTCACGCGCCTACTTCAATTGCCTGTCTTAACGCGGGTAAACACGTTTTCTGTGAAAAACCGCCAGCCATTAATACTCAAGAGGCGGCGGACATGGCAAAAGCTGCCGCTGATAACGACAAAATCCTGATGTTTGATTTCAACAATAGGGCGCGGCCAGAAGCCCAAGCGTTGATAAAATATATTGAAAACGGAGATGTCGGCACAATCAATTCGGCTCAAGCTTTGTGGATTCGACGCGCAGGCATCCCCGGATTTGGTGGTTGGTTCACTCAAAAAGCCCTTTCTGGCGGCGGCCCAGTAATAGATTTGTTGCACATGATAGATTTAGCGCTCTACTTCATGCAGTTCCCTAAGCCGGAGTGGGTGCTAGCGTCAACATTCGAGGATTTTTCGGGCAACCCCGACTTCAAAGGGCCCTGGGGCATTCCTGATGTTGAAGGAGCTATTGTGGATGTCGAGATGGCTGCTCATGCGTTTGTTCGTTTCAAAACAGGACAAGTGCTCTATACGCGGAATTCATGGGCAGAAATGAACAATCGCGAGGAAGTATCCGTCACATTCCAGGGCACTAAAGCGGGAGGAATGGTCAGAAGACTTTTTGGCAGAGATGGTATTGACGAGACCGCTATTGATGATTGCGAACTGTATGTCCAGGAGAATGGCAAATCTGTCAACAGACAAATTATCGTTGAGCCAGACGAAAAAATGGGTAGAGAAGCCGCTGTTATCAATTTCGTCCAGGCTATAGAGGGAACAGCTAAAGCACTTTCTCAGCCGGAGGAAGCAATCATCTTAATGCAGGTAATTGACGCTATCTATAAATCGGCGGAATCTGGAAAACCTGTGGAAATTAGTTAGAGTATGTTTGAAAAGTAGTTAAGGGCGTGACGTGGTAGGGTTGGACTTCTGTCCCCGACCGCACCCCTCAAATATTTACACGGGGCAGGATAGAAACCGTCCCCTACTTTTGTTTTCAGACATGCTCTTAGACATCTATTGAGCCCGTTCTCCAAAAGGGAGAGCGGGTCTCATAATTTTGTATTTCCCACGGCAAGACTGCGCAGATAGCGTCGGTAGATTTGTAAGACTCGGCGGCAATTGCTGGAACTTGCGCAATGGAGCACACAGGCGTAGCCTTCGGCTACGCCGTGTGTCTCCAGTGGATGAACGCGGACGCAAGGGCGCAATGCTCGGAAAGAGAAGAATACCCCAGTCCACAAAAGATGAGCGCTACCCCGCGACGCAAACGCCTCACTCCGAGTTAAACGTCGACGGAAACGACGGCTAAGGGCATGACGCTCGGTTTGCCGCAAAACGCGGCGACCATCGCGACATTAACCGTGCCCCGGCGCAATAGCTACCGGTGCCATCATTCTAAACAGAGCTTCAATCCCCTGGTCGCGTGCGATCGCACGCGACAATCGGGTAAAGTTTGTCAAAATCAACGCCAAGTAGAATTATGTCGCCTTATTCAACTATTGCTTCACCCTATCGACCATTGGAGTAAAAGCTTGGTTACTCACTGTTGACTCTCTATCCAGTTCTTAATTATTACCATCGCTTCACAATCATTTTTATTGTATTCTAAAATTTTCTCCAGACATTTCTCGTCCCCTGTCTCTAGGAAATCAAAGTAGAGCGCCACGGATTCCATCGCATCCACGTCCTCTTGGGTCCATTTATATCCAAGGTATTTTCCGATTTCCTTAATGGATTGATTATAGGTAGGAAACGTCACACTGTTAGTAATGATTTTATACAAGTCAGTCCTGTTTTTTTTAAAATCTTCTAATGAGTAACCGGGTATCGGGTACTCATCCAGCAGCTTTTTCATCTCCTGTCTCTCTTTATCTGACCAATGAAAGATGTGGAAGTTCCCAAAGGATTTCGTAAAATCTACGAACTTCCTAAGCATTTTTGGCACTTCAGCCTCAGAATGCGCTAGAAACGGTTCAAACATAACCCTGCCTTCCCTCTGTACTGCTACGCCAATTAAATAGACGTAATGCTTCACCGAAGGATGCTCATATGCAGTATCCTCCATATCAACAAATAACTCCACTTCGCATTCCTGTGGAAGCGTAAGCGATTCTTTTCTATAGATAATGGGCTTCCTTTCCTCCAGTGCTCTTGCGTGGACAGCGATAATCTCAGCAGTTTTCTTTCCTACCCCTTTATATTTGACTATCTGATCTACATTGAGTCGAGCTAAATCCGATACTTTCTTAATTCCATCACCAACCATCTGTTCCCTAATGCTCTGAGTGACCTTAGGAACCAGAGAAATATCATCTGCCTCAATTGCTTTGGAATTGCAATAGAAGCTCCAGTGGTGCTTGGGCTTGTCATCGTATATCGGTTCTGGAAATAACTCACCATCTCTAATTTTAGCTATTGATTTTAGCGTATCCATAAGCTCCTTCTCGCACATTGAATACTGGAACTCCTCTACCTCACAATTTCTGTTGACCATCATAAAGCTTGGCGGTATATAACCCTGGATTTCCCCCAAAAGATGGTTATAAAAAGCAGCCTGATAGAGGTAGCTTTTTTTATCAGGTTTAGAAAAAAACCTGGAGTTCTTTACCTCTATTACTCGATAGTGGTAGTCTCCGAATACGCTTTTTGCTGAGTCGTCCTTTTTGAGAATATCAGGCTTCCCTTCAAGCTCTTCAGCAAAGAACCACAGCGGCGGATTATAAATGTACTTCGCGCCAGAAAAGCAGTCTTCAAGGAATATCCTGAAACCTTCCTCTGAATACATATAAACCTTCTGCCTCATATCAGGATCGAGGCTATCAGCATATCGCTCTTCAAGCTCCTTGCCCCATTTGATTCGAAGATTTCCCATTTTGGTCTCAGGATCCTGTTCTGACCCATCGACATGGAAATCACAATATATCGCAAACGGGGATAAGTACGGAGACTGTGAAGATGAGTAATATGACCTAATGTGCCCTGCCTTTATGTTCATAGGAGATTTTTGCCTTCCAGCCAGACACTTTCCAACGAGTTCTTCCACTCTGTTCATTCCGAATTCCTCCAATCGTCTATAGTTTTGACATACGTACTGGTGTCCAAGTACATCTCTCTTATTCTTGGGTATTGTCCGTTCCAATTGCAGCTGCTTCTTGATATTCCAACTCCCCCATGCGCAAGCCGCTAATTGTGAAATCGAATTTCTTCACATCTTCGTCGGTGTTCCTGTATTGACTTATGGCGTGATCCAAATGCGTACCTATCAAACGAAAATGCTCTTTGAATTGGTCGAAATCCTTTTTCATCTTCAGAATTATTTGCTCAATCCGTTTTGTTTCTTGCTCTATCTTCATGCCTCTAAATCCTATTGCAAGTACCTGCAAATATGCATACAAACAGTTCGGGGAAACAGGAACTATTTTCTTGTTTAACGCATATTGGTGCAAGTCTTGGTTCATCAAGATTTCATAATAGACGCTCTCTGCCGGGATAAACATAAACGCAAAATCCAAAGTGACCTCTGGAACGATGTATTTGGATGCAATCGCATCGACATGCTTTTTTATGTCAGATGCTAATTGCTTTCTATAGCGATTTTTTTCATCTTCAGTCAGATTTGGCTCGATTAGCTTACGGAAGTTCTCAAGCGGGAATTTGCTGTCAATGCACAGTTCCCCCTGTTTTAGATGAATAACGGCGTCCGCTAAATTGCTGCCGACTTTGAACGGCATATCGTAATGCTCGCCTGGGATAACCTGCTGGAGCATGTTTTCAAGAGCGAATTCGCCTATGTTTCCACGTAGTTTGGGAGATTGAAGGATGGTGCTGAGTTGGTTGATGTCTTGGCTAATCTCCATAATTCGCTCATTTGTGACTTTCAGGTCGCTTAGGCGGTCGGTCACATCTTGGAAGACAGCTACATTCTTGTCGATGTTCTCCGCAAGTTTCTTCTCTACGTTTTCACGGATTTCATTCAGTTTTGCTTCATTGCTCGTTTGAAGCTTGTCAAACCGCTTTTGCAGATCTTCCGATACATTTGTAAGCGTATCCGTCAATTCCTTCCTGCCATCAGATAGGTACGTCTGAATTAGCTCTTGAACTATATTGAAATTAGATTCTATTGAAGTCTTGCTTTCTTCTCTAATTTTGCTGACATCTTGCATTAGCTGGGTACGCAGAGACGATAGCGTTTCAGAGAGTCTTTGCAGTGTTGCTCCCATTTCGTTTCGCCCATCGGCAAGGTCACTCTGTATTGTGCTACGCAGTTCGTTTATGTTGTCCGAGAAAGCTCTTTCAAACTCAGTAAGTTTCGAATCCAAAGTTGAACGGCTTTGCTCTTTAATGCTGTCAATGCTCGATATAAGATTCTGAGTTGTATTCTGAAGAGCATTTGAGAGAGTTGTGTTCACAGCTTGATTTGCGCTGTCAATTCTCGAATTCAACATGTCCCGCGCATCGTTTATTCCATTGTTCAGCGTTTGCGTCACCTGTAAAAGTGGCTCGGATATGTCACTTCTGCTTTTGCGCAGCACGAAAAGTATTGCAATACACAAAATTACCAAAACGGATAATAGTATTATCGATACAATTTCCATAACTCACTCCCCCACTTTTCAAAGCGAACAGGTATGAACTATCTGTTTCGTAATCGTCTACATTATAAGCATCTTTCAAAAAAGATTGTAAAGTTTTAGCTAACGGATTATCCGTTAGCAAGAAATCCGCTAGCTAAAAAAGTTGACAGACATTTCTAAAACTTGCTTAGACGATTACGAAACATGACTGAATATCAGTGTCCATCGTAGCGGAAAGGATGTCCCCTTACTGCAAAAGCAGATACCATCAGGTTTTGCGCCGATTTTAGAGACAGATTAAAAAAGAAAAATCTGTTAGCAATAAATCCGTTAGCTTAAAGTTCGCGGATTTTCTAAAAGGGCATAGAAAGCAGTCCTCATCTGCTTTTGCACATAGGCAACCGTCCGAGAATGCTGATGAAATGTGGATTCAAAACTCATTTTGTAATCGTCTACTTAGTGAATAAAGAGTTTTGCGCATTGTCTGTCCTCTCATAGAGAGATTTTTCAGAACTGAGAATATTAGCCTTTTACTCGCCTGTAAACTCTTACTGCTCCGTAAAGCGGGCCATTTTCCGCTTCTGATGGAACAATTGGGATGTCCCAATGTTCATCTGGAAACATCGTAATGCGTCGAATAGTATTCAGAATGGTTTCCTTCATAAACGGCATGCCGTGTATGCCGAATGACCCCATGTAAATGATCTTTTCAATAAGTGGAATTCGATTAAGCACATTTGCCCATGCGCGTCCAATGCCTTCGCCGACTTCACAGTACAATTGCACAGCCCAATGCGTGCCCTTTTTCGCTTCCTCGGTCAGGAACTGACCTGCATCGATATCATCTGAAATAGGTGTTCCGAGCTGTGCTAGAATCCGTCGGACCCGACGGCTAGTCGAGCCACCAGCGAATCTTGCTTCGTTGCAGCCAACCCTGGTGCATCCACAAACAAAATCTAAATCAAAACCGGCGTTGATATGCCCGGGTTCGCCAGGGACTTCAACTCCATTCAACAAAAGCGCGCCGCCCCATCCCGTTGAGAGTGTATCAAAAATTGCCCACTCGCAGCCTTGCAAGACACCTTTTTCCACCTCGCCAGCTAATGCTGCTTCCATGTCATTAATAACAACACACGGTTTTTTAATTTCCTCTTCAATCCACTTTCTGAGGTTTTGATGACTGAGGAATGGAATATTGGCAACATCTTTCATCGACTCATGGTTTGTGACAGGGCCGGCGACGGCAAACGCAATTCCTTCACAATCATCAACATTTATCACATCTTCTATTTGACTTTTAAGCTCGGAGAAATCTTTCGGAGTTGATTGGCGTCCTTTGTCTTCTAATTCTAATTGACCGACTGGGCCGCTAACCAATGCATACCGAAACCATGTTCCACCGCCATCAATACATAGAAATTTTTCTGGCATTTGTAATCTCCTTGGGTAAGACTTTTTTTGGGGTAGGAGAGTACTCCTGCTCTAACTTGATTATCGGGTGCAGGAGCACCTTCCCACACAGGAGGCATACGCGTTGCCCCAATTAAAACTCCGTTTCTACTGTTTCCCAAGCGCCGCTCTTGACAGAATTTACAACCGATTCAAGAATCGCTTGGCATTTTACGCCATCGACAAAATCGGGTGTTGGCATCTTATCCTTTGCAAGAGCATCTATCAATACATACATCTCATTGACAAATGTCTCGCCGTAGCCGATGATATGACCAGGCGGCCACCATGCTGCTGCAAATTCATGAACGCTTTCGGTCGCGAGGATATTCCGCCAGCCTTGGGCGTAATCATCATCTTCGCGCGAATAGAATTCCAGCCTGTTCATATCCTCGAAGCAGAACCGTACAGAACCTTCGCTACCATTCACTTCAAACGCGTTGTAATTCTTGCGCCCAGTTGCGAATCGGGTCGCCTCGAATGTACCTAACGCTCCGTTGGCAAATTTTGCGAGGAACATAACAGCATCTTCAACTGTAACTTTTCCTGTTTCCTCCGCGGCTGCCACATCGCCAATTCCAGTACCTTTGACGGTTTCCGCCTGTAATGGACGCTCCTCAATGATTGTTTTCCAGTTGGACACAATACTGGTAATATCCCCAAGCAAGTAACGCGCTATGTCCACAGTATGCGCCGCCAGGTCACCCAGCGGGCCGCTGCCGGCTACCTCACCATCTAACCGCCAACTCAATGGAACTGCAGGGTCAACAATCCAATCCTGTAAATACACACCGCGGAAGTGATTAATCTCACCAAGCTTTCCCTCATCAATAAGACGTTTTGCCAAAACAATAGCTGGTACGGTACGATAATTGAAACC
>SDBU01008781.1_pt1 | contig 11429 bp, 7 predicted proteins | sample 2277071 | NCBI WGS metagenome assembly SDBU01 (sample SAMN10397929, study PRJNA504765) | marine sediment metagenome | isolation source: marine sediment core GS08_GC12, 126 cmbsf | place: Arctic Ocean: Gakkel Ridge, Loki's castle | collected 2008 | reverse complement strand
TATACCCGTTATGCTTTTTAACGAGACCATACACTTGCGACAACCCCAATCCGGTTCCTTCCCCTGTGGGCTTTGTGGTGAAGAACGGTTCGAAGATGTGTGGCAAGGCTTCCGGAGAAATCCCCACCCCTGAATCTCCTACCCTAACTCTTACCCAGATTCCAGGCGACATATCACGATATGGTGGAAACTCATCAGGTTCAACCCGCAGTTGCGTTAGTTCGAACCAAAGCTGACCACCGTCGGGTAAAGCATCGCGAGCGTTTAGAGCCAGATTTAGAAACACTTGCTGCATACGATTGGGGTCTACGTTGACAGAAAAGTCTTCAGATTTACACTTAATGCTAATGTTAATATTTTCCGGAAGCGTTCGCTCCAGAAGCTCAATAATATCCTTGATAAATTCATAGAGATTCAAATCCTGTTTTTCAATGATCCCTTTTCTACTGAAGTCAAGGAATTGTTGTGTCAATGATTTTGCCCTTTGGGCCTGTTGAATGATTTTTTCCAAACGCCTTCGAGAATCTGTTTTTACATCCGACTCATCTAGCATCAATTCGCTATACAAGATGATTGGAACCATAATATTGTTGAAGTCGTGGGCGATGCCAGCTGCTAACTGCCCTACTGCTGCCAAGCGATCTTGAAGTAAAGCACGCCTTTGTATCTCTTGCATTTCACTCAGATCTCTAATCAAAGCGCAATAAAAAACCTCATGGTCCACTTGCCAGGATGAGATAGAATGTTCTGCCGGAAACACACTCCCATCCTTGCGCGAACCATTTAACTCAAACATCTTCCCGAAAACTTCTTGATCAGACGACATCTGTATCTGATTAATGTTGTCAGTATAAATCTTTAATTGACTCTCATCGATTAAGTTTGTAAGTGGTTTACCAAGGATCTCTTCTGCACTAAAGCCAAATATATTTTGAGCTGTTCTGTTCCAGAAGATAATTTTAAATTCACTGTCTGCCAGAACTATTGCATCGGCAGCCACCATGGCGAAATCACGGAAACGTTTCTCGCTATCGAGATAGGCTTCTTTCGCTCGTGTTTGATCGGTGATATCCCACATCGTTTCAACAATACCCTTGATTGAATTGTCACTCCCAAACAATGGCGAAGCAACAATCTCAACCACCCTCTTTTCGCCGGTTGAATTGAAATGATCATGAGTAACTGAAACCCTGCATCGGGATTCGAGCACTTGTTCCAAAGGACAGGTATGTTCTACCCCGTCACATGGCGTGTCCTGGTTATGAGAAATTTGATAACAGAACAGAGGTAAGGTTCCTAATTCTCTGGAATATTGATCCCGGGCAGTCCGATTCATCATCCTCACATGACGATCGGTGTCGATGATCAGTATCGGAGAATTCACCGCGTCAATAAGGGTTTGTGCAAGCTTACGAGCCCCATCTAACTCTTCTTCTGCTTGTTGGCGATCGGCAAGGTTGCGGGTCCAACAACCGATCGCGTGAGTCGCGAGATTGCCAACCGCAAGGTCAGCATGGGAAACGAAAAAATGATTGTTATTGATTTCCGTATTCAGGATAGCAAAAGGATGGGAATGTTGAACGACAGGCAATGATCCTAGATCGAAATCATGACGGCTGTACTGACATAGGGCAATGCACTTGCAATCGGTGATGAATTTATGCAACTCCATCTCATATTCGAGGAGTCGTTCGAGATCAAGTGACCCCTTCAACGCCCAGGTCATCTCAATGGTAATACGCAAAGCTTGATAACCCTCTTTAAGGGCTTGTTTACTCTCGACTTGGAGGAAACCAAACAGCTTTTTTAGGTTAATTTCACCGTTGCGAAAATACCCATCATCACGGGTGATAAACGTCAACTGCCCACCAGAAAGGAGTTTTTTTTCCGTAAGCTTTGTAGTCCCCAGGTAACTGAGAACGGTCTCTTCTGTATGTTCATTCAGGATATAGAGCACTTTTTCGTTTCGTTCTAGACCTAAACGTATGAACCTTGAAAGTACTATCCTATGCTCTTCTTCATGCTCAAAGATGAAACAGGAGTGGTCTCCTGGTTTCAGTTTCGATAAAAATCTCAGTTCGGTTTTCTCAATCATATCAACTCGCCTTTATTTCTAAATCCAAATAGGTACTTATCTCACATAACTCCCATCCTCAAACGACCAGAAATCAATAACAGAATATTGGCAATCTTCGATAGACATTAGGATGCGTGAAAGCACCGTATCTGCTTATTGACGCAGGTTTAGCGATTTATCTTGAATGAGTCATAAAAGCGTACTCAAAATGATTCCCGTTAAGTAGATGCTCTTTTCACGCATAAATTCGATTATTATAGCTCCCTGCCTTCCCTCCCTTAAAGTATGCCGCTCATGCATTTGGCAAAAACAAATTCTTACAATTTGACTAATTAATTCTTCCCTTTTATAACCCAAACTTTATAGGGAAACCCCGGCAATACACCTCAAGATAGCAGCCGTCTAATTTGCCTGATGGCCTGATTGGTTATTTGGCGATAGGCTAGGCCGGGTGGGACAATCGCAGCCAAGATGATCTTCACCTTGCCCACAGAGAGATAACGGCATATCAAACGAATTCGATCGCGATCATATATCATCACCTCGTCCACCTCCGACATTCCCAATTGGTTCCGTGCATCACTGCTTACCCGCTGGAGCAGGGCTACCATTGCGGAGGTAACGTCGCTATCATATCCAGCGGGAGCAGAGGCAATGGGCAATCCGTCGGACGAGGTCACTACTGCAGCCTGGAATTTGCCTTCATCAATCATAGCGGTTAATACCTCAATAATGGAAGTTGGCTCAGTAGACTTTGATGGATACTCACTATAACCCATTTGGGGTTCTCCTCAACTCTCTGTACACGGCGTCATTGAATTTATCCAGTGTCAATTTAACCAAGAGGTTCAATATCGGGCAGACACAGGTATTCGCTATCTATTAAAGGTAGTGAATGTTTTGCTCGAAACTCCAATTGGTTTCCTTTTGTACTGCCGCTGCGTGTATTTCCTAATGCTGTTTTCACTTCCACCAACTTGGTAATAGGTACCCGTTAATATTCCGTGATATCAACTCAACGACCATTCCTTGCTACGGCTCCTAATTGCTCTAGGAATAACTCCACACCTGCGAGGTGATAAACGCTTATATGCTAAGCATATGTGTAGTTAATCTCAGGGTGAACACCGAGAAGTCATAAGTAAATTCCAGATCTATTTCTGTTTGATCTAAATATCTAGCTCCTTTGGAGCGCCTCTGACCACAATCGGTCAATCACTTTATCATGCTCATCAGACAAGATAGTTCCAAGCCCGGAGTTCAGAAATCACGCCGGTATATCCATCCAAGTCTCGATCTCCGCGTATTGTGATCGCAGGACTTTAGCCGCTCGTCCAGCGAACGACCTCACCAGGCCAACGGGCGTGGAAGGCCGAGAAATAACAATCAAGACGAAACCCTTCATGATTCACAGAAGCTGGATACGCTTGTTCTTTCCTTTATGGAAGGATGAATCACTAGGATTCTCCTCGCCTACTTGCCGCAGCCGCTCATCCATCGCCGCGACGTCACTGGCTGCGAGCGCTTCAAAAGATACAGGATGAATCCCCTGCAGCAGACTCTCCATCTCGACCAACTTAACCACTTGTGCTTTCTAGGAGAACACATTCGGCCTTAGCTTGTTGACACAAATCGTTACTTAATCCGAAAATGGTTAAGTTGGTCGGGCGGACACGCTTTTTCCTTCTCTCAATCAGCAACCATTTAAGTGAACTCCTCGGTTGATTTTGTGAGTGAGAGATTTGCCCTTCTTTCACTTGGCGAATACACAGGCGTTTTTTTCAAGGATGCTCCGGGTTTCGTCCTCAGTGAGGATGTCCTGGTCAGCGATGATCACCTTGTCACCACCCCGACACCCGATTTGTTGATATGAATCACCGATCTTAGCTCGTCGGAACGACTGATGGATGCCACAAAAAGCGGAAACCCAGGCTTCTCCTTGCGTGTTGGCATGGTCTGCCAGAGCAAACATCTCATCCGGTAACGAGCCGCAGCAATCCTTGTAGGTAGCAATTGTCCCGGCGAAGGGACACACGGCCAACGCAAAGATCCCATCCTGCACTTCAGTCAAATCTTTATCCACCTGATCGAGTTCAGTATTCTCAGCAATTTCTTCTCCAGCCATGCGAAGGAGTCCTATCGCTCCCACGTCGAAGAGTCGATAGGCTGCTCTGATTATTCGCACGAAGCCGGTATGTCCCAGGTCATACGTTGCCATTTTCTTTACTCCTTATCTTAACCTCGCCATATTTTAAGACGAGGAAAGAATTGATATTCCCTGTCTCCGATTAAGGACATGGTCACTTATGACCTCCCCCCCTCGGTTACAGGACGTTGGCGATTTTTTCAGCAGCCTCGCGAGCTTCCAGGAAGACCATCCCCAGATTAACATCCGTGGAGGTCAGTCCAATGAATACAGCGTTCTCACCGATGCTGACGATGATGATATTGCCTTCTTTCCCCTGGATCAGGTTCTGGGTGAAGTTGCCTCTACCCAGCTCCGGCGTAGTGCGCTTGCTCAAACCAAACAGCGCAGCCGCGGACGCACCCATTCTGGATTCGTCCAATCCTTTTGGGAGTTGAGATCCGATCACCAATCCGTCGCTGCTGACGACAACAGCCCCCTCAATATCTGTTGATGATGCTAACATTTCAGAGAGGGTTTCTGCCAGGGCTTCACTTCGTTTTGCTGCCATTTCAGTTTTCTCCTTTTTCTCGTATTGCTTATCCAGCCCGTTTAGATCTTCCAATTCAGCTGCATTTTCATCAATTCTATGCATACCTTCAAGGAGTAGGCTGGACCATCCGGCGGTAATAGTTCGCTCGGGTGGCTCAACGTTCTTCTTCAACTCGAACTCTCCGTCTTCCCAAGTTAACATTTCATAGACAGCCTCCTTCCCTATAAACGAATCCAGTACGGCGTGCACTACGTTGCCGTCGGTGAGGAATATGCTCCCTTCTTTATCTTCACGATAAAGTAGCAGGCTGGCTTGGTTCATTTCGTTGCAGTTGACCGAAATGAGGCTTGCCAGACTCATGTCCTTAAGGTTTCCTTTCACTGCCATATCTCTTCCTAATCCAACTTCCTTTATCTAATTAATCCCCTCACAACCTGATTGATAATGTCCTTTAATGTGTCAAAGACACCCTCGCCTTTTACAGCAACCGAGGCAAAACACGATACCCCGTTCTGTTCCAGATTTACTTTTAATTCTTTTGGATGAAGTGCACCTGGCAAATCCTGTTTATTACATTGCAATACAAAGGGAAACGCATTCAACTCGCATTCCATCTTAAGTAAATAGCTTTTCAAGCTATTTATGCTCTCTTGATTATCCACCAGGCGATGTGCTTGGGAATCGGCTACGAAAACCACTCCATCAGATCCTTGAAGTACAAGATCGCGACTGGCAGCATAGTAGGTCTGACCGGGGACTGTATAGAGGCTAAACTTAGGCTTCAAGCCCCTGATCTTGCCTAGTTCCAACTGTAAGAAGTCAAAATATATCGTTCGATCCTCCCGCGTCTTAAGACTGACTAGGTCTCCACGCATCTTGGGGTTAGTTCGGGCATGGATGAATTCCAAGTTGGTCGTCTTTCCGCTAAGAGCTGGACCATAGTAGACGATTTTTAGGTGTATTTCGCCCAACCTCGTATTAATGAACATTTCAATATCTCATTCTCATTTCAGTCCAATCCTCTTGGGAAATATTGACGTTTTCTCAAGAGGTCTTGATAAGATAAATCCAACTCAAGCATGGATAACAGATTTATTCGTCATGCTCTTCGTCATCCAATAAATCCAACGACATAAGCCAAGTAGCTACATCATCTTCGTCCGCTGCATCCAACTGGTCTTCATACAATCCTCCTATCTCTGGCGGCTGTTTTTCAACCAAGGGGGCAAGTGTGGTGGCAGCCTGCTTGGCATAGTGCCAGACAAAACCCGGCTTGATCGTTGAATTGAAAATTACAACTAACAGTAGCTCTCCGTTTATGTCATGTGCATAGATGTTGTAATCGGGGCCTTCATGATAGCTGGATTTGAAGATCGAATTGCTGCCCAATAATTTAGCCAATGCAGCTGAAGCGGCGAAATTTGCTGCGACCAGCGCACCAACCCCGGGGGCGTTCAGACCGTTGGTCTTCCCTGCGGTTTCTATAAGGTATCCACCCGAACTGAGCAAGAAAACACAAGTGGCATTAGTGTCTGCTAGTAATTTACTGATGTGCTCATCCATGGATTTCTCTAAAGAGAGTTCACCAGAGCGAAAAGGGTCTTCGCCTTGTGTATTTTCAACGGCACGCTTAACAACCTTTATTATCTGAGCCATGGTAAAAGGTTTATCAATATACCCTCCAAGCTCCATATCCTTCACTTTGTTGCGAATTTCCGCGGTGCCGTAGCCGGTCATTAATACTACCTGGGTGTCTGGCGATGCCTTTCGGACTTTTTTCGCGAGGACCAGACCGTTCATGTCCGGCATCTTGTAGTCGGTTAACAAGAGGTCATACCTCTCATTCCGGATCTTGGTCAGGGCTTCTTCAGCGCTGTTAACCATCTCAATGCTGAAACTGTCGCCCAGCGAGCTGAGATTCTCGACCAGTGCCGAAGCCACTTCGAACTCGTCGTCGACAACTAAGACTTTTTTGAGTTGTGAATTGTTTTTCATATTTGTTACAATGCACTTTCTTCGTATAAGTTCTGACGTTCTCGATTGATCCCAATACTCGTATGCACTGCGATTACTTTATTCTTGGTTTTTTTGCCCTTTACCCCGTAGGCTGGCAAGGTATGTGGCAAATTTGCCAACCCTTTAGCCTAACTTTTTCTCACCTTCTAGTGTCGGAGTGGATGGCAAGAACCGAATGTTTCTATCTACCTTTCTTGGTAGGGCCTCGGCTTTACGTGTCCTACTTGAACGGGATCAAGGTAAGATACTGCGCAATCCCATTCGGGCTCGGCATTCAGGACTTGCTATCGTGTCTCTTCTCCCAGATCCATCTGCATTATGCACTCTGCAAAGTTTTCCAAATCTCAATCGAAGGAAGTAATCGCCCTGACTGAATTTTATTGTTGATCCACGAGAGGTCATGTAATGCAAAAAAAGCATATCAACTAAGGATGGAATTCGAGGTTTGCAATCGTTAGTGAAGGTTAGGCGGCAGAATGATAGACAAACCAACTGCCACCGGAAGAAGTCGGCAGAGGTCTGTCGGGTTGGATGGCTTTGAACGATCCAGTTGCAGGGGGGGTGAGTGAAGTTCTAGCTAAGTGAAATCTGGAGCACGTACTTAATCACCTGCCCAAAGATAGCCCTTGTATCTTACCGTGATGATATATTGGGGTTTTTCTTTGGCGGGTTCAATCTTTGACCTCAGTTGGTGGATATGCCACTTGATGATGTCGCGTGCCTCCCGTTCTTCCACGTCGTATCCGAGGGAATAACGAACGAGTATGCTTGGAGATACAGGTCCTGGAGAATTTTCAACAAGACGAACTAGAATATCGAACTCCGTCGTTGTCAGGTCTAATAATATTTCCCCGAGGATGGCTGTACGGTGTGCACGATCAATGACCAAATCTCTCGACCGGAGGAAACGGTCGCTGGGTCCGGTTGGGGGTGAAATACCTTCGCTCTCGTCTAGATCGGAAAGCATGGTCTTCAGTGTATCGATTTGGGATAGTACTCGGCGTCGTTGGAGTGCTTGTTGGCGGTACTGCAATCCTTCCTTCACCCGGAGCTGGATGGTATCGGGTGTTGCAGGTTTAAGTAGGTAATCATACGCCCCCAAGCGAAGCGCTTCCACGGCGCTATCGAGTGATCCGTGTGCGGTGAGGATGATGACCACCGTATCAGGATCAACTTTCCGGATTTCCTCCAGGACGCCCAGACCATCGATGGGTTCCATATAAAGGTCAAGAAGTATTAGATCATAAGGTTCCATGGAATTCTTGGTGATCGCTTCTTCGCCATCGCACGCGGTCTCGGGATCCCAATCTGATCGAGCAAGTGTTCGACAGAGGATTTTACGGATGTTGGGTTCATCATCGACGATTAGGATTCTTGGATTTTCCATTACGCTCACACTCATTCCAAATCACTCGGGTCGTTCACTCTTTCCAGAAGAACTGGAAGTTCTATAGACACGACAACCTCCTCATCGCTGCTGGAAAGATGGAGGCTCCCACCCATAGCGTGGATGATGTCCCGGCTAAAAGTCATGCTGATTGCAGACTCGGTCAATTGATTATCTGCTCCCGAATCACATAGGTCGATAAGGGATGGCAATAAAGTATCCGTTACAAACTCAACACATACTCCCTGCGGTATTGTTGAAGAACGGATTGTGAGATCCCCTCCACCGATGGCAGCGATCGCGTCACTCAGGCAGAGGGTCATACTGAGGAAAACAAGCTGCATCTGGTCAGCCGCTCCGTGGATGTCAGGTATTTTCGAGGAAAGGTCCGTATGGAGATCGACCCCCTGGCGAACGGATACTTGGCGGGCAAATGTGCTCATATACTGAATGGCTTCATTGATTTGCATGGTTCCTGAGCTATCACTTGCGGGACGGTACATGTGACGCATCTTGTTGATCAAATCAACAACTCTGTCGGACTCCTGTATGCATATCATGATGTAGTCCTGGAGGGATTCTTCGTCTTGGAGATCTTCTTTCGCCAGTGCCAAAGCCCCACTAATGGCCTGCATGGGATTATTGATTTCATGCGATAAGCTGGCGGTGAGTCGGCCAACTGTAGCGAGACGAGCCGCCTGGAGAGCCATTGCATGGGCTCTATCTCGTTCCTCGATGAGATCAAGCGTTTGTGCGTGGATGCGCGCGTTCCCAACAGAGATCGCGATCATATCGGCAGCTGTTGAGAGCAACGCCGGTTCACTCTCCAGAATTTGACCGCCTACCCGGTTCATCAATAGCAAGAGACCGATCGTTTCCCCCCTGTATACCATGGGGAGCAGTATGAGGTTTCGCGGCTTCACCCCAAATAACCCTTCGTAATCAAAATCATATCGAGGATTATGGGTGGGATCGTTCACGACCACAGGCTCACGTAGACCAATCCATTCGCCAAAGATGTCATTATCGAAGGGGATTTCGACACCTCCCCGATCCATGAGACCCGACCCCATCGCAGCTGCAAGTTTGTACACGCCATCCTTGTTATTGATCAGCCACAACATACCGTACTCGACGTCAATCAAGCGAGTCACCCATTGAAGCCCTCGATTGAGCGTGGTCTCCAGGTCTAAACCATTCGCAATTTGCTGACTCATCTCAAGCAATGCACACTGCTGTTTTGAATAATCCGATAATTGCTCGATCAATTTGTTATTCGCTACGTAAGCCGCCGTCAGATCGGCGATGCTCTCGATAACAATCAGCGCTTCATCGCTCACAGCATCTTTCCGCTCCCAGTACAGGCAGAGGACGCCAAAATTCTTTTCGTGACGAAACAGGGGCATTGCTAGCATTGTGCCACCCTCTGCACACACAGAATCGAACTTCGGATTATAGTTCGGGTGCTGGGCGGGGTTATCAGTAAGGAGTGATTTCCTCTGATCCACAACCCATCCAATCAAACCCTGGCCAACGTGCAAACGATCGGGTAAATTCTTAACCGGTGATGGACTTAATGACGATGCTAATTCTAACCTTTCACCATCTGGCGCTATCATCCAGATACAACCAATCGACGCCCCCAAAGGCAGGACCGTATGTTCAAGAGTGAGAGCGAGTAAGCTTTTCAGATCGGTATCCTGGTCAATGATGCGCGTGATCAATCCCATCAGATTCGTTTGGAGTGTGCGTACCTCGATTTGTTGTCGCTGGCTTTCAATTTCCAATAAATTGACAATTTGCTTCCCAACCAGTGCCAGCATGTTCTTCTGTAATGAGGATAAGAAGGGCTCTTCCACAAACCCGAGGACCAGTATGCCAATGCAAGTCATCTCATTAAGAAGTGGGACAGAGACGAGATAACATATGGGTGTTTCATTGCCGGCACAATCCTCAACTTTCGACGGGACCGTAATTGTCGTTACTTGGGCGAGATCTGTTTCCAGCAATATTTTCCCCCAGGATTCTTGAGCTTCCATTCGGTCGATGTCCTCTTCGATCCCGTCATTAAAAATAGAATGAGTCAGAAGTTGAAACTGATCCATTCCTGACTGCCGGATAAAAATCCAAGCCCCCAATGCACTGAAGATCTCCGCCAGTTTACTGAATGAGCAATTGAGTTGCTCTTCCCTCAAGTCATCCCTTTTGAACATCCAATCGCAAAGCGCGTCGAGACATAGGAACTCGAGATTAATGGACGCAGCAACACGAGTTCGAACCTCCGTGGGAACCAGAGGCAGCAAGATATATTCATCAGAACCCACGTTCAGGAAAATATCACGCTGCTCGAACTCATCGATCAAAGAAATGATCGGCACGTTGTCCACGCGGTCGACATCCCGCAACCTTTGAATAAAGTTTGCTGCGTCCTCGATGCTGGTAGTATCGATGAGAATTGAATCTGGGGGCTCTATTGAAGGATCCGGGGAGGTCAGAGAATCCAGCGCTTCACCGGAGGTCTGATACCAGAGTAGCGGAATAGGCAGCGAGAGGATGGATCGTATCTCTTTAAATAATTCTTCCGACTTCCCAACGAAAACGATCTGCGGGGCTCCTGCCTGATGCTTGAAGTAAGTGGGGTTAGATCTGTTTTGCTCCACGAAAATGCCTTCGATCTGTTGCCTTTCACCATGAGCGAGAAATATCGGAACAGGACGGTACTCGAAAGAGATGCGAGATCGCGCCGAATCAAACTAAGAGGACGCGATGGTCTTCCTGCATCGCCACAGATATTATGCCGGGATTTCCCCCCCTCATAGCTTACAATACCCTTACGATTTAAATACCAGGAGGGCAGAGAGAAATCTCAAAACGATGATGTCCTTGGTTTTGGTAGAGTTTATGATTCCCACTACCCTCATTTTCATTCTTCTGTGTTGCACTTAGTAGTTGAATCCTTGTGCCTCTATCCTAACGTGATTTATTAAAAAAACACATACCCATCAATAGCTCATGATCATCGTTTGGCTTAATAAGCCTCCGATCCATGAAGTTTGCCTTATGGAGCGAACCTGTGTATCATGTGCATCAATCAACAATTCGGTTCGTCAGTTTGTTGCCTGGGAGAAACAAGGACGGCAAAGGGTCTTAGCCTTTTTCGATACAGGCAATGTGGAAACCCTTCACCGGGTTTGAGGCGATTACGGCAAAGGGTCCTAAATGCACTCGACGAGGACCTGCAAAACCCTTATGCGCGGGTTCGAATCCCGCC
>SDBU01008780.1_pt1 | contig 11429 bp, 5 predicted proteins | sample 2277071 | NCBI WGS metagenome assembly SDBU01 (sample SAMN10397929, study PRJNA504765) | marine sediment metagenome | isolation source: marine sediment core GS08_GC12, 126 cmbsf | place: Arctic Ocean: Gakkel Ridge, Loki's castle | collected 2008 | reverse complement strand
AAGAATACATCTATTGATAGTTGATGTACCATGTGAGGATAGGTCGTTTCCTGATAGGTACATTGTGTGAGCATCATTTATTGCCTTGAAAACAATACAGTCAGTAGCAGAATCCGCCTCGCCTACGTTGTTCATCTCAATAATGTTCCCATGCACATGAGATTCCAGCAAACAATTACTTGCTGCGCCAAGCTCAATACCAGCAAATTTTTGTGTTGTATCTAAGTCCACACCAAGTAACCTGATTATGTTATCTTCGACATAAACTTTTGTCAGAGTTGCTGGTGCCATAATGAAAACACCAAAAACGCCCCCAGCATTAGTGGTTCCTGTCTGATACATCTCATTGCGGAGAACGTGAACGGTGCCATTGTCCAGCCAAATCATAACGCCCTGTTCTCCCTGCCCGATGATCTTGCAGTCCGTGATGGTAATATCACTTGCCGTATGTACTGACCCCGCAGCCGTGCCCATCTGAAACGCAGCAGCAAAATCATCAAAGATAACATTCCGCACAATGATCGTTGCACCATCAGCAGGTGTTATGCCTACGGTATCAAAGTTTGTTGTATCACCCTGTAAAGTAATATCAGCTATTGTTGACCCAGTTGCCATCGTGACCAAGGGATCGGCAGTTGCGGACGCGATAATACATTTCTCCCTATCTAAGCCAACCACACTAATACCGGCACCTATCGTAATCCCCGAATCCTCGGTGTATGTACCTGGATGAACCAAAACAGTATCTCCTGATGACGCAGCCGCAATCGCCGCAGCAATTGTTTGATGCTGTGCGCCACTTTCGCCAACCGTTATCGTGCTACCCACTATCCCTGAACGCTCAAAATATATCTTTGCCGCATCAAGGGTCGGCTGAATGCCCATAATAAGAGCGAAGGCTACAGCAACAGTTAAAAACACTTGTTTCATGTTCATCTATGTATCCCTCCTTTATGGATAAGCCAAGCCTATGTATCTGACCCCGACAACACTACCGGTGTCATCAGAATCAATGTAGATTTTATTTAAGTTATCGAAATCAAGCGAAATAGCATCACCGGCATTGAGTTTGATGCCCGTGAGCGTGTCCATCGAATCATTACCGACATAAATTGGGTAGGCATTCCCGTCATTGGCAATAACCAACACACCAAATATCGGCGTTGAAGTCGTTGTTATCTGTTCGGGTGTATTGTCGTATGTCACGCTTGTTGCACCATGCACAAGCCGTGTCGGTATAAGTCCCGGCCGCGCATAGCCCATTGACTGAAGTACCGCCTCGTCCTGGCGTCCAAGGTAAACACCAACGGCAATGGCTGCAAGTAGTACCAACACCCCTATTCTGTAAGATGTTCTGTTCAAAAGTTTCATAATTACCTCCTTATACGTCCGTCCCAACGATTTCGGCCACAAAAGTCCCTGCCGTACCACTAACCACTATTTTGTAATAACCCTTACTTAATTCGACCACCTCAGTCGTCCGGGGATAATCAACCACACAGCTAATATCACATGCGCTCCCTTCCACCTTGTACCATGTCGTGTCGTCATCGCTCGGGACATCATTAACTGTATCCGCGCGTTTGTACACCGTGAGAGCGCCCGCCTCAATTTCGCCACTGGTGACCTTGATCCCAAATTTTACGCTTCCTGTTCGAGTTAGCCATGTGCTTGCCGCGCCTATGGCGACATTTGCAGTGAAGCTACTTTGCACCGGCATTAGATTTTGCTGCGTAGATACACCTTGGCTGCGAAAGCCCGGAACACTGCCAACGAGCTCAACCATTTTGCTTACACCTCCTCCTTGTTCGTTTTATTTAGTAAATATTCCAAACACTTACATATAAGTAACATCTGCTCCGCGGGTGATATGAAATGCGCGTTGTCCTTGAGTTCGTCCAAAATTGCCTTGAAGTCTTCATCGGTTTTGATTTCTTTCATGTGAGTGCATATTCACCTCATTCTTGGTTTGCCCCAACCACACATGGCTTTGAATAAACATCAACAACAGAATCATCTCCAGTAGCCTCGTAAACCGCTATAAAATCTTTGAAAATTGAAATAAGTTGTTTCTCGTGTACAAAATTTTCACTCGCAGTCGGAATTTTGTAGTGTTCCATAAGTTCCCTACATTTACCGTAAACCCATGATTCACTCGGGCAAATATATTGGTATTTTCTGTAGAGCAATCTCCCTAATGCTCTGGTCGATGTATGCCCAGGTGCTCTCCCCCACGCTTGAGCTTCATTTGCCGCAGGGGTTACGCCGTTATATTTGGGGTCGAATTCAACGATATACTGGGTTTCAAGCTCATTCAGTTCATCCCATTCACAAAGTAAAACAAAGTAAGAATCAAATCGAAGCCCTTTCCTGCGTGCATCCGCTATCCTTCGCTCTGGAGCTACTCGACTCTGCCCGACATAAACAATCTCATCCTTATCAACAAGGAAATATATGCCACAACGCACAAAGTTGCCTGGCATAGGTGTTTTATGCTCAAGAATGAACTCTTTAGAGAGCTTTTGATCGGTTCCTGTCGTCATTTCTCGGTACGCATAGGTGTCTGTACCCCTCTTGAGATGTGTTTAAAAATCGAGCCCTTACTTTTACGGTTCAACTATTTACTCACGGGTATTAAACAACCCCTACCTCACCCTTTCTCGGCAGTCTTGACGCTCGGTCGTTTGCCCAACCGATAGACCCATAATGAACAGTCCTTAACCGGACAGTTCTGCACCTCCTTGAATTGATGAAGACAACAATCCAAACACTTGGCTCTTATGGCTGAAAGTGGGGTACGGTAGCCCCGTTTGCCGATTCTGCCCTTGTGTTTCGCCATATTAATGCCCCTCACATACAAATACAGCCGTAGCCATGGCTTTATTGATTTCTGGAACCCCCTTCTGCCCAAAGGGGTACTCGCCTAAATTTAAGACAACTGACACTACACAGGACGCTTGCTAACCACAATATCATAGACACAACCCACATGTTACCCCCTATATATAGCCTATTCACCCTTCTGTCAAGTAAAAATACCAAATAAGTCCAAAATAGTTCTACGATTTTGCCGCATATTCCACGAGTCGTTTGATTTTCTTGTATATTTCCTTCCGTTCTTCAGTAGTTTTGGCGTCTCGTAATGCCTTCCAATGAGGCGATAATGCTTTGCTGACACCACTATATTTTTGCCATTCAGCATATTCCTGTGGTGTGATTTTCTTGGACTGCTTCTTTCTGTCCAAGAGTTTTAGTTGGTCATAAAATTGTCGCACCTGTCGTCTTGGAGCAAATGGGTCTCGTACAAATAGAGCTCCGACTACGGGAATATCGGCGAGTTGTGCTTCGACTTTTCGCTCTTTGCCCATAAGCAATCGTTCAATCGGTAGGTCTATACGGCGATATAAGCCACCAGACCAGCTATTGATAATATATTCCAACTCAAGAGGTGATATTTGTGACACTTCGCTTTCGGGTTTACCTGTCGCTTTTGCTGTCTGTCTTGCCGTGTAATTCAGGGCACGAGCTACGCCTTTGCAAATCTCGCTTGTATATTCTTTATATTGATCGTCGGGGAGTTTTCTTTCCATGCTGGCTGGGATAATTGGCCTGCCCGCCCAGTCTTTATTGCGCTCGACGTGGATAATTGGTGCAATAACACTCGGCCAGCCAAGAAGTGTTTTGACGTCTTGATGAAATACCTCCCCAAAGAAATCAGCTATATGGCTTGGGTCTTTTTCATATAACGCATTAGTTATTGCAATAGGAAGACCTTGGAAAATATGTCCGGAAATAAAAGGAACGGGCAATCGCAGAATCTTATCCTTCCCAACGGGAATATAAAGATAGTTGTATTTGCCATAAGCGTCGAGATTTTTGTACCAATCCTCGTCTTTATTGAGCCACCATAGACCGAGTGCGGGTAGTGTTAGTGTCGTAATACCCCATCGAACAGCAGCAAGTGGTCGTGTTTTGAAATTACGTGCATGTTTGCTAACATCCTGGCTGTTGGAATTCCAAAAGGCGACAAGACTGTTCACCACTTCGCCATATTGTCCCGCCCTGGTGTAATTTATCGTCTGGTCTTGGGCTTTATTGAAGGCATAGACAATTGCGTCTGGTGAATCTTCGCCGTAACCCAATTTCTTTACAGCATAATCCATCGCCTTATCAAGTTCTTGTATTCTGGGACTGGCTTCGGGGACACTGAATAGCCCTCGTAGGGCGTCAATCGGATGCTCGATGGTATGAATAGTGCGTTTACCAACGGTATTGGCAAGCATCTCACCACGTAGATGTTGAAGTGCTCGCCGATCCTGTCCAACATAACCCGACATCTTGCCCCCCAAGGCGTCAAATGCCTCGGCCGCTTTGCTTGGTTTAATGCCTATCGCCTTCGCCAAGCTGGTTGTTGATAGCTCTTTAGAAAACCCCCTGACTGTGGCAAGTGGCCCACGTGCGTGTTCGGCCTTAACAAGGGTGTCGCCCGCATCACGGATGGGATTTCTGAGCAAACCAAAGGATGCGTTCAATCCCGTTGCCCCCAACCTGATCGCTCTTGTCAGTTTGCCAAAAGTGAGATTGAGAAATCTTGGCAGTGCCCACCTATCGAGTCCCTTGAGAATACTATAGAATTGAGGGCTAACCTCATACCAGCCGTAACCACCCTTGCCGTCTGGTATCGCAAGCACATTCCCAGACCCTGTGAAGATCGGTGAATTCATGTAGATCGTCAAGAGAGGATTGCCTTCTTCGGGCATCTCCGCGGGAAACTTAACGCCCATTTGTTCTAATTGTTTTCTAACCTTTTCAACGCCAACCCGAAGTGCTGCTTTGGGCGGCGGAACTTTCCATATAAGGTTAGCAAGACCTTCGTATTTGCCTTCGAGGTTCACCAATGCCCGCGCCACCATCGTCTTGTCCGCAATGTTTATCATACTCGCCAGATTGTGACTAAACGCCTCAAAGGGGTCGATTTTTTCTCTGCCTGAACCTTTAATGCGATGAGCTACTTTACCCTTCGGTAGCAAGCCCCCGCCAACACCTGTCAACTGCACTCGTTCGCCTCGAACAAATGCCACCATCAACGGAACGTAGATTGGATTGGCTTCTCTGAATGCTTTTGCGGTTTCGGCACTTAACCCACCGGCCTGGACGACATATTCAAGGCAGCGGTCATTCCACGAGGTTATCTCTTTCGCTATTTCCTGCCATTCGGGGTTATCATGTTTCTTATAGATATACTCTACATCCGACAAATCAAAGCCAACATCTATTTTTCGTTCGGCAAGATTGCGTATTCGTGCAGCCATTATCCACCGAGTGAAAGGCTTAATCGTCTTCCGACCGGCTACTGGTTTTAATATCTCATGCAAGGACTTACCCGTTGGGCGTCCCCAAACGTCAACAGTAGCCTTCATGACCATGTGTCGCGCTATGCTACCGGCTTTCTTGGCTTTCATCACGGCGAGTTCATAGGGATGCTGTGCGTGCGTCACCAGACGCTCTGCCCCAGCCTCTTTGCGTTTGCGCGTTAGCAATTCAACGCCCGCTTCTTCAAGACCTGCCTTCAACGGCGCAAATCTATCTGTCCATTTTACGCGCCACCACAGCCAACCTGTTTTGATTCGTTCTTGCCACGGCGCCCGTAGTGCTTTTCTGTTCACCATGCTCTCAAATCGAGCCTCAGCACCCTGTAACCGCCATTGCGTTATCTGCTTTCTGGTGGTTTCCATCGCCTTAGCTATATCTTTGTTATTGGGCAAATACTCTTGCGTAAACCACTTATAAGTGTTGGGCGCGTCTTTCTCGACATCAATGCTTTCTGATAAATAGCCCCTGATGAATTGCGCAAAACCCTCGCTTTTGTAACCACCGGGCGGTTTCTTCTCACCGTATAATGCCCTGCCGAGAGCTAAGAGTTCGCCACCCATTCCGCTGGGCGGCTTCTTGCTGATTCGTTTATTGAGATACCAGTCAACATGATGGCCAATTTCGTGTATTGCAGTTGTGATAGACCTAATATTCTTTTGTCGTATGCCCTTTGCTCTTGGGTCGTACCAACCTAAATAAACCCTTGACCTATGTGTCGCCATGCCCCGAATTGTTACTTTTGTGGCACGGCTCAAGCTATCTATAATTTTGCGGGCACTTATCGGCTTGCCCCTGATTGGCTCAAGGGACAACTTTAACGGTTCCGTGTCGATTGTGCCTACACGCCCACCGACACCCTTTTCCCCCTCAGTCGCCTTCTGCTGTAGTGCATAAACCCATTTAGTGTCTTTCAGTTTCTCTACGAGCCACGGTGCAGCACCCGATTTCTTGGACACATATTCTTCAACTATCGAATCCGTCATGGCTTTTGCATCGCGACTATACTGTAATAGGTCTTCGTTGGTTAAGGATTCACCCAGTGATGCCCTCCCTAAAGCCGCAAGTGTCTTGGATATTTTGTGTCTAATACGGGAACGAACATCTCCTGAGAGTGGCGGCGCCACGGGTTTTTCTTTAGATGCGACTTTAACCCTTACTGCTTCAGCCTTCTTCAGGCTTCCTTTATCAATAGGAATATCCTGAAAATCGTCTAACACTTCCGCGTGGTCGTTCTCTATCTTTGTTGGGTTTGTGTCAGTAACCTTGTATTTCTCGCCGAAGACAGTGAATTCATCGCCTTTTGCGAGTTCGGCCTCGTTAAGTCGCTCAATCTCTAATGGTTTTTCGCGTTGTCTTTGAAGTTCCCGTTCAGCTTCTTCCGTATAGGCATCTATAGCTTTAGCTGGTGCTTTACCGGGTGTTTTATAATCCCTAAGTGCCGACAGAAGTTCGGTATCACTCATGCCTAATACTTCAGCCATTTCGTCAAGTGCTAATCCCTTTGTCTTATCACGTCTCAGGATTTGACGTTTTACGCCCAATGAAATATCTGTTTTCCATTCCTCACGAGTACGCCAAAGCCCGGGCTTGATACCGCCATGTTCCTTAATTTGTTTGAGGAGATTGGTTTCGGGCGCAGCTTTTGCAATATATCCAGCCACCGCTTTATCGCGTAATTCCTTAGCAATAGCAGTAATTTCTTCGTCAGTAGTTAGCTCTTGGGGTTTTATGGGCTTCTTTTCAGCCACAGGTTTCTCAACAGCCCCACCCTTCCCCGCCAACTCAGGGTACTCGGCGAGGACTTCGGGGGGTACGGGTTTACCTTCGGTTACGGCAATTGTAACTGTGCCCCCATGATGTTGGTCTATCGCTCGGTCAATCTTCTTTTTGGCGATTGCCTTATTTGCTTTGTCTGTAGTCGCATGATAGATTTTCACAGCCCTTTGGATTGATTCTCTATCACCGCCAAGTTGAGCAAAATCTATTTCACCAGCATAGACAGCCTCAGAAAACGCTGTTTTGCCCATCTCCCACGGCTGCTTGGCTTGGGGGGTGGGGGGCTTGGTCTCTTCGGGGGCAGGTTTTTCCGCCTCAACCAACTTCTTGCCTTCGGGCGTCTCAACCACTTCGACCATCTTGCCCTCAGCTTCAGGGCTTACCTGTACTGCACCGGGTTCAAGTGAAGGTGGGGGTAATTCGGCTTCCTCTGGTGTTACGGTCGGTGGTGGCACACCCTCTTCAACGAATTTTCTATTATCACCGACAGTCTTGTTATAATTCCGACTGGTACGAGCGGTAAACATACCCGGCACACCGCCCATAATCCCCATCGAAGCAGCGACGGTCAGCGAGATTTGCAGGTTTTCGTCTATAAGTTCCGCTAATGTCTTTGTCTTGCCACCATGTTTTATGGAGATTGCGTACTGAGTATTGGTCTGGACAGCTTCTTGAAGCGTTTCTATGCCAATAGTTTTGAGCAATGTCGGTGTCGCCCGTCTCGTGCCGAGCTTGCCAAGCATCCCTTTTGTCAGCGTTTTCTTTAGGTTTAGAACGCCCTTTGCACCGAGGTATCTTTTAAGCGTTGACAACTGGGCATATTCGACAACAGCCGCTATGACACCGTAAGTTGTCGCACCTTCCTCGGCTTTCTTCACGCCCATGCCTTCGGCGATTCTCTCTTGGATATAGGAATCTTTCTCAGCAGCGTACATTATTCCGAAAGCGAACGCGGGACCACCAACGGGGCCACCTACCGTGCTCGCAACCATAGCAGTTCCCATCAGCGGTATCATTTCGGTGGCCGCACCAGCGAGTTTGGCTGGATTTAACAGTAAATCAACAAAACCGTCAGGCGGTTCCGGCATATATTTAGGGTGATCGTTTATCCATTCCCGTATGCCATGACCGAATCGTTCGCCGAAGTTGATCTTTTCCTCATATCGCATATCCTTGAAATATTCGATGGCAGCTTCAACGTCCGCCTGCCATTTCTTGCCTTTCTTATCCTTGACTCCAGCAACCCAAATGTCACCGAATACCAATTCAGCATCACGTGCAATGCGACCAGCTTCACCCGTGAGACCAGCACCTAATTGAAGTGTGCCACTCAAAAGACCCTTAGCACCCCCTGAGAGTACACTCGGCCAGAATGTCAGCCCAGATTTTATTCTTTCGGTATGGGTGACAGGCTTGACTAAGGTTTTTGCTTCGGCTTTTGTGGCACGACTGATCGCCCTACGGTATAGGTCGTGCGCTTCGTTAATTCTCGTTTCTCTTATATCTTCAGGCCAGTCAGCAAGTTTCTGCATAAGCCCTGGCTCAATGTTTTCACGCCAATGTTTAATTTTCTCTACAGCAGTTTTACCCTTAGCCCACTCTCTTAGACCTCGCGCTCCAGACACCTGCCCATCAAGATAGGATAGACCAATATTCGGGTATTTCTTTTTATCTTCACGCTCTCTTTTCGTCTCTAACGCTTGCCGCCCTTTACGCAACAAGCTCGCACCAGCCCATCCGTACCATTTAGATTCGCTGGTTAATTGCTCAAGCCTCTGCGCTTCTTGTAGGTTGCCCTCTTTCAGCGCAGTAGCATGACGCTCTTTCACTTTTTGCCATAATTCTGGTTTACTGAATTCGGTCGCCTTAACGGGTTTACCAACATCGGGAAGGAATCGCTCCTTAGCTAATACACCGGCACCACGCATAAATGTTTTCACGCCAAATTCGTCAGGTTCAGGCTCAGGCTTCGGCTCGCTCGGCTCAACTACCGCTTGTGTCTGACCCACATCTTCGGGACTTATTGCCGAAAGCATATCCTCTGGTGTTGGTGTAGGCGTTGGTGGTGTGATTGTAGGTTCGGGTGGCGTGGTTTCGGGCGCGACCGTTGCGTCCCCCGGCGACCACTTCTTGCCACCGACATAAACACCCCTCGTCATAGCTAATCTCGCCTGTTGTAGTACCCTTGAGTGTTGCGCGAGTGCCGAGAACACGGCGCCCCTTACAGGTGTAAGTAAATCTGTTGGCGGTTTGGGCGGTTGTGGTTGTCGGGTCGGTCTGTAATATTCCCTACCCATACGAGGGTTTATTGGTGCGCGGTCGGGGTCTTCCCCCATAAGTCGCCAGTTACGGATAGCGAGATTCTCTTGCTCAAGAGGCCATATCTTATTATCAAATTCGTCTGTCTGTCTGTCTATGTTTGCTATTTCTTTTTGTTGAGCCCCTGAATCCAACAGGTTGTTTGCGTCTAACCACGCTATATCACCTTTTTGAATCTTCTCTTTTCTGGTTACAAGTTCTTTTCTCTGCCCACCGAGTCCTTTGAGGATGTCCTTGTTCTGTGCCTGTCTCAGCCTATTGCGACCCAATATCTCGCTTTTGTATTGTGCCCGTTGCTGTTTCTCTTCAATCCCAGCAGCCTTGAGCCTTTGTGCTTCTTCGCCTCGCTGCTCTTTCGCCAAGCCCTGTCTGCGCTTCAACTCATCCTGTTGGGCTTTATATGCCTGTTGTGCGCGAGTTTGTTCCGCTCTTTGTCGATATTGTTGCTGTTTCGCAACCTGTCTCCGCCACGCTTCCGCACGTTGAGCGGCAAGGTCTTCGCGTTCTCTGCGTAACTTCAAGCCTTCCGCATAACCTTTTGCGCTTGTTAAAAGCGGTCGTGTGCCCCCTACTGGTATTTCAAACGGCATTCTTACACCCCTCCGAACCTGCCAGCGGTTGTTGTGCGTTTACGTTGTGTCTTATTCCCTATTTCGCCGCCCTGTCCAACCAGTTGTGCTATCACATCGCTGTAATCGGGTTGTTTATAACTCGTCGAACCGAGAAGACCCGCTATTCGTGTCGCTATGTCTGTTTCAAATCCGCGCTGATCCTGTCGTGCGCGATATTCGGCTAATGCTTTATCTATTAAGCCTTCACGCTGAATTCTCATACTCGCGTTCATTCTTTCTTCATCGGCTGCACCTGCTCGCCCTCGACCACCTGCTTCATAACGTCTTGTGATGGCTTCATTGGCTCGCTTTATGTTCGCCTGCGTCTCCCTGTCATAAATATCACCGACGAATTCCTCGCCTTGAAAGTCACGCCGGAGGTCTTCAAACCCTCCCAATGCTCGTTCACGGTCTTCTTCAGCCCTCTCTTGTGCTTCCTCGGCATTTCGTGCTTGCTCACGGGTGTAATAATCAAGTTGACTCTGTGTCTTTTTAGTACTACCGAGCCGTTTATTAAACCCTTTCGCGCTCGCTTGGTATTGCCGAAATTGTGCTTCTGCCGTCATTACCCGTGTACCGGGGTCGCTATACCAACCGCCGCCCTTGCGGAACAATCCCCTCGCCTTTGCCCATTCGTCTATGCTACGATATGTCGGCATTCGTTTTGCGGTAGATGAAATGCGTGTAGCAGGCGCAGGAGCACCGTAGTAAGGTGACGATGCCGTCCTTGTTCTTGGTCTTTCTCTTGGCGCTGCCACGCCGGAAGAAACGGTCGGTGTTCGCGATGTTTGCTGGGATACTGCCGGGTAATCACTTTTAAGGTATGAATAACCTGTGCGTGGGTCATAAGAATACTTCGATGCTTGCGATCCCGTCTGGCCAGGAAAATCGGTTCTTAGGAATGTACGGTATGTCCGTGGGTCAGTAATATAGTTCGACGGTTTCTTCCGTTGTTGCGTAGGATAAGTTGCCATTTACAATCGTCACCTCTCTTAAAATTATTTATGCTGGGATTGCGCCGCCCAATTGAAGGAATACAGTATCTTCGTCCTTCGCCGTTACTTCCCAGCCAAACACACCCTCGCCAGTATTCCAGTAAGTCCATCCATCACTCGGAAATTCACTGGCGGCTGTCCATAAGTTGCCTATATCCGATGTTGATAATCCGACTATAGCTGTTATATCTTTATATTCGTCAGCAATAGTAACGCGGGTGCCAATGCCCGTGCCACCGAATAATTCAAAATTGGCACCCTGTCCGACGGTGATCGTATAATAAATCGCCACAAAATCACTGGCAGTATATCCTGTCAAATCTACTTGTGGTTTGTATCGTGTCCCATCTAAAAC
>SDBU01008779.1_pt1 | contig 11430 bp, 8 predicted proteins | sample 2277071 | NCBI WGS metagenome assembly SDBU01 (sample SAMN10397929, study PRJNA504765) | marine sediment metagenome | isolation source: marine sediment core GS08_GC12, 126 cmbsf | place: Arctic Ocean: Gakkel Ridge, Loki's castle | collected 2008 | reverse complement strand
GTTTGAATTTGAGACTTATCTCAAGAGGGGAACCGGGTTTTGTCGTTACCGGTTTGGCGAAGCGAATCCGCGTGTTGGCGCCGTTTTTTTCGAGTTCTGCTTTCACGTGTTTTCCTCCTGCGGTTACGCGAAGGGATATGGCTCTGCTTCTGCTTATCGGTACGGCTATGCCGACGGTTGTGAGTTTCAGTTTTCCTTCGGAGATGTCGATTTTCGATGAGAAGGACCTCGGCGTGACTTTTTGTGACCAAGTGCCCCAGCCGGAGGCGACTGAGAAGAATGTTTTGAAGTTGTTGGCGTTTATTCTCGGGGCAAACTCGATTCGGGATTCCGGGGCGGAGTACTGGAACCCCGAGAGTGCCAGGAGGAGTGAATAGCTTGACATTGCGCGCGCGTAATGGTGTCCGCATTCGTATTCGTCCCAGGGGTTGCGTCTTGTCCCGTCATGGCGGTGGCGTGCGGCCTTCACGACGGTAAGTGCTTTATCGATGAGGCCCGAATATATCATGAGAGAAGCGGCGGCATATTCGATTCCCGTCCAGACCTCATCGGAGTACGGGAACGGAAACTCCGGTCTTCCTCCCTTCGGCCAGGAGCAGAGCAGTGTTCCGCTGTCGCCGTCCTGGGCGTATATTCGCTGCGGGTTGGCGTGGTTGTAGAAGTCTTTTATGAAGTTGTACCGGAAGATCGATTTCGCGGTTTTCTTGATGTTGGTTTTGTTGAAGAGCTCACCGAGTCCGAGCATATATGCGTACCATTGGCCGATGAGCTGGTCCGAAAGGCATCCCTTTGCGTACTGGTATTTGGGCATCTCGCCGTGCTCTGGAATACGGTCCGGGTAAAAAGAGAGCCTCCTTGCGTCTTGGGCGTCCCTGGATGTTTTCACAATGACCTTCTGCTCGTACCACTCGCCGTTGAAGAGGTGTTTATCCATCCATTTCCTGCCGTTCTCATAGACCAGGCGGTACTCTTCGGCCTTTTGGCTTTCTCCAAGGTATTTAGCTATCTCCTCGGCTGCGCGCAGTGCGGCGAGATAGAGGGATCCCATCATCGTGTTTGGGCCGTAGAACTCCACGTCGTACGTATTGTGCTGGACACCCTCCATAACGCCATGTTTGTCGGCGTCCCATTGTCTCCAGGCGTACTCGAGCGATCTCTTCACCTTCGGCCACATCTCTCTCAGCCAATCGTTGTCACCGCAGATTTTCCAGTCGCGGTAGAAGCGCAGGACGTTCCCCATCTGTCCATCGGCGGCGGGCACCGGCTTCTCTGCTGTTTTCTTGCCGAGTGGAAGGGTTGCGCGGAATATCATGCTGCCGTCTTTTCTCAAGCCGTAGTTGTAGTCTGTGCTTCGTGCGGAGCGCTCGAGAGCGGGGAAGAGATACGCCATGGCCTGCGCGTAGTTCCATACGTGGGAACAGGTTCCCGGGCAGCAGCCGGTTTGGTCGGAGCATCCCTCCCACGCCCAGAAGGTGCCTTCTGTAGTACGGAGGCATGTGGGTGTTTTCAGAGTGGATATCTGAGACGCGACGGCATCAATAATGAACGCGGGATAGGAGCTGTCGAAGAGGGCTTTTTGAAAGGCGCGGCTTCTTTTTTCGAGGTTGGGGAGGTTTTCGGCAATGTACTCGGCGACTTCCCAGGCGTCGTTAAACCTTGTGGCATAGTAGTTCTTCCAGGTATGTCCGGTAGGGCATTCGGGCGAGCACGAATCGTTGTTCGGGAAATGCCAGGTGATGATGATGGGGATTGTGAGGGATGCGCCGGGTTTGAGTGTCGACTTTGCCGCGATTGTCCCGATGTCGGTCTCGCCGTCCTTAGTTGGCGAGTTTTCTGCTTGATCGGGGAGCCTACCCCGGGAGACGTTATCCCAGAACCACGTGAGGTTGTCGAACCATTTCAGCCTGGGCCAGTGGCTAATGACCGATAGTCTTGTATGTGTTGATGTCAGGGCCATGGAGCCGTACCGCGGAGAATCCGGGCCGTATTTTCGGGAGGTCATCATCAGGCCGGCGACGGCACGTTCTTTGCGGGGTGTATTCACGTTTTGTCCCACTTCGGGATGTCCAACTTTGTTTTCGAGGTTGGCGTACAGTATCGCAGAGACTCCTCTTCTTTTGAGATTCTTCATGTGGACGAGGAAGATCGCGGCAGGGAGGCCCGAGTTGAAGTCATCCAGCGGAATAAACGGGTTGAAGGCCTCGACGGAGACTTCGAGTGGGAATGACGGGTCGTCGAGGTCAACGCGTCCGAACGGGTACTTGCCAACGAAGGTGTTGCTTCGAAAATGCGGCAGGCCGGCACCAATTTCTCTGCCGCTCCGGCCCCTGCCGCTGCCGGTAAGCGGTCCCTGCATCGGTCCTTGAAGGACCTTTGAGACGGGATGTCCGCCCTGGGGTTTTGCGCAGACAGTGAAGAAGGCGAAATCGAGGTTATTCCCCTTTGCCGGGTGGTTGAAGATCTCCCAGTCGCGCAACTGGCCCCACCCTCCGAACGATACGCATCCTGTACCTATGCCTCCGATGGGAAAGGCTATGTTTGTGAGTTCCTCGCCACGGTAGGTTGTTCGACTTTTCTCGCTCAAGGGAGAGTCCGGCGTGTTTTGAGATCTTATGTTGGAGCCCATCTCATTGTCTTTGATCTTCGCTTATGAGGTTCGGTATTGTTCTTCTTGCTTCTGTGCGGGTTCGCGCCCGAGGAAGTGTGGTTTTTCCGAGGCGAGAACAGCCTCACGCGGCTTTAAGGGCAATTATGATAGTGAGGAGACTCAGCACTCAAGTCACGGAGGCTACGGCAAAATATGTTATCAAGATAAGGTTAGCAAAAACGGGACGAGGTAGAAACAATAAAACGTCATTATTTCGAGACGACGATAAGATCACGATACGCTCACGCAATAGGGGTTACATGTGCACGGTCCCCTATGACGAGCTGAGGCGTTCTTTTGAGGATTTCGCGAAAGAAGTCAGAGAGATGCTCGTGAAAGAGGCGCCCGAACTCACAAAACATTCCTATTGGAGAAGGTGGTTCAGGGGCGAGGTGAAGACGCCCTGGCGCGACTGGCAAGACGAGTAGACTATTATGCGGAAAGATACTCCGGATGTCCTACGAGTTGGATTGTCGGTGCTCACCTGACATGCAGGGCGTTGCTGAGGCGGGCGATGATTCCGATTCTGTTGCCCTTGCGTGACATTTTGCTCTTCCCGTATTCATACCAGCTCCGTTTGGGTACCGGCAGGTGTTCAGTGTCGACATCATACCATGGAACATCGCTATACGGCCCTACGCTCCATAGGCCGTATTTCACGGGTGAGTTTTTCTGACTCAGGTACATCTTGTCGTTGGCGTAATCCTTTTTCGCACCCTGATACTCGGGATAGTTTTCCGGGACCCATATCGCGACAAAAGTTGGGGCACCATTCCACCACCCGGGACCGGGTGCGACGTATTTATACCTCGGGCCGTTATTGAAGACGTCTTTGGGTACCTGGTCGACGTAATGTGCCTCAAGGGCTTCCGGCGGATACTCGTTGTAGTTCATCGCCAGTACGCCGCACGGTTTCTGCGCGGGCGGATATATCTCCCAGGCGTTGTAGTACATCTCGAGGCCATCAGCCAGGCTTCTGAGCTCCGCGTTCACCTTGGCGATTCTTGCCCTGAGTCGAGCGCCCTTTAATGCCGGCAGGAGCAGGCCTAACAGAATGGCAATGACGCCAATCACCACAAGCAGCTCAATAAGCGTAAATCCCCTGCACCCCTTATTGAATGCGCTGATTTTCTGTCTCACGACTCTGTACTTTCCGATCTGCTAAATCCGGAAATCCTCCGCTTTTCTTCCTGACGGCTGCGATGTTTACGGGGTCCCCATTCCGATTATTGCGGCATAATATCATGATCTCGGTTCTTGTGCCATAAAAACTGCCCTTGTCTTGTGGGGTAATGCCAGGGAAGATCAGCTTTCAGTTATCGTGATGAGCAGCAAGTTGTCTCACCCATTCGAGCCAGTCCTTCTCGATCCGGGTGACGGATTTGCCGAGGAGTTTTTCGAGGGTTTTCTTTCCCGTAGGGTCTTTTTCGCCGTTTTTACGAAATTGCCTGTAGAATTTCTCGAGTAAGCCCTTCTCCTGCATGTACATGCAGAAGTATCTGGCGACCGCGTAGTTGGAGCCGTTGTCTTTATTGTAGAACTCGTTGTTCTTTTGGGCTACGAGGTTCTCGAGGCCAATGCAGTCGCCGTTTTTCAGGTGCTTTATCAGTATCGGAAATCGCCAGTTTATCGCTCCCTTGATTCTACTGTTTGAGATGTTGCACTGCTCGTACAAAGAGGCCATTCCCTCGTTGGCCCAGTCGGGTATGTTCGGGAAATCGTACCGTACCAGCGAATGGAACAGCTCGTGGACGAGTGTTCCGCCGCCCGTTCCGATGTTCATGACGAGGCGATTTCTGCCAGAGGTGAAGTAACCGTAAGGTGTGGTCGGGTCGTCATTGAAAAGCTTCTTCGCGTAGTAGCGGTAGCTCTTGTTGTCTTTGAAGAGGTATATCTTGATGACCTCGTCAGGTTTCTTATCGAAGAACTGTTTGTTGAAAGCACTCGATGCGCTCTGTATCGTGCGCTCGACATAACGGTTGATTTCGTTTTCTGAAAGGTTGCCAACGACGACGAAGGGCGGTGATTCCACGATAACGAAGCTGTCCGGGACGTTTTTTTCTATCCTGGCCGCCTCTTTTGCGACATCCGCGGCGGTAATTCCGCTCGAAGGCTCAGCTCGGCCGAAGTCGACCAGGACGAGAAAAGCGACGGCAAGGAGAGTATTGCACACAAATACTGCGGTGTTTCTGAACCGGTTGTCAGCGTCCATATTATCCTCAGATCATTATATGTTTGTATGTTAGACGCGAAAAACGTTTCTTTTGTTCCACCGCCAAAAGCTCTATCATTGCTCGGTCCAATAAGTCTTTTTCTTGCTTAGTGTTAGTGTGGCGGGGAAAACGGGGAACATCGCGGTGGCCAAGATGACGACGTGCCGGAGCAGAGAGCTATGAGGATCTCATACGGGAAGCTTTTTGCGCTTGTCATGGTTGTGCTGGGCCTGGTGCGTATACTCGTGTCGGCGATTTTCCCTCTTTCTTCTGACGAGGCGTACCACTGGGAATGGTCGCGGCACCTTGCGCTCGGCTACTACGACCACCCCCCTATGACAGCGTATGTGATATTCATTTTCACGAGTATATTCGGGGACAACGAGGTTGGCGTGCGGTTTGGGGCAATTGTGCTGATGACGATTGCTTCAATCGTAATGTTCAGGCTCGGCAAGGATATATCGGGCTGTTTTCCAGGATCGGAAGCATTACTGGTACCTGTTTGGACTCGCCCTCGGCGGCGCACTGATGACGAAGTTTCTCGGTGTTCTGTTTATACCGACGGTTGCGATTTTCATTCTATGTTCGAGGAAATACCGCCGCCTGATTTTCACGAAAGAGCCGTATGTCGCAGGAGCTATTGCCTTGATTGTACTGAGCCCGTTCATATATTGGAATGCGACGCATGGCTGGGCGACGTTTGTGTTCAACCTCTCGCGACGCCAGGCGATTGAGGTGAATTTGCTGAATTTCATCGAATACATCGGTGGTCAGGCGCTTGTCGTTTCGCCGCTTATTTTTGTGGGGTTTGTTTACTTCATAATCCGCTGCTGGCGGAAGGGGCTTTCCGAGCAGAATGACGTGTATCTCTTTTTTGCCGCCACGTCGTCGGTAGTTTTCGCGTTTTTTCTTGTCCTGAGCTTTGTCCGATCGATCAGCGGGCACTGGCCGGCCAGCGGGTATTTGACGCTGTGTGTCGGATTGCCTTACCTCGCGTTGAAGGAAGGGAATCCGCTGATGCTGAGGCATGGGCGCAAGTCGATAGCTCTGGCTGTTGTGATTCTTGGAGCGGCGTACTCGCTTTTGATTGCAGCTTATTATGCTCCAAATCAGACAGTTGATTTCTTAGGCAGGTTCAGTAATGGATCGGAAGAGCTGTACGAGCTGCAGGGCTGGAGAGAAATCAGCGAATTAGCCGAGGAACGTGCGAAGGAAGAGGACGCCATACTCATATCGCCCAGCTACGCTTTCTGCAGCATGCTTTCCTTTTATACTCCCTCGCAGTTGCAGCTGCACATGTTTGGCAAAGGGGCGATACATGGGCTAAACTACAGGTTCTGGGACGGCGATTACTCGGAGTACCTTGGAAGGAATGCGGTGTGGGTGTATAAAGAGAAGCCGAAAGAAGATGATTGGTGGGCGATGGGGCTTTCGTTCGAAGGACTAACGGGCCCCGATGAGGTCCGTCTTGAAATCAATGGCAGGACCGTGAGGAACTTCTACTTCGTCCTCTGCAGAAACTTGAAGGAATACAGGACTGAGCCGTAGAGAGAGATGCCTGAGGCAAAATACAGATATGTCGGGGATGACTCAGGGAGACGCAAGGAGTACCTGGGCATCATCAAGAACTTCGAGCTTCTGAAGAGAGGCCCCGCCCTGGTGAAGGACGATTTGAAATCGTCGGTCATCCGCGTCGAGACGGAAGGAGAGGCGGTCTTCTGCAAGCGTTTTAGCCACGGCGGTCCTTTGAACAGCATAAAGAACCAGTTCCGCCGTTCAAAGGCGAAGAGGAATTACGCGGCCGCACGAAAGGCGAGAGAGCTTGGTATTCAGGTTCCCGAACATCTCGCCGCCATAGAGAAACGCGTCTGTGGATTTCTCGTCGAGAGTTTTCTGATTACCCGGGCCATCGAAGAGGCGATCCCGCTGCAGCGTTTTGTTGAAGAGAGGTTTCCTCAGGAGAGGCGAACGTTGGCTATCGACTCGAAACGCAATTTCATTCGTGGTGCGGCTGATCTTCTATCTCGGATACACTCGAAGGGGATTGAGCACAATGATCTGAAGGGTGCGAACATCATTGTGAGGCAGGTCGGGGATAAGTACGAATTTCATGTGCTGGATCTTGACTGTGTGTCGTTCAAGAAGCAGGTATCGATGACGGGGATTGTGAGGAACCTTGTTCAGCTCAATAACGACTGCATGTACGTTGCGGGTGAATTTGACAGGCTGCGTTTCTTCATCTACTATCTGAAGAAAATGGGATTTGACCTCTCGCGGGGCGAAAGGCGTTCTCTTGCCGAACGTGTGGCGCGGTTGACGCAGGAGAAGGTTGACCGCTGGTACCGCGAGCAGGATAAGCTCAAGCGTAAGGGCAAGCCCAAGCATCTCGATGAATCCATCAACCTCGGTGGATAGGACCCAGTGAAGATCGACGATCAGACCCCGTTATTACAGTCACGACGGGATATCGTTCTACTGATTCTGCTGTGCTTTTTTGCTTTCTACTTCGGCCTCGGCAGCAGGTCACTTTTCACGCAGGATGTGGTGCGTTATGCGGAAATCGCGCGGGAGATGATACATTTCGATTCCTGGCTGATTCCGAGATTCAACGGTGATGTTTATGCCAAGAAACCTGCGCCGTATGTCTGGCTTATAGCGGTGCCCTCCGCGCTTGTTGGCGAGGTCAACGAGTGGACGGCGAGATTACCCTCGGCATTTGCTGGACTCGGAACAGTGATATTCACATACCTTCTCGGTAAAAGCATCGCCGGACGAAATGCGGGGATGTACTCCGCTCTGAGCCTTGTTGCGTGTTACAAGTTTAATTTGCTTGCCCGAACGTCTCGGACGGACATGCCATTTACGTTTTTTGTTATTGCCGCGGTATATTTTTTCTGGGCGGGCTTCAAGACGCCATCGAGGCGGAGCAGGTACTGTGTTCTTGGCTTTGTGATGGTGTCATTGTCCATACTAATGAAGGGCCCAGCGGGATTTGTCATCGTGTTAGTCACGTTGCTGGGTTACACGATACTGAAGAGAGATTGGTCGCTGTTGAAGAGTTGGTCGTTGCTCTGGGGATTCATAGTTTTCGTCGGTATCATCGCTCTCTGGCTTATTCCGACGTGTATTGTCGGCGGTGCTGAATTCGCGGAAGATTTTGTTGTCAGGCAGAACCTCGGCAGGTTTTACGGCGACATCGACCACGTCGAGCCGTTTTACTATTACTTCTACAGGCTGCCGCTTGAGATCGCCCCGCTGAATCTCTTAATACCAGTGTGTATAGCTTTCTACCTGTCACGACGAAAGAGGCGAAAGCGCGATATATTGTATGTCCTTGTCTTTTTCATCGTCACATTTCTGCTCTTTCAGATGAGTCGCTCGCGAAACATACGCTATCTTCTGCCGCTATATCCCGTGATAGCCATCTTCTTTGGCATTTTCTGGGATGATTTCGAGAAGAAGTCTGCAGTCACAAAGGGGCTGCTTAGAATTGTGATCGTCGTGGCAGTCTTGCTTTATGTCTGTGTTTTGCTGGGGATGCCGATCTTCGCTGGAATTGAGGAGTTGGAATATGGTTTCGGGATTTCGCTATCGGCGTTGATGGTTGTTATGCTGGTCTGGGTTTTGAGCAAATGGGGTATGCAGAGCGTTCGCACGTGTTTCGCACTTTTCATTGGCGCGTCGATAGTTGCATATGTCTTTCTCATAGTGGAGATGGATGATATTGAGGGTGTTCCTGAGCAGGTGATGTTCGCGAACAAGCTGAAAGAAGCTTCCAGCGGAGAGGATTTATACCTCTATAAATATTACAGGCTTGAATATGGTCATTCTCGCCCGGCAGAGTTCTTTTACTACGGGAAGTACACACCGCCGCTCGATACCGAAGAAGAGTTGGAAGAAATCAGAGCTTCAAATCCCGAAAAAGGTATTTACCTCCTCACTTTGAGAGATGTTTTCGAGAAGGAGCACCTGGAAGGGGATGTGTTTCTTGACGAGAATTATATGGGGGAGGACGTTGTTCTTGTGAGAATAGGTCCGAAATGACATCATCATTTGGAGTAATTGCTATTCGGTGGATATACTCACCGGAATTGTCGGAGGATTGATGGAAGTATATCCGGCGGGAAGAAATACGTGGCAGAAGGTCCTGTTTCTTGTGCTGATTTCGGGCCTGATTTTCGCTGCGATACATAAGTGGTCTACGATGGTTCGGGTTGTGTTGCAGCTCGGCCTGTTCATCTATGTTGTTTGGCGAAAACGGGGAGAGCTGTTCAAATCCCTCGTTAAGATGCCGCTTTTGCCCGTGACGGTCTATGTGTTGTTTGTCGGACTGACCGTTCCGTTCTCAGTCGACGCCTTTGAGAGCATTCAGTCGTGGGTTCGGCTTCTCGAGATGTATATGATCGCCGTCTCGATCTATCACCTTATGGAAACGAGCAGCGCGGTCTGCACGGGGCTCTTCTACATCATGGTCGCTTTCGGGATTGCCTACATAGTGGATATACAATGTTATCTGAGGCGTCTGGGAGACGAGTGGGTATGGGGTCAGATCTGGGATAACCCGATAAATTTCGACCACCACAACACGTATTCAGCCATCTGTATTGCGCTGCTACCCATTTCCGCGACATTCATTCTCGTCGGAAGACAGCTCTGGATGCGGATCGTCGTGGCGGTTGTTTTTCTCATGGGCCTGTTTCTGATACACATATTGCAGTCTCGCACGACGCAGGTGTCGCTTGTTTTCATTATGTTTGTCACGGGCTTTTTGCTCAGCACGGTAAGGAGGAAGATCATATACATCGCTCTGGCTGCCTTTGTTGTTTTTGCGGCAGCGATAAACATCAAGTACATAAACCCGCGTTGGCTCGACGCGAGCGTCAGGACGGGGTTAGGCAGGACCGAGAACTGGAAGAATGCTTTGACCCTCATCAAGGAACGTCCTCTAATCGGATACGGCTATGGCAGGAAAATCTACAGGGATGTTTACTTTGAGAGGTTTGGCGAGCTGGTATTCAATGGTCACAGGTTCAGGATCCCGCATGCCCACAGCGGATACCTCGACCGATTATTCGCAAGCGGAGCTGTGGGTTTGCTGTTGTTTCTCTGGATTGCGGTGACTGCTTTTGCAGGTCTGTTCAGAGAGATAATTCATCGCAGCGAGGACTGGATTGTTGCCCGGGCGATATTGCTCTCCCTTGCGGGGACTTTTTTCTATTTTCTCGCCGATATTCATGACGGTGTGCAGTGGGCACTGATGTGGGTGTTTCTTGCGCTTGCGATGAGGCTGTCACGGATGTGTGCAAGAAACCCTTCTGTTTGTTCCGAGGGATAGATGCTTTTCTCTGTGAAATTGTGGCGGGTAATTAGTTGAGATTGTATCTGGTTACAACCAGATCCTCGTTGTCGGCGCCGTCAGGCTTGTGCAGGCCGTTCTCGCAATATATCCTGACGCTTTTGCGTTGATAGTACGGTATATTCCTGCCGCGGTCCCATTTGGCCGGAGCTGATTCGTCGCGGGGATGCCAGATGTGGGTCACTTTTGCCGAAGTGATTACGGGTCTTGGTCTGATTCCCACCGTGAACAACCTTCTGCCCAGGTCGTCGTCTTCCTGGCCCCATCCGATGTAGTTCTCGTCGAAGCCGTTGACCTTTTCCAGGTCGGCTCTGTATGCGGAGAAGTTCCCCGAATCAAGCCTCGGCTTGTTCTTGATGCCTATTCCCAGCTTTCTCAGGAAGCCGTACATGGAAGCCTTGCGGTGCAGCCTGGCGAGACGTTTCTCCTCTTCGGGTGAATGGAAACTCTCGAACTTGCCCGAGGCTATTGCCTTTTCGGAAAGGGCTGACGTCTCGTTTTCGTTCAGCATGAGAAGGCCGCCGATGTTGAAATGGCCCGGTTTGCCAAGGGCGATATGTTGCGCAAGCCAGTTGCTGTGGGCGAGGCCGTCCTGGTCGACAAAGGCAATGAACCGGCCCTCTGCCACGCGCAAAGCGTTGTTACGGCTTTTCGCGGCTCGAAACCCCTTGTGTTCCTGCCAGACGTGTGCGACGGGTATTTTGGCTACAGTGGCAAAATCCTCAATCACCTTCTTTGTGCTATCGTCGGAGCCATCGTCGGCGACTATGAGCTCGTCTGGTTTTACCGACTGCCTGGAAAGGGCAAGGAGGGCAGCTCGGAGGTGGTCGGGCCTGTTGTATGTTGTGATGATCGCGCTGATCATGTTCGGGCTCTTTCGGAAATTCGCTATGGATAAATACTATTCCCGGTTCATTGTGGTTACAACGAAAAAAGAAAATGATAACATGCTAAACGCCTTGACACGTCGGATTATACACACGAAGCAAGACGCGAGCGCTAACGTGCCATGAATGAGAGACGCAGAACTGCAGTATTCGCGATAATACTTATTGTGCTCGGCGGTTCTATGTTCATGTACCGCCTTGGCGTCAGAGGACTCGCTGAACCCGACGAGGGGAGGTATGCCGAGATTGCCAGGGAGATGGTGGAATCGGGCGACTGGATGTTTCCGCGGCTTAACTACATTCTCCATATGCACAAGCCGCCGATGG
>SDBU01008778.1_pt1 | contig 11430 bp, 11 predicted proteins | sample 2277071 | NCBI WGS metagenome assembly SDBU01 (sample SAMN10397929, study PRJNA504765) | marine sediment metagenome | isolation source: marine sediment core GS08_GC12, 126 cmbsf | place: Arctic Ocean: Gakkel Ridge, Loki's castle | collected 2008 | reverse complement strand
GACCCAGACTGGAGAAATCATGGCACGGTGGAAGCGAATTGATTGATTTCTTTGATGCTAAAGGGGTGGCGGAAGGATTACTTGACCAGCTGGGTGTGGAAGCCAGTTTTGAAGCAGGCTCAGACGAAACTTTTCATCCCGTTAAACAGGCGGCTATAGTTACCGCTGGTAATAAACTGGGCATTGTTGGCGAGTTACACCCCAAAGTGCTAGAGGCGTTTGACATTTCGGAAGCGGTCTACCTATTTGAAATCAATCTGGAAGCGCTTTTACCTTTTACCATTGGTCATAAGATGTTCCAGCCAATACCGCGGTTTCCGGCGATTGACCGGGATATAGCTCTGGTAGTTGATGCCAGAGTAACCCATCAGCAAATCCAGGATATTGTTAAGGGCTTTTCATTGGTGAGTCGGGTTACTGTTTTTGATGTTTATTCTGGTGGGCAGGTTCCGCCGGGGAAAAAATCTTTCGCCTACAGGATTACCTTCCAATCCCTATCTCATACCCTGACCGATGAAGGGGTTAACCAGGTTCAGCAGCAAATCCTGGATACGCTATCCCAAAAGCTCGGTGCTGCGCTGCGTAGCTGATATGAGCCTCAGGATTTCTATCATAAGTTGAGTGAAATCGCCCTTTGCCCTCGTAGAGTTAAAAATTTTGTAAAAAGACTTGACAAACCTTCGGTTTCAGTCTATACTGATATATAAGAATAGTCTGATATTCCCAAAGCAATACTGCTCAGGGAGGCGATGAAATGGTAAAAAAAGACAAAAATGAGGCATGCTGCACGCCGGCGGATAAGGAAATAAGTTGCTGTAAGGTTGAATCAGTAATAAGCGTAGATGACAGGGGGCAGATGGTGCTCCCTAAGGAGATAAGAGATAAGGCGAACATTCGTGCTGGAGACAAGTTAGCGGTGATAAGCTGGGAAAAAGACGGGGAGGTATGCTGTATTTCTTTAATTAAGGCCGAGGATTTTACCGATACGGTGAAAGATTTACTCGGTCCTATAATGAAAGAGTTAATCGCAGAATAACATCGGTACGTAACTTTGAAAGGAGCTAAAGTGGAAGACGAACAAATAAAGCAAGTGGTAAGAAAGGGTTATGCCAAAATTGCCAAACAGGGTAGTTCCTGTTGTGGTCTAGCGAAGTCTTGTTGTGAAGGCACTGATTTAGCCCAGGATATTAGTAAGAACATAGGGTATACTGAGGAGGAACTTAAAGCGGTTCCTGAGGGAGCAAATTTGGGCCTTGGTTGTGGAAACCCGGTGGCTCTTGCCTCCTTGAGAGAAGGGGAGACCGTTCTTGACCTTGGTTCAGGTGCAGGAATCGACTGTTTTATTGCGGCTGATAAAGTTAAGGAGAACGGAAGAGTTATCGGTGTAGATATGACACCAGAGATGATTGAAAAGGCAAGAGACAACGCCAGGAGAGGCGACTACGTAAATGTGGAATTCAGGCTCGGAGAGATTGATAATCTACCTGTGGCTGATAATTCAGTTGATGTAATCACGTCAAACTGTGTTATCAATCTCGCACCTGATAAAGGGAGGGTCTTTGCGGAAGCGTTCAGAGTGCTGAAACCAGGTGGTAGACTAATGATATCAGATATGGTTTTGCTGAAGGAACTTCCCGATTTCATAAAGAACTCTATTGAGGCTTATATTGGCTGTCTTTCCGGGGCGATGATGAGGGATGAGTATATAGAGGCGATAAAAGCACCTGGATTTCAGGAAGTCAGAATAATTGATGAGACCTCCTTCCCAATAGAGAGCATGGCTAATGATCCGACGGCAAGGGCAATCATGGAGACTTTAAAAATATCACCTGAGGAAGTAAAAGAGGTTGCCGATTCGGTTAGAAGCATAAAAGTTTACGGGGTTAAACCGAATTAGACAACTTGGATAAACCCTGACTAACAAGCTGCTTAAGCTTTACTACTACCCTGCGTTCCTGATATTAGAAGGGAAAGTTCATACGATCTTATTATTCTTGTCCCAAATAAACTGGAAAAGTGCTATTTCAATATCAGCCAGAAACCATTCTCCGCCTCTAAATGGGGGTCCATGCTCTGAAACTTCTTGCCGAATTTGCTGGCACAAAATAAGAAATTCTGCGTATCGCCTTGCTTCATTATTTGTTGACGGCAAATAGCTTTGATTGATACCTCTAATTAGCTTACTATCTAATGCTGCGTATTTGCTTGGACAAATGCATCTCAGAGTTTTGCTGGCATATGTTCGCCCCCATCGCTTGATACTCATCATGCTCTGGAGAGCACTTGCTGGATTATTGAGTTGCTGGATTGCTTCTTTGGTCTTTTCTTTCACCTCATAATTGGTGTTTTCTCTCTGAATCTTACCTCCTATGTTGTATGGGTTTCCAAGAACCTTCGTAATCTCAACCAAGTCATACATCTCGAGATAACCCAACGTATCAGCTTTATGCATGAGTCGCTCCTCCAAAAGAAAATAGTCTGAATTGAATTCTCTCCAAATGTTATACCACTTCGGTAACTGCTTAGCAAATTGGTTAGGCGTGAGTATCATTCCTTTCCCCTACTAAGCTCTTGATATATTGGAAGTTTGAAGGGGCGGAGCCCCTTCAAAAATAATCCCTCCCCCTCTCCTTCAAAGGAGAGGGGGATTAAGGGGGTGAGGTAGATAATCAATCCTTAATCAGCTCCTTTAGTCTCGCCGCTATTCCCTCTAACGGCACAAGCTGAGGTTCTTTTTCAGAGCGCCATTTTATCTCTACACTATTAGTCTCTAAAGTACGGGGACTAATGGTGACCCGGATAGGTATCCCTAAGAGGTCAGCGTCATTGAACTTTATCCCCGGGGATTCCTTGCGGTCATCAAAAAGTATTTCTAAACCCTCTGCCTCAAGCTCAGCATACAGATTTTCGGCAATTTCTGAAACATTGGAGCCTTCCCGGTGCAGGGAACAAAGATAGACGAGATACGGAGCGATAGGTAATGGCCAGATAATGCCTTTGTCATCGTGGTTCTGCTCTACGGCGGCGGCTAGTAACCTGCCCAGACCAATGCCATAAGACCCCATAACGATGGGGTGAGCTCTGCCCTTAGCATCAATAAAAAGGGCGCCCAGTTTCTCACTAAAAAAGGTACCCAGTTTAAAGATGTGCCCAACCTCAATACCGTGTGCAGATAACAGTTTACCGCCGCACTTAGCGCATACCTCCCCGGCGCGGGCTTTAGCTATATCTGCCATAAGGTCAATCTTAAAATCCCTCGGGTAGTTGACATTTCTAAAGTGGGTATCTGGTTTATTGGCTCCGGCAACCAAGTTTGCTCCTGAGGTTATGGAATCATCAGCAATAACCTTGATGCCACTAATACCTATCGGTGACGCGGCACCGGCCACTATGCCAGCGTTTATGACCTCGGTTTCAGTAGCCATGCGGAGTTCGAGACAGCGTAAAATATTTTTTAACTTTACCTCATTTACCTCAATATCACCCCGGATAACTATAAAGATTAACTCACCATCGGCGATATAAAAGACCGCCTTAAGGGTATGGGATTGGGGCACCTTTAGAAAACCGGTTACTTCTTCAATAGTAGCTGCTCCTGGTGTAGCCACCTCTTCCAGTGGTAGTGGCTTCTCGCTTGCCGGTTTACTTCTTATACTTTGTGCCTTATCCACGTTGGCGGCATACTGGCAATCGGTACAGTAAATAATCTCATCTTCACCGCTCTCAGTGATAACAATAAACTCGTGCGAATCCTTGCCCCCGATAGCACCACTATCGGCTTCAACCAGCAGGGCAGGGAGCCCACAGCGAGCATAGATATTCCGATATGCCTGGAGCATCTTGTTATAGCTCTGGTCCAGTCCCTCTTCGTCGGTATCAAAGCTATAGAGGTCTTTCATGGTAAATTCTCGGACTCTTATCAGTCCGGCTCGGGGGCGGGGCTCATCACGGAACTTGGTCTGAATTTGATAAAGCAGTAGAGGCAGGTCACGGTAGCTCTGCACATTGTGGTTAACCATCTGGGTGATGACCTCCTCATGGGTTGGTGCCATGACTAATTGGCGCTCCCTGCGGTCGGAGAGGGTAAAAAGCCCATTGCCAAAGGCCTGGTCTCGTCCCGTTTCCTGCCACAGCTCCAGTGGCTGGAGAACCGGGAGCATCAGCTCCTGTCCACCGGCTTTATCCATCTCATCACGGATTATATTCTCTATCTTTTTAAGCACTCTCCAGGCTAAGGGTAGATAGGAATAAACTCCAGCCGCCACCTGATATATCATCCCTGTCCTCAACAGTAGCTGGTGACTAACCATCTCTGCCTCAGTGGGCACTTCTCTTTGTGTCTTACCGAATAGCTTTGATATACGCATGGTTTTTATAAAATTTTGAGAACCTAACCCATTAAACCACATTAAGCAGGTTTGTTCTAGTGGTCTGGTTTTTTCTACCTCACCCCTTTAATCCCCCTCTCCTGTTTAGGAGAGGGGGAGGAGTGGTTATTGAAGGGGCTAACGCCCCTTCAATCTTTCCCTTATTAAAAATGGTCTTTCAACAGTTACCAATTGCAAGTAAAAGATGTTTATATTCACGACTTACTAGAAGAAGGTCTAACATTGTAATATCGAACAGCACTAGAGTCGGGTAAATTACGGGGAAAAATTCATTTTCCATAGCGTTTATCATGTTAACCAATTCATCAAATGTGTAGACTTGCATAACTTTTTCTTTACCACTTCGGGCATCAATAAGGAAGACTTTGCGATCTGCCTTTTCTATACGTATAGAAGCATGAGCATCTGAGTGCCTAATCTGCTCATCAAGGCAACCAAATAACGAACCATAATCAGAATCCGACTTAAGAATCTTGATGTTTTCTCCAATTTCATATCTCATCTCTGGTGATGGATTGCCTCTTTTTAACTCTAATCCTATTCTTATTAGATTTATTATAGGAACTAGAATTTCCAAAAATCGCCCATATATATTCATCATTCTTGGAATAGCTATATGACTGTCTACTTTACCACGCCTAATAAAATCCTTCGAAGTGTCATCTGCCACGGTCAGTTGGGTTGACATTCTCTCCCCTAGCTCATCAATATCAAAACTGGCGAAATTTCTGTAAAACTTATAATCCTTTAATGCATTACCTGTAGGTCTGAAGCTCTTTAAGAATATTCCTTCTACGGCGTCAACTACCTTTTGCGTTTCTGGATATTTCTTTATTAGTGCTTCTCGTGCTTTAAGCATTGCTTTGGATTCTAATAAAGTCGCTGCTAAAATATGATGGTAATCATTTTTCAAGGGTAAAAACTTCATATTCTTTACGTTCTTTGTATTTCCCAGAAGCTCGTCTATTAATTTGATGGGGCTATATTCACGTTTGAATTTCCCAGAAATAATATCATCAGTAGCCTTCTTAATCTTACTACGGTCTTTATCGATTATGTGCTCTGCATCAATATTGTACTGGTTCAAGTCTATTAGACGTGTAAACTTGTGTTCTCCAGTCATATCAGCTACACCCCTAAGCTCAACCACATATTTTAGGAAGTCCGCTTCAGACGATTGAATGCTTATTTGCTTTCCCTCTTTCTCCAAAACGACAGTGGCTGTTAATGAAGGACTTTCGCCCATTCCATGAGCCTCCATATTTTTAGAAAGCATCTTATATTTTTCTTCATGCAGCTTCGTCATTAAGTCAATGAAATCTTGAGATGCCATTTATTCTATCTCTCCCATAATCTAGAACCTCTCCACCTCTGCCATTAGTGCGGTTAGAAAATCTTTTTCCTCAACCACCCCAATCTTTTTGCCTTTCTTGAAGAGGACGGCTTTGCCTTTACCACAGGCGATGCCGACATCAGCGTCTTTAGCTTCGCCGGGTCCATTGACCACACAGCCCATAACCGCCACCTTTATCGGCTTGTCAATCTTTATTAGCTCTTCCTCTACTGCATGGGCTAATTTTACAATATCAACCTCAGCCCGGCCACAGGAAGGGCAACTGACCAGTATCGGACCGTGCTGGCGTAAGTCCAGACTCTTTAGAATTTCATAGGCGGCGATAACCTCTTCCCTGGGGTGGGCGGTCAGTGACACCCGGATAGTATCACCAATGCCAAGGTAAAGAAGGGTGCCGATACCAACGGCGCTACGGATAATGCCGGTTCTGGGTAAGCCTGATTCGGTAATGCCGATGTGCAAAGGGTAGGGTATCTTTTGGGCAATATCCTGGTAGGCTTCAATGGTAGTCGGGACATCAAATGCCTTGAGGGAGACCTTAATCAGGCCGAAGTCAAGGCTCTCCAGTAGCTTTATCTGCTGTAAGGCGGCTTCTACCGTCTGCCGGGCGATAGTTAATTGAGGATTGGCGGTTTTGGGCAGGCTGCCCGCATTCACCCCGATACGGATGGGGATATCCCTTTCTTTAGCCGCCTGAACTACGGCTTTAACCTTTTCCGGCTCACCGATATTGCCTGGATTTAGACGCAGTCCATCAGCGCCAGCCTCCAGCGCCATTAGAGCCAGGCGGTAATCAAAGTGAATATCGGCAATTATCGGTAGGGACACGCCTCTTTTTATGGATGATATAGCCTGAGCAGCTTCAGCATCGGGCACAGCTATCCTGACTAATTCGCAGCCACTCTCCTCCAGCTCCTTGATTTGGTGAATAGTTGACATAACATCACGGGTGTCAGTTTTAGTCATAGACTGCACCACGATAGGGGCATTGCCGCCAATGGTTACTTTACCAATTTGAATCGGTTTACTAATTCTCCGTGGATTCATGGTATCAAGCTCTCTCCGCTTATAATGCGTATAATATCCTGATAGGTGATTAACAGAATTGCAGCTATGAGTAAAAAGAAACCGGTAGCATGAATCAACCCTTCCGTTTTTGGCGAGACACGTTTACCCCGGCGTACCCATTCCAGAAGGACAAACATAATTCGTCCACCATCCAGGGCAGGGAGTGGAAATAAGTTGAGTACACCTATTATTAAGCTGAGGAAAGCGGCAAATTCCAGTAACGGGCTTACCCCTGACTTGGCTATCTCCCCCGTAATCTGGACGATGCCCACCGGCCCGATAAAATCCGCTGGGATGGTGCCAATAATTACACCAATCATCCCATTCTTATATAAAACAAATGTTTCTATGAAGGTGCTTACTCCCAGAGGAATTGCCTTCCAGAAGGGGTAACGTTGTTTGATGATGGTTGGATTTACGGTACTGATTGCGATTCCGGTTGCTCCGTGACCCTCCGGTGGCTTCCATCTGGGTATCAGCTGCACGTTCTCTGCAGTTAAATCAGTGTGCTGGATAAGTATGGTAATCTCTCTGCCTAGATTGAGCTGTATATAGCGCTGCAGGTCGCGGCTATTGCTCACCGGTTTATCATTTACGCTGAGAACGATATCTCCAGGTTCAATGCCGGCTCTGGCGGCTGGCGAATCGGGGACTACTTCTTCTACCAAAACCTGTCCCACTACCAGGTTATGTGGAACCATAAAAGTAACTGAGAATAAAAGGAAAGCTAGTAGAACATTCATCAGTGAGCCGGCACTGAGAACCAAGAGTCTGGTGCCAATGCTTTTACTAGCTAAGCTTTCTGGTACTTTGGGGTCTTCTTCGCCAGCCAACTTGTTAAAACCACCAAAGGGTATCGCATTTAGAGAGTACCGTGTTTCACCCCGTTTAAAGGATAATAATCGGGGAGGGAAGCCCAGGCCAAACTCATCCACTCTTATCCCTACTGACTTAGCCATAATAAAATGCCCCAGTTCATGAGCAATAATAATCACTGACAGAACAGCTAACCCTATTATTATAGTTATAAAAATTGTCATGGATTATCTCCAACAAGCTGCATCACCTTTTCCCTAGCCCAGGCATCAGCCGCCATAATTTCTTCCAGGGTAGGGTGGGCTATCGCTTGATGCTGTTCCAGTGCCTGCTCTATAAGACTAGCAATATCAGTGAATTTGATTTGCTCAGAGAGGAAGAGCTCAACAGCTATCTCATCGGCGGCACAGAGCACGGCTGGGTAGGTTCCCCCTTTCTTCCCGGCCTCAATAGCTAGCTTAAGGCAAGGGAAGGTATCAAAGTCAGGTAGCTCGAAGGTCAAGCTACTTATATCGCTCCAGTTAATTCTCGGCAGCTCAGGATTAGGCAGGCGCTTCGGGTAAGACAGGGCATATTGAATGGGTAGGCGCATATCTGGGTGGCTTAATTGGGCTTTGGTCGAGCCATCTATAAATTCTACCATAGAATGAATAATGCTCTGAGGGTGAATTAGAACCTTGATATTCTCAAAAGGCATCTTGAATAACCAGTAGGCTTCAATTACCTCAAGCCCCTTGTTCATTAGTGTAGCCGAGTCAATGGTGACCTTTTCCCCCATCAGCCACGAGGGATGGCTTAGGGCTTGCTTAATGGTAACCTCATTTAGCTGTGCCAGTGAATAGTGACGGAAAGGTCCGCCTGAGGCAGTCAGAATAATCTGAGCAGCCTTTTGTGTTTCACCGTTAAGGCATTGCCATATAGCGCTATGCTCACTATCGATAGGCAAAATCTGGGCGGTATTTAGCCTTGCCTCATTGCTGATAATCTCGCCAGCCATAATTAATGATTCTTTATTAGCCAGGCAAATCTTTTTACCAGCTTTAACAGCGGCCAGTGTTGGGACTAGTCCTGATTTCCCGGAGGTAGCTATAACAACAGTGTCCACCTGAGGATGCCGGGCAATGTCTTCCAGTGATAGGAGTTCGTATTCGGCGCTAGCTAGGCGAGCCTGTGCCTCTTTATCCTGGTAATAAACAAATCTTGGATTGAACTCATTGATTTGCTTTGCCAGTAAATCAATGTTCTTCCCTGCTGCCAGCCCGACTATGTGAAACTTGTGCGGTAGGGCACGGACTACTTGGAGTGTTTGCTGACCTATAGAGCCGGTTGAGCCCAGAACGGCTAATCTCTTTATAGTACTACTCATATCATATTTTATCATACAACAAATGCTGAACTTAAGTCATTAGTGGAAGTATTTAACAGTGAGCCTTCCCCTTGCAAATTGTCTTGTTTAAGGTGCTATAATAATCTAAGGAGATGTGTTATGGCTACCGAGAGAAGAATAGTTGATGCGTCAGTGGCTCAAATGGCGGCTAGGCGATATCTGGAGAATCAGTATGGAGATAACCTGGTTAAACTCGAAGTGAAGAAATGCTGGTATTCAACTGGAGCTAGTAAAGGTGTGTGGGATGTAGAAGGTGTGGCAGAAGTGAAGAAGGACATGGTTGTCAGGGAGCATAGAACCTTTAAGTGTCAAATTGACTCCATAACCAACGCCGTCATCTGGTTTGAAGAACATAGGTTCGGGGTGGATTACTACTTGGCAGGTGGAGGAGCCTGACTATGCTAGCCAACTGAGCCAGCCATTGTTGTATGATAACACATAATAGTATACCACTATACCCGCAAAGACAACGCTATCTATACGGTCAAGGGCACCGCCATGTCCTGGGATTAGCTTACTTGCCTCCTTTACCCCCATATTACGTTTGAACAAGGACTCCACCAAGTCACCAAGTTGACCAAAGATGCTAACCACTAAGCCCAGAAGTATTGTCTGCCACCAGCTAAGGGGAAGACCGAGCGGCGAAGGCAGAATGAAGAGCAGGCTAATGATGATAGCACTAAAGACCCCGGCTATGGCTCCTTCCCAGGTTTTACCTGGACTAATACGTGGGGCAAGATGGTGCTTACCTAATGCTCTGCCAATAAAGAAAGCGCTTGTGTCAGAAGCAAAGGTGATAAACAAAGCAAAGAATATCCAGTTGCGACTATCATCCAGTCCTCTCAGTGCCACCCAGTAGCTCAGCAACCATCCTACATAGAGAATTCCGGCTATTGTCCACGTCCAGCTAACAAAAGCCTGCTCTTTTTGCGGACGCAGTATGAACCAGATTAGAGGTAGTATCACTATTGAGGTTAATAAAAGCGGCATAGGAAGGGCATAATCAAAGTGGGGGTTCAGGATAAACAGTAATGTCCAGATTAGTCCGAAGTAGGTTAGCGGTGTCACCTTTGAGGCAGCAACCAACCTATAGAATTCAAAGACAGCCAGCAGTCCCCAGATAGCTATCAATATAGTGAACCAAGGTAGTGGCTCGTCGAACCAGATAGCAGCAATAAGGAGAGGAATACCCCAGAGTGCGGCTATAATCCTTTTTTTCAACATGGGGTAACTATAATCTGCCGAAGCGCCTCTGCCGTTGACTATAGGCTAGTAGCGCCTTTTCAATCTCTTCTTTATCAACATCAGGCCATAGGGTGCTGGTGAAATAATATTCGCTGTACGCTGATTGCCATATTAAGAAGTTACTGAGGCGGAGTTCATCGGCAGTGCGAATGACCAAGTCAACATCAGGTAGACCAGCAGTATAGAGATAGCTACCAAATAGCTCTTCGTCTATATCTTGAGGTGGGATGCCTTTAGCTATAAGGCGGCGAACCGCATCTACAATCTCAGCCCGCCCCCCATAATTGAAGGCAAGGCTAAGAGTCATTCCAGTATTATTTTTGGTTAGCTCTATAGCACTATTTATTGATATCTGTAACCATATTGGAAGTTCCTCAAGGCGACCAATGTGACGGAGTCTGATGCCTTTCTTATGAATCACTGGCACCTCTTTGTCTATATGCTCTTTTAATATATGAAATAGCCCAGTGACTTCATCCTCGGGACGATTCCAATTTTCGGTGGAGAAACCATAAAGCGTTATATACTTTATTGGGTAGTAGCTGAGGTATTCAACCATTCGCCACATGTTTTTTGCCCCTGCCAGATGTCCTTCAAGCCTGGGTAACCCACGCTGCTCCGCCCATCTGCCATTGCCATCTGGCACAATGGCTACATGGTGAGGCAGGGGAGAGATTTTTTTCTTAGTTGGTGCACCAGTCATTGTTTTGTTATTCCCCGCTAGCTCTAACTAGACCTCCATGAGCTCGGCTTCCTTATCTTGCCCAATTTGCCCAGCATCAGCTATAAAGCTGTCGGTAAGTTTTTGTAGTTGGTCTAGAGCACGCTTGAGTTCATCCTGTGATATATCCTTATTTTTCTCTAAGGCCTTTAGTTCATCCATCGCTTCACGTCTTAGGTTACGTATTACTATCCTTCTCTCCTCAATTCTCTTTCTCACTAACTTCGTTAGCTCCTGTCGCCGCTCCTCAGTAAGTGGGGGAATGTTTAATCGGATTACGTTCCCATCACTAGCTGGCGTTAATCCGAGGTCAGACTTTAAGATAGCCTTTTCTATACTGTGGATACTGCCTCTGTCCCAGGGTTGGATGACAAGTAGCCTGGCAGCAGGGGCCGAAATACCAGCAATGTGAATAAGTGGGGTAGGAACACCAGCATAGTCTATCTTGATG
>SDBU01008777.1_pt1 | contig 11432 bp, 7 predicted proteins | sample 2277071 | NCBI WGS metagenome assembly SDBU01 (sample SAMN10397929, study PRJNA504765) | marine sediment metagenome | isolation source: marine sediment core GS08_GC12, 126 cmbsf | place: Arctic Ocean: Gakkel Ridge, Loki's castle | collected 2008 | reverse complement strand
GTATTATACTGCAGGGTCACTAAGAGCACAAATGCGCATGAGTTTCACGAGGACTCGTTCTGCGTCTCCTCCCAACGCTCCTCAGACATCGCCGATCCATCGGGCATTGTAGCGTCTACGAGCGAGTGGGCTTCCGCCAGTTGTTCATCAGTGACTTTGGCGCCGCACAGGTTAGCCTCTCCCAAGTGCGCTTGGTGCAAGACAGCACCTTGCAGGTTAGCACCCCTGAGATCCGCTCCGTACAAATGGGCATTGCTCAGATTGGCCTCCTTCAGGTCCGAGCAGGTCAGGTTCGCGCGACTGAGGTCGGCGCCAGTCAGATCAGACAGCGAAAGAGAAATGACCGTCTGTTCTGTACTGATTAGTCTCGACTCGTGCAAGAACCGCAGCAGTATGCCCTTGCGCGTCCCATCCAAGGTTCTCAGAGCAGCAAATGTCCATGCTTGAGCCACTGCCCGTACCGCTGAGTGATTCCCAGGCGCCAGTAGCCGCCCATCAAGAACCAGATCCGTCATTCGGTCCAGATACGCGCGCAACGTGGCCTCTCTTGCGCGGTCGCTATTCAGTTCTCGTTCGACCTCAGCTCGTTGCGCCGCTCTCAAAGCTGCCCAGCCAACAAGGGCAGCGATCAAGGCGGCCAGTATGGCAGTTGCGGGCGCGCCAACTGCCTTCATCCAATCCCAGATGGTCTTGCCAGCGAATCCTGTTTGCCACTCCCCAAAACGAACCATGAGCGTCAGGAATAGGATCAATGCCGCTACTAGCAGAATGGTCATCGTTACCGGCCAGACCGACCGGGCGGCGTTCCATACATACGTGACGACCAAGCGCAGTTTTTCGGGAATGCGGTGCATAATCACAGCTCTCTCAACCAAGCCGCGTTATTCATGATCGGCATTGCACACTCCTGCGCGTCTCCACCTGAGATGGCAGCACGTCTCTGACAGTGGATGGCGAGAAAGCACCATTCGCCCCAGTCCGGGCAAGAATCTCCCTAGTTCTCTACTCAGATCGTCGTTGGGTGTTCCCTGTTGGACATGTGGGAGAGTGGTTTGGCGAGACGCCCAAATGCCTGGGCATTCGTGCCTTCAACGAGTTGTACTTCTCGTCGTGTTTCTCGCGTTCTGTTGGTACGCACCGATGTGCGTGCATACGCACTACGCCTGCTACTCGTACCGCAGCGCCTCTGCCGGGTGGATTCGCGCGGCCTCCCGCGCCGGCAGGAACGTGGTCGCCAGAGAGAACAGATAGGCCACGCTCACGATAACGCCTATCTTGAACCACGGTATCGTGAAACGGATCCCCTCCATCTGGTCCTTCATGTCCTGCACGACATTGAAGGCAACGACGGTGCCCAGACCGATGCCAATGAGTATGCCCAGAAGTGCCACGAAAGAAGACTCCAGGAGGAAACTGAGCTGGATCATGCCCCGGCGGAAGCCGATGGCCCGAAGGACGCCGATTTGCTGCCGCCGTTCCACCACGGCTCTTGTGCTCACCACGCCCAAACCCGCGAAGCCCACCACGAGCCCAAGTGCCATGAAGCCTGTCAGGAGGTTGCTGAACGCCTGGCCGACGAACTGGTTCTCCCGTATCTCTTCCTCGATTGAGGTCGCCTCCACTCCATGCCGCAGGAAGGACGCCTCGACCTTCTTGGCAAGCGCCGCGTTGTCGGCGCCCTCGTTTGTCTGGAAAAGATAGCCGGTGACCGGTACGGCGAAGGGGAGTGCCTCTGCGACGTGCGCCATCGAGGCCGTTAGGCCGAACCACCGGACGAGCGGGTCCAGCACGGCGATTATGGTAATCCTCACCACCTGCCCTGTCAGGGGCTCCCTTATCTCTATCTCGATAGGCGACATCTCCTCGTCCTCAGTGTACACACCATCCAGGAGAAGCCAGTCGCCATGGCCCATCATATACCCGGGAGTCTGTCGCGAGGGGACAGCCATGGAGTCTATCACCGCCAGCGAAGGGTCGTCTCTGAGCGCGCGCCAGACATCTTCCTTGGTGGGGCCGTAGCCAGTGGCTATGATGCTGAAGTCGAACCCGGTAGCCTCCAGGTACTCTGCATCCACCATCTCGAGCATGTGTCGCTTCCACGCCTGGCTCTCGATCCCCATCTGCCTCGCCTGGATAGGCAGAGCGACTACGCCGCCTATGGCGTGGAAGTCGTCTTCCTCTAGGCCGGGGGTCTCCCGGATAGCCTGGCGGATGTCGGGTATCGGGTTGCTGTAGCTTACCGTCGCCTCGATGTCCCACCCGCCCGTCACCTCCTCGATTTGGTCAAGGACGACCCTGTTGGTGTCTAGCAGAATCGACATCACTATCAGCGTGAAGATCACCAGGGCGAACATCGCCACGGTCAACCCCGTGCGGAACTTGGAGCTCATCGGGTAGGCGACAGCCGTCACGAGTACCGGGCGAAGCTTGCTCACTCCGCTGGTGGCGAAGGTCATCGCTCTAAGGATCAGGTCTGCGTTGTACATGACGGTCCAAACAGCCGCCGCTACGACCGCCACACCGCCTATGAAGAATACCTCGATGCTGACTGACAGATCTCCGGTCAGGTGCCTGAGAACCTTCATGGGCAGAATCCACAACACGAGCATGAGCAGCCCGATGAACGTGAAGGCGATGCGATCACGCAGCTCGGGTCGGACCTGCTTGCGGCTCATCCCCCAGCGGCACATCAGTCCGACGCCTATGATCACCCCTGAGGCGCCCACGGTGAAGGAGGTGTACTGCCCGGCTCGGATGCCCACCGTGGCGAGGAGCAGGCCAAGCAAGAAGGTGAGCCAACCGAGGCTCAGAGGTATCCACAGGAGGCGGAAGGAGCTGTGCACAAGGACGCCGAAGAAACGAGGCACGGCCCACGCTGCCCCGAGCAGGGAGCCCAACGCCCTCAGCGGATGGAGCGTCACGAGGAGGTACACGGAACTGCCACACAACTTGAACGGCCTTAGGGAAGCACTCCACACCTCCGAGATGCCCCTGCGCCATCCCCAGGTGCGGATCGTGATGGGGACCGGCAGGTTGCGAATTGCGGCGACGATGTTTAGACGGCTCACCCTGTAGGCCGAAAACGCCACGGTGACAAACGTGATGATCATACCAAGGGTGAAGGCAATGACCACGCTTCGCGGCTCAACGTGGCGGGCCAACTCGAAGTCCCCATCCGCAAGGCCACCGATGATGTAGTTGCCGGTGGCAACAATCAACAGACTCACGAGCACCCCAAGGGCGGCCCCAACGGTTGCTGCCACAAGGTCGTAGGCGGTACCTTCAAAGACGAACATCTCCACCAGGTGGCGGCGCTTGGCGCCAACGGCGCGGGCCAAGCCCATCTCCCATCGCCGGGCGGCCGCCAGCATCACGAAGATGAGGAATATCAGGACTATCCCCACAGTGATGGAGAAAAGCCCCAGAACGATGAAGATCGAGGTGAGGGCGGAGCCTGCCATGTCGGCGGCGTCCAGGACCTGACGCTTGAGTTCATTGACCCGCATGGCCTCAAGGTCCTCGAACAGGGTGGCGGCCCGGCGCTCGACATCTGTGAGTTCTGCCTGCCGTACGGCCGACAACACCTGCGACGAGAGCTTCTCATCGGACAGCAAGCTTATTAGGTCGTCGCTGACCTGCTCCGACTTCAGTTCACCCCTCAGACTGCGCATGTCCTTCTGGATGTCGCCCATCAGGCCCTGCTCTCTCTCCGCGAGGGCCTGCCCCACTTCCTCGTCGCTCAGCAGTTCCTTCAGTTGGGCCGCCACGCTCGGGTCGGCGAACATGACCCGCAGGCGCCGGGACACGTCCTTGGTGCGTGCGGCGCCCGAGATTGTGCCTCCCTTGTTGGATAGGTAGATCACGTTTATCTCGCCTGGACGGCCAAGCAGGTCTTGGGCGCGGCGCAGAGGCACATAGACGGATGGTCTGCCTGAGTTCAGTGTTTCCTTCCCCAACACCCCGGCCACTGTTATGGGTATCTCACCGCCCTCGAGGAACAGGGTCAGGGAATCTCCGGTCTCGGCGTCCAGTTCGTCGGCGGCGCTCTCGCTGATGAACGCCTCGCCGTCACCAAGCTCCCCCAGCCGGACACTCTGGCCGGAAAGGAGAGCAAATGGCCCGAATCCCTGCATGTAATCTGGGTCAAGACCTCGAAGAGACATGCGGCTCTCGCTCAGCGATGTCCGAGTGTTCACCGCAGGGACCGTTTCCAGGATAGCTGGTACCATCCCGTCGATGTCGTCGAAGTCGGCCAGCTCGTCCTGAAGCTCCCGAAACCTCTCGTAGGAGAAATAGGGCGGCCTTCCCAAGCCGTCAGATGAGGATGCTTTCGCGGACGAGATGCTCTCGTCGACGTGGCCCAGGCTGGCCACTGCCTCGCTGCGAATTGAGAACGTGAGGGTGTCCCCGGTGGCAAACGCGGCGGTTATGATGATGGTGCTAAGCATGATGCCCAGCACGATGAGAACGGTCTGGCCCCATCTTCGTGGGATGTTCCTCAGGCCCAGTTTGAGGAAAACCCGGTCACGCCACGCCAGGTAGCCCACCGGCCCCATCGCAAGCGCGAAGAGCGCGAGAAGGGCGTACATGACACTGTTCATCGGTATGCCGAATAGCTTTTCCATTCTGACCTGTCCTGTGAAGCCTTCACTGACTGACGCAACGGTCGGCCGAGGTTGCTATCCTGCCCTTCTTGCTCATTCTCGATGGGGCGCCCGCGCGTGCAGTCCCTGCACAGGCGGGTGGCTGCCCCGAGATGCCTAATGCGGCTCAAGCCAGCCAGTCAGGATACCTCTCCCTCACCGCGCCTATGCAGGCATCGAACGTCTCCAGATCGAAGTTCTGGTACGGCGAGAGGAGCCTCAGGGGCATTTCCACGCCACTGGCCCGCACTATCATCTTGTCCCACGCACCATCGATGCGCTCGCAGCCGATGGTAGGCGCGTCAAACGCGTGCATGACCTTCATGTACTCCACGTGCATCCGGAGCAGCTTTTCTATCTGCCCGGTGACGCCGTAGTTGAAGTACTCCTTGGTCTTGGCCGGGAACAGGGCGCCCCAGGAGCTCAGCAAGGAGCACTCGTCGTACATGCAGCCGAGAGGGAAGCCATGCTCGCCCCAGAAATGCTGCATCTCCGACGTGTGGGTGGCGATGCTGAAGATGTCGTTGATATCCGTCCGTGTATTCTTCGTGCCAACCAGGTTGGGCACCGCTTCTTCCAGGCGCTGGTACTCGGGTCCCAGCAATACGCGCTTCTGACGAGGCAGATTGTAGTGAATGAACTTCGCGTCTGGGAAGCCGCCGCACACGTCCTTGAAGAAGGTCATGTACTCGACATCGTTCAGCGCTCCCCAGGGAGGCATGGTGATCTGGAACGCGCGAAACCCCATGTCGTAGGCTATGCCGACACGCTCCACCACCTGCGGCGTTGACATGCCGATGGCGCCGAGCATCGGGCATACGCCGTCCTTGTTGGTCTCCTCACGGAAGATTCGGACGATGTCCGTGAACTGTGACACGGTGACCGCGTAGCCCTCGCCTGCCGTGCCAAAGATGTACAGATCGTTGAAGTTCTTGAGGGTCGAGCGGATCTCCTGTCGAAACAGGTCATCCAGCAGTTCCTCCTTCTCGCTCCAGGGGATCTCACAGCTTACCAAAATGGCCTGATGATAGCGTTTCGTCATAGCTTCTTCTCCAGGAATAGGATTCAGGGGACAGGCTACGAGGCCTGCGGCAAGAAGAGCTTGCAGCGGCGCCTCCGCCATCGCCCCGCCTATGATAGCATGTGCCCCAATGCGCGTGTTGCGCATTGGGGCCAGCTACCTGGCAGGCCTCCGCGCCAACTCGCCGGCGTCGGGTCCCCATTCGGGTTCGGCGCCACGTAGATGACTCCTCGCTATGGCCGCCGCGGTGAAGGCGTCGAACCACTGTCCGACAATCTAGTCGAGCGTTGGGCACTTGCCTGGACAGGACGCTTGGAGGCTTGCGGGGGCTGATCTCACTCAGAGAGCTTCGCCAGGCTTCTGCTGCGGAAGAGAACGGGTCCACAGACACCCCGGCGGCTCCAAGAGACCTTGCATCTCTACCTCAATCAAGCTAAGCTCATGGCGACAAAGATGCCTGGATATAGTGTTCAAGGATCAAGGGAAGAGGCATATCCTCTGAGAACTAGGTCTTTGGCTGACCTATTATGGAAGTGGGACAAGGGACAGTAGCGTTTCTTCCCAGAGGTGGCGGCACCTGGAAGAACCCTCGCTAGTCGAGGGGCGTTAGCATGACGCGTCGAAACGCTCACTTGCGAGGCTAGCGTAGAGTTGCAGGGTGGAGAGAGTATGCTTCGGCGACTAAAGGTCCAAAACTACAAGAGCCTCCGAAATATCGACATCCGCCTACGGCCTCTAAATGTCCTGGTTGGCCCCAATGCGGCTGGCAAGAGCAACCTGCTGGATTGCTTGGCGTTCTTGTCAGACCTGGCTCAGAGCAAGGGGGGGTCTGCTTTCGACAAACGCGGCGGGTTTGCCGATATGGTGTGGGGTGGTGGCGATAGTGATCGCGAACGCGTAATCCGCATTGAACTGGAGGGGTCCGTCCCCTTCAACAGCGCAAAGGAGCCCATCGAGTACAGCATTGTGATTGGCCGCGAAGAAGATGGGTTGATACAAGAAGAGCGGGCGCTGTGGGGCAGGGAGAAAGTCGAGCTTTTTCGCCGGCAGAAGACCACCGTACACGATAGGCGTGACAACCGTTCGGTGCAAGGATACGAGAGCGCATTCGCAAGGGTCACGTCATCTGGCGGAGAAGCCGTAGCTCTTAAGGAAGCCATAGCAAGTTGGTCGATCTACGATTTTCAGCGGCCTATGGTCACTCAGCGACAGCGTGTTAGAAAAGAGACACGGCTGGCGTATGACGGTAGTAACGCGGCGACCGTTCTCCATTGGGTCAGGAATGAGGATGTAGATACCTTCGACCGCCTCGAATCCCTTCTCAAGAGAGCAATCCCTGAAGTCGAACACCTGCTGACTCCGCCAGATGAGCAGGGAATGGTCTATATCGCCTTCAAAGAAAAAGCTGTGCCCGGGCGCATCCCCGCCTGGAACCTCTCTGAGGGAAGTGCCAGGCTAGTCGCAACACTTCTCGCCCTCTTCGTCCCCCGCCCTCCGGTTCTGGTGGCTATCGAGGCCCCGGAGATTTCTCTGCATCCTTACCTGGCAGAGTTCTTGGCCGATATCCTGATATTGGCGTCGGAGGACACGCAGATCCTGATCACCACTCACTCGCCACATCTGCTTGACTACGTGCCTGCAGAGAGCCTCGTGATTGTCACGAAGGAGAGTGCAGCGACGAAGGTCAAGCGGGTTAGACGAGACCGTGCATTGAAAGAGGCGCTGAAAACCCTGGGGCTTGGGGAGATGTGGCATGCGGGGCACCTCGGGGGCGTTCCTTGAGCGTGCTTCTGTTGGTGGAGGGTCAGAGCGACAGGGCGGCCCTGCCGATCTTGGCCAGGAGACTGGCGGGTGCCGGCGTCGGAGTGAGCGCGCTGCCCGTTGGCAGGGGAGATATGTTTTCCGCGGACAAGGTGGCCGTACATATTCGCTTGGCGGTCGGTCGGCAACGGCGAAGCACGTTCTGGAAGGCGGTGCTCTGCATCGACTCGGAATGCACTGAGATCGACGAGACAAAAGGAAGGATAGACTCCGTGGTCGCAGATGTCGACAGACGGATACGCGGCGTTTCCGTTAGGGCCGTAGTAGTTGACCACTCTCTGGAAGGGTGGTTACTGCAAGACCGCTCGGCGCTCGCCCAGTACCTTGGTGTACCTCCAACCCGGCTCCGGTATCGAGATCCCGAAACGGAGTGCCGGCCTGCAGAATCGATGAGGAAGGTGTTCCGCCGATCGCGAAAAAGGAGGAATTCATTCACCAAGACGGGTGACCTCCCCTCTCTTGCCGAGCTGATAGACACACAGCAGTTGGCCAGACTCAGTCCGACTTTCAGGGACTTCCGACATGCCATTGTGGAGGTGTGTCACCGATGACGGTCAGGTTCGTCGCGGACGTGTCCAGCAGTCAGAGCCTTGACCTGGATGGTAACCTAGCCTTGATTGACAGGGCTGCCGAGATCGGCTGCAGCGCGGTCAAGTTCCAGCTCTTCACGAGCAGGAAGCATCCGGCGCCAGGCAGCCTGGCCGAGGGCAAGGCAGGCCGTGGACCAGAAAGGTGGGAGCTCCCCATCGAGTTCATTCCCTCGTTGGCTTCTCACTGCCAGAGAGCAGGTGTTCAGTTCGCCTGCACGCCCTTTGACCTGGAAGCAGTGGACCTGCTTGCGCCCTATGTGGAGTTCTACAAAGTGGCCTCCTATCATGTGTTGTGGGAGGAGTTTCTGGTGCGATGTGCAGAGACAAGGAAGCCGATGGTTATCTCCACAGGTATGGCCACGATGGACGAAATCCGCCGCGCGGTTGGCGTGGCGCGTGAGGCGGGTTGCCGCGACCTTATCCTCCTCCACTGTGTCTCAAGCTATCCCGCGCCTGTTCACGAGTGCAACCTGTCCGCCATCGAAACCCTACGCCACGACTGCGATTGCCCGGTGGGATGGTCAGACCACAGTGCGAGTCCTGCTGTGATCTACCGAGCAGTGCATCGTTGGGGCGCCGAAATGGTCGAGGTCCATGTCGACCTGGAGGGTAGGGGAGAGGAATACCGAATCGGGCACTGCTGGCTGCCGGAGCAGCTTGAGCCGGTAATCAAGTGGGTGCAGGCTGGGTTCCAGGCAGACGGCTACGGCGAGAAATCGCCAGTGCCCAGCGAGTTGGCGGCTCGGGAATGGCGGGTTGACCCCAGCGATGTAGATGTGATGCGGGCGTTTCTCCACATACGTGGCGCAAGGCGGGCCTGAGCTACGGACACTGAGACCATGTCTCGGGCTAGAGGCGAACCTTTGGAGGCTGTCTCAGAAAGATGGAATCCGGCACGGAGCCCACGATATGCAGGCATGAGAGTTGAAGCCAGCGTCGGTGTTCGCGCAATACCTGCGGCACTGTCCGTGTTTCGTTGGTCTGTCGGCCCGTCGGGCTTCTGGGACAGCCTCTGTGTGCTCGCCCAGTCGTGGCGCCGACGACTCGGGGCCCACGCAAATCACGGCCCTTTCCCTGGACATCTTTGGCTGCGTGTCACGAACAAGCGTTGGCTCGCCGGGTTGATCCGCAGCGGGTACGGACGGATCGTATATGCTCTATGATGGCAAGGCCGTCGTCGACGCGGGCTTGGCAGGGTTCTGTGACAGAAGACGCCTGGTCGATCTCGATGTCCCGCACCCAGTCTGAGGCGGCCCCAGGCGCTGGGGCAGAGGGGCGCGCATCCCGAAACAGCGAGACGCCACAAGTCTAGCAACCACAGGGGAGAACGACATGGACCGAGGGGAACTCTTGGGCAAGAAATACGTGAGTGCCAGGGAGACATCTCGTTTGGGGTTGGGCTTGGGAAGGAAGATCGGTCTTCTTGATCCCACGGTGAAATGGGTTGCTTCGGATGCCTACGATACCGGGAAGTGGGACAAGCTGCACCGGGAACTCGTGGTCGTCGACGCATACTCAGCGGCGGTAGACCTGAAGGAGCTCCAACGAGGATGTGTTGATGTCATAGTCCAGGCATTTGGGGCCGAGGAGCTGTTTGTCCAGGAAGCCCCTCTTGATCCGTCAGAGCCTCCCCCCAGGGGAAAGAAATCATGGAAACACGTCTTCGATGGACCAGAAGTCGTTGAGCGGATAGAGATTGCCATCGACGAACATGTGCGCTTTGCCAAAGCGTACGGCGACTACATAGAAGTGGCGCTGACTGAGGAGGACATTCGGCGCATTGTTCGGAGTGGCAGGATAGCCATGGTCCTGATGCTCGCAAGCGGCCTGATAGACAGCGATCTCGCGGTACTGAGAAAACACCATGAATCTGGCGTCCGGGTTATGGCCCCGTGTCATCTGGGCTCGTTCGACTGGTCGGATTCTGCCGCCGAACTCAAGGAGACCCCAGGACTGACAGACTTCGGCCGAGAGGTGATTGGGGAGTGCAACAAGATGGGTGTGCTGGTAGACCTGGCCCACGCCTCGGACCAGACATGTCGGGATGCCCTGGAAGTGACTGCGAAGCCTGTCATCGCAACTCACACCAAGTGTCGCGCCCTGTCAAGGAGTGTGCGTGACCTGACCGACGATACCATGCGCGCCATGGCCGAAAAGGGCGGTGTTGTCGGTATTCTCGCTCCCGCACCTCGCTCAACCCAAGAGGCCCACGAGGCGCGGATCAGGCGCGACCGGCAGCTTGCTGCCAACTTCCCCGATCCGTTTGAGCTTGCCGCCGCCAAACTCGCAGACCCCATCGTTTGGGGGACGAAGCTGGACCTAGAGAGCATTGACCATGCTGTCAATGTGGCAGGCATCGATCACGTGGGCCTCTCCTCGCACCACCAGAACGTCCCACAATGGAAGGAGTTCACCGGATCGCTGATCGAGCACGGGTACAGCGAAGAAGACGCCGGAAAGATCCTGGGAGAGAACACCCTTCGTGTTCTCCGAGAGACTATCCGCTAGCGCGGGTCATGACAGATCAGGTGCCGCATCGGGACTCCGGCTAGCCATATCTGCCCACGTCACCCAATGACGAATAGGATGCACCAAAGGGGCTGATGGGAACCGGAAGGCGTGATGTCCCATTGAGCTGGACGTTAGCCCTACGACCTGTCGGCGGGCGCCACTGAGACGTTGAGTGCGGTTGTCTGGCCTGGACGCCGTCGACACCTCGAATCCGGCTTGCCCTGCTTCGGAAGCTCGAGCCACTTCCAGGTGGCTCCTTGGGCTCATCCTCACCCGCCTGCCAAGACGCGAACGGTGGCGCCCGACCAGTCCGACGGAATCGCCTCCGCCTCCGTGTTGGACAGGACCCGCTGATCCGTCCTGTGCTCGAAGCTAATCCCGCTGGCACTCCCTCCCGCGCCCAGGACGCGGAAACTCAACTGCGCCAGGTATCCCGAACCCGTGACGCCGGCAAGCCCAGGTATGCCGTTGGTGATACTGATGATGCCGTAGTCCTTGTCGATGTCACCGAATTCCACTGGGACCGTGACGCCTCCGATGCTGCCGGAGCCGACCCCGTGAAACTCCAGTACACCGGGGTCGAAGACAACGTGGTAGCTGGCGCCGTCGAGATCCTCCACGTCCGAGATGACGATCGCAGCTACGAAGGTATCTCCTGTCGAGACCTCGCAGGGGATGCTGATGGCCACATGGACAATGCCATCTGTGGTAGGGGCGGCCGTCGGGGTATTCGTCGGCGTCGGTGTTGCTGTTGGCCTCGGCGATGGCAGTGGCGTCGCTGTACCCGTTGGCAGCGGAGTTGGGGTATGTGTGGGAGTCGGCGTGGCTGTTGGCCCCGGCGATGGC
>SDBU01008776.1_pt1 | contig 11432 bp, 12 predicted proteins | sample 2277071 | NCBI WGS metagenome assembly SDBU01 (sample SAMN10397929, study PRJNA504765) | marine sediment metagenome | isolation source: marine sediment core GS08_GC12, 126 cmbsf | place: Arctic Ocean: Gakkel Ridge, Loki's castle | collected 2008 | reverse complement strand
AGGACTCGGGCCACCAGCTCGCAGCTTTCATTTAGCATGTCCCTGGATTCTCTGGTATCAACAAAACCTCGTGATACGATGTCTGGACGCCCCACCAGCTTACCTGTTTGCCGGTTAACCGCTATAATCACCATTACTATGCCATCCTTTGACAGCATCCTTCTATCACGGAGAACAACACTACCGATATCACCGACACTTAGACCATCAACATAGACATTGCTTGAAGAAACCTTGCCTGTTATCTTGCCTGCCTGCGGATTAAGCTCAAGGATATCACCGTCTTCAAGGACGAAAGTGCTGTCTTGCGGGATGCCTACTGATTGGGCCAGCTTAGCATGTAAGCTCAAGTGGCGATATTCGCCATGGATAGGCATAAAGAACCTTGGCTTGACCAAGTTCAGCAGCAGTTTTAGCTCCTCCTGGCTGGCGTGTCCGTGTACATGAACCGGCGCTATTTTATCATATAATACCTGCGCCCCTTGCTTGAAGAGATTATCCACTGTCTTATTTACCAGCCCCTCATTACCAGGAACAGGGCTTGCCGAAATAACTACGGTATCACCGCGAAGAATATGGACCTGGCGGTGGTCCCGGTTAGCCATACGAACCAGTGCTGAAGTAGGCTCCCCCTGGCTTCCAGTGGTGACAAGGACAATTTTGTTACGGGGCATACCACGCAGTTCATCCAGCCGCCCCAGTATCCCGTCAGGCGCATGAAGATAGCCTAACTCCAGTGCCATACGCGCCGTATCGCTCATACTACGCCCGACAATAAAGACACGACGCTGGTATCTGGCGGCAGCATCGATAACCTGCTGAACACGGGAAACCAATGACGAAAAGGTGGTTACGATTACTCTACCCGGTGCTTCAGCTATGACATGGTCCAGGGTTTCACCAACCACCCTCTCTGACGGAGTATAACCCGGTCGTTCCGCATAGGTAGAGTCGGAGAGGAGGAGCAAAACTCCCTGCCCGCCTAACTGAGCCAGTCGAGACAGAGCCATTGGTTCACCGCTAACCGGTGTATAGTCAAGCTTAAAATCTCCACTATGAATTATGGTGCCAATCGGGGTATGTATGATTAGACCGGCGGCGTCAGGTATGCTGTGGCAAACAGGGAAGAACTCGACTTTAAATTTTCCCAGTGTAACCGTCTCACCAAACGACACCACTTTTAGATTAGCTCCAGAGAGTGCCCTTCGCTCCTTAAGCTTGACTGAGATAAGACCCCGGGTAAGCTTTGTTGAATAGACAGGGACATTAAGCTGAGGCAGCAGGTAGGGCAAGGCACCAACATGGTCTTCATGACCATGGGTAACTACTATCCCCTTTATCTTTTCCCGTTTCTCCAGCAGATAACTAATATCAGGGATGACCAGGTCAATACCGAACATCCCCTCCTCGGGGAACATAAGCCCAGCATCAATGATGATGATATCATCCTCATACTCCATCACCATCATGTTCTTGCCGATTTCACCTAGCCCACCGAGAGGAATTAGTTTTAATTTTGGCTTAGCCATAACTTTAGACCTCAAACATCTTTAATTGCTGGGGCTGTACTTCAGCTTCAGTCATACTTTTCGCCTCAGTTAATAGGGTCGGAATCTTAAGCATGTCAGCTTCTATTACCTGGCGCAAGCTTTGTTGATGAAGAGCCGCCGCTGGATGATACATAGCATAGTAGATGACATTATTCCGCTTCTGAGCGGTGCCATGGATTTTGCTTATGCTCTTGCCAAGAAAGAACATTGCCATAGAGTAGCGCCCGAGAGTTACAATCATCATGGGGCGAATTAACTCAATCTGTTTTTCTAGCCACTTACGGCAGTTACCTATTTCTACAGGTAAGGGGTCACGATTTCCTGTCGGCCGGCACTTAATCACATTGGCGATATAGACTTGCCCGCGCTTCAAATTGATAGAAGCCAGCAATTCATCCAGATATTGTCCCGCCGGACCAACAAAGGGACGCCCCTGCTGGTCTTCATGCCAGCCTGGTGCCTCTCCAATAAATAGTATGTCAGCGCCCTCTGCCCCCTCACCAGGCACTACATTGGTTCGGAATTTAGCTATTTCGCACTGCTGGCAGAGCGTAATTTCTTGATAAAGTTCACTCAGTGCTGACATTTTATCCCACTAACCCAGCTAGGAAAATCTAACCAACCAGCCTTTTGTTGTATGATAGCATGGTCAATATGTCAAGTCAATTTAGAAAGGGTTGAGATCATTTAGCAACAGGTATTTTGGTCATCTATCCCTTTTAGGGGCTCATTTCTACTTTTCACCATGATTTAGGGCGCTTTTGTTATTTCTTTAGTTCCCTGTACAGCTATCTCCTTTCCCCTCCGCCTGCTTTTGGGCATAGTTCTCCTCTATTTAGCCACTCACAACATGGACTGCTGTCCGAAGCAGCACTGTGGTGGGGGCAGGGATGGGAAGGACCTCGTATAGCCCTGTGGCGGCTGCCCCGGGTGTGGTCGGCAGACCTTGAGATAGAGCCATTCAAGTCCCCAAGGTGGCCTCGTCTTCCCATGCCTGGACTTATCTTCATCTGCTCACCGGGGAGACCACCCCAGGTGTATGCAGCCAAGAAGAGGCCGAGGACACTGCAGGATACCGTCTATCACGCTCCCCTGTTCAATCTCTTTCATGACGGCAGGAGCTGCCCTGGCAGCCTTAAATATCCTGAAGAGATGGGGGAAATACCAGAGTCTTTCTTTGCCAGCTTCCTCACAGCCACGGTGGATCACCGGGGCCGGTCGAAGAAGTACCTCAACGACCTGCTTCAGCTCTGGGAGGAGCTGGATGGCAAAGACCGATACCCACTGAAGAACCTGGTTCCCCTGGGGAAGGTGGAGGATATCCTGAAATGAAAATTCCGTGAAGGAAGGGAGAAGTATGAAGCTCAAGCTTGGCAAAACCGAAAGCGGATGTCCCAGGTTTCTGTTCAGCCTCCATAAGCCGTATCACAGCGGAGAAAGGGCAGGTTCTGGCTGATAGCCGGCCCACTCTATGCTGGTTACGCTGAGCTTATGCTGCGCCTGGGCATCATGACGGTCAATCTCTGGTTTAATAAGCATCAAGATTCAAAGCCCAAGATCAAAACAATATACCTGGGGAAGTAGGATTCGAACCTACGCTGGCGGATTCAGAGTCCGCTGTCCTACCGCTAGACTATTCCCCAGCACATCAGCAGTGTAGCATGAAGCTACGTCAATAGCAATAAGGCTCTTTGTCAAATTGTGTGGAAATAGATACGGAATAATCCAAACCCTAGGAGCATCTTTCTCAACTGGACCTCTACATTTCTCAGCCCATAAGCAATTTTCATTACCATCTTGATCTTGGTCTTACACCTTTTTCACTTCAGTTACGGTATGCGCCAGCTCCTGATGTTCGAAGCTATATCTGTCAATGTCCAGGAATATCTCATCTGCTTTCCCCACCTCGTGGCCTTTAAGTCCCAGCAAGATTGTGAGAACATCTTCTTGGCTCTTAACTATTGCTGGTAAGACCTCCTTCATTTATCTTCTTCTTTGTCCCGGAGTTCCTACCCACTCATCATTTTCCACAAAACTCGTATACAGGAAACCAGACACAACCTAGAGTGGGGATTAAACGAGGGGTATTTGGGCAGCTCTTAGCAGGGTAAAGTAGAATATATTATAAGTTAAGGATATTGGAGCTTCCCGCTGGGAGATCAAGGTAGGAGGAGAAAATGCGGTATGCCTTGACGGGTACTGATCTAGAAGTTGATTTATCCCAGGGAAATATTGAGGAAGAAGAAACAGACCGTAAACTAGTTGAAGCCTTTCTAGGGGGCAAGGGGGCAAATGCCAAGAGATTATAGGATAGAGTTCCTCCTGAGGTTGATGCTCTTAAGAGGGAAAAAGGAAGGCTAAAGCGTCTGGTAGCTGACTTATCACTCGAGGTACATCTCCTCTTCAGACGAACGGTAGAGTAGAGAGATACCAACAGACACTAAAAGGGGAGCTAAGCCAGATTCTTTATCAAATGTCCTCAGAACTCAGACGGAGCATAGAGTCATTTATGGAGTACTACAACCACCAGCGTTACCATGAAGCCCTTAAGAATATTATTCCTGCCAAAGTAAACATCGGCAGGAATAATATTCTCACTCAGAGAAAGGAGGTAAAGCAGAAAACATTACAAGCTAGAAAAGCATACAAACGGAAATTGAGGGAGCTTAACAAGGATAATTCAACCGGTTAAAGTGTCCACTACCAAGTTGTGCCAATATTTGCTAACGACACACGGCCCAGATTCACCCGCCGTCACAGCTTCCTTGTCCGAGAGGGAACTGTGACTAGCATAACCTACTCATCCTAGGCTTTCTTCAACAAGGCCCTCAATTTCAAGCCACTCCCGTCTGGTTTTTGGCGGTTTGACTTCGTCCAAGATTCGATGCTCAAAAGTGCCATAATGGTGAAGGACTAAGTCCCGTCCGATTCTCCTTTTCGGCCGCCGCTGTCAGCCGGGCTACCGCAACCTCCAGGGTAACATCTCCAGGAAAACCTGTCCGCCTGACCGGCTAGTATACCCAGCCTTCACCGACACGTCGTTCCGCTTCCTCTGCGGGCGGGTGAAACGCATAGACCCAGACATCAGCAATTTTACCCTTCACAAACCGGACAATATCAACCCCATACCCCTGTGGCTTCATCTCGCCCGTCTTGGTCCAACCCGACGATACCCATCGGAATGCGACGAGGTTTCCCTCAGCGAGATGATCGAAATGGTCATACCTCGAAGTACCCCCCGCCCTGCGTTCGGCGGCGAGAAGGGCTAATTGTTTCGCTCCCTCGGGACCGCGAGGGAAGGTTCTCATATTGCGTGAGGGGTTATGGTACAAGCAGTCCGGAGTGTAGATCTTATCTAGTAAATCCAAATCCACATTGGGATTCGCATGAAGCTCGTGATGATGAAAATCGGCTAGCTTCTTGTTCTGTTCTAGCCTTACCTCCTCTTCTGCCTTCTCTTTTAATAGCCTATTGTTCTCTTCTAATAACCTTTTATTCTCTCCCAATAGCCTTTTATTCTCTTCTGCTAACTCTGACACAATATACCTCCTTATGTATTTATTTTATTGTATCGCAGCTTCCAGGATAACATCTCTAGGAAAATCTGGCCGCCCGCCGACTACCATTGCCAACCTATAGGTGATTGCTCTGTAAAGCGGGGGCGAGCCGAGGCAAACCAGACTTCAGCAATTTTACCATTCTCAAGCCGGATAATATCAACTCCCTGCGACATCGGCGGCTGGCCTCTTACAGTCGTACCCTCTAGCTTCCATAAAAATGCGACCAGGTTCCCCTCAGCGATAACCGGGTCATGTATAAATTTGAAGCCCTTCGTCATGCGTTCACTGTCGCTAATGGCTATCCTTTTTGCTTGCTCGGGACCCCGAACGCTATATCTGGCATCGCGATTGGGCCCGTGGAATATGCAATCCGGAGCGACGACCTCATCTGCCAAAGCGAAATTGACGTTCTGAATGATGTCCTGATGATGCCGATTAGCCAGCTTTTTGATCTCCTCTAACCTTTTCTTCTCTTCTGCTAACTCTGCCACAATATACCTCCTTATGTATTTATTTTATTGTATCGCAGCTTCCCGGGTAACATCTCTAGGAAAATATGGCCGCCCGCCGACTACCATTGCCAGCCTATAGGTTGTTGCTCTCGCAAGCGGGGTGCGGGCGACGCATACCAGATCTCAGCAATTTTACCATTCTCAAGCCGGATAATATCAATTCCCTGAAACGTCGACGGCTCGCCTCTCTTGAACGTACCAATCGCTTTCCATCGGAATGCGACCAGGTTCCCCTCAGCGATAATCGGGTCATGTATAATATTTTTGAAGCCCTTCATTTGGGCTTGATGGTCATTAATGGCTACTCTTTTCGCTTGCTCGGGACCCCGAACGCTGTATCTGGCATCGCGGCTAGACCCATGAAATATGCAGTCCGGGGCGACGATCTCATCTGCCAAAGCGAAGTTGAGGTTCTGAATGACATCCTGACGATAACGACTAGCTAGTTTTTTGTTCTCTTCTAACATCTTGCTCTCTTGCACCGCCATACACCTCCCTATATACTTTTTTCATTATACCACGTGACACAACATCCTTAATTTGTCAAATCACTTTTAATCTGGTTAAGGATAAGCAGAGGCAGAGGGAAGGTAAGAATCCCAGGGATAAAGATGCCACGTGGGGAGCGAAGGGAGACAAGGTAGTGGTAAGCAGGGATGGCAAAAGGTACAAAGAAAAGCAGTACTTCTACGGATATAAAGACCAGGTACGTCAGGAGGTTAACCAGATATGTTCTCGCTTCCCGGTGCCCGGAATCGATAGTTGATACTTCTCTAAAGAAAAATAATCTCAAAAAGGCGTCTAGGAGGGGCTGTCACCCCTCTTTTTAATATCTCCCCCCTCTCCTTTAAAGGAGAGGGGGATTAAGGGGGTGAGGTTAATAAAAAATAGTGCTATAATAAATTTGTCCATTGTGAGTTAAAGAAAGGAAGGAAATAGTTAATGGATGAATTAACAGTATTCACCGGTAATGCCCACCCTGCGCTAGCCCACGCGGTTGCTGAATATCTGGGTATACCTTTAGGTAAGGCTGAGGTCTTTGAATTCAGCAATGAGAATATCTTCGTTCGTATTCTAGACAATGTCCGCCAGCGAGACACCTTCGTCATTCAACCCATCTGCTCCCCGGTCAATAAGAGTCTGGTTGAGCTATTGATTATGCTTGATGCCTTGAAGAGAGCATCAGCCGAGCGTATTACCGCCGTAGTTCCTTACTATGGCTATAGTCGCACTGACAAAAAGGACCAACCCCGCGTCCCGATAACAGCCAAGTTAGTAGCTGACTTGCTCACTGTGGCTGGGGCTAATCGTGTGCTGACGGTAGATTTGCACGCCGCACAGATTCAGGGCTTTTTTAACATACCCGTTGATGAACTGACGGCGCTCTACCTGCTGAGTGATTATTTTAGGAATAGAGATTTTAACGACCTGGTGGTAGTTGCCACTGACATTGGCATTTCCAAACGAGCCCGAGACCTGGCAGCCAAGCTTAATGCCCCGCTGGCTATTATGGAAAAAAGACGACTGGATAACGCTGGCCAGATTGAAACGTTAAATGTTATCGGCGAAGTGGAGAACAAGGTAGCCCTTACTGTGGACGATGAAATAGACACTGCTGGCTCTCTGGTGAACACTGTCTCTACCTTATTAGAGCGAGGGGCGAAAGAGGTGTATGCCTGCTGCACCCACCCGGTATTCTCTGGTCCGGCTATTCAAAGGATCGCCTCGTGCCCGGTGAAGGAGGTGATAGTCACCGATACCCTTCCCGTCAGCGGTGATAAGAAAATAGATAAAATTACTGTTCTGCCTATGGCTCCGATACTGGGTGAAGCCATCCACCGTATTCATAGCGGGCAATCCATAGGAGCTATGTTTGAGTAATACTAACCTCACCCCCTTAATCCCCCTCTCCTTGAGAAGGAGAGGGGGAAATAAAGAAAGAGGGGCGAAGCCCCTCTTAGACGCCCCGTTAGTCTAACCTCCCTCAAAGGAGAGGGGGACAGGGGGATAGGTTGTTAAACGAACTCAACAAGCAGGTTGACAAAAATTTGATAAAAGAAGGAAAGTGATGGAACCATTCTGTGTTGGACGTCATCATGGCACTTTCGGAGCAGAAGGAGTAACGATGGCGGGACTTAATGAAACCGGAACCGGAATTGATATTTGGATTAAGTTTGATAATCCGAACAAAAAAGGTATGCCAGCGATAGGCATGACATTTGAAGAGTGGGACAGGCTTGTTGCTTGGGTCGAACGGAAGAGGTAGGATAAAGGATTTACCAAAGGAGAGAGTTAGACATGTTCAAGTGGTTAGGTGGGCTTATTGATTCTAATGAGAAAGAACTGAAGCGCTTACAGCCAGCAGTAAACGAGATAAACTCACTGGAGCCCGAGTTTGAGCGACTTAGTGATGCCGAACTTCGGGCCAAGACCGAAGAGTTTCAGGCTCGGCTTAAAGCTGGCAGTTCACTTGACGAGCTTCTACCTGAAGCCTTTGCTGCTGTTCGTGAAGCCGCCAAGCGGACCATAGGTCAGCGCCACTTTGATGTTCAGTTAATGGGAGGGATTGTCCTTCATCAGGGTAAAATTGCTGAGATGAAAACTGGTGAGGGTAAGACCCTAGTGGCTACCCTCCCCCTTTACCTCAACTCTCTGAGCGGTCAGGGCTGTCACCTGATAACGGTTAATGATTACCTGTCCAAGCGAGACCACCATTGGATGGGTCCTATCTACCATGCCCTGGGAGTTTCTGTAGGTAGCATTCAGCATGAAGCTGCCTTCATTTATGACCCCAGCTACAAATCAGAAGACCAAAGATGGGACTTTCTACGTCCTGTCTCCCGGCGCCAGGCTTACGAAGCCGATATTGCCTATGGCACCAATAACGAGTTTGGCTTTGACTATCTGCGGGATAATATGGTTGTCGACCTATCCCAGTGTGTGCAGCGTCCCTTGAACTATGCCATTGTTGATGAGGTAGATAATATCCTCATTGATGAAGCGCGCACCCCACTGATTATCAGTGGTCCGGCTGAAGAAGCAGAGCAGAGGTATCAAGTATTTGCCAGACTGGTTCCTCGCTTGCGCCGGGAATTGGATTATACAGTAGATGAAAAGTCACGCACGGCGAATCTGACTGACGTGGGTATTAGCAATGTGGAAACGATACTAAAAAGAGATGGATTACTAAAGACACCTGACCTCTATGACCCATCAAATTACTCGCTGACTCGCTACCTGGAAAGTGCCCTTAAAGCCCACGTTTTGTATAAGAGAGACCGTGACTATGTAGTAAAAGATGGTCAGGTTATTATCGTTGATGAGTTCACTGGTCGGCTAATGCTTGGCCGCCGCTACTCAGAGGGGCTGCATCAGGCTATAGAAGCCAAGGAGAGGGTCAGAGTCCAACGGGAGAGCATGACCTTTGCCACCATTACTTTCCAGAACTACTTCCGAATGTACAACAAACTGGCCGGGATGACGGGCACTGCTCTTACTGAAGCTGAGGAGTTTCACAAGATATACAAGCTTGAGGTAGTGATTATTCCTACTAATGAACCGATGATTCGCCAGGACTTTCCTGACCGTATTTACAGGGATGAGAAGACCAAATTCGGGGCGGTGGTACAAGAGGTAGGGCAACTTTATCAGGAAAAACAACCGGTGCTAATGGGCACGGTGTCTATCGAGAAGTCAGAAATTCTGAGTGACCTACTGAAGAGAAAGGGTATACCGCACGAGGTGCTTAATGCCAAGTACCATGAGAAAGAGGCTAGCATTATTGCTCAGGCGGGACGGCTCGGGGCAGTAACTGTAGCCACCAATATGGCAGGACGTGGCGTTGATATTGTGCTGGGAGGAAATCCGGTAGGAAGAAGCGAGCAGGAGTGGCAGCAGGAGCACGAAGCAGTGGTTGAACGCGGTGGACTCTATATTATCGCTACTGAGCGCCACGAGGCAAGGCGAATTGATAACCAGCTTCGGGGTAGAGCCGGACGGCAGGGTGACCCGGGAAGCTCCCGTTTTTATGTCTCCTTAGAGGATGATGTCGTGAAGCGCTTTGGTGGTGACCGCATCAAGGGCTTTATGGAATGGGCGGGCATAGATGAGGATACCCCTATTGAGAATAAACTGGTTGATAGGTCTATTGAAAGCGCCCAGGTCAGGGTAGAAGGCTACCACTTTGACATACGTAAACACCTGGTCGAGTATGACGACGTCGCTAACCAGCAGCGGGAGCTTATCTATGGTGAGCGGAAAAAGATACTAAGCGGTGCTGACCTTAAAGCCAATATCCTGTCAATGGTCAAGGAGGAAATCCAAGGTATTGTGAGCACCCGTATCAGGGATGAGTACGGCGATAGCCGGGATATAGAGGACTTAATAACTGAAGTTGCCACCATCCTGCCCCTACCGCCGGAGCTAAAGGCTGACTCTCTTTCCTCACTCAAACCCAAGCAGATTGAGGAGAAGCTTATCGAGCAGACAGAGGCGCTATATCAGCAGCGGGAGCAGGAATTAAGTGCGGAGAATACGAGGGCGCTGGAGCGCCTGGTAATGCTGCGCACCATAGATAGCCTGTGGGTAGAGCACCTGACCACCATGGAACAGATGCGCCTGGAGGCAGGCTGGCAGACTTTACGTCAGGTGAAAGCAATAGATGCCTATAAACGACAAGGATATGAGCAGTTTCAGATACTCTTAGACACTATCCGCCACGATGTGGCTCATGCCATATACCATATCAACCTTGTCAGGCGGGAAACTCCTATTCCACGAGTAACGACACCTGTGTCTCAGGTAGCCGCTGCCGCCAGGGCTGGTAGCAGCACGCTACAGCCACGAAGGGCCGGTAAAAAGGTGGGGCGCAATGACCCCTGCCCCTGCGGCTCTGGCAAAAAATATAAACACTGCTGCGGAAGGTGAAGGAGAACTATGATGACAAATAAAGAGTTACAAGAAGCAATTAAAGACGCCGAAAATGATCTAAAAGGTCTATCATCGTCTCTAACTAACGAGCCTTTCCCTCAACATGAGGTAAGGCATAGGGAAATCATTTTATTAAGACCAATTACTCTCTATAAAATACAAGAGGCAAGGAAACAAAGAAACAAAGAATTGGAACTTTTTAACACAGCAATCTTTGATTTAATGACAGCTTTTGTAAAATCACCTTGACTGTTGGGATGGCGTAGAGGTGGATTATTAAACGATGTAGATAGACTTGAGATACGGTAAGACATAAAGGCATACAGGGGGTAACAATGGCTACAAAAATAGAAGACCTCGAAAAAGAAACTTTTCATGAAGACGACAGTTTCGAATTACCTCCACCTGATATCATCGCGTACAATGAGCTGCGATCTTGTGCTGACCTCTTTCGAATGTATAAAGATGGTATTCTGGAAATACAACCAAAATATCAGAGAGAAGTGGTCTGGCCAGACCCCGCACAAACACGATTTATTGATTCGCTTGTGAAACAGCTTCCTATTCCTAGCATGTGTTTCAGCCTAGACTATAAGACTCAAAAATGGCAGGTCATAGATGGTCTTCAACGTATGTGGAGTATTATCCGCTTTTTGTCTGGGACTGACTGGAGATTCTCTAAATTAGAGGACATTGACCCGAAAATGTCGGGTCAATCCGTATCTAAGTTTGTTGACAGAAATTCGACTCTACATTCATATTTCACACGGGTTGAAAATCTAACCTTACCAATAACGATACTACGTTGTGACTATTCAAAAATGAGCCATGAGAACTACATATTCATGATATTCCATAGATTAAACAGTGGAGGTGCAAAA
>SDBU01008775.1_pt1 | contig 11432 bp, 11 predicted proteins | sample 2277071 | NCBI WGS metagenome assembly SDBU01 (sample SAMN10397929, study PRJNA504765) | marine sediment metagenome | isolation source: marine sediment core GS08_GC12, 126 cmbsf | place: Arctic Ocean: Gakkel Ridge, Loki's castle | collected 2008 | reverse complement strand
TTCTAGGTTCAAATTGGGAAATTTCTAAAAAATGGTTAGTGAAATTAGCCGAAAACAAGCCAAAATTCTAGGAATTAAACTCGATAGCACTTCAAAGGCACAAGTGCTGAGATTTGTGCGATCTCGCCTTGCTAGAGCTCGCTCAGGCATGCCATTTTTTATCGTTACCCCCAATCCGGAGATTATAATGCGGGCCCAGAAGGATAAGCACTTGGCCAAGATCCTCAACTCGGTCGATTTAGCCCTACCTGACGGTGTCGGCCTGGTCCAAGCGACCAAGTTTTTGGCGCTTGTCAATCCTCAGAACCGTCTCGTCCGACCTTTGGTTCTTCTTTTTCAAGGTTTAGCCGTCGGCCTGGCAACCCCTTTTAAAAAGCCCTGGCTTTATTCTGGCTTGCGTCCAATTAAGGGCCGCCAGGTATTTTTGGCCCTTATCGAGTTGGCCAATAAAAAGGGCTGGCGAGTCTTTCTTTTAGGGGACAGGCAAGAAAGCGCCCAAGAGGCTGTTAAGAAATTAAAGCTGAATTACAAAAAGACAAAGCTTTATGCTGCCAGCGGGCCAAATTTGGATTTGACGGCCAAGCCGCAGAGCAAAAAAGATAGTTTTATTGAAAAAGAAGTCATTTCAAGTATCAATAAATTCAAGCCCCACCTTCTTTTTGTCGCTTTCGGCGCCCCCAGACAGGAAAAATGGCTCTCTACATGGTTGCCTAAACTAAACATCGGCGGAGCGATGGTCGTCGGCGGTGTTTTTGACTATCTATCGGACCGGGCCAGCTTGCCGCCAAACTGGATAGAAAGACTTGGCCTTGAGTGGCTCTGGCGGCTAGTCAAGCAGCCCTGGCGCCTAAAACGCATCTTAATCGCCTTTCCAATTTTTCCCCTCAAAGTCTTTTGGTTCAAGCTGAATACCCCTTGACACACCTGGTAGGCTTTGATATCGTGCGACTAACTTAGGTTATGCCCTAGCCTCAGAACCATATCAAAGAAGGTAAAAACATTTAAAAACATGGCGGATACGAAGAAAAGAATAAGACTAGATGCGCTCCCAGACCTATTGACTGTTAGGGAAGTTGCCGAGCTTCTCAGGGTTTCTCCTTTAACAATAAAACGCTGGGGTAAACGTGGCAAGCTTCCAGCCATCCGCATCAACTCTCGTGGTGACCGCCGCTATAAAAAAGAAGCCGTCCTCTGGCTTCTGGGTATGCAGGATAAGGGAGAATAATCTTCACTCGGATTTGGTAAAATAGGAATGTGAGAATACTTCTAGTTCATAATTTTTACAGGGATCGAACCGGTGAAGAAATTTATCTTGACTTATTGGCAAAACTTCTTAAAGGGAAAAGACATAAGGTTTTTATCTGGTCAAAGGACAATAGAGAAATTGGGAACAATCTGATTAGAAAGATAAAAATAGCAATAGGTATGTTTTGGAACAGAAGTACCGAAAAAGAACTATCAGGTGTAATTGAGAGATTTAAACCCGACGTAGTCCATTTTAATAATATTTTCCCCCAAATTACACCAACTGCTTATTATGTTTGCAAAAAATATAAAGTACCCATTGTTCAAACAATTCATAGTTTTAGGTTTATGTTTCCCAAAAGCATTCTCATAAGGCGCGGAGAAGTTTGCCCAAACTGTTTAGACAAAAGGCTTATCTATCCCACTTTTTTGCATAAGTGCTATAACCAATCCTTTGCCTACACTTTTGTTTACAGTCTTTCTCACGCACTTCATTATTGCTTGGGATCTTTTGGTCTTATAGATACTTTTATATTTCCTTCAAAATTTGTAAAAGACTATTATCTGAGAAACTCTAATATCTCTACTCAAAAAATCAAAGTAATACCTAATTTTGTGAACCTTAAGCCGCACAAACCAAATCTAAAAGAAAAAGAAGACTACTTTTTGTATGTAGGGCTTTTATCTCATAAAAAAGGAATTCTTCAGCTCCTTGAAATATTTTCCTCTTTGCCAGAGTTTAGATTAGTGGTCATTGGCGACGGACATCTAAGAAATGAAGTTGCCGAGTATAAAAAGTGCGAAAATATTGAAATTAAGGGAAGACTGCCGCAGAAAGAAGTTTTTACATATATGCAAAAAGCTCTTTTTACCATAATACCCTCTGCCTGGCTTGAAGTAATGCCACTTGTTTTGATTGAATCTTTTGCCAATGGAACACCGGTTATCGTTCCCAAAATTGGCCCATTTAAAGATTTAGTAAGGGAGGGTGAAACTGGAATTTTCTTTAAACACAAAGATTTTAAGGATTTAAAGGCAAAAATTGAAAAAATTGGGAGTAAAAGGCTTAAATTATCAATGAAAATGGCACCTTTGGCAATAAAGGAGTACCAAAAATACACACCGGGCAACTATTACATCCAGCTTTTAAAAGTTTACAGCAAGCTTTTAAAAAACCCTCGCGTGAGCAAGAGCGACTAATTTAATTAGATAGTAAAAAAGAAGCTGTATTAGATAGTAAGATTTTTTGGTAAAGGGTATATCTGAAACCATTATTTTCTTAATTTTGCACAAAATAAGCCCTTTGCCACCAAGTTTTAGTCTCGAATATCTTAAGGAAAAATCCTCCTTTTGCCTTTTGTAATACTCATAAAGAGTGTATTTGTGAGAATGAGTTACTTCACAGCGCCTATCGTATATTTTGGTAAAGCCATTTTTGATTATAAATTTGCCCATTAAAACATCTTCTCCGTAGTTTGTCTTCGGAAAAGGGTGATTAACAAGAAAACGGCGCTTGTAGCACGCGAAGACATTGGATAATACATACCACAGGAACTTGTTCTCGTTGGTAAAAGGAACAAAAGGCTTTTCTAAATTTTGAATTAAAACTCCCTTTTTGTTTGTGTGTTTATCAAGCTGTTCATATCTACATAGAACCTCAAGTTTTTGGATGAAAGGGGTGTCCTTATAAGGAGTGTCTTTTGTATAGACTGCGACCACCTTTTTATCTAGCCTTAAATCCTCAAGAAAATAGTCAAAAGAGCGTTTGGCTTTAGGTAGTGCATCTCCTGAAACAAAACAGACTAGCTTCCCTTTAGCCAGGGAAACGCCAAAATTGCGGGTTTTACCATGATTAAAATCTTTTTTCTTTATTTCATAAACCTTCATGTTTTTTATCTTTTTCGAAAGCTTCTTAGCTATTTTTAGAGTTTCATCAGTTGACTCTGAATCGATGACGATTATTTCTCGATTAAATTTCTTTGACATGGCATCCAGTCTCTTCAAAAGTTTGCCGATTGTTCTTTCTTCGTTGAAGGTAAGTATGATTATTGAGAAAAGCATGTACTAAGTGGAATATAATAGAAGAAGCTCTATGAGTAAAGCGGAATTAATTGTTTGTGTTGATGATGGTCACCCCCTTGATTTGAAAGTTGCCGAGATTTTTCTTAAAAAGGGTATAAAAGCAATTTTTTATATTCCTATTAAAAACAGCGAGGGATTGCCCACTCTGGGCAAAAAAGAAATTCGTTATTTATCTAACAATTTTGAGATAGGGGGTCACACCTATAACCATATTGACTTAACCTCCGTACCCATCGATATCGCCCGGAAAGAAATAAGTTCAGGCAAGAAAGAGTTAGAAGAAATTACTGGCAAAAAAATAGTTACTTTTTGTCCACCCAAAGGAAGGTTCAGAAAAGAAATACTGAAAATTGCCAAAGATACAGGTTTTAAGGATTTCAGGGGTGTTAGAAGGATTAATTTCAAGAAAGCTGATCGGAATAAGTTTTTATGGTACCCAAATCTACATATTTACCCCCATAGCTGGCTGAAGGATATTTTGGAGTGCGCTATAAATGGAGATTTTTATAGTTTGACAAAGAGGTTTAAAAATATAAAGACAGACCATTTAGGACTTCTTGATGTTTTCAAAAGAGAAAATGCACCTTTTTATATTTGGCTTCACTCCTGGGAGCTTGAAAAATTTAAGCTATGAAGACTAATTGAGAATCTCTAGGAATAAGAGTAGTCAGATTTGTTTGAATGTCTTTTTGAAACTTTTTGTTCTTAGAGAAAATGAGAGTAAAGGTTTTTAGTTTATTGGCCTCGTTTGAAAAATCCTTTTCCTTCACCCATTTCAAGACCCCCTTGTGGGAGCGTTCTTGAGAAAACAAAGAAAAATTCAGATTTGGGAAGAATTCAATATAATCTTGAGGCGTTTCAGGATAATCAACCGGATCAATAAAATGTTGAGAAAAACGCTTATTGTGGAGATTTGTGAGGGCGATTAAACCTTTGTTTGTTAATATTCTTTTAAGCTCTTTCCCTAATAGCTTTTTATTAGCAATATAATGGAAAACATCGGAAGATATTATATTTTGGAAGGATCTACTTTTAAAAGGAAGCCCTTGGTTAAGATCAATATAAATATAGTTGCAATTTTTGCAGGCATAGCTTTTTGATAAATATAGATTAACAAGGTTGTAATCAAGGCCACAAATGTTTTCTTCAATCATTGTTGTTTTAAGTAAATAAATTAAATGTCCCATACCACATCCTGCATCGAGCACATTTTCATTTTTCTTTATAAGAGTCGAAGTTATTGCGGCTGGAAAAAAATCTTTGCGCTTGAACCTGCTAGTTAGGTATGAAGCCCACTCCTTGTTTATTAACCTCAAATGCGAGACGAAATTAATAAACTGATTAAATGAAAAATATTTAAAAGGGATTATCTTAAGGATGAGGAAAACAAAAAATGTTTTTAGTGATTTATCTCTTCGAATGAATAAAATTCCATCAAGGATTGGATAAGTGCAACATTTACATCTCAAGAAGCCATAGGTGATCTTGCCTTTTTTAGCAAGGAATATTTTTTTTATTTCCAGACCTTTCTTGCATTGGGGGCAAATTAGTTTGTTAATAAACTTTTTATGCATCTAATAATCCATCTATTATTTTCTTATAACTTATTAGCATTTTGTCTAAAGAGAAAAATTTACTTCGTTCAAAAGCCATTTTTGCATAGTGGCGGTATTTCTTCTTGTCAGTGAGCAATATTAAGATTGCTCTTTTCATTGCTTCTTCATCTCCCATGGGGACAAGAATGCCATATTTCCCACTTTCAAGAACCTCAGAAGGACCATAGGGTGTATTTGTAGAAATAACGGGTTTTCCGTATGACATCGCTTCGATAAGGACATAGCCAAAACCCTCCCTTTTTGAAGAAAGAACAAAGATGTCAGATTTTTTTAAATAGGGACTTATATCCTTTACCCAGCCCAAGAATGAAATTTTTCTTGAAAGTCCCAAACTTGACACAAGTTTTATCAGATCTTGTTTTAAAGGGCCATCACTTGCTACTAATAGTTTAGTATTTGGGAGCTTTTCTTGGACCAACCGAAAGGCTTTGATAAGAGTCTGATGATCCTTTTGCTCAACCAAGCGCGCAACCGTAATAATGGTGTACTTCTTTTTTAATAACTTTTTAGGCACTTTTTGCCTGTTTTTAAGATTACTATATCCGTTGTAGATGACTGAGACTCTTTTTTTGATTTCAAAAGTTTTACTTAAGTCCTGCCCCAGGCTTTTGGAAACACAGACGAGGGCATTAGCCCGGTTGTATAGAAAGCCAATAATTTTTTTTAGAAAAAAGTTAGCCAGAAAACCGGATTTTGCCGTAATGGTTTTACCAAGATCAATGTGGGTTGTGAGTAATGTTTTGGTGTTTTGAAAAAAGATAAGTTTGTTAATTTGAATTAATAAATTGGCATGGACATCTATCCCTAATATTAGGTCTGGATTATAGTTTTTGATAAGTTTATTTACCCATATTAGTTCTTGCCAAAAAAGAGTAGGGGTTTTGGAAAAAACGATATATTTATTAGGATAGAACCCAGCCTTTCTTAAAAAGGTAAACTTCCCTTTAGTACCTTTATTAATATAGCGATATTTCGGTTTTTCAAGAACAGCCACTTTTATTTCAAATTTGGCTTTTTTAAAGAGCCTTTTGATTTTCAAAAAATTGAAAACGAAAGTCCCTGTTCCTCCATCAATGTTTTTTGTTAAAATAAGAAATCTAAGTGGTTCCATGTTTATTGGTCTTATTATAGAATTTTTTCGACAATGTTGACATCAATTTCTCTTAAGCGTGTTAATTCGATTTTTTTATTTGCTATTTTCGTTGTTCTTCTTCCTCCAATAAGATTTCCCTTTTTTGGACCTGATTGGCTGAATACAAATTTGTTTGCGAGGGCTCTTATTTTATTTGTCTTTTTATATGTTTTAGCCAAAGGGTTAATTGCAGGAGAAAAGTGGTTTCCTAAAAGAAACTATCATATTGACATTATTTTATTATTTTTTATAGTCCAGTCTTTATCCATTATCAGTGCCATCAATGGCTTTGCGTTTTTAAAGATATATGAAAAACTTGTTTTTGGTTTTATGGTTTTTGTTATCGCCATTGGTTTAACAAAAAGAAATAAGCCCGATTTTTTTGAGAAAATTATCTTAGTTTACTTTTTGGCAGGAGTGGTTAAGCTTTTTCTAGAAGGACTTCTTTTAATTGCACCTGATTTATTGGTAAGTTTTGCTGACATATTTTTTAAAAGCGGGGTAGCCTTATCTATCAAAGCAAATTTGGCCAGAGACCGCACTTACATAGATTTGTTTCCGGAGGCCTTTTTACCCATCTTTTTATACTATTTCTACCGCTTCTACCGCAAAAAGAGAGCGAAAGTAATGAAGAGTGTCGGTATTATATTTGGGGTGTTATTGGGCCTGGTTTCCTTTCTTTCTAACTGGCGGGGCAGGGTCTTGGTTTATGCAGGAATGTTAATTTCTTCTTTCGCATTGTTCAAAAAATATTGGTTTAAAAAGTTTAAATTATTGCTGCTTGGGGGGTTAATCTTGTTTTCATCCTTATTTATTCTTGACCAAGGTATGGTGGCCTCAAAAGGATTTTCAGTGGTCGACAGATTGATGAATAAAGATGTGTATGAAGACCAAATGACAATAAAATGGAGGATTGAGGTATTTAAAGAATCAGCAGAGATGGGTTTCTCTTCACCTTTTGGGATAGGGCTGAGGAATTTCTACGACTGGACTTACTTCAGATCAAAAGCGAAGTTTCTCTCGACAGACTTTGAACTGTTAACAAAAGAGGCGGTGGTTGATGGGCCACACAATATTGTCGCCCAGTTCTTGGCCGAGACGGGATACGTAGGTTTACTGATTTTTTTGCTGATGCTTGCAACCTTTGCTTCAAGAGATCTAAAGATTATTAGAAGTAAGCAAGAATTATGGCTTGAAAAAGTTACTATTATTTTGGTATTTTGGGGGTTTATTTTTGCCACAGTCTTTTACCCGGCAACAAGTCTAAGCTTTTACATTTCCTTCTTTTTATTCAGGGCGATGTTGATATGAGAGGTGTGGATTATTTAATTTCCTGGACGAGGAACTGATCAAAGACAAAATTTTTGGTTGCAAGGCTGAGTTCTGCCCCCGGAGCAACAACTTGCTCTTCACCAAAGATTAACAGATCTCCTTTTTCTCTTACTTTTATTTTGCCGCGGACAGTAATGTATCTTCTTGGATCCTTAAGACCCAGATTAATATTGCCATAGGGATTAATATCTATAAGCGAGGTGGCCAATGCCTGTTTTGCCGTAATTTTAAATACGACTTCCTCACCGTCAAACTGCTCATCGCCTATTTTTATTGCTTCAACTTCCCAGGGAAAGCCTTGTTTTTTTGTAAGAATAATATCTTTTTCTACAAGCCTGTTTTTAGATGGAGCCTCACTTATTTCAATGACTGAACCTGTTATTTGGGCTGAAGGGAATTCAAGCTCAATTGGCGAACCCACACCTATTGTTGAGCGCTTAAACACATATTTTTGAGTTTTGGTATTTACATTTACTGCCAATTTCAAAGTAAGAAAGATGTCATATTGGGCTCGATATTTCGGAAAAGATATTGTTGGATAATATCTTAGTTCCAAAACCTCAGCAATCGGTTTTCCCAATAATCCATACTCAGTATCCCCGGCTTTTAGAGAATTTATAAACCAAACATTTGGGCTCTGGGTTGATGCCCACCAAAACCCCTGAGAAATTTTTACTTTTGCATAAATGTAGTCAGATTCCGAAGTTGCCGTTTTAACAAGAGCAGTACTTGTAACCAAGACTGTCACGGCAATAAATAAAAGAGTTATAATGGAAAAGTATTTGTTTTTCTTTAGGTTCTTTTTAAGCAACCTAAAGAGGGGTTCTATCTTTTTCATATCAATAAGGAAATGATACTAAAGAGGAGTTTTTATAGCAAGTGAATTAAATAAGATGTATTGGCGTTTTATATTGCTTCTGGTTGGCATCCTTCTGTTTTTTGGGGGGTTGGGAATAGAAATTGTTTTGGTTCAATATTTTGGCATTTTAGTGGGGTTAGCTCTTTTGCTTTTGACAAAGCTATGGAAAGGAAAACTTAAATTACCACACGGATTTAGGATCTTTGCCTTGTTTTTGGCCGTCTTTTTGATAAGTATCATCTGGAGCCAAGACAGAAAGAGAAGCTTTGAATTTCTAATTCTTTTTATAGGGGGAGGGATCTTTTGGCTTGCCTTTTATAACTTAAAAGAGAAATTTAGAGACGGTTTTCCCTGGGTCGTGATTTTCTTGGGGCTTGCCTTTGGCGGATTGTTTGCCATCAGTGAATATTTGGGAGGAATGGGCTTTGGCTATGCAAGTCTTTTTCTCCCCAATACCCCTGCCAGAGAGCACAACCATTTAGGAGATTTTTGGGCGCTTGTTTTAATTGTGGCGGCTTATTTGTTGACCAAAAAGAGAAAAAAATTTACTTTGCCCCTGATAGGTTTAGGTGGATATTTTTTAGCAGTATCGCTATCTAGAGCTAGTTATGTAGCTTTGATTGCTGGGATTCTCTATCTTTTTATCAGAAAAGGGTTTAGTAAGTATAAAAAGCTTGTTTGGTTTTTTATTGTCTTATCAATCGCTCTCTTTTTATACACAGGGACAATAAAAAGCACTCTTTTATCTCGACCCTATTTTGTTCAGGCAATAGTTGGCTTTTTGCGCCATCCACTGGGTGTTGGGGTACGCAATTTCCCCGCTATTTCTTCTGATCCAGTCAATCAACTATTTGGCATGAGAGGTTTCTCGGTCTTAGCCCACAATATTATTTTGGAGTTTATGACTGGAATGGGAATATTTGCTCTTGTTTTTATCGCTTGGTTAACCAAAGTGATTCAGGGTATTTGGCAAAACAAATCCCCAAAAACTCTTTTATTCCAGGCCCTTTTTGTTGCTTTAGGTGTTAATTTTCTTTTTGATTACACTTATATTATTCCCACCATGCTTTGGATGTGGTTCATGAGCTTGGGGTTGTCCTACGATGAAAAAATATCTTCTTGAGATAGTTGTGTTTGTAACCGGTGCAGTAGTTATGGCACTTGAGATAGTTGGCTCAAGGGTCTTGGCACCCTATGTTGGGACCTCAATTGTTGTCTGGACAAGTCTAATAGGTGTTATTTTAGCAAGTTTATCTTTAGGTTATTGGCTAGGAGGGCGCATTGCTGATAAAAATCCTCACTACAAACCACTGGCTAGAATTATTTTGTTTGCCGGTATTCTGATCGGGCTTGTAAGTTTTACCAAATCATTTCTTTTATCTACCATAGGAAACAGTTTTTCGGATATTCGCCTTGCCTCTGTTTTCGCAACTCTTATTCTTTTTGCCCCTCCAAGTTTGTTTTTGGGAATGGTTTTGCCTTACGCAGTGCGGTTGAAACTAAGAAGTTTAAAAAGATCTGGTAGAACTTCCGGAAATTTATTTGCTCTTTCTACAATCGGAAGTATCTTGGGGACCTTTTCTGCTGGATTTTTCCTGCTTGCCTACTTGGGTAATACCAAAATTTTGATGCTGCTATCAATACTTCTAATTGGCACATCTTTCTTGGTATATCCAGGGAGCGTTCTAGGAATAAAATCCAAAATTTTTTTGTTTTTGGTGACTGCGGTTGCAGTTTTTGGTTTATTGAATTTACCGGATATTGGTAAACCAGGAGTCTTTCTTGATATAGACACTCTCTACAGTAGGGTAATTTTAGAAGTAAGACAGAATGAAACAACAGGAAGAGAAATACTGGCCTTAGTTCTTGGCGATGCCGATCAATCCTTTATGTTTTTGGATAAAGATGATGATTTAGCAGCTGAATATACAAAATATTATCGATTAGGAACACATTTTAATCCGAATATCAAGCACGCCTTAATGATTGGCGGCGGTGGTTATTCATACCCCAAAGATTTTCTGAAGACCAACCCGGACGCATATCTTGATGTAGTGGAAATCGACCCAAAAATTACTGAACTGGCAAGAAAATACTTCAGGCTTGAAGATAATCCCCGGTTAGCAATTTATCATCAGGATGCGAGGGATTTTTTAAATAAAACTAAGAAAAAATATGACGCCATTTTCATAGATGTCTATGAGAGCGACAAAGCCACACCTTTTCAGATAACAACTTTTGAGGCGGTAAGTAAAATATATGATATTTTAAACAAGAGCGGTGTTGTCATTCTTAATATTGGGCCCAGCATAGAAGGGGAGAGCGGGAGGTTTTTGCGGGCAGAGCTTAAAACCTATGAGGCTATTTTCCCTCAAGTTTATCTCTTTCCGGTTGTCGACCCTGAGGATGGTGCGCGCCGGCAAAACATTATGCTTATTGCTTTAAAGTCCGGGAATACACCCTTTCTTTCTGGTGAAGATGAGAGATCAAAGGGGTATCTAAAAAACTTATTTACCAAAGAAATAACAAAAGATATGCCGATATTAACAGATGACTACGCCCCAATAGAATGGTATACAATGCGTGTTGGTTTGGATTAACTTTGAACCCCTGCAAGAAGGAGCTCGTGATTTGCAGGATTAGCTAGAAGATTCCTGCTTGCATAGAGGGATATAAACTTGACTCTTGAGGATTTTATCTGAGGTTTCTTATAAACCTTTTGAGATTTCGCCATACTATTACTCCCTTATCACTTCTAATATTACTCTAAGATTGGGATCGGGGTCAAGTAGATTTGCGATAGATTTTATAGTGACAAAATCACCTCTATTTACCTCTCTAATATTAATTTGACTAGAGCCGGTTGATGTAAAAAGAAAAATAGCAGCAGTTTGTACTTCCTGTTCGGTGAAGAGGTATGTAATGGTTTCTCCAGATTCAGTTTCTAATTTCATCCAATGTGTGTACTCAATGCCCTCTTTTTCTTTTCTTCCAGGAGCGCTTTCGACGAGCGTACCCGCTAGAATATAATTCAATGATGCGCTTTGAAAAAATTCAAGTTTTGGAGCAAGGTCATCAAGTAAATCGGCAAAATCTCTTACTTTATCTGCTTTTAGATAAATACGTTTTTGCCCTTCTTCTACTTCCTCTTTTACTATCTCTCCCG
>SDBU01008774.1_pt1 | contig 11432 bp, 10 predicted proteins | sample 2277071 | NCBI WGS metagenome assembly SDBU01 (sample SAMN10397929, study PRJNA504765) | marine sediment metagenome | isolation source: marine sediment core GS08_GC12, 126 cmbsf | place: Arctic Ocean: Gakkel Ridge, Loki's castle | collected 2008 | reverse complement strand
TTTATATTGGGGCTCTTCTCCTCCTATTCTTTTCTTTAAATTTTCGATCTCATCTAGGGAAACTGGCACGGGAGTAGTTCCGGCCCCAACAAAACCAGTAACATTTGGGGTGTTTCTGACCACATACCAAGAGTCATCAGTCACAACCATTTCTACTAAAACATAGCCCGGGTAAATCTTTTCCTCAACTATCTTTCTTTTACCACTCTTTATTTTGATCTTTTTTTCCTTTGGCACCAAAACATTAAAAATCTTATCTTCCATACCTAAAGACTCAATCCTTTGTTTTAGATTTTTAGCTACCGCATCCTCGTAGCCAGAATAAGTGTGCAAGACATACCAATTTCTTTCTTGGGATATTTGTTGTTTTGGCATAGTTATAATACGAACCTATTTAACAAAGCGGCGAATAAAAAGTCCAGACCGCCCAAGTATATTGCTACGACTAGGCAAACGCCAACGATAATTAAAGTGTATTTTATTGTCTCCTCTCTGGTCGGCCAATTTACTCTTTTCATTTCCAGCCCAACTTCTTTTAGAAAAGTAATAATTTTATTAGGAATATTTAGTATATTCATATGTTTTAAAAAGCCCCTTCCGGGCTCTGTTTCTATTCTAGAAAAAAACCCTTAAATGTCAAGATTCTTCACTCCTTTGGCATGGGTTTGGATAAATTTCTTCCGGGGCAAGACTTCACTACCCATCAAGGTATCAAAAATCTTATCTGCTTCTCTAGCGTCTTCAATAATTACCCTTAATAAAGTCCTATTTTCTGGATTCATGGTCGTCTCCCATAATTGATCGGGATTCATCTCTCCCAAACCTTTATATCTTTGGACCAAGGGACTAATAGTCTTTTCCCCACCTTGATGCGAGGCAGGCTTTTTCATTATTTCTAAAATTCTTTTTTTATCATTTTCAGTGTAAGCATAATCTATTTTCTTCCCAGCTTGAATTCGATAAAGAGGAGGCTGAGCAACATAGATATAGCCTGCTTCAATCAAAGGTTTAAAATAGCGGTAAAAAAGGGTTAAAAGTAGAGTTCTTATGTGAGAACCATCGACATCAGCATCAGTCATGATGATAATCCGATGATACCTAGCTTTATTAATATTGAAATCCTCAGCTACGGCTGTACCCAAGGCAATAATCAGGGCTTTAATTTCTTTTGAGGTTAAAATTTTATCTAATCTGGCTCGCTCAACATTTAAGATCTTCCCTCTCAACGGCAAAATTGCCTGGAAATGTCTATCCCGAGCTTGACGACCACTACCACCAGCTGATTCTCCTTCAACGATATAAAGTTCTGATTCCTCAGGTTTTCTTGAAGTACAATCAGCTAGTTTCCCGGGCAGAGCTAATCCCTCCAAAGCTCCTTTTCTTAAAACAGTTTCTCTAGCCACTTTGGCTGCTTTCCTAGCTTTGGAAGATAAAATACATTTTTCAATAATAGCTCTGGCATCTTGGGGATTTCTTTCTAGAAAATCGGAAAGAGTTTCAGAAATCACTGTTTCAACCACTGCTTTAACTTCGGGATTCCCCAATTTAGCTTTAGTTTGTCCTTCAAATTGGGGGTCTTTTATTTTGATTGAAATTACTCCAGTAAAACCTTCCCTAACATCCTCGCCAGCTAAATGATTATCGCCATTTTTTAGAAAACCGTTTCTTTTAGCATAATCGTTAAATGTTCTGGTTAGGGCAGTTCGGAAACCAGTCAAATGGGTTCCCCCTTCCTCGGTATTTATGTTATTAGCAAAACTTTCTTCAAAACACTCATATTCTTCAGTGTATCGAAAGGCTGATTCAACTAAAATTCCATTTTTCTCTCCAGTACCATAAAAAATATTTGAATGGCGGCTAGTTACTCCTCGGGTCAAATATTTAACATAAGAAGCTAGACCTCCCTCGAAATAGAAACTATAGGATTTTTCTGGTTTTTCTCTCAGGTCTTGAATAGTAATTTTTACTTCCTTGGTTAAATAAGCTTGCTGACGAAGATGATTTAAGATTTTTTTTAAATCAAATTTAATCTCGCTGAAAATCTCAAAATCTGGTCTAAAAATAACGGTCGTCCCAGTCTGTCTACATTTACCCTCTTTTTTTACTTTTGTTTTTGCCTTACCTCGAGAATACTCTTGAGAATATTTAATACCACCACGACAGACTTCTGCTCTTAAATGATCAGATAAGGCGCAGACCACTGAAACCCCTACCCCATGTAACCCACCAGCTACCTGATAGGCTTTGCCACCAAACTTAGCTCCAGCATGCAGAGTGGTCATTACTGTTTCCAGGGCAGATTTTTTTGTCTGAGGATGTTTTTCAACTGGTATTCCTCTCCCGTCATCAATCGTCTTCACTTTATTACCTGGCAGAAGAGTAAGTTCAATGTTTTTGGCATAACCTGCCATCGCTTCGTCAAGCGAATTATCAAGACACTCCCAAACTAAGTGATGCAAACCCTCTGAACCAGTCGAGCCAATGTACATGCCTGGCCTTCTACGAACTGGCTCCAAACCCTCTAAAACATAAATGTCCTTAGCGCCGTAAGTTGACTCCTTAACCACTTTCTTTACTTTTTTTACCTTAGGTTTTTTAGTTTTTTTAGGCATAATCTATTTCTTTCTTACTTGCCAGTCCGGATCTTTCTCCAAATTTTTAATTATTTTGTTTTGGATTTCATCAATCTCTTTTGAAGATAAGGTTCTATTCTTTGCCTGATAAATTATATGAAAAGCTAAATTTTTCTTTCCTTGGGGCAACTCTTCGCCTTCGTAAATATCGAAAAGATCAATGTCCCGAATCAAGGGACCGCCAATAGCATTGATTTTATTTAAAGCTTCTACTACCTTTACCTTTCTGGGAACCAGTATGGCAATATCGCGAACCGCCGTTGGAAATCTGGAAATTGGTCGATACTCATGTTCTTCTGAAGAAATCTGAGACAGCTTTTCAAAATCAATATCAAACAGAACAACCCTTCCGAGAATTTCTAAATCATCAAGGACTCGAGGAGAAATTTCGCCCAAGAAACCAATTTCTTTCCCGTCAACCTTAATTTCAGCGCATTTTTTAGAATGCCAGATTAAGAGTTTACTTTCTTCAGGAGTTGGTTTGTGCTCATCATACCAAATATTACTAATCCCCATTTTATTTAAAAGCGTATCAATCACTCCCTTTAATTGATAAAAATCACCCATATTAATTAATCCTGCCAACATTCTTTTTTCCTCTTTTGGACTAATGAAGATTTTTCCTAACTCGAAAATTCCTCCATCTAATCCAGGGGCGCAGTTTCTGATGTTGCTGTATAAATTTTTCAATAAATTGGGGATTAAACTAGCTCTTAGGTATTTGTGTTCTTCTGATATTGGGTTCTTTAATTTAATTAATCTTGAGAAATTAAAAATTTTTGCGTCCTTTTCAGAAATAAAAGAATAATTATAGACTTCAGTAAAATTAACCTCCTTCAAAATATTCTTTGTCATGTCCTCCCAAAAAAGATTTAAATTTCTCTTAGGTAAAATTAAAGAAGAAACGGGAAAAGCTGCTTTAATCTTGTCGTAGCCGTAAATTCGACCAATTTCTTCAATCAAATCTTCCTGGATTGAAACATCTAACCTTCTGGTAGGGATTAAAATGTCTAAAGAATCTTTAGTTGATTTTTTAACTTTAAACTCTAAATTTTTCAGAATATTCATTATTTCCCTTCTGGAAATCTCTACCCCTAACAAACTCTTAAGATAGTTTAGGTCTAACCTGATTGTCTTCGGCAGAACTTTTTGAGGATAAACATCAACTGAACCTTTAGCTACTTTCCCTTTGGCAATCTTCTGAATTAAATAGCAAGCTCTGACTACGGCCAATTCAGTTAAATTAAGGTCAATACCATGCTCAAATCTTATTGAGGCATCGGTTTTTAAGTTTAATTTCCTGGAACCTTTTCGAATAACTCTAGAGTTAAAATTGGCTGATTCCAAAACTATTATTTTTGTTTTCTTATCTATTTCTGGCAGCTTTCCTCCTTTTATCCCAGCAATAGCTATTGGGCTTCTGTCATCAGCAATAACTAAAATATCTGAGTCTAAATCAAATTTCTGTTCATCTAAAGTAACGATCTTCTCTCGGGCTTTAGCAAATCTAACAATAATTTTTCCCCCTTCAAGTTTTTGACCATCAAAAGCATGTAAGGGTTGACCAGTTTCCAACATAACGTAGTTTGCGATATCAACAATATTATTTATGGGACGTAACCCACAAACTCTCAATCTATCTTTTAACCATTTTGGCGAAGAACCAACCTTAACACCAGTAATCACCTTAGCAGTATATCTTGAGCAAACTCTTTTGTCCTTCACCTCCACCGAAACAAAATCCCTAGTTTTTATATCTTTATCTTCCTTGAATTTGGAATTTGGAATTTGGAATTTGGATCTTAAGAGTGCTCCACACTCTCTGGCTATTCCAAGATGAGAAAAACAATCTGGCGCCCGATTGGGTAGAACGTCAATATCTAAGACAAAATCTCCGCCGCTTTTCTTTACCTCCCCCACTTCAAAAGCCTTCATTGTTAAAAGCTCAGCCAGCTTTTCTGGTTTGGGTAATTTTTTAACGTAATCTTTTAGCCAGTTATATGAAAATATCATGGGTTAGTAGACGTAGAAAACAAATTTTGAAATAGCGAAGTCTGAGTACGACTAGGGGGCTCGATTTCAAAATTTTGTTTTTGAAAGTTACTAAAACTGTTGTAAAAATCTTAAGTCACCTGAATAAAATAACCTGATGTCTTGAATCTTGTATTTCATCATGGTTAACCTATCAAGGCCCATGCCAAAAGCAAAACCCTGCCAGTTTTTTGGATTCAAACCAGCTGCCTTCAAAACATTAGGGTGAACCATACCAGCTCCCATCATTTCTAGCCAGCCAGTTTTTTTACAGACAGAGCATCTTTTTCCACCACAGCTCAGACAGGTCATATCAACTTCAAAACTCGGTTCAGTAAAGGGAAAATAACCTGGTCTTATTCTAATTTTAACTGGTTTCTCAAAAAATTTTTGGAAAAATTCCTGGATTATTGCCTTAAAGTTAGAAATAGAAACTGCCTTATCTATCATTAAACCTTCAATCTGATAAAAGTTAAATTCATGAGAAACATCAGTTGCTTCATGACGGAATATTCTTCCAGGCACAATAATTCTTAAAGGTGGCTGATTCTTTTCCATATATCTAATTTGAACTGGCGAAGTATGAGTCCGTAGAAGCAAACCATTTTTGAGATAAAAAGTATCCCAGAGATCTCGAGCTGGATGGTCTTTGGGAATATTCAAGGCATCAAAGTTATACCATTCATTTTCCATTTCCGGACCCTCAACTACTGAGAACCCCATTGCCTGAAAAATTTCATTAGTTTTTCTTTTAACTAAGGTTAAAGGATGCAAAAACCCTAGGTCAAGTTTTTTGCCAGGGGCAGTAATATCAAGCGATTCGATTTGTTCAGCTTCTTTTTGTATCTTTTCTTTCAAGTCTCTAGCTTTTTGATCAAATTGAATTCTTAGAGAGTTTTTCAGTTCATTGGCTTCCTTGCCAATTTCTACTCTTTTTGCTTTAGGTAGTTTCTCCAAAGAACGTAAAACCCAGGTAAGTTCTCCTTTCTTACCTAAATATTTTTTAAAAACTTGATTTAATTCCTTTAAATCTTTAGCTTTTTCAATCGCTTTTTGGGCCTGCTTTTGGAGGATTTTTAAATTAATTTTAGGCATGTTCCTACCTTTATTTTACTTTAAAATTAAGCTAAAATCAAGCGAAAATCTGGGGATAACTTAACTGAAAAGTCGCTGAACCTGACTAGTTCAGCGACTTCTTTTAGCTCTTTAGCTATGTTCCACTATTCATCACACATCCATCGTCTAGCGTACATCGTTGGTCTCCAAGGATATGGTAAAAAAACAGACCCAAAATGGAAAACGGAAACGCCACGCATTTTAAGTCGTGAGATATCTTCATATTTCCAGATACTTGGTCCAATAACTGGAATATTTGTATTTTTGGACAGCTCTGAAACCATCTTCCATGTAAAAGGTTGAGCTAATCTGCCTGACACTCCGCCGCCACCATACTGGGCTAACGGTGATTCTCTACCAGGAAAAATAATGTCCCACGGCACACTATTTATATCAATAGCTTCCACCTTTCCTTCCACTGCGTTAGCAATCTGGACGTATGGTTGAATATAACTTAGCTTCAAAAGGAGAGGCAGGTCTGTTTCCTCTTTTATGGCTCGGCAAACTCCAACTATCATCTCAGCGTTTTTCAAAAGAGTAGGATCGGTGCTCGGACAGGAGGCATTAAACTCAATACCAACAATATCTGTTAGCAAGTTCAACCTCCTTGCCATTGCGACACAACCTCTACCTTCCTGACCAGTGATGGAAACTATCACTTTGTAGTTATGGTGCTGAATTACCGGGTAGTCTCTCTTCAACCATCGCTCAAAACCAGGACCAGTCAATTCAAGGGCATTAACTAACCCTCCAACAAGACTTGGTCTTGCCAAAGCCAACAAGGGATGAATAACTTCGCCCTGGTCAGAAAGAAACTTCAACACTCTCCAAGGAACATGCCAACGAAGATTCCCCTTCCAAGGATCCAGAAGTAAGGTTTTGATAACAATAGTAAAGAGATGAGGATTTATTAAACCAGCCCAGCGAAGTGGCCATTCCCATGGCCAGCCCCTACCATCAAAAGCTAAAGCGCCAGAAGCTACTATAAATTCAAGACGATGTCCGTTGCTTAGTTCAATCATTTTTGTTTTCTCCTTTTCAAAAAAAATTAGGAAGGTGCCACATCCCTCCTTTCCCAAGATTATCATACCTCAAAAAGGAATGCAAAGCGGCTCGCTGACATAAAGAAGTCAGCAAGCCGCCTAAACTCTACCAAGATACCTCCTAATAGCCTTGAGATAGGCTATCACTTCTTGGTATTTCTCTTGCGTAACCCTCCCCTCTTCCAGATAAAGACGGAATAGTTCACGCATTGTAAAGAGTGACCTAGCAAGGAATCCAGCTGTCACAAGGTCATCCATGCCTCCATGTTCCCAATCAGCCACTGTCTCAATGCCTGCTATCAGTAAGCCGTTTGCTTCTAGCGCACTAATCGTTTCAAAAGTTGAAGCTGCGCTAGTTACCACGTCGTCAAGTATTAAGGCACGCTGGCCGCTTTGATAGCTACCGTGAAGCGTACTCAGCACCCTTCTTCTGCCTCTTGTCTCCTCTTTCTCAAGAGAAAGAAATGACACTGAGGTTAGCTTTGAAAGGGCCATAGCAAGAGAATTACCTGTTCTTGGCACGCCAACAACGCAATCGTATTGAATTTGACTTTGGCAACAAAGGACGTACAAGGCATTGGCTATTTGCTCTATTGTTTCCGAAGTAAGCACGCCCCGAGGTGGGAGCCTAAGATTCAGCCTGACTGGTGACACGGGAGCATCAGGATGCTCCTCATGGAGTTTGAATGGGAAGGGTCCGTTGAGCAATATCAACCCTTTGTCAAAAAGGACAAAAGCTAATCTTTCCAATTCTTCATCCATCTTCCACCCCCTTATATTAATTTGTGATGCTGGCTAATCAACTCTTGAAGTTTAATTGTCTCTCGCCGAGCGGCTTGAGCAAAATCACGGCCGCTGGAGGCAAAAATGATACCCCGGCTGGAATTGATAATTTTCTTCCTGCTCTTGCCGGCCTTGATCGTACGTTCCAGTTCACCGCTCTGGGCACCAACGCCTGGGATGAGAATGGGCATGTCATCGCCAACAATCTGACAAACTGCTTCTAACTCTTCGGGGAAAGTAGCGCCGACCACCAAACCACAATTATTGTTCTCGTTCCATTTTTCAGCCACTCGATGGGCTACGTATTGGTACAGGGGCATCCTTACGAGATCTGATTCAATTATTAAATCCTGGAATTCACCCGCTCCCTCATTGGATGTCCGACAAAGAACGAAGATGCCTTTATCTGTTTGATCCAGGAATGGCTGGAGTGCTTCCTTTCCTAGATAAGGGCTGATCGTTATGGCATCAAAACCAAATACCTCGAATGCTGACTTAACATATTTTTGGTTCGTATTGCCAATGTCAGCCTTCGTATCACCTATCACTAATATTTCCGATGCTTGCTGATTAATATAAGTTACGGTTCGGATTAAGGCCGAAAGCCCAGGTAACCCCAATCCCTCATAGAAAGCAATGTTGGGCTTGTAGGCACAAACTAGATCGTAAGTGGCATCAATAATAGTGCGATTGAAATAGAATAATGTCTCCTCGTCTGTTTCTTTCCAAGCTGCCCTCGGAATTTTATCTCGGTCGCTATCTAATCCAATACTGATAAACTTACTCTCATCTCTCTGTTTCTCAATTATCTCACGAAAAATTCTCTCTGCCATAACTTTCTCCTTTCGTGATTTTTATCTATGTTCAGTTGTAAAAAAGCTATCTTACCTTTTCCTCCTTTTAATTTATTCAAAAAAAGAAGGGCAAGAACCCTCCTCTTCTTGGCGGACCCAAGGGGATTTGAACCCCTGATCTTCCCCGTGACAGGGGGATGTGTTAACCAGGCTACACCATAGGTCCATGTTGTCGATGGCTGGATTCGATCCAGCGACCTCAACCTTATGAAGATTTTGCTCTAACCGCTGAGCTACATCGGCAAGAAAAACGTGTTGCGGCGCCCCGAATTGCACGGGGGTCTCGAGGTTATGGGCCTCGCAAGGTACTACTCCTCCACGCCGCGATGATATTTTATCATAGTTTAAAAAGCTTGTAAATCTTTCAAGGCCTGTTCAAAAACCGTCAAGGCCGCTCTAGCGTCGTCTAAAGACAATCTATAATCAGGGTCGTGAACAATATTATTACGGACTTGATGGGTTGCCTTAATTTCTTCGATGTTGGGGAGAGTGGCTGAGGTTAAATTATTTAACCTCTCTTTTAAAGTTTCTCCGGCATAACCCATTCTTTTCAAAATATCATCCAGCATACTATCTGCTTCAATCACGGCTAATTTATATTCTGATTCCAAACCAGTATCTAATCTGACAGTAATTTTATTCCAGACTCTGACTATCTTTCTGACGCCAAAGGGTCGCCAGGTAAAAAACTCAAATATGTCGAACAATAAAATAAATTTTAACCAGCTGCACTTTAAAAGACTAAAGATAATGACGCCCAAAAGAAACAAGGAAAAAACAATAAAAGCAACTTTCAAAGCCAAAAGCCAACCTGTAAATGTTGGTGAAGAAATAAATGGCATCAAGTTTTCCATATTTTTCCTATCTCAAGAATTTTATCTTCTTCAAAAGGTTTACCAATAATTTGCAATCCAACCGGCAAATCCCCTACTTTACCCACCGGCAGAGAGAGGGCTGGCAAGCCGACTAAATTAATGGAAACAGTATAGACATCAACTAAATACATAGAAAGAGGATCCTCAATTCTCTCTCCAATTTTAAAAGGTAAAAAGGGTGAGACTGGTGTTAAAAGAGCATCAATTTTTTCAAAAACTTTTTCAAAATCATTTTTAATTAAGGTTCTTACTCTCTGGGCTCTTAAATAATATGCTTCGTAATAGCCGGCTGACAAAACATAGATTCCCAACATAATTCTTCTCCTCACCTCTTCTCCAAAACCCTCTTCCCTACTTTCTAAATAAACATCTAATAAATTTCTGATTTCTGATTTCGAATTTCGGATTTTCGAATAACCGTACTTTATTCCATCGTACCTCGCCAAGTTAGCTGAGGCTTCGGAAGGACTAATCAAGTAGTAAGCTGGAAGAGCGTATTCGGCATGAGGTAGGCTAACTTCTTCGATCTTAACTCCCATTTCTTCATATCTTTTAATGGCTGCCTTAATTATCTTTTCAACTTCAGGATCAATTCCTTTAACAAAGTATTCTTTGGGTACGCCTAAACATAAATTTTCAATTTTCAATTTTAAATTTTCAATTTTTGGTAACTCTACGCTTGTTGAATCAAGCGGATCTTTGCCAGATATTACTTCAAATATTATTTTAGCATCTTCTACTGTTTTTGTGATAGGACCAATTTGGTCTAAAGAGGAAGCGAAAGCAATCAGACCTGAACGAGAAACTGTTCCATAAGTAGGCTTCAAGCCGACTACCCCACAAAAAGAAGCTGGTAAGCGAATAGATCCACCAGTATCTGAACCTAAGGCATAGCAACAAAGATTAGCTGCGACGGCTGCTGCTGATCCACCAGAAGAGCCACCAGGCACTCGACTCAAATCGTGAGGATTATGAGTTGACCCAAAAGCTGAATTCTCAGTAGAAGAACCCATAGCAAATTCATCCATATTAGTTTTCCCTAAAATTAGGCAATCTTTCTCTTTAAGTTTTTTTATCACGGTGGCATCGTAGGGAGCAATATAATTTTCTAGAATTTTGGAACCAGCTGTGCATTTTAAATTTTCAACTAAAATATTATCTTTGATAGCTGAAGGAAGACCAGCCAGAATTGGAATTTCCCCGCCACTAGAAATTAAATCATCAATTTTTTTAGCCTGAGATAAAGCTGATTTTTGGTTAACGGTTAAGAAGGCAAAAATTTCTTTATCTTTTTCTTTAATCTTATCCAAATAAGCTTTACAAAGTTCAAGAGCAGAAAACTCCTTTTTCTTTAGCCCTTGATGGGCTTGACTAATTGTTAATTCCGTCAAATTCATTTCAAAATTGATTTTACTTTAAGGTGGCCGTCTATTAATTTTTTATTGAATTTTGAAACTTCGTCCTTTCTCATCACGTTTTCCACCCTCAACGGATGACTAGTCGGCTCTACCTTTGAAATATCTACTTCTTTTAATTTTTCGATATAATCCAAAACTGAAGAAAGTTCTTTTTGAAACTTCTCTATTTCTTTTTCAGCTAGCCCCAACCTAGCCAACTTAGCAATATGTTTTACTTCTTTTTTAGAAATCATTTTGGTGGCTCAAGGTATTCTGTTTCCACTAAAACTTCATTTAGCTCATCTAAATCTTCTAAGACCATGCCTGCTCCCCTAACCACGGCTGTCATTGGATCTTCAATAATTTTCGTGGGGATTTTAGTTTCTTTCTGAATTAAAGTATCTAATCCCTTCAAAAGAGAACCGCCACCAGACAACTGAATCCCTGAAGCCATTATGTCGGCTAACAACTCTGGTGGGGTTTCCTCAATAGCAGTTTTTATCTCAGTAACAATTTGTTTGACTGATTTTTCCAGAGCCCGTCTAATATCTTCATCAGAAACTAAAATTTCTTCAGGCAAGCCGGTGACTAAATTTCTCCCCCGCATTGGTAGCTGCCTTTTCTCTTTTAGGGGATAGGCTGAACCTATGCCAATTTTAATCACCTCAGCTGTTCTTTCGCCAATTAATAATCTATACTC
>SDBU01008773.1_pt1 | contig 11434 bp, 14 predicted proteins | sample 2277071 | NCBI WGS metagenome assembly SDBU01 (sample SAMN10397929, study PRJNA504765) | marine sediment metagenome | isolation source: marine sediment core GS08_GC12, 126 cmbsf | place: Arctic Ocean: Gakkel Ridge, Loki's castle | collected 2008 | reverse complement strand
GGTAAATACAATGGCTTTAACAGCAACAGGGGCTGTCTTTTTTCCAGCTCCATATTTTAATGTCAACGATGCAACACCTATAACGGGAACACCCGTTCAGGGATTTGTTACTGCCAGTTCGGCGGATACTCTTACCGTTGCTTATATTCCAATTGGCACACAAACAAGCGACCAAGCATTTCATTTGACAAAAGCAATCATTAGAATTCATTCCCCCGTTACGACTACGGCTGGATATGAGTTACGCGTGGGTGGTGATGATGTGGCGTCATTCTCGAATGTGAGCACAGGAGTTTATAATCTTGATTTCGGACCAGTTGGGATATTATGGACGACGGACAGCACGACTGCTGCCGTAACACTTAATGTAAGTTGTGCAACAAAGACCGCTTGCGTGGCTGATATTTTTGCAATGGGATATTTGACTTAAGGTGGTGATAATATGCCTAAAGTTCAATTTCATAATATAATAAAATATTGTCTTGAATGTAATACTTTATTGAAGTTGAATAATAATCGTGATATAAAAAGAAAAAAATATTGTTCACATAGTTGTGTATTTAAAACACTTCAAAAAAAATGTGAATATATTAAAGATAATTTAGTAATTGGTAGAACTAAAGAAATTCGCAAGAAAGCAGGCAAGACAATGTCAAGAAAAATGAAATTGGGTTTAATTCCAAAACCTCCGAGTCTTTCAATGGAAATGCGTAAAAAAATAGGATTAAAATTTCGGGGTGAAAATCATTGGGCATGGATTAAAGACAGAAGTAAATTAAAAAAACGCAGGTATAATTGCAGTGAAAGAAATTTTTTAGAAAGTTTACGGAAAGATATTTTTGAAAGAGATGATTATACTTGTCAAATTACTGATAAAAAAGGTGAAAAATTAGAAGTGCATCACATAGAAAATTGGAGTAGTAATATTGAAAAAAGATGTGATAAAGAAAATATGATTACTTTAAATAAAAAAATTCATAAACTATTTCATAAATTCTATGGTAATACAAATAATAATATAAATCAATTATATGATTTTGTAACAAGAGGTGGTTTTTATGCCTATGGTTAAACCAAAGCCCGGCGAAGAGCAAGACGAGTATATTAGCCGCTGTATGTCATTTTTAGTAGATGAAAATTCTGCATTAAAGCAAGACCAGCGATTAGCTGCTTGTCATACATCATGGCGACAGCGTGACATGACAACAGAAGAAATTGAAAACGAATTAAAACAATATAAAAAAGAATTTCAAACATTCGATTTAAATGATGTTGAAGTTTTTGCAGCAGGAAAATGGATAGGTGCGAACAGTCCAAAGAGTGGTGATTCATATTCTGAAAAAGATTTGGATGATATGGTTAATGCTCATAATGAAATAGGAAAATACATTAAACCTAATATGCATTTTGGGCATGACCAGAAATTAAAACATGATGGGTCACCGGCTATAGGCTGGATAACAGAATTGAAAAGAAACGGTAAGAAATTATTAGCAAATATAAAAAGAATTCCGAAAAAAGTTTATGAATTAATTCAAGCAGGTGCTTATGGCAGGTTTTCACCTGAAATATCGTGGGAACATTTAGATACTAATTCCGGTAAGAAATTCCATAGAGTATTTAAGGGGTTAGCATTACTTGGTTCTGCATTGCCTGCTTGTGATTCGATAGACGATTTAATAAGTCTTTATGAGTTGAATAAAGATGAATTGGAATTTGTATATAATGATAATAGTGAAATAAAAATTTATGATTCCAAAATACAGGAGGCAAGTCAAATGGATGAAAAAGAAATCCAAGAATTAAAAGACAAGCTCGCAAAAGCAGAAAATGAAAATAAAGAATTCGAGAAAAATAAAGAAGAATCAGAAAAGAAATATACTGAACTCGAGGCTGAAAATTCTAAAAAAGAGGATACAATTGAAAAGATGCACGAAAGTTCAAAAGCAAAAGAAGTTGATACTTTTTTAGAAACCAAAGTCACTGAAGGCAAGATCACCCCGGCACAGAAATATTTATATGTTTCTATTGCCATGAGTAATAATCTTAAAGCGGATGACAAGGGTTTAAAAATATATGAATACAAGGAAAATGATGAAAGTAAAAAAATTGAATTTTCTGATACTTTTGATTTGGTTAAAAAGGTTATTGATAATAAAAGCGAAGTGGATTTAGAAAAAGAAAAATCCCGGGACGTGAAAAAAGAAAAGAAAGTTTATACTGATAACGAGAGAGATGAAAGCGATATATTGGATGAGCGAATTCATGTGTATATGAAAGCACAAAAAGACGAAGGTGCGGAAGTATCTTATGATGAAGCTTATGAACATGAAGCGATAGAAATGGAAAACGAAAAAAAAACGGGAGGTAAATAATTATGGCTTTAGGTGGAAACGGTGTAGCGATTGATTTTACATTCCATGCGGCAGTTAATTTGCGGACTACGACTGCACAGTATATGGCTGTTGCCATGGTACCAGGAACTACTACTGCTGTGGATTTTACTGTTGAGGGCGCCTCCAATAGTGCAACTGTTGGAGTAGCTACTTCGACGGCTCGATTTGCAATTGGAATTAACCAGACATATATGACCGCTAATTCGGATCATTGTGTTGTAAGACTGTTAGGAATGAGCAAGGTTATATGCGCTGAAAGTATTACGGCAGGTGAATGGTTGAAAGCGGATGTCGGTGTGTCAGCTACAATAGTAGAAGGCGGAGTGCAGGCAATAGACGACGGGCAAACGTCAAGTTCTGGTGGTTATATTACAGCCACAGCTCACACAGTAGTTTTAGGCAGGGCATTTGAAAGAGGAAGTACAAATACGGTGATAACAGCATTTATCAATCCGCAAATGTATGAATTTAGTTTAATGGCAACAAGTACATAATATCAGGAGGTGATATAAAATGCAAGGACCAAAAAGAATACAAAAAGCATTAACAAACTTTAGCATAAAATACGAAAATTCAGAATTTATTTTCGGTGATGTCGTTAAAGATTTGAATGTTGTAAAAGATACAGATAAATATGCGGTATATGTAAGTGAGTTCAGGATTCCACAAACACTTCGAGCAGATGGAGCACCGGCAGGTGAAGAAACATGGGCAATGTCATTCAATTCGTATAGTATTGAAAAACATTCTTTGAAAGATATTGTCACTCCCGATGCAAGAGATAACAGTGATGCGCCCCTTAATCTTGATAAAGATACTACTGCACATTTAATTGATAAAATAATGTTGCGACAGGAATACGAAACACATAAACTGCTTTTCACAACTACCACATTTTCTAATAATACCACATTGACATCCAACACAAGTTGGGAATATCATACCACGACTTCAGTACCAATTCAGAATGCATTATCAGCTACAGGGGCGGTTTTAAAAGCTTCAGGTAAGATGATTAATCAGGCTGTTATGGGCTGGCATGTTCTTGAAGCATTAAAGGAAAATCAAAATGTATATAACAGATTTCAATATGTGCGTATGGCGATCCTGACAAAAGACTTATTAGCTTCTGTTTGGGATTTGAATAAGGTGCATGTTGGGTCAGCTATATATGACCAGGGCAAAGAAGGTGCAACAGAAAGCACAACTTCTATCTGGGGTACTGATTGTTTGTTTGGCTATTTTAAGCCAAAACCCGGCATGAGAGATGTTACTACTGCGGTTATGATACGAAATAAAAGATATGGTGCTCCCTATGTTACGAAAAAATGGTATGATGATGATAGGGATGGCGACTGGATTGAAGTTACAACTAAATGTAAACCGAAAGCGGTAGCAACTGCGTGTGCTCATTTATTTAAAACAGTAACATTGTAAATTCTATGGGGGCAGGTGTCTACGGACAGTTGCTCCCATTTTTTTAAGTTGGAAAAATAGAAACTTCAAGGAGAAATTAAAAATGGCAGAACAAAATAAAAAAATAGAAATTAAAAAACCAATCGAGAAAGAGACAAAAGATAAAATAGTTGATGAAAAAAAAGCTATTCCCGAAAAAGGGCTTCAAGATAAAATACAAGGCAAGCATAAGAAACTAACAGCAGAAACTACGAAAGCATATATCCCACAAAATGTTATCAAAGTAGAAGAAGAGGCACGATTAATTTATTTGGCGCAAAAAACAAAAACAAAACATATCAGAACGACAACTTATAAAAATGGTGTGGTGAAAAATAAACTTGTCGGATTAACAAAAGGCACAGGTGCGGATAAGGTCGTTATATTTGATAAAGGCATAAAAAAATGAATTATATAGATACAGCGACTTCGTTGTTGCCTATGCTTCCTAATTTGCCGCAAACAAATACAGCTGAAGGTTATAGTGCAACAGTAGAAGCTATGAAATTGCATGTAACCAGGGCGGAGAATTTGGTTAATGGCAAAGTTGTTGCAAGGTATGATATAAGCGCATGGACACAAACCACTTGCCCCCCCATGTTAAAAACCTTCGCTGAAGATATAACGACTTATTTTGTTATGCGCTCTATTTATATGGGGGACAATCAAAATGATAATGAATGGACAGATAAATTTAAGGAAGCATTGGTTGAATTGGATGAAATTCGTAAAGGTGATATGCAGGTATTTGATAGTGCCGGCAGTTTGATTGTTGAAAGGGATAGCAGCACTACAAATAAAATTGTTAGCAGCACAGAAGATTATACACCAACTTTTGGTGAAGATACATTTTTAAAACAGAAAGTGGATAGTGATAAATTAAATGACAAGGCGGATGATAGAGGATGATTAATGTACATGTTATAGGATTACCTGAACTTAAAGATCATATACAGCAATTAGGCAACAGGATGTTGAATTTAAATGTTCCTTTAGCAATTTCAGCGGGCAAGGCGCATAGAAATGTAATAAATCATTTTGAAAAGATACAATCCCCTACAGGAAAATGGAGACAATTAACAGAAAGAACCTTGAGACAAAGAACACATGGCGGAAGTAAACCATTACAGGATACAGGCAAATTAAAAAATTCCGTTAGATTTAAATCGTATAAAAATAAAGCTGAAGTATTTACGAATATAATTTATGCGGGTGTGCATAATTATGGTTATAAAAAAATGAATATCCCACAAAGAGAATTTATGTGGTTAGATAAACTAACAAGAGAAAGTATCAATAAAACAATAGGTAGTTTTATAGTTAGAGGAAAATAAATGGCTTTAGATTTAATTACAATGTTAGGTAATTTTGAGAACTTGCTGCATAAAAATAATACTACTACTTCAGCTGATGATATTAGCGGTAGTCTAAAAAAAAGAATAAAATATTTTTTTAAAGGGCTTGATGGATTTTCTACCCGTGCTCCAATTGCTAATACAATGTATCCGGTTATTTTTACGGAGCTCGTTACTACGCCTGAAGAAATAACACAAATGGGAGCCTCTGCAAAAAGAAATATAGAAATTAATTATAAGTATGTAGTTGTAACTAATTACGGGGCGGGGAGTGACCCGAAGCCATGCGAATCAATGGAGAATGCCGATTTGGAAGTCATGCGAGCAGTGCAAAATATAACGGCATTATTGAGACAGAGAATAACTTTAAGTAGCACGGTTAATGACAGTAATATAATTAATACTACTTATGGTACAATAATAAGAGAACCAAAAACATTTAATGCGGTTGTAACAATAGATATGCAAGCGCATATATTTTCAAGTTAAAAGGAGGAGTGAAAAAATGGCTTTAAGTAAAGATGAAATTTTAAGACAAAGTAAAAATGCTTTTGCGCAATGGGAAAGCACGTGGCGTGAATATGCTAAAATTAATGGTGAAATTTACAGACAGAAAGGAATCTCTTTTCAGGATTTAGCTTTTACTGGTGTGGGCAGAACTGCGCTCTGTATTGGATTCGCTCCAAGTTTTGAGAATAAAATTCAAGAAATTAAAGACAATATTAATCGCGGTTCGACTGATATTATTTGTGTTGATAAAGCATTAGGAAAACTAATTGAGCATGGGATTATACCTGATTATGTTGTTACCTGTGATTCAGGGGTTAGTTATGAAAAATGGTGTGAGCCTTATTTAGAATCAACAAAAGATATTATTTTATTAGCGAATATTAATTCTAATATCGAATGGACACGAAATTGGAAAGGCGGGATTTGTTTTTTTGTGCATAAAGATAATATTCAATCAGAAGAAATATTTACTAAAATATCAGGGTGTAATGAAATGATACCGGCGGGGAGTAATGTTGGTAATTCTGTTTGTGTTTTCGCTACGCATGTTTTACAATATGATGAATATTTACTGGTAGGATATGATTTTTGTTGGGGGGATGATGATAATTATTATGCATTTAATGATTCGGATAAACGGTATTGGATGAAACATTCACATGTGATTGATAATAAAGGTAGAATAGTTTATACAAGTAATAATTTGCAATTCAGCTGTAAATGGTTGGCGGATTTTTATACAAAGGTTGTGACTACCGGTAAAATCAAAATGTTTAATTGTTCAGAAAAAGGAATATTGCCCGCAATGCCAATGATGAATTTAAAAAATAAATTAAAACGTGCAAAGCAAAGAATATTAAATCAAGATGAAAAACAAGTAATTATGAAGAATAAAATTAAACAAAAAGTATTTACTATGCAAAATAATAATGAGATGACTGGTTTTATAAAGACGCATAATATTACAAATATCGTTGCAAATTATATAAGTAAGGAGGATATGCAATGGTTGAATTAAAATTTATTGACCCCATGCAGGGTAAAATGTATTTTCCTAAATTAAATTTTTATCCCAATGGAACATCATTACCAACTGAAAGTAATATAATTAAAGTAAGTGATAGAGAATTGAAAAGTATGCTATTGAAAAAAAACGGACAACATCCGAAATTTGAAATAATTAAAAAAGAACGAAAGAAAAAAGATAATGGAGGTGATTAATTATGTCACATTTAGGCGGCGCAACAGCACGATTTGGATATCAAAGTTGGATAGGAGTGGGTCAGGAAGCAACTTATGGAACTTTGACCGCAGGTGAAACTGTGGCTTCATATATGGAGTTTTATTCTGAGAGCATGAAACAGAATAGAGAAAGCATATTCCAAGAAAGTATAAATATGACCAGGGATATCACACGACACATGCAAGGCAATGAAACAATTGACGGCTCATTAGAATTTGATTTGAATACTGATGAAGATGCGCAAATGATTATCATAAAACAAGTAATGGGTGGGACGTGTACTTCTGTAAGTTCAAGTGCAACGGAAGTAGCACACACATTTAATTTGGGGGACATGGAAAGTAATGATGGTTCTGTGTCAGCATCAAATTATAAAAGTTTAACATTATCAGTCCAAAAAGGTGGAGCTACGGCAGCGACATATCATTTTTGGGGTTGCCGGGTCAATGCTATTACTTTTACGGGTGAAATAGGAAGTCCCGTTAAATGCTCTTGTGATATTATTGGAAAGCAGATGACTACTACAGCAGAAGCTCATACAGTTACCTTTACAACTGCAAGACCATTACATTTTACCGGCGTGTCTATCTCGACGGGTGATTCAATTGGTAATTTAAGTGCCACATCATGTATAGGTTTTGAAGTTTCAATGAATAATAATTTAGTCAGCGATGCAAATGCAAGAGAGCTCGGAAGCAGGCTTTTAAAAATGTGTCCACCGACTAATAGAGAAGTAACTGGAAAATTAACTATGCGGTTTGATACTACTACAGCGCAAGAATTTTTTATAGCTCAAACGGCAACTGCGATTAAAATTTTAATGTCAAGTGAAGATACCTGTGGTAGTACGGCGGGAAATTCGAGCTATTCGATGTTTATTAATTTGCCGACTTGTTATTTAGAGGAAAGCCCCATGCCGGAAATATCTGAAAAAGGAATTATCACACAGGAGCTTAATTTTAGATGTATAAAAGGAATTGATTCTGCCGGGGCGGTTCCAATAGCAATACAAGCTAATAACGATACGGCAGGATATTAAAAGGAGTGTATTACGATGGAAGTGAAATATACCAATCTTGATGTAATTGATCCTGATGATAGGGAGTTTATATTTAATAAAAAAAAGTTTTTTATTCCCGGTGATATACCTGTCAAGATAATGTGTGATACTTTAAAATGTTCTCAAGCGGTAATGAATAAGCCTACGGATACTATATTGATAGATAAATTCGTTATTGCATTATGGGGGATTTTGAAAATACGGCAGCCTGATTTAAAAAAAGAATTTATGGAAAAGTCGGGATTTAAAAAGTTAGTTGCTTTGTTTTCGTATATCTACGGGGAGATCACTCCAGAGGAAACATTAGCGAATATTGAAAAAGCTAAAAAGACTTTTACTGAAAAAAAAAATTCAACATAAAAACGGGATATTTAGAAATTGACTTTATAAAATTAATTGCCGGGTTTTGTGAGTTTTATCATGCTTATAAATTCAACGATGTTTTAGAAATGTCATGGGTATTATTTATGAAGATGTTGAATTATAAAAAACAAGCAATAGAAAAACAAGCAAGAGAAATGGAGTATTTAAGGAAAAAACAATATGCCGGAAAAGGTTAAAATAGTATTAGAAGTTGATTCTAAAGATGTAAAAAAACTTAAAGTCTTTAATAAGACACTTGGAAAAACTGAAAAGGGCAGCAAGGGACTCGGGTCAAGTGTAAAAAAATTGAGGATTGGTTACATAGCTTTAGCAGGTGTATTGACAGGAGTTGTCGCTGCTGGTATGGGAAAATTAGTTTCAAAGGCTTCTGACCTTGAAGAATCAACAGCGAAATTTATGACGGTATTTAAAGGTGTTGAAGATTCAGCAATAAGTATGCGTGATGAATTGGTTGCCTCTTTTGGTATGTCAAGATTAGAAGCTATAAAATCATTATCAACCATGCAGGATTTTCTTGTGCCTATGGGTATAGCGAGAGATAAAGCAGCTGACCTTTCAGGTGAATTTGTTCGGTTGGCAGTTGATTTGGGTTCTTTTAATAATCTTCCTACTGCTCAAGTTATGGACGGGATACAAAGTGCATTGGCGGGAATGAGCCGACCATTAAGACAGTATGGTATTGACGTAAGCGAAACAACTTTAAAAAATATGGCATTAGAAAGAGGTATTGAACTTGTCAATGGAAAACTGGATAGAGAAACAAGGGCTATGCTGATTTTAGAAAAAGTTCAAATGGATTCCGCTGATGCTATGGGTGATTTCAAACGGACACAAGAGGGTTTTGCAAATACAATGAAAATATTAGGTGCAGTAACGGAAGATGTAGTTACCGGATTCGGGATGATGCTATTACCTTTATTTCAAAAACTTGCTAAATGGGGAACGGCGGTAGCAAAATCAATAAGTGGAATAATTGATGCTATGAATGAAGCAAGTGATGCCCGGAATACGCAAATAAATATTATAAAAAATATAGGAAAAGTATATAGAAAAGTTTATGGCGATGCCAAGATATTAACAGATGAACAAAGAAAAGCTATTTTTAAATTATCAATTGCCACTAAAAGATGGTTGGGGGCGGAAGGCTCTGATAGGAAAAAACTTGGCGAGGAGATGGAGAAATATAAGGAGATTTTAATTGATACGCACTTAACAACAGGAATGCAAGTTCGAGAATTTATGACAGAAAATGAAACTGCTTTAAGAGAACAAATAAAAATGACCACTACTACAATAATAGAAGAAGATGAAAAGAAAAAAGAAATCAATATTCAATCATCTTTAGAAATGGCTTTGTTAAATGCCACTACGCATCAGCAAAAATTAGCTTTAATACAAGATGAATTAATAAAACATAAAGCGGGAAGTAAGAAATTTATAAAATTAAAAAAACAGGAAAAAAATATTTTAAATAAAATAGATAAAGACCGAGCACAAAATTTTACTTCTTGGATGAATTATATGGCAGGTGCGCAAAGTTCAAAGATAAAAGCTTTGTGGGTTATCGGTAAATCAGCAGCAGCCGCACAAGTGGCTATGGATTCATATAAGGCGGCTATGAGTGGTTATAGTGCTATGGCAGGCATTCCAATTGTTGGTCCTGTATTAGGTGCAATAGCGGCGGCGGCAGCAATAGCATTTGGAGCGGCACAGATAAGTAAAATAGCGGCAACACCGCCACCTAAAGCAGAATTTGGCGGCATTGTAGCTGGTTCCCCTGCAGGGACCCAAGTCACTGTAGGTGAAAAGAATAAAGCAGAAGCAATAGTGCCACTCGAAGATAGTCCCGGCATAGGTGGGAATACTATTATAATTCAAGGTGATGTTTATGGGTGGGATGATTTCAAGGAAAAAGTTGACCAAGGTTTATTTGAACTTAATCAGGATAAAGGTTCACGTTTTGCAGAGGCGGTGGCCCCGGCATGAATTTAGAATTTTTAAATAAAAATTTATTGGACACTACTACTGCTATGAGTGTTACAACAGGAACTTCTACGGCAGGTCATTTGTTTAATCGCTATATTTCAAAACAATACCAGAGCAGTGGTGATAATAATGATGCTACGGGCACAACAATAGATATTATATTTAATGCCACTACTTCTGTTAATAGGATTGTTTTACAAAACATGAATTTAAAAGATTTCACTGTTTATTATAATAATAATGCAGCAAATAAATTTACGATTGCAGGTGTGGCAACTACTACTTCTGATTGGACTGGTAATAGTGCTACGGATTTATACTTATGGTTATCAACCACGATTAATTGTACATCAGTTTCGATTGTAGCAAGTGCGACGATCGTGGCGAATGAAGAAAAAAAAATTGGTAATATGTGGGTGACTACACAAAATATGCAATTGGATTTTAACCCGGATAATAAAAGTTATAAACCTAAAATTGATAGGAAGGAATTTCCTCATAAAATGAGTGATGGCGGGATAGCTTTATATGTATTGAACGAAAATTATTTTACTGATATAAAATTGACATTTGTGACATCAGCTGAAAGAGATGAATTATACGATTTATATAACGCATGGGACGCCTTTGTATTTGCGCCTTTTCCTACAGGTACTACTTGGGATGCAAAGATTTTTGAAGTTAATTGGATAGGCACGTTTGATTTTGAGGCTTTAAGTGATAATTATTTGGGGAATGGATTTACAGGAAATGTACGATTAAGGGAAACGTCTAAATGAGAGGAAAAAATAAATGCCAATAATTGATAATTGTGAAATATGGAATACGACTGGAAAGGATGCAGAGATTGCTGCAAGTGAGATAGGTGTCAATGGGAGTTGGGATGGTGCGAGTGCTTATATAGCAATGGATGATGGAAATGGAGCACTCACCGCCAACATTGCATATAGGATTAAATTTGCTGATACCGATTTGAACATGGATTCCATTATTATTTCTTTTAAATTTAAGCCGGTAGGTTGGGGTTGTGTTAATTCGGCAGTGG
>SDBU01008772.1_pt1 | contig 11435 bp, 22 predicted proteins | sample 2277071 | NCBI WGS metagenome assembly SDBU01 (sample SAMN10397929, study PRJNA504765) | marine sediment metagenome | isolation source: marine sediment core GS08_GC12, 126 cmbsf | place: Arctic Ocean: Gakkel Ridge, Loki's castle | collected 2008 | reverse complement strand
GAAGGGTTGGTCTTTTGAGGGTGGTTTTGGGGCCCCTAATTGTTATGCGGTGTATATTTGGACAAATCAGCGGATCATATGGGTAACTCAATATGATGGTTCAACAGGCCTCGATTCTTGTCCGCGTAATCCTATTGATATAGTACCTGATATGCCCGGAGGTTAAAATGAAACTAGACCGAGAACAAGAAGAATTGCTCACTCTTATTAGAAGGATATGGGAAGGAAATCCCTCTCTCCGGTTTCTTCAGCTATTTGGGAATTGTAGAGTAGCTGCTGAAGCAAGAGATATCTATTTTGTCACTGATAGTCAGTTAATCCTCGGTCTGAAACAGACCTATGATACGGTGAAGAAATGATTAGAATACACACAGGCGGTTGCCCGGTATGCGGTAGCCCAATATTCGTGGAGTTTATAAAGTATCACGATGGAACCTTAATATTTGCAGAGCATTGGTTTCAAGGTAGGATAGTTCTGGGTGAAATCGGATCAGTAATCTATTCATGTGAGTGCGTGGTCAAGGCTGAACCGGAGGTTAGTGATGAGTGAAGCCCATTGGACATATCAAATTGTTAAATACAAAGACGGATCGGGCTTCGGACTCCACGAGGTTTTCTACAATGATGACGAAGAACCGTGGGGTAGAACGGATGACCCGGAGGTACTTAATCATCTTGGTCCCGATATAGATGATGAGCCTGTGACCGCTGAGGGATTAAAGCGGAGCATGGCGTTGATGCTGTGTGACGCTCTCCTGCACGATGTACTTGAGGAACCCGAAGAGTGGGCCGAACCCTCCTTTCAGGCCGAGCTAGACAAGATGAGAGAAGAGATGGGCGGTCTGCCGGATGAGGTTGATCCCCCTGACCTCAAACGTGATGCTCTACTGCTGGACGGGGTCAATACTGACGACCTTGAGCACGATGGCCGACGAGAAGAGGAACCGGATGATGGATAATGACGCTGAATATCTGGCGAAGCGTGTCCTTAGCCTCCACAAGCAACTGGATCAAGTATTATTGATAAACGACGGCTTACTCCGAGCATGTAAGATGAGCCTTCAAGCGGCCCATGACAATTACGACGGTGTAAATGGGGTATGGCACGGGTTCGGTAAAGACCTGGGTCCAGTACTTGAGGCTGAGATTGCGAGAGCGGAAAATGCCCCCTAATACTCAGAAACTACTGGCTGATTATCACGATGCTTCTAAGCGGTTGGAGGCAATAAACACAGATGAGATGCCAACACCTGAGAAACAGGAAGAGTACAGTCAGATGACAAGGGCGGCTCGTGAGTTAATTAGTCGGTGTATCATATCTGATGATCCCCGAAGTCTTTGTTTTCTCATTAAGGAATTGGCGATACTTACGAAGATACTCGGGCAGCCTATTCCGGCTACAGGTTTAAACCGTGTCTGCACTGATTTGGCGAATTATTTTCGAGAATTTGGTACTTTTTAGCTTGACAAGCCAAGTATTATGTGGTATGATGGTAGGTAGAAAATAATGGCTCGTCCAAAGACATACAAGACAGAGGCAGATCGTAAAGTAGCAACAAAGGCCGCCCATAAACGGTACCGGCAATCTGAGAAGGGCAGGGAAATGAAACGAACCTCGGATGAACGGTATCGACGAACGCAGAAGGGTAAGGCCACAAGAAAACGGTATGAGCAGTCTGAAAAAGGTAAGACTGTGATACGACAGTATCAGCAATCTGAGGAATGTAAAGCTACTGCACGACAGCGACGGCAATCTGAAAAAGGGAAATTGTATTTAAGAAATTATCAACTAATACAGCAGTATGGTATAACCGTGGATGACTTTGATCGTATGTTCACGGAACAAGAAGGTCGGTGTGCTATTTGTGGGAAACACCAATCGGAATGCCCTCAAAGTTTAGCCGTTGACCATGACCACGAAACCAAAGAGGTCCGTGGATTATTGTGTAATCAATGTAATGCGGGAATCGGACTTATGCAGGATGATCCCGAATTACTCCGTAAGGCGATAGCTCATTTAGAGAATCGTCGGGTAGACTAGAACCTTTCAGAAAGGAAAGAAAATGTCAAGGCCCAGAACAGTTGTGAAGTCGAACACGCAAAGATCAATCGTATCGAAGTATGGCAAGGGTCTGGGGCTTGTTGCCCTGGCGACCGAGTTTGAGCTTTCACCGCCTGTTATCCGACGTGTTCTCACTGAGAACGACGTGACAATCCGTGGTCGTGGTCGTCCCACATTGCAGACGTAAGACAGTATGGAGGGCGTAGCTTAATCGGCCTAGAGCCCGGTCAAGTGGACCGGAGATGTGGGTTCGACTCCCACCCCCTCTATTAGAAAGATAGGTGATACCATTCCGTATATTAAACAGGAAATACGTGATCGAGTTGATGCGGATATCGAAAAGATATGTGCGACGATCCTCGACAGTGAGTTGAGCGATGTCCCTGGTATGCTTAACTACGTCCTAAGCCGGATCGCCAGCGTGGAGATACGACAGAACCATCGCTATGCCACAATTGTTGAGGCTATAGGGGCACTTGAATGTGCGAAACTGGAACTCTACCGACGACTGGCTGCCGGTTACGAGGACCATAAATGTATTCAAAATGGAGACGTATTCAAATGAAACATTCAGCAGAACGAGAGTGTAATGTGTGTGGGCGTAGGTGTTTTGCCGGTCTTGGTACCTTGTGCAATATCAACAACTGCGGAGGTACCTTTTGCTCCGTCATCACACCCCTCCCCGGTAAGCGGGTGTCTGGTGTGCTGGTGAGGGACGGGGGTCCGGTAACTAATATAGACGACATAGCCTTCTTTCCTGATGTGTTATTGAGTGATGTGGAAACAAATATGCAGGGTGATTGGGTGGTTAATCATGGCTTTGAGGGAAGTGATCGTAGTTGGACAGTGAAACAGTGGAAAAAACAATATGGTAAGTTGCCCCGCAAGGGAACGAAGCAACTGGTAATCATTGAATTAGTACCCAATGGAAAATGAACAGGAAATCAGGCAGGAGATACACGACTGCGAAGCGTGTGGTAAGGACTTCACTATCGAGGTCGATAGGTCTACCCATGTGATGCGGATTGTGTTCTGTCCTGATTGTCTTGACAGTAGCCCGTATCTTTTGGAGGATTGACCCGTGACTGCCGATATGTGGGAACAAGTAACACGAGCAGCACATGGTAGAGCTGCCGAATATTTTAGTCTGGGAGAAAACCAAGTGATTCTGGACTTCATACAAACAGCAAAGACAGATGTCTCGATAATTATTAAAGAACTTTCCGATAAAGAAGGAGAAACAACGTGACTAGCGTCGCAAGTAGATTTAAAGATGCTCTTTGGAGCCTACGTCGTGCCTTCGGTATGGAGTCCGATCTGGACAGAATCATTAGTTACGTGGCCTTTGATCGGGAACTAGATGAGAGTAAGGTATTCATCACTTATCCCCGCCGAGTCCCGGAGGACTTTAGATCGGCCTTGCTCGCTCGTATCCAAGAGATCGTGCGTCAATACGAGCACTACCGGCGGATGAAAAAAGGCTATCATCGGGTAATTAAGGGGGTCCGGTTTCTGGAAAACGTAGTCCGTGTCGGAGCCGATGGCTGCTGCCTGTCTGAAGATAAGAACGATGGGTTCCGGTTGGAGTTGAAGTGATTAGCGTAGTAATATACACCGTATGCATAATAGCATGGATCAGAATAGCATACTGTATTCATCGGAGTTCGGAGTGATCCAAGACATTCTTAAAGCCTGTGGCTTCCCTATCGAGATGGTTGTTCTCGATGTAGAAACATACTTCGACCGCGAGTATTCTCTCAAAAAGATGAGCACGTATGATTATGTTACGGATGATCGCTTCGAATTGTTAGGGTGGGCTGAGAAAGAGAACGACGAACCCGCTACATTCGGGACGTTGCCTGATGTTGCGTGGAAACACGTCACAGTAATAATGCATAATGCCAAATTCGATGCACTGGTATTGGCGAAGCGATACGGTATTTATCCCCCATTTATTATAGATACCTTAGACTTGGCCCGACATATCGAACCCCGGTGGAGTAATTCCCTGGCTGATTTGTGTAAGCGTCATGGACTCCCTGATAAGGGTGATACTAAACAATTTGCGGGGGTATATCCCGATGCTTGGGGTACAGAGGTATGGAATAGACTCCGGGAATATGCCACGAATGACGCGGAGCGTACCCATGATCTATTCCAATTACTGCTCCCCAAACTGTCCAACCCGGCCTTTGAATTAGAATTAGCAGCGTGGACACGCAACCTATTTATCAAGCCAGTCCTGAGCTTCAGCGTGGATCGAGCGAGGGTGCTGAAGGGGCAGATGCAGGATGAGGTTCAGAAAGCCCTGGACCGGGTGGACAGGACGGAGAAACAGATTCGGAGCGAGGCACAGTTTACAGAGGATTTGCGGTTAGCGATGGACCCTGAGGAACCCCCGTTTAAACAGGGTAAGCTAAAACAACTTTTGGCTATCGCCAAGACTGATTCGGGGTACTCGTATCTTCTTAATCATCCAAGGGAGAACGTGCGTCATCTAATGGAAGCCCGCGTGGGGGCAAAGTCCTGGCCGATCCATATTAAAAGAATAGAACGGCTGCGTCAGATGCACCGGGCTGCCGGGGATCGACTCCCGATTCCTTTGAAGTATCACGGAGCACATACCGGAAGGTGGGCCGGTGAAGAAAAGGTCAATACTCAAAATTTAACCGCCCGTGGTCACGAGTTGGCAGTACAGACTCGGACCCTGATCGAAGCCCCGGAAGGGTACGTATTGTGTATCACCGATCAATCGCAAATCGAAGCCCGTGTCTTAGACTGGCTGGCCGAGCAGAATGATATGCTCCGGGCATTTGCGGAAGGGCGTCAGATATATTGTGATTTTGCTTCGAAGTTCTGCGGTCATCGTATCCGTAAACCGAAGAAAACAGATAACGAGGTCGTGGCTGAGTGGCATGGCAATTACCGACAGATGGGGAAGATCGGTATCCTGGGCTGTGGATACGGTATGGGACCGCCCCGCTGCCAGAAATATGCACAGGATAACTACAACGTGTGCCTATCCATTGGTGAGGCCGATGCAATTGTCAAGCTGTACCGGCGTACTCATTCGATGGTGGTACTGTTCTGGAAAAAAATAGAGCGGGCGTTCCGCATGGCGACACAGACTGGACAGGCTTACGAGCTTGAGTATGGCCTTCGGTTCTTCCGGGACGGGAACGCCACCATGATCCAGTTGCCGAGCGGACGGCGGTTACATTACATTGGTGCAAAAGTCGAGGGTGCGACACGACACCCGCAACTAGTGATGCCGAACCCAAGAGCATACGGGGAGAAAAAGATTCGTATGTGGGGTGGGTACCTCGCAGAAAATATAGTCCAAGCTGTCAGCCGTGACCTCCTGGCTGTGTCGATACTGCGGATCGAGAACGAATTAGGGTTACGAATCCCGATGACCGTTCACGATGACATTTCGATAATGGTACCCGAGGATGAGGTCGGGGTGTACCAACCTCAGATAGAAGAGATTGCTTGTGATCCCCCGGCCTGGGCCGAGGGTCTACCTATCGCTGTGGAAAGTAAGGTGTCGAAACGATATGCTAAATAGAATGGTACGAAAACTATGTAAGCGATACGGCAAAATGGAAATTACTATCGAGGGGGATTCCGTTGCTCTCGATTGTATCGATACTACGGGAGTAGAATTAACCCGTGTTTATTATGGAAATACGATATGGGACTGCTTCAATCAGGCAGTAAAGGATAAGAAATGACCACACTAAAAAGTCAATGTAAGATACGAACTAGGAAACGGTGTTGTGATTGTTGGTATCTCTATCTGCGTTGTCGGAATATGTGTCAGCCGGATACTCCCGATAAACGATATTGTAAACATTGGACGCCAAAAGATACCATAAGTGGGAGAGTAATAAAATGTTCGGAATGACAATGACACCGATTGAACAGGGTAAACTATTCAAGCTGACTCGAAAACGATGCCCGGGTTGGAGTCAGAAGAAACACAGTGGGTACGTGCATGGTGCCGTCGATGGATCGAGACGTAGTGAACCAAGGCGGCAGTACATACACGGGTTCAGAAAAGAAAAGGACTACGACGTAGGCTACATCTACGGGTTCATTGACGCCTACGGCGAGGATGCTTTTCATGCTGAGTGGGCCATGGAATTGTGTCTCTCGCAGAAGTCTCTTGCTTATCGGTGGTGGGATAATGAGTAAGCTCGACAACCTGACATTCCGTTTTAGGCAAGATAAGGATCAATGGACAGGCGAATGTGTCGAATTAGGACTCGGAGCATATGGTGATACTCTGATGGAAACTCGTGAGGCGATGTTCGATATCACAATATTGCATCTAAAGGCTCAACGAGATGTGGGATAAATGTCCGGGAGGGCGACGCCGTCGAGCAGCGATCTCTCAATCAGAGATCAGGAAGAGATGCAAGCTCTTTGGTCCTATTGCAGAGGGATACAGGGCTTTTAGCCAGACCCGTGTTCTCGATGTTGCAATGAATCCGTACCGCCCCGAGAGTGCTGATTGGAATGCTTGGCTCCAGGGTTGGAAAATGGCAGAGGATAAACAACAGGAGAGAGATAATGAAAATCGAACTAAAGTGTAAGAAACACCCTAAAGGTAAGGCAATTCAAAAACCACGGGTGGATTGTGCGGCGTGTTGGAAAATGTGGATCGTGATGCACCCCGGTCTCGTTCCCCAGAACTACATATGCGAAAGAGTAGCCGAGTGAAAAAAGACTTGACCCGTAGAAAGGTAGTTTATATTCTCGCAGCTTTTCATATACTAGAGAATGTCCTTCGGTTCGTTTTTGAAAGGTGGCTGTGATGACCGCACGAGACAGACAGCATATCATTGCAAGAGTCATTGGGTATATTATCGGAGGCATGATTGGGTTTCATATTTGGACGTGGCTTATATTCCAATATGCGGAATGGAAAGGTTGGCTGTGATGCTACCCCAAGAATGCCCAATTAATAAACCCCGGAAACGCTCGCCGAAAAAAGACGGCGAGGCCGTGGTAGTTCGGGAATGTTTACTCTTCCTGAAACAGCACCCCCAAGTTATCTACGTAGAACGTCGTAATACCGGGGCGGTGCAGTTTGAAGATAGGAGATTTATGCGGTTCGGGTCAAAAGGAGCGGCTGATATCTGGTGCCTTGTTAAAGCACCTATTCAGAACTGGATCAATAACTTTGATCGACACATGATTGAGGATGAGGATGTACTTGTGCACGTCGAGATCGAATGCAAGCGGGCCGATGGAAAAGGCCGACAGTCTGAGGCCCAGAAGAAATTTCAGCAATTCTGCGATAGCCAGGGTATTCCGTATATCTTGGTCATCTCAGCAAGTGAACTTGCCGAGAAACTTTCCGCGATTGTACTTGACAAGTGATCGTGAATCTGGTAGAATATAACATGGAGAATCGATATGGCTGCGAAGAAATTCCGTCACAAGGCTACCGTAGTTTCCGCTATTTATTTTTCGGACATGAAGGGGGCGATCGACACAGAAGGATTTCCAATAGATATTAAAGTTGAGCCTTTGATGGCTCATGGTGGACAGGTAATGACTCTCGATGCATTTATGGGACGATTGCCCGTCTTTGTGATAACGTGGGGCATTGGTGGGGTACCATGCAGAAAAGAAATCGTACATAATACTGTGATTGTTGCCCGTATTCGTGAGTATCATGGAGCGTATCGGGGTGTGGACGAAGGTAAGATGTACCTAGATTTCATAGACTTCGATACGTTCTTCGGTAAATATGAGGAAGTGGAATGATTGCACAATCGGCTACGAGCATAACCGACTTTAAAAATTGTACGATGCTGTATTATCTCCGACACGTTCTCCGGCTTCGCCCGGTCGAGGATGCTGATACATTGCGAGTCGGCACGAACTGGCACAAGTGCCTGGAAATACTCACTGAACCAAGTGGGCCGTATCTCTCTGGTCAGGAAAGACTGATCGCCCATCTTAATAAAGCCTACGAGACTTGCCCGCCCTCTGTGAGTCTGACCGATTGGGAAGTAGAGCGAACCATACTGCTTTACTCTGCCCTGGGGTGGGACTGGTTTTGGCAGGATGATAAGATCGAGACAGTGGCCCGAGAAGTCCCTTTCGACCGACAGGTTAATCCTGTGTATCGTCGGCGGGGTAAGATCGACCGGATCATCTGGGTGGGAGCTACACCCACATTGATGCTCGGTGAGTACAAGTCAACGAGCAAGCCGATTGACCCCGGTTCGCTCTATTGGGATCGGCTGAATCTCGACTCACAGATAACGATGTATATCATTGAAGCTCGTCGTGCTCAATTGGTCGGGGAGCTTGAACAGTACGGGATCGCCGCGACTGATCCCCTGATCTCTGGGGTACTGTACGACGTATGGCATAAGCCCATGATTAAGCCTAAGAAGCTGTCAATGGCTGACAGTAAGAAGTTCGTGGAGAACGGGGAATACTTCGGGGAGAAATTTGAAGTAGAGGTATTCAATGGTGGTCCTGGTATCGGTTTGGACAGTATTAAGGTCAATGGGACTGATGCCGAAATAATCTCCGGCACCATGCCCAAGCCTACAAAAAAGAATCCTGATCCTGTGTGTCCTTACGCCATAAGAGAGACACCCGAGATGTTCGGAGCGAGACTACTCGCTGATATCAGGGAGAACCCGGAGAAGCATTTTGCTCGCAAGCCTATCGCCAGGACAGATGAGGAACTCGCTCGATTTGATAAAGAGTTTTATAATCTGGCTCGGGTAGCTAAATTTATGACGGATCGTGATCTCTGGTTCGTAAACGAGAACCGTTGCACGGCTACATACAAGTGCAGCTTCTACCCGATATGTTTCTACAATGTGGATGTGTCCAACGGGCAAGTCCCGGAAGGATTCAAGTGTTTAAACAAGAAGTGAAATCCAACAATTTTTGGAGATGACTAATGCCAGTACCGCCGAAAAGAGCACCGACACCGAAGCGTAAGCCGCCACCGACACCCCCGAAGGCACCGCCCAAGCAAGCGATCACGATTACACCGGCTAAGACCTTCGCCGTTAAACCCTGGACCGGAGAGGGTGAGGGAGAAAAAATTGTAGGTTACGGAGACACGGGTTTGGGTAAGACCACGCTGTTCTCTATGTTGCCGAGTCCTATCTTCATCGGTCTTGATGATGGCGGGCGACGGATCATTAACCCCAAGACAGAGGAACATATTAACCACGTTCCCGGCGTCGAGACATTCGATGACGTAAGAGCGGCGGTTCAGCAAGTCAGTCTGTTCCCAAAGGGATCAAGCTGTGTAATCGACACGATAACTCTGCTCGAACAGATCATCGAGACTCATGTGCTGTTGACAGTCCCGATGCCGAAAGGTGGGGGTCAGGCAAAGAATATCAAATCGTATGGATGGAACGACGGGTCATCGCATGTCCTGGATGCCTTCCGTTTGCTTCTCCAAGACCTCGATGCCCTGATTCGCCGGGGTGTGAACGTAGGCCTGATCGCACAGGAACAAGCGATCACGATTGCCAACCCCGAGGGCATGGATTACCTTCAAGCCTGTCCTAGACTGCACCATGATCGCCAGTACAGCCTGATGAAACAGGTCTGCGAGTGGGCGGATCACGTGTTCAGGATCAACTATCTCAACACCGCAGTTCGGGCTGAGGGTCAGCGAGTCACCGGAAAGGTTGCATCGCGGGACACGACACGGGCGGTCTATATCGGTGGTGCTCAGGACTACCGGGCCAAGAGTCGGACCCTTGGTCGGTTCACGGACGATGAGGGTAACTTAATTACTTGTGTCTCTTTTGAGACACCGGCTGACGACAGCATTTGGACGTTCCTGTTTGGAGAATAAGGTATGTGTTGGATGGCGATATTAACCTATTATGTAGGAATACTGGCCGGGATTCTTCTTTCCCGAGTATGGAGCAGGAGAAAACGATGAAAATGAAAGCAGACTTTGTACTGATCGAACCTTTACAATGGAACGTGATTAAGCGTGGTAGGATTCTTTTACCGGATAACTCCGACGAAAAGAAACTCTTCGGTCACGGTAGAGTTCAAGAGGTCGGACCCGGACTGTGGCTGCAAAGTGGAACCCAGTGTAAGGTTGAAGTAGACGTAGGGGATAAGGTTCTTTATTTTAAGGCCGGAGCAAAAGAGATTGAAGTTGGGAAGGTATCCATGCACCTTGTCAGTGAGCCACAGATCATAGCAGTTCTGGAAGATGGTGATTTCGAAACCGAACAGGAGACAGACAATGCCGCCACTTGAAGCAGAAGGACGATACCAAGGAATCATTAAGGATCATGGTGTATCAAAGACTTCGGTAAAGGGACTCCCACAGTTTGTGGCGACGTTCCTCACCACCCATGTTTTCAATGATATTACAGAGGAATGGGATGATTGGTCGGAGTACGGTCTGACAATAGATGCCTTCTCTGTCCTTACGACTCTGAATGAGCAGGGCGTTCCCATTAAATGCCTGAACTACGATCAGGTGATGGAAGCTACGGGTTGGGATGGCGTGGCATACGCCGGTCTTGCTGCGATGGACCTGAAGGATCATCCCATACAGTTCCGGGTTCAGCAGGATAAGTACGAGGATAAGAACGGCGTTACCATCGAGAAGATGAAAGTTAATTGGATTACCAGTGTTGACGGTGACATGGGTTTGAGGAAAGTAACCGGCGACAAGTTGGCTGATCTCGATGCAAAGTTCGGTGTCCCTAGTAACAAGCCCGCTGCTACCGCTGTTAAGCCCAAGGCTAAGGCCGGTAAGAAGGCTACCCCGAAGCCCGCAGAGGTAGAGACAAAGGCTGCTCCTAAGCCACCGGCACGAAAGAAGTCTCCGGTGAAGGTCGAGCCTGCGGAAGAGGTCGAGGCTTGTACAGAGGAAGAGGCTTTTAACGCCGTTTGTACTTATAATGCAGCAATGAGTGATCCCGTACCCGATGAAATCCGGGATAATTATTGGTGCGAGGCAGTTAAAGAGAATGCTGCCGATCAGGATAACGTGACGGCTACTGAGTGGCCCGTGATCCGCGATAAAGCAATCGAAAAGGTTGACATACCTTATTAATCAGAGCAAGGAGGAGGAAAGTGGCCGAAACGGTAATTCATATCATATCTCGGAGTAGGCCACTTCATTCTTATGGATAATACACTAAGAGACTTTGAGTTACGGATCAGGGTTGACTATACGTATCGCTCCCCGTCTGCGATGAAAGTAGCGGAGGAAGTGGCTTTCAAATTAGGCGGAACGACTCTTGAAATGCTCCCTGTTAAGGGTCGTTCAGAACCAGAAGTTCGTATTGAATTATCGGTAACGAGTCGTCCAATAGGTATGATGGTAGTAACCACGACTGCTTTT
>SDBU01008771.1_pt1 | contig 11436 bp, 18 predicted proteins | sample 2277071 | NCBI WGS metagenome assembly SDBU01 (sample SAMN10397929, study PRJNA504765) | marine sediment metagenome | isolation source: marine sediment core GS08_GC12, 126 cmbsf | place: Arctic Ocean: Gakkel Ridge, Loki's castle | collected 2008 | reverse complement strand
CGGTCTGAGCCCGTTCGCGCGAATGCTGCGCAATCGCCTCCGTTCCCGATACGGTGGTGAATCGGCCATCGGCGAATTCCAGATCCGTCGTTGCGGTATTGAGTTTCAGCGTCATGTTATTATCGATGGTCCATAGGTATGTTCACCATCGGGCGCGCCCGAATTGGTGACGCCGGCAACCGAGAGATTGGATGTCAGCAGCGTAATGATTGCGTCCACGATCTCAGTTGCGATGTCGGTTTGCACTTGGCTCTTTTGAGCAGGATCGGTCTCGGCATCGGCCGCTGTGAAGGCGGCTTTGATCGTGTTGATTGCGGATGTCCTGCCGGCAGATAACGCCATCTTACACCTTCAAGTTTTCGAGTCGTGCTCGAATATCGGTCACGAGACTCGCGTTGCTGGGCGGGCCGGTCGGGCCACCGGCATTGGTGAACGTAACCTGTGTCTCCAGGTAATTCATCAGATCATCCAGGATTTGCAGCACCTCATCCGTTCCGTTGCCGATCAGAACTTTTGTCCCGGATTCCACCTGGATATCGAGCGCCGCGGGATTCGCCCCCGGTCTGTTCCCTTCTTTCTGAATCGGCCAGCCGCCGAGGATTGCGAATGCGTCCGTGATGTCGTGCATCCGCACATCCAACGGCTCGACTGGCACCGCGCCCGCGCTTTCGATGTAGTTGTCCAGGGCCCTGCCACTGAACACCATCAACACCGGATCTCCCTTGGTGACGGGAAGCTTCACAAAGGCCTTTTGCGTCCTCATCTCCACCAAAGGCACTCCCACTATCACCGGCATCTCCGTAGGTGCGCTGGCGCCGAAATATCGCCTGCTGATCATGGGTTTGACGGTAACCAGCCGGGTATTCTGATCGATCGATTCAACCTTGCCGGGCAAAGCGGTATATAAATCCGCTTCCAGGTTGCGGAAAGCCGCGCGGATCACCCCTTCCAGCGTGCCGGTATCCTGTCCACGCTCGAAACCCATCAGCCCCCCACCTGTTCAGGTTCGACTGTGAAACTAGCCGGTGATTCAGGAGACCCGATTTTGGCGCCATCTCCACGAGGGAAGAATGTCCCTTCGACATTGGTAAAAAAGTCCTCGCCCCGGTTGGTGCCGACGTGCTCTAGCTTGATGACAGTGAATTGGCGATCTTGCAGGTCGAGCGATTCATCAGTTGTATCGGATCGCAAATTAAAGCGGTGGAAGATCCGCAGTTCGCCGTTGAGTATGGTGCGCAGTTCCACGCCCCGGTCGGTGATCTTCGGCGTGCCTACCAATCCGGTTTCCGGACTGACAAGCGGAATCGCTCTGAGCGGGATTTCCGGGTTAATTGCTCCTTTTGTTTCCACGACAAACGGCCCGGTGTCATCCAGCGTATATGTCAGATCGTATCTCCTGAGAATACGAGCGATTGCTCGATCAACACGTCCGGTAAAAGCGAAATTCACCGGCTGGGCGTTCACGAATATCTGAAGCACATCAACGGAATAGAGCGGGGTGCCATAATTCAACTGGCCGAATAGATTATCAACGATCACTTTCGGAGGGGTTGATAGGAATGTCGATTCTGGATTGCAAAAAGCCGCCGCCACTTGCTGCTGAGAGGTCATCACTTCAATCTCAGTAATCCAATCGGCACCGATACGGCTGCTTTCCCCTTTGATCACAACGCCGCGTAAAATGGTTTTTGCGCCCCCACCCCGAACGTGGCCGGCCTTCAAAAAAATGGTGGTGAAAGGTGGCGCGGCGAAATCGATCCTTCGCTTGCTGAGAAGTTTGCGGAGAGTCGATCTCAAATTATAGACTCGGATTGTCCCCCGATTGTCCACCGGCCCGGGGAATTTCTGAATGCGGAAATCTATTTTCAGGTTGGTAATATTGTGGGATTGCCTCTCCGGGTCATCCTGTGCGGGCACATCACTCTTTGTCTGCACGATCAATTCAACGATCCGGTCGAACTTTCCCTGATTCAAAATCTCGGTCATGCGGCCTCCGTGTAAAGCAGGAGTACGCGGTCGCCAAAATTGGTATCGTTCGGATCGGTGTCCAGGCCGTCCAGGTCAAACACCAGCATGGTGCCGGGCGGCAGGTCTTCCACGTGGTCAAAGTTGCGCAACACGTCCGCATCGGCGACGAGCGGGAGATTGCGAACCAGTAGCGCGCCCGCCAGTTCGATAGTGAGCCGCCATTTTCCGTCGCGCGCATTGTAGGTGAACGACAGATCGTATGTCGAGCCGTCCAGTTCCACCTGTTCGGTGAAAGGCCGCACGGAAAACGTAGGAATCGGAATGGATACGGTGGCCATCAGAGCGCCGCTCCCGTGAATTCGGTCGTAGGCTGTGCGCCGAGATTGTCCGGATCGAGAGCGGTGTTCTCCACTTCCGCCGCAATGCGCTGCGCATTCGATTCACTGGAGGAACCGACGATCAATATTTCCATCATGGTGGCGCGGAATCTGATCGAACGGCCATCCTCTTTGATGCGCGGGAATACCAGTGTCTCGAAAACCATGTTCTCATATAGGTTGATTCCCGATTGCACCTCGAACGGTATCCGCGTTGTGTACAGCGCGACCAACTCCTGATAGGCCGCCTTGGCACGCCCTGGCATGGTAGCGCCGATCAGCGACGTCCCTGCCGCCACGGCTGCCGCGTCGAGCCCCAGCGCTTCTCCCAGTAAGCCCGCCGCGCCGCTCGCCGCCGATAGGACAAAGCTCATCGGGGTGTCGGTGATCCGCCCTTCCATCTCCAGCTTGACGGGAAGATTGATGATGTTGTCGGTGCGCGGGCTGCCGTCTTCCACCGGATGCTTGGTAACCAGATTCTCGAACCTATGCTGTTCGCGGATCACGGCGTCTATCGTGACGGCGCCTATCGACGACAGGAAGGTGGTCGGCAATCCAAAGTAATCATTTGCGGGCATCTATCCTCCAGGGCTCGGTATGCCCTCGATAGCGGGGAAGCTGATCCCCGCCTCCTCCAGCAATTGGGTGAATTTGTCGACGATCTGTTGGCCGATCTCATTGGCGTTGGTGCCGGTGATGTTGAATGTCGGGGCGATGGTGACCGGACCTGAAACCGGCGGGGCAAATCGATCCGGAGATGCCGCACCGCCACGGAATATCTCCGGCCTAGGTGATCGCGGGCCGATTGTGGGAGCCTGCGGGGACGGGCTGAGCTTTTCAAGAAATCTCACCACGGGCGCGGGAAACAAATCCCTGAAAAATCCAGTAGATTCCGGCTCTTGCGGCACCGTCCTCCGCACAAAATCGATTGCGCCCTCCCTGGCCCCTGTTACCAGATCCTCCAGACCCCGGATGAAACCGGGAATTATTTTCCCAGGGTCTTCAATCCCAGCGGTTATTCTCCTGAGCGCTCTTTGGATTCCCTCCAAAATAGGCTTAACGATTCCCTCTCCGCGCGTCCACTCCTCGAAATAGGCATTGGTAGCCTTTGCCAATTTTACCATCGCCGGTTCTAGTTTGCTGGAAACAAAATCGAAGGTCGCCTTGATATTGCTCATCAAGGTATCCCATTGGGCTGAAGATGTGGTTTCCTGGATTTCTTCGGCCGTTTTCTTCAATCCTGGAATCGCCTCTTTCAGCACTTCCACAATCCCCCGCAGCCGTTGCTCAACCGTCGCCACACCAGTTGGGTCAACCTCCTGAAGATTGCGGACAAAATTCTCCATCGCCGCTTCGCTGAGCCCGAAACCGGCAACCATATTGGAAATGGCCTGGAAGTCTCCGCTCTCCACCGCGCCTTGGATCGCGCTGAATACATCGATCAAGGGCTTGCCGTTGATTTTGGCGATGAGTCCGGCCGCCTCAAACATCGCCTCGAATTGCGCGATAGTACCGGCGGGGAAGTCCTGCTTGAAATCGATGAAGGCTTGGAGGAAATCCCGTGTTGTTTCAACGCCGGGGATATTGCGCTTGACCCGTTCAAATGCTTCGCCAAGATCCCCGACAATTTTGACAGTGCCATCATCGAGCCGGACGATATCATCGGTGAATTGCTGTGCGCGCGCCGCCAGCAGATTCAGACTTGATCCGGCTTTTGCCGCCGCGCTCAAGATTTTTCCCGCGCCGAATGCTCCCGCCGCCGCAATCAATGCGCGCCGCATCCCGCCCACGGTATCCTGGAAATTCTTGATTCCGCGTCGGTCGGTTTCGAAAGCGAATCGGGTTGTGAGTTGTCGAACGACCGGCATGGCGCCTCATTGCGATTCTGTAATTTCCGGTATTTCCAGATTCAGGTGAACCAGTTCCGGAAGAGAAACCCGCATCTGGGCTTCGGTCAGAGTTACGTATCCGGCTGTGACGGGCCTGAGGGTGAGCCGGTGGATTCCGCGTTCTCGCTTGGGCTGGATCCATTGACCGCCGTCGATTCTTCCGAAGATTTCTGCCGTGTAATCGGCACTTCCCGGAACTTTTTTTTTGCGATCTCCAGCACGTCTCCGAAATTGTCCTGGAGGATATGCGTCAACAATTGGGTCAGATCGGCTAGTTCCCCGGAGAAGCGCCGCTCATACCAATCGTTCGACCATTTCGGGCTTAGCAAGGAATCCCTGATCATCGACTTGATCAACTTGGGAGTACTTTCATCGTCAAGTTGAGAGAGCAGCCCGGTGATCATTTTGGGATAATTAAGTTGCTTCAGAATATCCTTTTTCTCATCGAAATCCTTGATATCGAAGCCACCCGCGATCATGGTACCGAAGATTTTCCCGATCTGTATGGCATATTTCAGTCCGGGGGTTGCCGGCAACTGCTCCAGCACAAAATCATCCCCGCCGATGGTGATCGTTTTATTTTCCAGCATATTTTCTCCCCTGATGGTCTGTTTAAACGATTATGCCGCGCTCTGCTCATGGCCACCCGCCACCATGCGCAGGTCGGCGCAACGGATTATCCATACCCGCGGGCTGTTGGTTTTGTTGAAGACAGCCTGGGGCTGCTTTTGAATCCAGGCCTCCGCCGCAAAATGGGTTTCCCTAGGAGGAGAGCCGCTTCGGTCGTCCTGGATCAGAACCGGAAAAACACTCCCGCCGGTCTGCTCATCCGCGTTTGCGAGATTGGAAAGCACCAGATTGGAGGCACTGACCTGCTGCAAGGATATCGTGATAATCCCACGGCGGTCATTGGTCAGGGTGCGCATCACCTCACCATCCGCTCCCACCACATCGGCGACTTGATCTTCCGCGCGCTCGACCGTCACCACGTCATCGGAAAACCCGCGTATAGGAGTGCCATTCACCGACACGGTTATGTCTTTGGGATCATAGGTGCTTAGCGTCATTGTCTACTCCTGTCTTGGTTCGGAAGGGCGGCGGGACGAGACCCACAAGTGGGACCACCGCCCTCCCAATCATGCCCGGATTACACCGAGACGTTTACCGTGATGGCGACCGTGTGAATCGCGCCGGCGAATTGAGCGGTGACCACGATACCGGGGAAATTCCGCGATGCCTTGTCCGCGGACGATTGATCCGCGACCTTTGGCGCAAAGATGGTGAAGAACTCGCCGCTATCCGAGGTATCGAGCGGCCCCAGCATTCCGAAGCCGACCGCCTGATTCATCACATCGCCGATATCGGCCACCAGTACCCCGGCACCCTTGTCGGTGTAGGGCACCTTCGGCTCGTTGAGCAGGCGCGTGACGATGGCTTCCGAAATCCGAACCTGTATCCAATCGATGGAGCGCTGGACGTCGATGAATCGACCGCTTGCTACCGTGCCTTCGCGCGTCGCCGCCACACCGGTTGCGCCGATGAAGCTGTAGACGTTCCCTTTGTTCCCGAGGATGTAGGATTCTTCCGTCGCGGTCAGATTGGCGATGGCCGAACCGGTGATTCCGGTCAATTGCTTGAAATTCCAGGTGCTCGATCCGGGATCGGTGGATGCCTGAAGGCCAGCCCATGCGGTGGCCGGGAATTCGGTATCGGCGGCCTGGTGCCAGAGCACCGCGATGCGCGTGTTGCCCGCCGTATTGAACAGGCTGATCACATCGCCGTCTGCCCATAGTTCCGTACCGGTCGATGGCGTGACGGGCGAACCGGTTACAACGTAGGTAAAGGTGTCGGCATCCTTCGCGGTAATGACGAATGTCCCGTTATACTCTGCCTGGTCAACCCCGCTGACCGTGACCAAATCCCCCACATTCTTCCCGTGGGCGACTGAGGTGGCGACCGCATTCTGTCCTGTACGCACGATAAAGGGGGTGGTGATCGGGGTGGTTCCTTGCGCAACCTTGGCCGCGGCGGCCGATGTTTCGACGATGGCCATCTTTGTCCGGGTCTGGACAAAATCCCGCGCTTCGATCAGATCGACATCCGAGTGGTCGGTCAGCGTGAGGAAATACCAGTCGTCGTCTTCCGCCACGATAGCCACGAGAGCTTCGGCCAGATCGGCGTCACCAGCTTCCTGCCGCCCGATCTTCATCGAGCCAGGGCGTGGACTCTGCGAAAAGAACGCGCTCGCCGCCTTGTGTACATCCGTCGTGGTGGCGAACAGCGCGGTCACCTCGTCGATGCTATTGAAGGTTTGCGTCCGGGTGGAAAATACGGCGGACTCGATGTTGCCGACGAGCAAGACCGTGCCGAAGCCGGTACGCGTAAGCTGCGCATCGGCGACGTTGACGGTTACGGTGACGATATCGGTAATGGCGGTCATGGAGGCACCTCACGATAGATTGATGGTCGGCACAGCCGTATCGATCTGGCCGACGGATTCCGGTGTCGGCGGAGTCACGACATGGGTAAAAGTCAAATCGCAAAGGGCACGGCGCTCCCAATGCTCGCCCGTAAATTCATCCAGCCGTAACGACCGCTCATGGAACATGAAAGCCACGTTCGATTCGCGGAACCGGCGCACCGTTTGGGATGGCTGTAACTGGAGAAGGCATCCTTCCAGCAATTCCATCGCCTCCAAGGTTGCTAGATCATCCGCCGCTTCGCTGTAGACTTCAAGCTGGAGGATCATCCGCATGAGCAGTTGTACCTGTTCATTGATCGTCTGCCCACCTATATCGGCAACTTGCTGGCTTTCGGCGAGACCGATTTCGATATCGGAGAGCACGTGCATGGAGGCGTAGGGGCGTGCCGGGCGCGGCCCTGCCTGCTCCTTCCAGATTACTTTTCCCGTCCCGAAACATTCCACCAGGAAATCGTAAATGGTCTCTTCGACTGCCATGTATCCTCACGGTATATCGAGAGTGGGTTCGCTGTTGATTGTGACGTCGGTTTCCGCAATGTACTGGCCGTCGTCGGGCGGGGTGCCCAGCCCATCGTCGAAAAGCACCGATCGGTAATTGATGGTCAATTCGCATGCGGCGACCCATTCCCACTTTTCGCCCCGGAACTCGTTCTCCTGCCGAATTGCCGTGTGGTTGATGTAGGCTATGGCGGCCTCTCGGAATGCGTCGATTCTGGATTGGGTGTGAAGATCAACGATGGCGGCGCGCATGAGGGTGCGCGGGAAAGTACCTGAGAAACCCGCCGGAGTAGCGGTGTAGATGCGGTATTGCAGCGCCATCGCGCGCGCGCCGAAATACGTTGTTTCAATCACCTCGCCATTCAATTCCTCAACAGTCTCATCGATGCCCTGGTCTTCGCCCATCTGGACGATCTCGAATGTCCCGTATGGCCTGGAAAGACGTGGGAAATCCATGTTGCCCCACCTGGTCTTGTCGGCGCCCAATATCCCATCAGACCACGTGAGTAGCGCGCGCTTGATCGTCTCGTAATCGGTGTTGTTCGAGATTGTCACGCGATCAACCTCTTCATCGCAATAAAAAGATGAAGGTCAGAATCGTAATAGCAACTGATAATATGGAAAGAGCAAACATCCATCCAGGAAGCGCCCCCGTCACAAGCGGTTCTAGCATTTCAGGCATTTGTTTTCCTTTGCTTCCTATCGGTTTTCGGTTTCCTGATCCGGCGGGGCGATGGAAGAATCTTTTGCGTGTTCCGGCTCGCAAGCCCCGCGCGCGCCACCTAATCGCGGCTCCACGGTGTTGGTCCAGCACCACCTGCATCACCTGCCGTTTTTCGCTGCGCCTGCCGGTACACGTTCCGCCATCAATTTATGCCGGGAGGGCGCCACGCCGCTCACTACGGAATCTCCTCATCCACATCGGTCGCCAGCGCCTTGAAGAAATCGCCGTATTTTTCCCAGTCTTCCGTGGGCTGGACGGTATATTGTACCCCGCCAACCGTGAGCCGATCACCCGCAAGCATCTGCGTTTCACTCCAAAACACGCGCCAATCCTGCGTCGATTGGCCCGGTGGGAGATTGCGCAAGTCCTTTGCCTGTGCCTGCTGGACGTGGGCCTCGATATTGCTGGTGGCGGGCGTACCCTCTTTCGGGAACCCATCCACGACGGTAATTCCCGCGCGCCGCTCCAGCGCCACGGTCTCCAGCCGCCGGCGGATCACGTCGACCACGCTCAAGATACCCTCCTGAGCGATCCGTCCGGCTGGGCCATGTAGGTCTTTTCCTTCATCCCTCGGAAGTTGTATTTCTGGCCCGCTGTGAATTGGCGGGGTTTCACGGTGTGGATCTTTATATTTTTGCTGCTCTTGAATAGTGACTTGCGCTTGGCGCGCGGCCCGCTGCGGCTGCGATTGGGACTATTGTTGTTTCTGCTATGCCTCTTGGATGGAACGTGGCTTTTGCTCATATCCCTGTCTCGCCATCTGAGGATTTTGCAAGAATCCATCGGATCGACGCCCACATTCGGCCCGTGTCGATCAATGGATTGGATGATTTCTTTTTCCTGATCGTCGATAGCGCGTTGATGGGCTCGCGCAATGTGGTGATCTTCCGTTGGACATGCCGCTGGATGATCTCGCCCATCTTGGCCAGCGCCTGTGCCTTGGTAATTCTGCCGTCTATTACCGCCTTCCAAAGACGGTCGGCCGCCGCGTTGATCTGCGTCTCGTTCTCGTCCACGCCCGCCCGGATAAAGCTGCGTTCCGGTATATGGCCATCACGTGTGCCGAATTCGTTGGCGCTGCCGATGATCAATAACTCTGCGTCTTCGCCGGCCAGCAATCCGATATCCACCGCGTCGGTATCATCTTGCAGGTCTTCCAACAACCTGTTCAGACCGAGATCACGGTCATCGATATTGGCGCTGAGTTTTATGGGTGATGGGGGCATTCGACCCCTATATCTTGACCACGTGCGCAGCGAAGACGACTTGGCCCCGGATTTCCAAGTGCATGATGCCGAACTGGGTTCCACCAAGCACCGTAGTCCTATTGAGCCAGGGGAGCGTGAAGCTTTGCGACACGCCGCCGACCGATTCAGTACTGAGCGGGCCCCTTCCGCCGACCGGCTGAGTACTCATCGAAAGCATGTGCGCCGCCAAATAAAGCTGCGCCTCCTTTTGCAGCACGCCGTAGGGGTCTTCCAACACGATCTTGGCTACATATGCCTGTACCAACGCCCAGTTGGTTTCTGAACCGGTCAACGCCTGGATGGCAGCATCATCCTGCGCAATCGACTGGACTTCCGCCAAGGTGGGGAGAAAGGTCATCAGACCTGTTCTCCGACATTCTTGACGCCCGATTCCGAAGCCTCCTTCAGCTTATCGAAATTCTCCTGCTGGGCTTTGATCGCGTCCATGACTTTTACGCGGGCGCGGCCCGGCTTGGAATCCTCGGATTTGCGCATGACCCCCAACACGGTTTCATCGAATGTCTCGCTGATCACCTCGACAGCCGCCTCGACGGTCATTTTGGCGATATCGGTAAGGTCACCCGCCTGTTGCACCGATTTGTCGGCCAAGCGTAACTTCCCGCCTTTGAGGTGGTGATTCAGGCCGCCGGGATCGTCGGCAAACAATTCGGGATTGTCCCCCGGTTTTTTACGTTTGCCCCTGGTAATCTCCTTCCAGATTTCACTCGGAACTTCGGTGATACCGGGAATGAAAGTCACCGATTCCCTCGGCGCGTAGCAGATAGTCAGTGCGTGCGGTTCATCCCAGATCACCTTGACTGTATCGGACATGGTTGCTCCCTGTAGCGGTTGAAAGGGTGCGCGCCCGTGATAACGTGGAGGCGACACGGGCGCGCGGTGCCCCGACGGCGAGCGGGGCTAGATGCCGTAGAACTTGCCCAGGGCCAGTGGATAGCGGATCACAACGCCCGCGATTTCCGCTTCGACCGGAATCTCGAATTGCAGGTTCCGGCGCTGGGGCGGATGCGTGATCATCTCCATCGGAATCAGATTTTCCAGCACCTCGTCGTCGTTCTCGTAGAGCAGGCCCTGGTCTGTCGAGCCGGTTCCGGAATCCGTAAGCTCCGGCAGCCCTTCCAGCATGGTGATGCCGAATCCGTTGTCCGGGTCCATCAGGTACTTCCGGATCGTGATGAGGGGGAAAGTCTCCGACATGGGCGTGTTGCTGATGAACCGGAGCTTGTCGATCGGCAGCAACAGAGTGTCGGGCTGATGGATTTCCTTGGTGCCGCTCACGATGGCGGTGATCCTGTCTCCGACGTCGTTCACCACTTCCAGCGGGGTTTTGTCCACGCCCCATACCCTGGAATTGGTTCCGGCGGCCGCCGCGGCGACTTGGGTATTGGAGACGTTTTCATTGCTCAGCACGCCGCCCAACCCATAGACGGAATCGCCATTCCAGGCGATATCGCTCATCAGTTCATTCATTGCGCGCCGGGCCGCGTCCGCCCGGAAGGTTTCCAGAGGCACATTGGCGAACTGCGCATTCCGCAATTCCTGAGTGGAGAAGCCAAACGCATCGGCCGCCACACGCACGTTCACGGAATGGCGGGTGGCCGCCACATCGACACGCGGCAGATCGTCCGAAGGATTGGCGATGATCTTGGCGATGCCGAACTTGGTGTAGAAATAGTAGGTGATCGACGCGGCGCCCGGACCGTGGCGATTGGTGGTGGGGATGAGACGTCGGAACTTCAGTTCCCGCAATTTCTTGAAGAACAGCCGGGTCTCGACAGCTTCCAATTGCCGTTCGAAAAACAAGCCATCGCCATCATCCTGACGAAAAACCGGCTGGAAGGGCGCATCGTAGATATCGGGAAGCATATCCTTAATCACCTTCATCCCGTCCTGTACGAATCTGGTGGTCATCTCTAACTCCAATCTTGATGTGACCGTTACGGGCTCGTCCTTCCCGACGGATGGAAAGGTGATAATCCTACGGGTGGAACAACTCGATTTGCGCCAACCCTTCGCCGGTCACCGGAGTTACCCAGCGGGCATTGCTGATCTGGTCTGCTTTGGCGCTGTCCGAGTCCGTGCGGAAACGACCGGGCAATTCCGTGGCCGCTCCGAGGGTATGACGCAGATAAACGTCATCATCCATGGCGACGGTCTCTTCCGCCTTCACCCAAACGCGGCCCCGACGCCGAGTGGTTATCGCTTCACCAGCTTCGTATTTTGCGCCGGTGCC
>SDBU01008770.1_pt1 | contig 11437 bp, 9 predicted proteins | sample 2277071 | NCBI WGS metagenome assembly SDBU01 (sample SAMN10397929, study PRJNA504765) | marine sediment metagenome | isolation source: marine sediment core GS08_GC12, 126 cmbsf | place: Arctic Ocean: Gakkel Ridge, Loki's castle | collected 2008 | reverse complement strand
CCGCGCTCACAGCAAAGATCCATATCCATGTGGATCTTTTTTTCATTTTCACAAAATCATTTCTATCGCTAAACTCGGTATAAAAGGAACTTTGATCATGAACATCACATCCTTTCGTGGAATCAAAAAAGCCCGCCTCCGAAGAGACGAACTTGGATAAAGACGTGCGAACGACCACGAGTTGCAGGTGGCACTAGTCCCTGCACACGCTCCCCTGGTGCCCGGGTGGTACCCTTGGGATACCGGTATCCCAAGGGCACAGGCGATGGGGATTAGGTATTCAATTGTAATGACCCCCCATGTTCACTTTTGATGTCGGCCAACATCATTTATAACCAATAGTCCACCGGACGGGGGAATCCAAGTGAAAGTACCGGATTTATATTGCGCTGTGAAATAATCTTCTATATACTTGTATTAGCTTACAAGACCACCTCTAGCCACGTTTCATGCATTGGTTCAGGTAGGATGACCATATCCGTAAAAAGCCGAATATTTGATGCGGATAATATGGATTTCGTTGAAATAGAGCATTAAGATGTTTGCTTATCAACCAGTTAGGCGGCATTTCCGGAGCAATAATGATTACCCTTCCTTTGATCACCGATTGGAACATCTGCACACCTAACCTTTTCCGGTACCTCGATGCCGAATACGTGGATTCTTTCTTTGGATCTGGTGCGTTGAGGCTGAGTTCGTTCAAGCAGTTTGCTACCCATGAAAACGAGCAGCGATTGGATGTTCGAGAAGGTGAAAGCCTATTTATCCATCGGACGAGTCATCCGGAGCCCCAGACTTTGGCGGCACGCGCTTACCACGGGATTCATGCATATGTGCTCAGTACGTCCATGCTTTTTGATGAAGATCTTATGCATGCATTTGAATGTGACTCGTACTTGCGAATTCTCGACAGCACGAATTTCGGGATGGCCATTGCACGTCAGATCCCTGGGTTAATCGTTGCGTACGAGGGTCCCTGCCAGTACCAGGTGGAGAAGATTGTCGAAAAGAACCTTGGATATGTCGATATAGAGCAATTCAAGGATCCAAATGGACCGCAGGGCGTGAACGAAGCTATGTTGAACGAGTTCATTCTTTCTCGGATGCGGCATTACCCTCTCTTCCTCAAGCACAAGGACTATGCACACCAAGTCGAATACAGGTTTGTTTGGGTGGTTCGCGAAAGACTGGGACCATATTTGGATTTGAAAGTACCAGATGCCGTTCGATTCTGCGAAAGACCTAATCCGGTCACGGAGTGATGCCGCCTAACCACTTCCATGAGATGGCCTAAATTGTCAAGGGTCGATGTGGCGACCGATTCAGGATGTACCCTCGACCTGCGGCCGTTCAGAGCCATCTGAATAAATAACTTTTGAGTTCGCTCAGTAACGGAAAGGGATTATACCTAGCCTTTGTTATTTGTATACAAATCTGAAACGGCTTTCGTATTGGACATAATCTAACCGCACGACACACAGATTATGGGGTTGTCGTAACTGGCAGCCCCTTTTTGCTGGCCTGAACTCAGTTCTGCCGGTGGAGAGTGCCATAAAGGTCACATCACAGCGGTGTGCGGTCCTGCATGAAGTCGTAGCTCCAGACATGTTTGGGGAATGCTGGTTTCAGTCGCACGATCGAGCCATCATGAATGCACCAGATTGAGCCCAAGGCGAAGCCCAGCGGCGCAAGACCGTTGAGAAATTTGCGCAGAGCGTTTCCAAACTTACCGATTGGCTGGAAGGCAACATGCCAGCAGGTTTGACCTTTTCCTTTCCGGAAGATCATTGGCGCTGGATCCGCAAAGTCAATAGCCGGGAGCGAGTGTGCCTGGAAATCCGACGATGCAATTGAGTGGTTGGCATCTTCCCCAATGAAGCTTCTCGTCTGCGACTGGTTAGTGCATTAATGATGGAGATCAGCAAAACCTGGGAAACAGGCAGGATTTATTCGTCGTTTGAAAGGTACTGCACTTCTAATTTCTGGGTCACCTGAACATTCTTACAGAAAAGTTGTTGCACGATCATCTTTGATTTCGGTTGTAATCATCCATTGATTTAATAAATTCTGCCATCTTTCCTTGACGAAGAAGGCGGAGTAAATTATAATCCTGTAATAACAGGATTACATATCGTTGTAAGCTAGGGAAATCGATTCCTTGTAGAAAATAGTAAAATCATTGTATTTTAAGCATGATCTCCAAGAATCTATCTGTGCATTAATGAAAAAAATAGTGAGGAGCGAATATGGGTAACCCAATTCGTGTATGCCTGGTTGGTGCGGGGCGGGTGGCTAATGTCCATTCAAGTTCGCTTGTCCACCACGTACCTGAAGGAAAGCTGGTAGCAGTAGTCGATACCAATGAAAATGTGTTAATTCGCCTGGCCGATCAATATGAAATCAAAAATCGGTATCTATCCCTGGAAGATGCGCTCGATGAGGCTGAATTCGAAGCCGTTGTCATAACTACACCGACTTTTACCCATGCTGATTTAGCCATAACGGCTGCGAAAGCAGGGAAGCATATCCTGTTAGAAAAACCAATGGCACTCAACCTGGAAGAGTGTGACGAGATCATCGCAGAAACCGAAAACGGAAAGGTATTCTTACAACTAGCCTTCATGAGGCGTTTTGACCCGGAGTTTGTCAGCGCAGCTGAAAGAATCAAAGCTGGTGAAATTGGCCAACCAATGATGATCAAATCGCTCACTCACGGTCCTGGTCTGCCCCCAACATGGGCGCGCGATTTAAGCACCTCAAACGGAAACCTGGCCGAGGTCAACAGCCACGATTGGGATTGCGTCCGCTGGTTGATGAATTCAAATTACAGGCGGGTGTATGTAGAAGTGGCAAACTTTAAAGGCCAAGCTCGGGGTGTGGAAACTGAAAACTACTACGATAATTCGCTGGTTAATATCAAATTCGAGAACGGTGGATTAGGAAGCATTTCTGCCGTATGCCCATGTGATTATGGCTATGACGCCCGGGTTGAAATCGTAGGTGAAAAAGGGATCATGCAAATTGGTGAGCTGAAAGGGCAGGCTGTTACAGTGGTCACCAACCGCGATCAAGGATTAATCACGCCGATATTCCGCACCTGGCCAAAGCGTTTTGAATGGGCTTATATCCGGGAGATGGAACACTTTATCAATTGCATCCAAACGGAGACCCAGCCAAAAGTGAGCGGAGAAGATGGTCGTTGGGCAGTCGCTGGAGTTCTTGCCGGTACGAAATCGTTTCTCGAAGAACGCCCTATTTACCTAGATGAGGTGATCAAAGGGACAGAATCGTGAGCGATAAGATGCTGGCGGCGGTTTACTACGGCCCAAACGATCTGCGAGTAGAAGAGCGACCGATACCTGAAATCGGTCCTGGTGAAGCCTTGTTGAAAGTGATCAGCACAGGCATTTGTGGCACTGATCTGCGCATATGGCATGGGTCACACCGAAAATTTACTCCTGGAACGATACGCATCCTGGGTCACGAAGTTGTAGGCGATATTGTCAAGCTGGGCAAGGAAGTGAAGGGTATCGAAGCCAGGCAGAGCGTTTTCCTGGCCCCGAATATTGGCTGCGGGCATTGCCGCCAGTGCGTATCCGGAAATAACAACTTGTGTGCGAATTATGATGCACCCGGCATCACCATTGATGGTTCATTTGCGGAATATATGCGTATCCCGGAAGCGGCGATCTCCCATGGCAATCTGATCCCCATCGAAAAGGATGTAGATCCTGCAGTTGCTGCACTAATCGAGCCTTTCGCGTGTGTTTTACGGGGTCAAGATGCGCTAAATATTCGCCCGGGCGAAGTGGTTCTGGTTATGGGAGCAGGCCCTATTGGCAGCATGCATGTATTACTGGCTCAACTAAGGGGTGCAGGTAAAGTTATCGTCAGCGAGTTAGTCCCTGAACGCCTTGAAAAAGTAGAGACGCTGGGAGCTGACCGGGTAGTTAATTCGAGCGAGGAAGATCTAGGAGATATAGTTATTAAAGAAACGAATGGTGATGGGGCAGACGTGATCATTGTGGCGGCACCTTCCCACGAGGCTCAGGCACAAGCGCTAGAATTTGCTGGATTCGGGGGACGGATAAACTTTTTTGGTGGATTGCCAAAGGATCACTCGAACATTAATTTCAATTCAAATTTGGTTCATTACAAGGAACTCGTAATTACCGGAACGACTGCGTGCAGCACAGATGATTGCCACAGCGCAGCAGCGATCATCAATTCCCATCGAATAGATCTGTCGAAACTGGTGAGTGTACGCTTTCCATTAAGTGATGCCCTGTCTGCATTTAAGATTGCTGAAAGCGGCACAGCTCTTAAAGTTGTTATCGAACCATAAATTCAATGATGTAATCCCACATTTCGAAAGTTGTTGGTCCGGGAGAATAAATGAGATAGTATGCCAAATCAAGAGCAGAAACCATTCACCTTCGAAATCATCCAAGCTGAAGAAATCATTCTAAGCAAATATGATCATCATATTGTGCGCAGGCTATCAGCAATGCGGGATCAGTTTCTTGACCAACAAACATATGAAGCTATGTTATCTGAGGAGGATAAGACCTTATACGAGGTCTTTGAAATTAAACGACCAGAGGTCCCGGGAGAATTGCTCCATGGGATCTCCATCCTTCGTCCTGGAATGGTAGGAAATGAATACAACATGACCAAGGGACACTTCCATAGCGAATTATCGACAGCCGAGGTCTATTATTGCTTGCGCGGAGAAGGATTTATGGTCATGGAAACACCCGAAGGTGAATGGTCAGTCAACGCACTGGAATCCGGGACAGTGCTTTATGTACCTCCTCGCTGGGCTCACCGCTCGGTTAACACCGGCTTGAGCCAGGATCTAGTTACATTCTTCATTTACCCTGGCGATGCAGGTCACGATTATGGTTCGATCGAGAAACAGGGTTTCCGCAAACTTGTTGTGCAACACGACGGCAGCCCCCAAGTTGTTGACAACCCGCGCTGGTTGCCCCTAGAGGCGCGGTGATGTCTAGCCACCTCAAACATTGTAGAGTCTTGGTCACTCCGACTTCCTTTGGTAAGAATAACCCCATTCTAAAGACTCAACTTGAAGCAGAAGTCGGCGAAGTGGTTTACAACACAACCGGGCGTCCCTTGAGCGATACGGAATTAATGGAGGTGATTCCAGAAATCGATGGCTATATCGCCGGGCTGGATACGATATCTCGTCAAGTGATCGAAGCTGCCACAAACCTTAAGGTCATCGCACGTTATGGTGTTGGCGTAGATGCTGTAGATCTGGAAGCGGCAGAAGAAAAAGGGATTATTGTGACAAATACTCCCGGTGCGAACTCTGCTTCTGTCGCAGAACTTACCGTGGGATTGATGCTCTCGCTGGCGCGTAATATCCCCTTCGCAGCCCAAGTAACTAAATCTGGTGAGTGGCCGCGCCTGGGTGGTCTTTCCTTGGAAGGAAAAGTGGTTGGTTTGTTAGGATTCGGCGCCATCGGCCAACAGGTTGCCAGGCGATTGAGTGGCTTTGATTGCAAGATTCTGGCTTACGATCCAGTCGTGGACGAGCTCCAATCTGCTGAGCTGAATGTCGAGCTAGTGCCGCGTGAGGATGTCCTCCGACAGGCTGATTTTGTATCTTTGCATTGTCCACTGACGGACGAAACTAAAGGCATGGTCGACCCGGTATTTCTGGGGCAAATGAGGGATGGCGCATATTTAATCAATACTTCTCGAGGGGAGCTGGTTGATGAAAACGCCTTATATGAGGCTATCTATGATGAAAAGCTACGTGGTGCGGCGTTGGATGTTTTCGATAAACAGCCACCGAACCCAGATAATCCTCTGCTGTCGTTAGAACAAGTTATCCCAACCCCACACATGGGAGCTCACACGGATGGCGCGACGAATGCCATGGGTTGGATTGCATTATCCGATTGCCTCGCGGTGTTGCGCGGTGAACAACCCGAGCATCGCGTGGTCTAAAAGAAAGGTGATCTAGAATCTATGAGCAAGGATAAAACACTGCAAAGAATTCGCCAGCTCGGATTGCTGGCGGTTATTCGAGGACCATCTGTAGAGTTAACCCTAGATATGGTCACAGCGCTGGTCGCCGGGGGAGTCTATGGGATCGAGATCACCTACACCACGCCGGATGCGGCGAGTGTTGTCAAGGCGCTCGACAATAATTATGGTGATGAAATACTATTAGGTATGGGCACACTCACTAAGCCAGGGCAAGTCGATGAGGCATTAAGAGCCGGTGCCAACTTTATCGTCAGCCCCCATCTTGACCTGGAGCTGGCTAAGGTGATGGTCTCCAGTGGTTTGGGAGTCATGATTGGGGCATTCACACCCTCCGAGGTGGTAAAAGCATATTCCCTTGGTTCGGACGTTGTCAAAATCTTTCCAGGTTCGCTGGGCGGTCCAAAATATCTGAAATCTTTACGCGGGCCTCTACCGGATATTCCGATGATGCCCACCGGAGGGGTGAGCGTTAAAAACGTCGCTGAGTGGTTCGCTGCTGGAGCAGTGGCAGTCGGCGCAGGAAGCTCGCTATGCCCTGGTGCTTGGGCAAAAGAGGGACGTTTTAAGGATATCACCTTGCGTGCTAAGGAATTTGTAGGGGCAGTAGAATTAGCACGCATTACTGACGAGTGATGATTGAAGGGAGAATCAGGAGACAGCAAACAATCATTGAGGGCAAAATCAAAATGGCGAACAACATTCCATATCCGATTATCAATAAGACCCGGCCAACGATTATTTTTATCGGTGTTACCACGAGCAAATCCTCGATCATGAAGGTGTTTCCCCGTTGGATGGAGGCATTGGGGAGACCTGAAGTGGTCATCGAGGGCATTGACCACAAAATCCATGATAAACCCGAAGCATATCGCCGTACAGTTGCGCAGATGAAGTATGACCCGCTATCGCTGGGTGCATTGGTAACAACTCACAAGATCGACTTGCTGACCGCGGCCAGAGATATGTTCGATCAGCTACATGAATCATCTCGACTGACAGGCGAGGTATCGAGTATCTCCAAGCGTGGTGAGCAGCTTTGGGGGCATGCCATGGACCCATTGACTTCAGGTCTTAGCTTGGACGCGATCCTGGAGACTGGATATTTTGGCCTCTCGGGTGGGCACTTCTTATGTTTTGGAGCCGGCGGTTCTGGGAAAGCGATGGCGCTGCACTTGATCGCCAAAGAAAACCCGGAAGACAGACCAGAACGTTTCGTCGTGGTCAACCGTTCCCAAGGGCGTTTGGATGGAATGCAAGCTATGGTCGAGAGTCTCGAGACAGATATCGAATTTGTCTACATCCAAAACGCTGATCCGGTACGGAATGATGAAATCATTGCAGGCATGCCCGATGGCACTGTTGTGGTGAATGCAACCGGTATGGGAAAGGATACTCCAGGATCCCCCGTGACAGACGAAGGTCTGTTTCCAAAGCAGGGAATCGCCTGGGAAATCAATTATCGAGGCGAGCTCGATTTCTGGCACCAAGCCATGGCACAAAAAGAAAGCCGGAACATTATCATCGAGGATGGGTGGCTGTACTTCGTGCATGGTTGGACTCAAGTGATCGCGGAGGTGCTGCACCTGGATCTTGATGAGCCAACTTTCAACAAACTGGCAGAGGTCGCTGAGGATCTGCGCCCTCCTTTAGTGTTTATCCCTCGCGAAGGCGCACATGCCAAGAGCTGAAGGAGAAAATACATAGGTTGATGATATTAAGTTTGTTGAATCTAGAAGTCAGCCCGTCATTAATGGATGACAGGATTAGCATTTTTCAGCAAGAGCAAGGAGATATACAAAACACACATGTTTTGGTCGAGACCAGGGGCTTTGCATATGTCTTACATAATTGCAGATCATGCCGGATCGCGATGGTACTCTCCACGAAGCAATGCGCTCCAAGCATCCCCCCTGAAGACCCACACCATACACTTGTCGCCATGGTGCAAGCATAATCGAGGGAGTACGATGAGATATCCAGTGAAGGAATGTATCCATCAGAATTTCATCGCCAATAATAAACCTTGCGAAGCTGGAAAATATTAGGCTCCAAATCATTCGCAAGGGCGGTCAGTGCTCTTGAGTAGTTGGTATATGCCCATTTGGAAGGAGGTTATATCGAAAAAAATTCGAACTCAATAAACACCAACCAATTATTTTGGCTGATAGTCGCTATCAGCCAAAATCCTGTAAGTTTACTCAGAAGAGGAGGTTTTGCAATGTCACACAAGAAGAAGATCTTTCTAATTCTGCTGGCCGTGTTCACAATATCCAGCCTGGTGCTCGTTGCTTGCCAGTCTGCAACACCTGAACCCACAGAGCCCGCAGAACCGGAGGCGCCACCAGCTGAAGTCATGCGATGGCAAGAACCGATCGTCATCGGTTGGACACCACCTGACATCACCGGTGTGTTCAAAACTGCTACAGACTTCTTTGAGAAATCAGCCGAAGATGGAAATGCAAATGGGTTTGACATCCAGATCATCTCGCAATCACCGGCCACACACACTTCATTCGCTGACCAGGTTGCGATCATTGAGGATTACATTGAACGAGATGTTGATGTAATTGCCATTTCGCCAATTGAGGTGGAGATAATTAAGCCGGCCGTTAAGAAGGCCAACGAAAAAGGCATCCCGGTCATTATCGTGAACCTGTTAGAGCCGATCGAGGGACTCGACATCGATTCTTACATTGGCTTTGACAACACTGTCGCGGCAGAGGTGACCGCCTACGCGATTCTCGACTACTTCGGTGGACCTGGAGTTCTGGGGACTGGTGAGCAGATTGAGATTTCAAAAGATCAGTACTTAGATCATGATTTTTGGGCGAACTTGTATGACGGTCTTTCTGACGAGGAAAAATCCGCGATCCAGGCGCGCGGCGCTGTTATTGAAGGCGTTGCTGGTGGATTCTTCTCGACCGCACGCATCAATGGATTACACAACATCCTGGATCAATACCCAGGAGTCGAGGTTGTCGGAGTCCCATGCGCAGCGGACTGGAACCGTGAGAAGGGCATCAAATGCACGGAGGACATCCTGCAGGCTAACCCGACGAACCTGGACTTCATCTGGGCGGCCTCGAACGAAATGGGCCTCGGCGCCATGCTTGCTTCCGATGCAGCCGACCGTTTAGAATTGGCCTCAGCAAGCCCAGTTGTGGGAGATGAGATGGTGGCTGTCTTCACCAACGATGTGACGCCTGAATCTGTAGATCGGATCGCCGAAAGTATGCTTGCTGGAGAAACCACACACGGCTTTGCTGATTGGGGTTGGTTCGGCACTGAGTTCGGTGTAGAGATCGTATGTGGCATGGATGTGCCGCAGACCTTCGATATCCGCCCACGCATTGCCTACGTTGATAACGCCCGCCTGTTCTACCCCGACCCGGTTCTACCGGAGATCGACTGGGAGAAGATTAAAGAGCAATGTAAATAAGGTAAGCTAACACTCACTCACTGGGGAGCCCTGACGGGCTCCCCAAAATCGATCGGCTTTGGATAGATATGATCGTCAAATGTTCGAGCGGGTTTAATGTCAATCCTTAGGAGGAATAAATGCGATTTCAGGATAAGATAGCGGTTGTGACGGGCGCAGCCAAGGGAATCGGCGAGGCGGCAGCGATAGCCTTCGCGCGGGAAGGTGCTGCTGTGGCAATTGTTGACATTGACCGCATAGCAGGAGATAACCTTGCCACGCGTATTCGAGACGAGGGTGGCAAGGCCATGGTGAGTCTTTCGGACGTATCCAAAGAAGCCGACATCAAGGCCATGGTGGATAGCGTGATTGCACAATGGGGACGACTTGACATCCTGGTTAATAATGCAGGCATATACTCTAAGGGAGATGTAACGACTACAACCCTAGAAAATTGGAACCAAGTTATGGATGTCAATCTCACCGGGGCTTTCCTATGTACCAAGTATGCTGTCACAGCCATGATGGAGCGTGGAAGGGGCGTCGTTATTAACGTTGCCTCGGAGGCTGGTCTGGTAGGAATCATGGGTCAGGTTGTCTATAATGTCTCGAAAGGAGGCATGATCGCGCTTACCCGCAGCTGTGCTGTAGACCTGGCTGGGCATGGCATTCGGGTGAATTGCGTGTGCCCTGGAACGACGGATACTCCCCTGGTTCAAGCCGCAGTGAACCGGGCACCAGACCCTGCTGTCGCCCGCCGCGCTCTAGAACAGGTGAGACCGTTAAACCGTTTAGGAAGGCCGGAAGAAATCGCATCTGCCATCTTATTTCTGGCGAGTGATGAGGTGGGCTACGCCACCGGCGCAGTTCTTAGCGTTGATGGCGGCTATACCACCCAGTAAGTTTACTGCAGTCTGGAGATTATTTCATGGAATCGCCTGAACTACTTTTGCGGATGGAGCAGATCGACAAAAGCTTTCCTGGTGTGCACGCCTTGGATCATGTTGATTTTGATTTATACGAAGGAGAGGTTCACGTACTGCTGGGTGAGAATGGTGCGGGTAAATCGACCCTGATCAAGATTCTCAGTGGCTCCCTCCAAAAAGATTCTGGCAGGCTCTTTATCCGCGACGAAGAAATCCATGACCTGGACCCAGAGCGTGCACAGAAAATGGGCATCGGCATGGTTTATCAAGAGCTGAGCCTAATTCCTGCTCTCAGTGTGGCAGAGAATATTTATCTCGGACAAATACCCCTTACGAAGCTTGGTGTCGTGGATTGGAAGGAGATTGAAAGCGGGGCCAGGAAGAGTCTGGACACGCTAGGGGTGGATATCGACCTTAGTCTCGAAGTCCGGCAGTTGGATGTAGCCGAGCAGCAGCTCACCGAAATCGCTCGCGTGTTGACCAAAGAACCAAAGATTTTACTTTTGGATGAACCGACCTCAGCGCTCTCTGACACTGAACGCGCCCGGTTGTTTGATATCATCGATCGTTTGCGGGCACGAGGGGTTGGAATTATTTATATTTCTCATCATTTAGCTGAGGTGCCTTTGGTCGGACAAAGAGTGACGGTGTTACGCGACGGAAAGTTGGTGGATACACTTCCTGTCGAGGAAACAGACCAAGACGCGCTAATAAAAATGGTGGTGGGCCGTCAACTCAATGAGCAATATCCAAAAGAGGTCGTTGAGATCAGGGAAACAGCGCTTCGCGTTGAGGGAATACTTAACAATCTTTCGTTTGAAATAATGAGGGGGGAAATATTGGGAATATTTGGTCTGATGGGCGCCGGGCGCGGTGAATTGGCAGAGACAATATTTGGTTTAAGGCCAATCACCAGTGGCCGCATCTTTATTAATGGACAGGAGGTAACGATCAATAGTCCGTCTGATGCCATTAGCATCGGTCTTGTTCTTCTTACCCGAGATCGTCTAGAGGGGCTTGTCCCCTTAGTCCCAATTCCAGCGAATATTACACTAGCAAATTTGGGCCAGGTCCC
>SDBU01008769.1_pt1 | contig 11438 bp, 11 predicted proteins | sample 2277071 | NCBI WGS metagenome assembly SDBU01 (sample SAMN10397929, study PRJNA504765) | marine sediment metagenome | isolation source: marine sediment core GS08_GC12, 126 cmbsf | place: Arctic Ocean: Gakkel Ridge, Loki's castle | collected 2008 | reverse complement strand
GTGAATTAAATGATATGTATGTAAATCTTATCAGCCTTGATATTGGAGCCGCTATCGACAGTATTAATCTGCAAATCAATGATTTGGAACAGCTTGAACGGCAATTTCACCAGAGATTGATCGGTTCAAATGATTTTACTGCGATCATTCCGCTAATTGATCGGTATAGTAATAAATCCAATTTATCTGTAAAAGTGCTATCACCAGTTAACAAAATAGAGTCGATAGCACCGCAATTTCAAAAACGTTTTATAAAAGTCAGCTTGACCGGCACGTATCGTGACTTTATTCTTTTATTGCATAAAATGGAATCTTATTCCAAGTGGTTATTAATTGAGAAACTCATTATCGTTAATGATAAGAGAAATACACAAAATCAATATGATCTGGTAATAAGTGTTATTCAGGAAAAGGACCACTTATGACGATAAAACCAAAAAAAATAGTATTATCTGGTTTAGTGGCAATAATGGGTCTATTGACATCTTTAAACTTTGTAACTCCAATAGCTGAATTAATACCAGCGACGCGCACTTCGAAATCTCCCGCTCTACCGATGAATATTGATTTAATAACTATAAAATCCATTATACGAGTAGTAGATAGAAAACCTGAACCGGAATTAGTTCTGCTCCGTTCACTTGATTCGTTAATAAATACATCAATAACTCCACGAGTCAGAAATCCTTTCAGTATAAATAATAATCAAATTACAGCAAAGAGCAAAAAAATAGTCCCTGTAAAACAAAAAATACCATTAAACCCAAAAATAAACCGCCCCAATATTTTACTTGAGGGAATTGTCTGGGATGCTCATTCTCCCTATGCAATTTTGGATGGGACCATCCATCAGGTTGGTGACCAAATCAGTGGATATACAATTCATATCATTTCAGACAGCATGGTCACCCTGGTTAGTAAAAACGATATTTATAACGTGCATTTCAATGAGGAGGATTGATGATTAGACTTATCAAATTACATCTGTGGATAAGTTGCTTATTAGTTCCAGCAGCCATTACCTCCCAGATGGTTCAAACCAAGATTCCGATTACTTTAAGCGTTCGTAACGTCAGTCTGGATAAGGTGTTAAAAATAATTAGCGAAAAAAGTGGGCTGAGTTTTATTCCTGATCCGGCGGTGAGTAATATGAAAATCACTACTGAATTGTCTGATATCAATCCCCACGAAGCACTAAAAATAATCGCCAAGCTGTACAATCTTGGATTTCAGGAACTAGGAACGACTGGTAAATATGTTGTCACCGAGTTGAGCGCCATTGCAGTCGAAACTGAAATTGGTTTTTATATTTGTGAATTTGCGCCAGCGGAAGTCATGGTTCCGATTGTCGAGAAATTTTTAACTCCCGATGTGGGTAATGTCATTATAGATGGGCGGACTAATACATTGATTTATCGTGATACATCTGAAAATCTAAGAGAAATCGAAAGGATATTAAATACCCTCGACCGATCACCAAGGCAGGTCTATATTAAGAGTATTATCGCCGAAGTATCTCTGACTAAATCCACCGATACCGGAATCCAATGGTTCACCGAATCAGATAATTTCAAGGCGGCCACCGATTTTGGTATAAAGTCCGTTCCGAGCGAGCTACCACTTCAGCCTGAACGTCCATCGGGCACAGGATTAGGTATTGGCATTCTGGATATGGACATCGATGTGGCTATTACCATGTTAGCCACCAAGAATGATCTGAACCTCCTATCAACGCCTTACCTGATCACTCTTGAAAATCACTGGGCAACAATTGAAGTCGGTGATCAAATACCGTATCAAAAATTGAATGAATATGGTATAACTTCCTATGAGTTTAAAGATGCCACGATTAAATTGAAACTGAGGCCACAGATAAATAATGATTCAACGATAACCATTTATCTGGAACCCCAGGCCAATTTCCAGCAGGGTTTTACTCCTGATGGTGTACCAATAATCGCTACCAGGAGTGCCAAAACCCAGATAGTGGTGGAGAATGGCAAGACTGTTGTGATCGGTGGCATAATGCAGGAATCAGATGTAGTCAATGAAACCCGGATTCCATTATTAGGTGCTATCCCTCTGATTGGAAAACTCTTCAAATCCAGCAGAATCACCAGACAAAAAACAGAATTAGTGGTGATGTTAATGCCAGAAATCGTTACGGATGATTTAATCCGTTTGTCCAATAAAGTTACTGATCGATTTCCGGAAAAAATGAAAGCAAAGATACAATGACTAAGTCCAAAAACAATCAGAAAAAACAGATCGCACCGATCATTGTGATTGATGATGATGAAAGTATCCTGAAATTCTTTCGAGACCTGTTCAATGAAATGGATTTATTAATTGATACCGAAACTGATGGAATGACCGGCATTAGCAGAATATTGGAAAAAAAATATGAACTGGTCTTTCTCGATGTTATGCTGCGTGATATGAACGGACTTAAAGTCTTAAAAGCTGTTAAATCGGCTTATAATGACATCAGGATAATAATGATTTCAGGATACCTTACCGAAGAAATTATCGAGCAAGCTCTCTCCTATGGTGCCGATGGCTACCTGTATAAACCATTATCGGCGATGGATGTTCTATCCAAAACAATCAAGTTTATTAATCCTGAAACCATACAAAAAATTCAATTGAAATAACTAGCTTAAACTTATTAATACGAAAAATGGATAAGAAAACCAAAATAATGATTGTTGACGATGATCGTCAGCATATTGACTTACTGACAACAGCCCTGCAGAGATTGAATTATGAGGTCGTGGGAACAGCCAACACTGGAGAACAGTCAATTAAAAAGGTTAAATCGTTGAATCCCGATGTGGTTCTGATGGATATATTTATGGATGGGAAATATGATGGGATCAATGCAGCTGACCGGCTTAAGGATATAGTGCAAATCCCAGTGATATTCTTAACCGCCTTGACTGATGAAATGGTGATTTCTAAAGCTTTAGATACCAACCCCTATGGTTATATCCTCAAACCATTCCGTGTTGAAGACCTAAAGGCTGCAATTGAAGTTTCCCTGATCCGTTTTAATTATGAACGGAAATTGAAGACCTATCAAAAAAAGATTGAAGAATCCGAAGCCTTATTTCGTGGAATCTATAATAATAATCTATCCGGCTATTTTCAACTGGATCATAATTTCAAGATTACTATGCTGAATCCCTACCTGTTGCAGATGCTGAATTATACGTCGGAAATGGAAATTACCGGCGAAAATATATTTGATTTATTTTATGCCGAGCAACACGAGGGCAAGAAATTTCAGAAGCGGCTTATAAAATCCGGTGAGATACATTTAACCGAGGCAAAATGGATCACCAAAACTAACCGTATTATTCAGGTCTTATTAAATATCAAACAAGTTAATAACAAAAATGATGATACACACTTCCATATTGGATTCGCCCGTGATATCACCCGATACAAACAGTTGGAATATCAACTGCGCCATGCCCAGAAAATGGAAATTATAGGAACGCTGTCCAGTCTCATTGCCCATGAACTCAACAACCAGTTAACCAATGTACTGGGTTACGCCGATTTATGCCGTATGACACTTAATAAAAATGCTAAACAGTATAAATATATTCAATCGATCCAGCTCAAAGCCCGGGAAGCAGCCGGAACCGTTCGTCATTTATTGAAATTAAGCCGCAAACAGAAGCTGTATATCGAAGAGCTTGATCTCGACCAATTCATCAATAATAAAATCGATCTATTTTCTCAGATCGTCGGAACTAAGATAAAGGTAGCTGTTGCGTTGAACTGCCCCGGGATCTTGATAAATACCGATACGAAATTATTTGAACAGGTTTTAATGAATCTGATCATCAATGCCAAAGACGCCATCGCTGATTCCGGTAAGATAACTTTGCGGACCAAAATTGTATCTGATAACAAGGACTCCAAATGGTATTATTATTTACCTGAAAATAAATATGTTAACTTGTCCATTCAGGATAATGGATCAGGGATTCAACCGGAAATCATTGATAAAATATTTCGACCCTTTTTTACTACCAAAGATGAATCGGTCGGTACTGGCCTGGGATTGGCAATTGTCAAAAACATTCTCAAGGATATTAATGGACATATCTTTGTCGAAAGCCCGTTAAAAAAGTGTACCAGCTTCGAATTATTCCTGCCAATTGCGTAAATAAACATCCATTGTAATGCTACAAACATTATTTTTCCTTAATTATGTTTCATATACTGATTATCCCCCAGCTCAATTATTTCAATTCTTACTTTCGTAGTTCCTTCACCCACAAAGCCCAGTTTTAATGCCGCCCCATACGAACAATCCAGGATCCGGCCTTTAACATACGGTCCTCGATCATTAATCCTTAGAATTAATGACTTATCATTCTCAAGATTGGTAACCCGGATAATCGTATTCAATGGCAGTGTTTTATGGGCGGCGGTTAGTCCGTACATATCAAAAACTTCACCATTGGCCGTCAATTTACCGTGGAAGTCATCCGCATAAAAGGAACTTATCCCAGTCAATACTTTCGCCGACCGGCTTGGGCTTCGTTCAGTTGACCTGCGACCCGTTTTTCCTTGTCCGTAGCGCGGTGATGAGGCACAGGCGCAAATTAGTGAAACTACAATTGAGGTTAATAATAAACGTTTTATCATTGAAATACCCGCACTTCCCCAATCAGTGAATCAAATGAATCAATCTTATGCTGTTTACAATATTCTACCAAATCAAATACAATTTTCCTGCCAATATCAGGATCACGGAAATTGGCTGTTCCGATCTGAATTGCTGTGGCTCCTGCCAGGGTAAATTCAACTACATCCGAGACTGCAGTTATACCACCAATCCCGAGCACCGGAATTTCCAGACTGTTCGCTAATTTATGCACGCAGGCTAAGGCAATTGGCTTAATAGCCGGTCCGGATAAACCACCGTAAGTAGTAAATATATTACTTTCACGGGACAAATGATTAATACTCATACCAACCAATGTATTAATAGCAGAAACAGCGTCAGCACCAGCTTCCTGAGCCGCTTTACCGATAACAGTGATATCAGTAACATTTGGGCTCAATTTCAAAATTAACAATCGATCAGTTAGTAAGCGGAGTTGTGCAGTTAAACGGGCGGTGAATTCACTGCTTACACCAAATGCCATCCCACCCTCTTTCACGTTAGGACAGGATATATTGATTTCATAACCGGCAATATTGGATGAAACAGCATCGATTTTTTTTAAAACCTGGCAGTATTCTTCCACCGTTGAGCCGCCGATGTTGACAATAACAGCTGTTCCAAAGGACTGGTAAACTGGGAGCATTTCTTCAATAAATTGATCCACCCCAATATTGGCTAAGCCAATCGAGTTGATCATACCACCGGTCGTTTCTACAATTCGTGGCGGCGGATTTCCTTCTCGGGGATGTAATGTAATCGACTTGGTAATGATGGCTCCAAGCGCTGAAACATTAGTTAATTCAGAAACCTCAGTACCGTAACCAAAAGTTCCGGATGCCGTAAAGATGGGATTCTTAAAATCAATAGATCCGATCTTTACTCTTAGATCAGTCAAAATACAGTTCCCTCATATTAAAAACAGGTCCATCTTTACAAACCAATGCATATCGTAAATTGTAGGAATGATCAGCAGGTTTAAAATCTCTACGTTTAACAACACAGCCCTGACAGATACCTAATCCGCAAGCCATATAACTTTCGGTAGATAACTGGCCACCGATATTGTGTTTAAATGCTGTATCTTGTACTGCTGCAAGCATAGCTTCAGGTCCACAAGCGTAAATATGTATATTATTGGTTTTATCAATTATACTTTCCACAACAAGCATGACAGTTCCACGGCGACCCAGACTACCATCATCCGTAGTTAGAAAAATATTTTTATGCTCATCGGCTTTTATAAAATGTTCTTCACCGGTTTGAGCTCCTATAATCAAATAATGAAGAATATTTTGCTTAGTTAATATCTGATGCAGCCATAGTAGCGGTGGTAAACCCGCTCCTCCGGCAACTAAAACCGGGATAGACCCGGTTCCATCAACAGAAAATGAATTCCCAAGAGGACCGATTACTGATATTGTTTCACCTGATTGTTTGGTTGCTAAGCTATGCGTTGATATACCAATTGTTTTATAGATTATTGTTAACGTATCATCTTGTATACCGGCAATACTCATTGGACATCGTAATGGCCGTTCCCAAGTCGGGTTAACTAAAATTTCTATAAACTGTCCCGGTTGGGATTGTGCTCCGGCGATTTCAGGGACTTCAATTTCCAAACGCCAAAGATTCTGTGCGATACACCGATTCGAAATTATCAGACCAGTCTCAGTTATCATTACTATCTGTCGTATCGATTGCGGTTGGCTCAGAAATGGCTGATTTCGGAGGAGCGAATATTGATTCCAATTGCTGAAAGCGTCTCCTGGCTGCAAGATTTTGATCACTGAGTGGATGATGCTGGTCCAACCAAGTGTAATATACTAAAGCGCTGTCGGCAATATTATCAGTGTAATCATAATGATAAGCCAGAAAATAGGCAGCTCTGGCTGATATCTCACTGGTAGAATCTGATATAATTATTTGTTTGTACTGTTTTAAAGCAAGTGGTCTATTCAGATGCCAGTAGGTTTCACTACTGGTTAATAGTTGTACCAGTATATTTGATTCCAGAGTATCACCGCGCAAGTCATGTATATAATCAGCGTAATCGGACTCAGGGTAGTTTACTAGAATAGAGTCTTCCAATTCAACTGCCCGGATAGAATCAAACAGGGTATACTTCAGATAACTAAGGGTAAATAAAGCTTTAGGGTGGTACTCGTTATCACGATAATAGTTAATAATTTCTTCAAAATATATCTCAGCCGAATCAGGCTGATCAAAATGAAAAGCTTCTAACTCTCCCAGAACATATAAACTACGAGCGATATCAGCAGTTAACTTAATCGTATCAATGATGACTGAGCTTAGTTGCCGTGTTGAATCAATCCCGCTGGTGTCAGTCGCCGCTTCGACCGGGTTATACAAGTCTTCCAAATTTTGATTTAAAAGCTCATATTCTTTTAGGTAAGCTGAGATTTCTTTAACATAGGCCTGGGCTATCTGCCGCACTGGAGAATTTCTCTGTTCGCTAACCGATTTTTCAAATAAAATTTTAGCTGAATCCAATTGATGGAAAGTTAATAACTGTATCTCACCTAAAATAAACATGGCTTCCGCTGACTGGCTGGTTTTAGAATAATTCCGCACTATTTTACTCATTTGTTCAATCGTTTCTGGCAGGGCATCATTATCCTGATACATTTTCCCTAATTCCAACTCCAGGGCACCGTGAATATCTTTATACTGATCATCAGCTAACAATGACTTAACCAGCGATTCCACATTTCGACGTTTTCCCTGTTCCCGCCGAATTTGAACTATATTGAGATTCGCTTCGTTCATACGAGATTTTGAAATCGTACTCTTCAATACCTGTTTATTAGCTCTGTAAGCCAGATCATAATCACTATTACGATAAGCCAGGCTGGCAATTTGATAATATATCTGACTCCGTTCCATGGGATCTCTTGTAAGGGCAGCGGCTTGTTCAAGAGTTTCAAAGGCTTCTATATTTAGTCCTTCGTCTAAGAATATATCAGCTCGAGCTAAGAAAATTCGCGCCTTAAATTTCTGATCTTCAACATCCTGCTGCAAGGCTTCCAACTCGTTTATTGCCGGTTGAACTTTTCCGAGTTTCCATTTGCATAAGGCTTGCCAAAATTTAGCTTCCAAAATATAGTCGCCACCAGGCTCCTCTTCCAGGTTTAAGAAAGTAATCTCTGCCTTACGTATCTCCCCGCGATGAAAATGTGAAATTCCCATAAGTAGGATCGCTTCATATCGGAATTTTGAATCAGGATATTTATCCAGTACTTTTTGAGATCTTTCAATTACTTTGCCATAAGCATCAAGGGCATTTTTTGGGACTGATTCACCGACTTTTTCCAGTCGTTTTTCTTCCGCATCCTTAAAATATTGTTGAGCATTATAAAATGTGTTGAAGTAAGCACATCCTGTCCAGGTAACAAGCAACAAGCATATAATCAGGTAATTGCCATATCGTTTCATTTTCAACTTTATTAATTCTTTCAGATTGTTAGATAGCTTAATGATTCAGGATATATTACCGGTAAATCAAAGAATCGCTATGATTGCCACTGGCTCTAATGTAGGTCAGTCGGATTCTCTCACCATCTGATAAAATTCACGTGCCGTTTCCACTTCGTAATCTTTAATACTGCTTGAAATATGTCCGCTCAGATCGTCACGCACACACTTACTAGCAACTTTAATCGCATTGGCTATGGCTTTGGGATTGGAATGGCCATGAGCAATTATCACCATTTTCTCAAAACCTAATAAGGGTGCACCACCATACTCGGAATAGTCGGTTACTTCTTTAAGGGCTTGTAATCCTTTTCGAAGCATTATTAACCCTATCTTCCAGGACAATTTGGTCTTAAAGGCAATTTTTCCCAAATGACTCATTGTATTGGCAGCACCTTCCAGCGTTTTTATAACCGTATTACCCACAAACCCTTCGGTGACAATCACGTCAACCATACCCCGCATAATATCTTTACCTTCTATGTTGCCATGGAACTTGAGATTTCTCGTTTTCTTTAAAATTTGATATGCCAGTTTCATTTTTTCGCCCCCTTTATTCTCTTCTTCACCTATATTCAAGAGCGCTACTGTTGGTTCTTCAACTTCACGTATACTGGACACATAGGCCGCTCCCATCAGAGCAAATTGAACTAATTCTTCGGCGGAACTATGAATATTGGCTCCCACATCAAGCATTAGAGCCAGATAATCTTTGCGCTTTAATTCGTTCAAGGTTGGATAAACCGTGGCTATTGCTGTTCTGCGTACACCATAGATCCTTGGAATATGCTTGGCTGCTGCCAATACAACCGATCCGGTACTGCCGGCCGAGATCAGTGCCTCAGCCTTCCCTGCGGCTAATATCTGCGCGGCCTGGATTATTGAAGAATCAGTCTTTTCTTCGATCGCAGACTGCGGTGATTCACCCATTTCAATCTGTTCGGTCGTAGGATGTATGATAATCGAACCATCCGGATAAGACAGACGATCTAATTCCTGTTTGATGCTTTGCTCTTCACCCACCAGAATAATTTTGACGGGATGATCCTTAGCAGCTTGAACAGCGCCACGTACAATTGCCTTGGGTGCATTATCACCACCCATGGCATCAACTACTACAGTGATAGGATTCATATAAACCTCTTGATGTTATGATTCCATAAACAAAGCATCTATCGGATTTTCCTACTAAGTAGCTAAGCCTGAAAATATTCAGGGTACTTTACCAAAACCTGATCGATAACCCATCTTACCAAAATCGCATCGTCAAGAAACCCAAGACCAATAACATTATCGGGTATATCATCTTCAGGATTATAAAAATATTGCAGGGCAAATAGAATCATGCGTCTTAATGACAATTCCAGATCAGGAAAATCGCCTAACACCGTTATCAGTTTTGAAATATCCAATACCAGACTCAATTGAATTGATGATAATTTACCATATTTAAGTAAAGCTTCGACCTTATGGGGTATTTTCTGAAGTAATTCACGTTCGATATTGAGATCGATTTCAGCGATTTGCTTTTCGTAACGTTTGATATCTTCTGCGGTAAGTTTGAAACTGACTGATTTATCCATACAGCTCCAATTTAGCTATTCTTAATGAAAATTACATTAAATAGATCAGGGTAGCCAATTCAATATTTACCACACGGATTTAGTAATTCTAGTGAATCAGCATTCTATGATGTTAACTGAGCAAAATTCACATTTTGCTGAACCAGATCGGTTAATAATTCGATCTTGGATATTTCAGTGGGAGTTATCAACGGGACTATACCATCAATTTTCTTAGCGGTTTGATAAGTATCCGTAGATACCATCAGCATAGGTATATTATCAGTGGATGCTCGCGCAATCAAATTAGCCGATGGTAAGATGTTATTGGTCAGGATAATACCTTTACTATGGGTATCCAAAGCGGCCAGAATCATATTACTGCGATCCCCGCTGGTAATAACCAATTTATTTTCCTTCCTGAATTTTTGAACCCGGAGTACGGCATCAGCACCCATGGCACCAACAAAGATATGCTTGATTATACCATCCAGACTCTTTACTCCGGAAAGAACTTTAGCAAAGATGACATCAGAAATGAAATTTATAGACGGAAAAGTCAGTTCAGTTCGATAGGGTAAAATACCAAGCACCGGCATATCCAGTTCAACGAAATAACCTAAATAATTTGTGCTGAATTCTTCCACATCACGCACTTTATTAATGATCACTCCCCCAAAATCAATGTCCTTTAAATCAATGCAACGTTTCAGGAACATGGCATCGTCTAAAACCTGATCATTATCTCCACTTAATACCACCAGCAGTTTGGCGGAAGTGATTCTGGCAATTGTAAGGGCATCAAGATGTACGGAGATACATTGCGAAAACTCTCCTCCGGTCTCGATTATTAACAATTCTTTACCAGCCCCGGTTTTGTTTACCATTTCCATTATTTTTTCATTAGATCTTGATTCATTATACATATAACGTAATTTGGAGTGATCGAATCCCAAACTCATGTCCTCCGGTAAATCTTCGATATTGAATATTTTTGTCATCAAAGCACCATCGTAGTCCCATAACCGTTTTTTACGATATAACAAGCGATCTCCAAACGGTTTCATATAACCTATTTTCCGATTGAGGGCTCGGGATAATCCAATTATAAAACTGGTTTTACCGGCATTTTTATGCATCGATGCAACAATTAGTTTAGGCATTGTTTTCACCTTTTTCAGTATTTGATAATAATATTCTAACGTCCACGACCTTAACACCATGACCTTCTTTATAGACCATCAAAGGATTAATCTCGATATCCGTTATTCGCGGACATTTCCTGATTATTGTCCCCAATTTAAGGATTGTTTCAACTATTCCTTCAATTTCTTTCCTGGCCTCGCCTCGCATCCCCAATAATATGGGATAGGAGTGTATTTCTTTAATCATCATCCGTACTTCCCGCCGACTTAGAGGTAAGGCCCGGAATGAAACATCCTTCATTACCTCCACAAAAATACCACCGAGACCAAACATCATGATCGGACCGAAAGTTTTATCGCGCATAGCTCCAATGATCACTTCTGTCCCAGGTTTAACCTGCTCTGCTATTTCCACACCTTCGATATTAGCATCCGGTTTATGCGCTTTACAATTATGCCTGATGGTCTGGTAGGCATCCATGACCTCAACCTTGTTTTCAAGATTGAGCAACACTCCGCCAACATCACTTTTATGCAGGATATCACGAGATA
>SDBU01008768.1_pt1 | contig 11438 bp, 8 predicted proteins | sample 2277071 | NCBI WGS metagenome assembly SDBU01 (sample SAMN10397929, study PRJNA504765) | marine sediment metagenome | isolation source: marine sediment core GS08_GC12, 126 cmbsf | place: Arctic Ocean: Gakkel Ridge, Loki's castle | collected 2008 | reverse complement strand
GGGTTGTATAAAGCCGTATCAAGCAGATTAAGGGGATCGAGTCATATAACTGTCAGCCTTTAAGAACAACCCCCTAACCCCCTTTTTTAAGGGGGAATCTACCGTTTGTTCCCTGACCCTTAGTATCTTATCTCAAATGGGTAAGTTATTTAATCACGGGTCCTAGATACTAGATACTAGATACTAGATACTGGATACTGGATACTGGATACTGGATGCTATGGATTTTCCTGGAACTGATCACTCATCACTGATCGCTGACCTATGAGACAGACACTCAAGATAGCAGCCTTGATATTAGTGAGCCTGACGCTGCAAATAGCTTTGATATCCAGGATGTCTATATTTGGGGGTAAACCCGATCTGCCGCTGGCGCTGGTTGTATCTGTGGCTTTGTTCAGAGGGCCTTTTTATGGTGAAATAGTTGGTTTTACTTCCGGACTGTTTTATGATCTGTTCTCAGATGGCCGGCTTGGGGTACAGGCATTCAGCAGAGTTGTGATCGGTTATGGTATAGGGTTCATACGCGGCAGACTCTACCCTGACAATTTCGTCACTCAATTAGTATCAGGCTTTATCGCCACAATGGCTCATAAGTTTATCACACTGGCGCATTTGAGCCTTTTGAGAACCGATACGCAATTTGTAAATATTCGCTTTACTGGCTTGATACTGACCGCTATCTCGAATTCCATATTGGTAGTGGTTGTCTTCTGGACTTTGAAGAAACTTATCAAGGTGGGAAGTGATTAAAGCTATAACCAGGGGTTTGAGCAATTGTTCGGTACAGACGAAATAAGCGATAACATTATACGACGCAAGCTCTATCTCATCTTAATCGTTGTAATAGTCGGTTTCTGCGCTTTGATAACACGTTTGGGATACTTGCAGATAGTATGTACCAGATACTATACTGAGAGATCCGAGAACAACAGGATTCGCCCTGTAAGGCTTATCCCGCCGCGCGGTGTAGTGTATGATCGGTATGGCATAGAGCCACTGGCTGACAACGAAACCGCATTTGACGTGTGTGTGGCTCCCAGCAACGTGGCGGGGCTTGAGAGTATGAGTATACAGGGACGCGAGGCCTTCAATCGACTTGGCCTGGAGTATGAGGATGTTCTGAACCGATTGAGAGAACTAAAAAAGAGTCGTCGCGCCGCTTTTGATCCCGTGGTTATTAAGGAAGATGTGGACAAAGATGTCGCCGCATATCTGGCGGAAAATAACTCCCATATACCAGAGATAATCATTCGAGCCAGACCAAAACGCCGCTACAGAGGGGCAGCGGCTCATATTATTGGGTACACAACTCTGGTAAATGAGAAAGACCTGGAAAACGGCTACGTTTTGAACGATGTGATAGGGAAGGATGGAATAGAGGCGATACACGAAGAAGACCTACGGGGAGATCTGGGCTGGAAAATGGTGGAGGTGGACGCTTACGGACGGATAATCCGTGAGCTACCCCTTTCTGTGAAAGCGGAGCCGGGACGCAGTATAAATCTCACGCTGGATCTGGCGTTGCAGAAAAAAGCTGAGGAGCTACTGGAGGGCAGAAGCGGCGCGATAGTAGTTATGGACCCAAGGAACGGTGACGTACTGGCTATGGCCAGCAAGCCTGATTTCGACGCCAATACCCTCACCAGCAACTGGAGCGAGACTGTGAATAACAAAGACAGGCCACTGTGGAATCGCGCTATCATGGGTGAGTACCCGCCAGGTTCCATATTTAAGATCATCACAGCAACTACCGCTCTGGAAGAAAGGAAGATTGGCGAATACGAGCGTTTCTACTGCAATGGCAGATTCTATCTGTCGAATTGGAGCAAACCGTTTAGATGTCATAAGCCTGGTGGACATGGCTTTATGAATATGCATAATGGGCTGGCGGAATCCTGCAATGTCTATTTTTACAGTCTGGCGGATAAAAAGGGAGTTACTATCCCGCTGATGAACAAATATGCCATGATGTATGGGTTGGGAAAGAGGACAGGGATAGATCTTCCAGGTGAACGTAAGGGATTCGTTCCCGAGATCGCCGAGAACCGTGGGGATAAAATCAGCGTGTGCATCGGCCAGGGTAAGGTGCTGGTAACTCCGCTGCAGATGGCCAATATGATATGTGTTATAGCAAATCGCGGCGTTTCATACAAGCCTCGTATAATCAGTCAGCCGGAAAACGATAGACCGGAGATCCTCGTCGATCTCAGAGGTAAGGTTTCGCTTAGAACTATAGATACTATCAGGAATGCTTTGATGGATGTGGTAAAGCACGGCTACAGTCGACAAGCAAGCCTGCCTGATTACCCGGCTGCCGGGAAAACTGGCTCCGCTCAGAAGGAGAGCGGGGATGATGCGAAGACACATGCCTGGTTTATCGGCTTCGCGCCTGTGGATGACCCGGAAATTGCCATTGCAGTTGTCGTTGAAAACGCCGGTCGTGGCTCAGAGATCGCAGCGCCTATGGCGGGGCAGATATTTCGGGAGTATTTTTATAGAGATCAGCCAAAACTGGCTAAGAATCAGTGAGATTGAGGAAGCGAGGAACTCAGAGTTAAGGATACTGGGTTCCGAGTTTTAAACTTCATGTTGATTGCAACGTCAAAGAGGATTCGAGCTAAGGAGTTTGATATAGCGCTTCTATGCACGGCACTGCTCATAAGTATCCTCAGTCTGTTCACGATCTTCAGCGCTGTAAATTCTGATTACAGGAGCGATAATAAAGTCTGGAGGCAGGCGATTCATCTGGGAATAGCTCTGTTCGCCATGTCTGTAGCATTGTTCATAGATTATCGGATCTTGCACAGTTTTTCTTATATATTATATGGCATTGGCGTTCTTGTACTATTGTCCGTCATTCTGCTTTTTCCTCAGCAGGCAGGGGTACGGCGATGGTTTCTGAGCGGGGCGTTTCAGCCTTCGGAGTTTGCCAGGCTTATACTCATCATTGCCATTGCTCGATATCTAAGCGACAATAAGCGGATGGCTGGACAGTTCAAGGTGTTCGTCATAGCCGGCTTTGCTGCACTGGCATACATATTTCTATTTTTCATGCAGCCAGCACTGGGCTATGCGCTTATTCTCATTCCCATTGTCCTATCCATGTTCTACATCGGTGGGATCAATGAGATATATCTGCTGCTGTTGATCATACCTGGAGTGGTGTCAGCTAGTGTTACGATATTCATTTTGCATAAGGGCTGGAGTATTGCATCAAACGCCGCCATTGTCAAGATACTCGTCTTCATTGGCATCTATGCCTGTTTCACGATCCTGGTTTATTATCTTATCTCAAAGACACGGGTGAAGAATGGAAGGAAGCATGTGAGATTTATCTCTCTGTGTGTTCTTGCCGGAATCCTATTAGCATTGGCGGGAACGGGGATGCTCAGGGATTATCAGAAAAGACGCCTACTCGCCTTCGTCGATCCTGGCTCTGACCCTAAAGGCGCCGGCTATCAGATAATTCAGTCGAAGATCGCCATTGGCGCAGGTGGGTTCACCGGACAGGGGTATCTACAGGGAACACAGAACAGGCTGGATTTCCTGCCAGCGCAGCATACGGACTTTATCTTCTCCGTCGCGGCGGAAGAGAAAGGCTTTTTGGGAGCGGTAGTTCTTCTGGCGCTGTATTTCGTTCTGATTATGCGGGGCATAAAAGCAGCGGACAAGGCGGACGATCCCTTCGGAACGCTCCTGGCCACTGGAATAGTTACCATGATAACAACGCAGGTATTCATGAACGTGGGCATGACTCTCGGGCTTATGCCCATAACTGGCGTGCCGCTGCCGTTGATGAGCTACGGCGGATCATCGTTGCTTGCCACCTATGTAGCCATTGGGCTATTATTAAACGTGAGGTTGATAAGACAGTGATAACTCATCACTGATTAACAAATTATGAATTCTAATCTGACAGAAATTTTGCCGAAAGTGTCGAAGCCGACGCGGTACCTGGGGGACGAGTTAAACGTAGTTAGGAAAGATGCGGATAACCTTGATCTAGTTCGGTTTGCGTTGGCGTTTCCAGACATCTATGACGTTGGTATGTCGCATCTGGGATTGAAGATCCTGTATCAAATACTGAACTCCAGGGATGATGTGTGGGCAGAGCGGGCGTATGCGCCTTGGATTGATATGGAAGAGGAGATGCGGGCGAAGGACATTCCACTTGCCAGCCTGGAATCAGCCTTGCCGCTGAGACAGTTTGATATAGTGGGCTTCTCTCTTCAGTATGAGATGAGCTATACCAATGTTCTGAATATGCTGGATTTAGCTCAGATTCCGTTCCTGTCAGCAGACAGAGATAGCAGCTACCCGCTGATCATCGCCGGTGGCCCTTGCGCTTTCAATCCTGAACCTATGGCTGATTTCATTGATTTTTTCGTCATTGGGGACGGCGAGGAAGTGATCATGGAGATCATAGATTTTTACAAAGCCCACAAAGATGAAGACAAGAAAAAGCTTTTAAGCAAAATTGCTGATATAGAAGGAGTGTATGTCCCATCGCTCTTTTCTGTGGAGGAGCAGCCAGATGGGACATTAGCTGTTGTAAATGATGGCCATGACGTGCCTATACGAAAGCGCGTTGTCGCAGATCTGGATACTGCCCCGTATCCTGTGGACTATTTAGTCCCATTTATGAAACCGATTCATGATCGGGCAGTTATCGAGGTAATGCGTGGATGTTCCAGAGGATGCCGGTTCTGTCAGGCGGGGATGATCTATCGACCGGTCCGAGAGCGATCAACTGCTACGGTGAAGCATCTGGCTGAGGAACTCGTTGAAAAAACAGGATATGAGGGGATCTCCCTGGCCAGCTTGAGCACGTGTGATCATAGCTCGATCCGAGAGATAATTGATGGGCTGGCTGAGTCTCCGGGAAAGACTAAGCATGTATCCATCTCTCTGCCGAGCTTGAGAGCCGATGGCTTTTCCGTTGAGCTTGCCGGAAAACTGGCCAGCATCGGAAAAACAGGACTGACGTTTGCGCCTGAGGTGGCAACGCAAAGGATGCAGAATGTTATCAACAAACGCATTACCAGAGATGAGGTACTTTCTGCGGTGGAAGGCGCTTTTTCAACGGGCTGGGACTCTCTGAAGCTGTACTTCATGATCGGATTGCCAACGGAGACAGAGGAAGATGTTGTGGAAATAGCTCGCTTCGTCAATAACATCCTCCATGCTGCTGTGCGCGCCAACAGGAGAGCTAGTCTCAATATCAGCATATCGACGTATGTTCCCAAAGCGCATACGCCTTTCCAATGGGAGCGACAGTTGTCGATAGATGAAGTCAAGCAGCGGCAGGACCTTTTGAGGGACAGAATAGGAAGAAACAGGCGATTGAGCGTAAGCTATCATTCCCCGCAAGTCACTTACCTGGAAGGCGTGTTCGCGCGAGGCGATAGAAGACTGGGCGCGGTGTTGAGGTCAGCCCATGAGTTGGGATGCAAGATGGATGGCTGGACTGAGCTTTTCAACTTTGATGCGTGGATGGAGGCATTCGATCGGTGTAAGGTCGATCCTGACGTGTATCTCAGAGCCAGGAAGCGAGATCAGACTATGCCCTGGGATCACATTGATCCCCTGGTGACGAAGGATTTCTTGCTGGCTGAATGTGATAAAGCGTACAAATCTGAGCTTACCCCGGACTGCCGATGGGGAAATTGCTCAAGATGCGGCATCCGCAGTACACTGGATACTGGATGTCCTGAATTCCAGCATCCAGAGCCAGATACCCAGCATCCAGCATCAAGTATCCAGCATCCAGCATCGAGTATCCAGCATCCAGCAATCGGGAATCAGCAACCAACGACCAGGATACGTTTCCAATTTGCCAAGCGCGAAGCGGTGAAGTTTATCTCTCATCTGGACCTGATCAACACGTTTATCAGGGCTTTCAGAAGAGCGGGAGTACCCGTGGCATACTCGCATGGATTTAATCCGCACCCGAAACTTAGCCTCGGCTCTGGTCTGCCGGTGGGCACAACCAGTGAAGCTGAATTCGCCGACGTGGATCTTGAAGCATCTATGGAGAGTGACGATTTCATCTTACGATCCAATGCCCAATTACCAGAGGGAATAGAGATTCTCAAAGCACAGGAGATTTCGTTGAAAGAACGACCATTGATGGCGCAGATCAGTCTGGCGTCTTACATCGTCCGGGCGCCGAAAATGGAGAATGATGTTGATTCCAGGATCCATTCGATCTTGAATATGGATCATATCTGGATTGAGCGCACGCGCAGAAGTGCAAGACGAGCGAAAAGACGTGCCAGATCTGAATCGAAAGACAGGAAGTTTGTTGACATTAGGCCGCTTATACACAGCATCGAACTGTTGCAACGCGCTGATGACACCTCAGATAACGCGGGGATGGAGTTTGAGATGGTGCTGGGCGATGGCAAAAACGGGAAGGTGAGACCAGAGGAGGTGTTCCGGATCATTTTGGATGGACTTGCTGAGGATGCTGGGCAGGAGACTATGCCCTTCACCATCGAGATCCACAAGACTGGCTCTTTCATTGAGCATCAGGAACAGTTCTCTTCTCCTATGGAGATAAGCCGATCTTGATACTTGATACTCGATGCTTGATACTGGATACTGGATGCTAGGAGAACATTGAGTATCTACCATCCAGCATCGAGTATCGAGTATCCAGCAATCAGCGCAGTAAAGCTGAAAACTGATGACTGATAGCTGATTGCTTATATCTGTGGAAACCTGTGTTAATCAGTGGCTATAGAGGTTCAGATAAAGGATTTTAAAACTAGAAATAGCACACGGATTATACGGATGCTACGGATTGTCACGGATTTAGGACGGATGCTCTATCCGTTTTGATCCGTAGCATCCGTATAATCCGTGTGCTATTTGCCTGATCCAAAAACATTATCTGAATGTCTATAATAATCGGAAAAACGTTGCCACACTCAAGCTGGAAGAGCAAAAAAACATTACTAAGGAGATTTCAGATGTTGAAAGAGATTATAATAAACAAAGACGAGTATGAAACCCGGGCGGCGCTCCTTGAGAATAAGGTATTGGCCGAATTATTCATCGAGAGGCGCGGAGAGAGGTATGTTCTGGGTAACATATACAAAGGAAGAGTGAACAGCGTCCTTCCTGGGATGCAGGCAGCTTTTGTCGAAATAGGCCTGGATAGGAATGCCTTTCTTCATGTGTCGGATGTGGCACACCATCTGGAAGAATATGAAGGATTCGTAGACGGTGATGAGCCTGAGGAACCAACCACTTCGCGAAGACGGCGAGGCAGCTCAAAAAAGGGGAAAGAACCACCCTCTATCACAGAACTGCTCAAAAAGGGACAGGAGATCCTGGTTCAGGTTGATAAAGAGCCTATGGGCACTAAAGGACCGCGGGTCACTGCTTACGTTACTCTTCCCGGGCGGTATCTGGTTTACATGCCTACTGTCGAGCACGTAGGAATCTCTCGGAGGATCGAGGACGAATCAGAAAGACAGAGATTGAAAGAAATCGTTGAGCGTATACGGCCCAAGAACCAGGGGTTCATAGTCCGTACAGCCGCCGCGGGAAAAGGTGAGGAAGAATTTCGCGCCGATATGAAATTCCTCGCTGGCCATTGGGAGCGAATCAACAAGCGTTCACAGAACTCCTCTGCGCCGTGTCTGATACACGAGGATCTGGGGCTTATCTTCCGGGTAATACGCGATGTCTTCACCAAGGACATATCGCGACTTGTCATTGATTCGGAGAAGGATTATGGAAGAATCCTTGATTTTGTCGATTCACTATCGCCACAACTCAAGTCCAAAGTCAAGCGATATAGTGAAACTAAGGAATACGATGAAAACGAATCCATCTTCGAGGTTTTCTCTATCGAGAAACAGATTAGAAAGGCGTTACGTCAGAAAATATGGCTGAAGTCCGGGGGCCACATAGTTATCAATCCAACGGAAGCGTTAGTAGCCATAGATGTCAACACCGGCAAATACGTGGGCAGGGAAAACGCGGACGAGACAATACTGAAGACGAATCTGGAAGCAGTCAGCGAAATCACCAGGCAGATCCGCCTTCGGGATCTGGGTGGCATAATAATCATTGACTTCATTGACATGGACAAGGAAGATCACAAACAACAGGTGCTAAAAACCCTCGATGATGACCTGAAACGGGACAGATCCAGGACTAATGTTCTCCAGATAACTGATCTGGGGTTGGTGGAGATGACCCGCCAACGCACTAAACCAAGTCTCAGCAAAAAACTTTGCCAGCCTTGTCCATATTGTCAGGGCGACAGTGTGGTGACTTCTACCGAGTCCACCAGTATAGCCATCCTTCGTGAGATAGAGAAGATCAATCAAAGACTCGGCGAGGATAAGCTGAAGATCATGACCAGCGGGCCTGTAGCATTCAGATTACTTGAGGACGATAATGATAAAGTGAAGACGCTCGCAGAAAAACTGGGGATGGAGATAGACATAGAGGAGGATCTGGATCTACATATAGAAGATTTCAGAATCATCTCAGGGAAGGATCAGCGTGATATCTCGCTGCAGGACGAATTAAACGTTGACAAGAAGTCCTGATTTTGCTATACTTCATAGCCGTGTAAATTCGCAGACAATACGCAGTAGTATCTTTGATCTGGATTCAACTGCGATTTGCTGTTCGCCTACCAGTTATCACTGGTAAGTTATTGGAGAAAAGGACAAAAGCGAGACCTAATATGTATGCAATATTTGAATCTGGCGGCAAACAATATAGAGCCAGCGCTGGCGACACCGTGGACATCGAGAAATTGCCCATTCCTGCGGGAGGGGCAGTGGAAATCACTAACGTGCTGATGGTAGTTGACGGCGATGAGGTTAAGGTGGGTACTCCTATGATAGAAAACGCAGCGATTGTAGGACACGTACTGGAGCACGTCAAAGGCGAAAAGATCTATGTGTTTAAGTCAAAAAAGAGAAAAAACTATCGGCGTAAGATAGGCCATAGACAGAAGTACGTAAGGTTACAAATAGACGAAATCAAACCGGGTGCTGACACCGGGGTGGAAGCGTAAACCAAGCACTCTGGTGATGCAGCAGGGGGTGATTATAAATGGCTCATAAAACAGGACAGGGTAGTACTCGTAACGGAAGAGATAGTGCAGGAAGACGTCTAGGGATCAAGAAATTTTCGGGGAATTTTGTGAAAGCAGGCAATATACTTGTCAGGCAGAGAGGAACCAAAATTCACCCGGGCGAGAACGTTGGTATAGGAAGAGACGATACACTATACGCAAAGATCGACGGATTCGTTCACTTCAGGCGAAAGAATAAGAAACGAAAGCAGATAAGCGTGTTCCAGACGATCTAGATCGAGCTTTTTCAGGCTCTTTACTAGTTTGCTCTGAGCTTACTGACGCCTTTTCTGCTTCCAAATATATCGTATATCAGGCTTCATTCAGCCGATTTTAAGCCCTCGATCCCCATCGAGGGCTTATTTTATCTAAGGAACCGGAAAAATGTTCATTGATAGGGTAAAGATCCGTATAAAAGCGGGAAAAGGTGGAAACGGATGCGTAAGCTTCCGACGGGAGAAGCATGTCCCAAGAGGCGGCCCGGATGGAGGCGATGGAGGAAACGGTGGAAACATCGTCGCTCAGGCGTATGAACACCTGAATACACTGGTAAGTCAGTATTACACTCAGCACTACAAATCCGATAATGGGGCGCACGGTAAAGGGAAAAACATGCACGGCAGAAATGGCGACGATAAGATCGTTCGACTGCCACCGGGTACCATTATACGGGATGCTGACTCACATGAACTGTTAGCTGATCTTGTATCCCCTGGCCAGACTGTCGTGCTTGCCACGGGTGGAATAGGCGGCAAGGGCAACGCGCGTTTCAGAAGCAGTACGAACCAGGCTCCCCGTGTGGCGGAAAAAGGTGAGCCAGGCGAAGAAAAAATGCTGGAACTGGAACTGCGGCTTATTGCTGATGTAGGACTGGTAGGATACCCAAACGCCGGAAAATCATCCCTCCTTGCCAGGGTCTCCGCAGCGAAGCCAAAGATCGCTGACTATCCATTCACAACGCTATCGCCGAATCTGGGAGTTGTTCGAGTTGACGAAGAGAAAAGCTTCGTACTGGCGGACATACCCGGCCTGATAGAGGGAGCGCATTCAGGCGTTGGGCTTGGCGACGAGTTTCTGCGGCACATATCCCGCACGCGAGCGTTGATCCACGTAGTTGACACGGCATCTGTTGATGGTCGAGATCCAGTGGAGGATTTTGAAAACATCAACGAAGAGCTGGCTCTCTATGATGCCAGGCTGGCTGAACTGCCACAGATAGTAGCCGCTAACAAGATGGACTTGCCGCAGGCGGAATCCGGGCTTCAGAAGTTGCAGCAGCACCTTGAGAACGGCAGAAAGATCGTCCCCACTTCCGCTGCGACGGGCGCTGGTCTCACGCAACTTTTATATTCTGCCTTCCAGCTTGTGGAAGATGCCATTAGTTCTGAAAATGCCCAGAAGAAGGATGACTCCACGGTGGAGCTATTTGAGTATAGAGATGACGGACGCGAAGCCATTGTCACGAAGGATGGCTCAAAATACGTCCTTACAGGGAAAGCTGTGCGCCGCATTATATTGATGACAGATCTGGAAAATAAGCAGGCAGTGATGATGCTTCACAGAAGATTGAAACAGATGGGGGTCATCAGGTCGCTTGTTGAAGCTGGCGCTGAAGATGGCGACACCGTAGTAGTTGACGATACGGAGTTCACCTTCGAACCTTGACAATTGCCAGGATTTTTTGTATGCTAAAAGCAGGTTTATAGGTCTATTTTGGCAACTTAGAGCCTGTAAAAAGAATAACTTCCCTCGCGAGATTCCCCCTTAAAAAAGGGGGTTAGGGGGTTGTACAAAAACGTATCAAATAGATTACGGTGTAACTGTCGATTCGTAGGAGACAACCCCCTAACCCCCTTTTTTAAGGGGGAATTGAACCAATTGCTGCATCATCTCAAGAGCGGGAAGTTATTCTTTTACAGGCACCTAGAACCTGGCTAATGCTCTGGTGTAAATACTTGCCGATGATTCGTCCGCTCCGCCCTGTGTGCGGTCATCTTCGTATGAGACACTTCCTCTCAGCCTGAAGCTCAGATTTCTTGTGAGCTTCCATTCAACCACTAAAGAGGTGGAATAGGTCTCAGACGTCGATTCCCGTGTATCTCGCCGGGATCGGCGGGCAGATACGGAAAATCCCTGAGAGATATAGAGCCTGCCACCATGCGGTAATTCTTTAGCAGTATACCTAAACGATAGACTGGGCGTCAAGGTTGAGGCTTTTTCTGATATTTCACCATTTTCTCGTGTTCTACTGCGTTCATAAATGCTTCGGAACCTGGTAGTCCATTTTGGCGACCATCTGATCTCCCACCACAGCGACGGCGAATAGAGC
>SDBU01008767.1_pt1 | contig 11439 bp, 9 predicted proteins | sample 2277071 | NCBI WGS metagenome assembly SDBU01 (sample SAMN10397929, study PRJNA504765) | marine sediment metagenome | isolation source: marine sediment core GS08_GC12, 126 cmbsf | place: Arctic Ocean: Gakkel Ridge, Loki's castle | collected 2008 | reverse complement strand
TTTCGGGACACGTAGACGCCCGGCAGAGCACGTTTCTGGGTGCTGTCCGTCTCCACGGACAACAGTCCAAAGCAAACTTCACCAATGTCACCATATTGCCTGCGGGGGGGCCTTTGTTCAATCCTCTGAGCGGTGGACGGGGAGACTGCTTCCACATGTACACAACCGCCGACGGGGGTACATCAGCAGTTTCCGTGCTTTCGGGGTCCATTCTCTGGGCATACAACCTGACCATTCAGGAGGCCAGTCCCATCGGTATCTACGTCGACGGAGGTATCGCCACACTATGGGGTGGCAGTATTGAGACGGGACAGATGACTGAAGATCAACTGTACGGTTGGGGTGGGCTACGTCAGCGGTGGTGGGCAGCTCACCCTGAAAGGCACCATAGTTGACCACAACAGAGAGGTTGGCCTCCTGGTGGATGGAGCAGGAAGCAACCTTACCCTGAATGACGGCGCGACAGTACGTGACACTCTGAGGGGGCAGTGGGCATCATTCGCCACCGGCGTGCTGGCGCAGAACCACGGCACGTTGACCATGGATGATGTAACAGTACTCGACACTGAAGGTCCGGGCGTTTTGGTCCTGAGCGATGCCACTGCTACGGTAACACACAGCACCATCGACAGTAACGCGTTTGTAGCCGTCGGGGTAGTCGGTGCCTCCCTTGAGATGGTCCAGGGGCAAATTGGCAGAACTCAGTCCGATGCCAACAAGGGTGGGGGCATGGGCGTGTACGTCAACCATGACCAAGACGGTCCGGCAACGGTCACCATCCAAGACAGCTTCATCGAGGACAACCTGGTAGCTGGCGTCTATGTACGCGGTGATGGAGGGAGCACGGAGGTCACCGGTTCAAAAATAGAAGATACGGCTGTGCTGAAGTTGACCGAGACAGTGTCGATCATGGGCCACGGCGTGTACGCCTCTGATGTAGTCTCGGGGCTCACGCTGACCTCCAACGAATTCGAGGGCAACGAGGGGGCACATGTATTCCTGCACGGTTCCAATGCCACCCTGACTGGCAACTCCTACGTGAGCAACGGGGTCTTGGACTTTCAGCAACAGCATTGTGGTGGCCCGATATCACCGGTTGACCTCTCAGCGGACGGACTTACCGGTCTCATCGTTGTGTTTTGTCCGGAATACGATACACTTATCCGTGACTGGGACTTCTGCCTTACTTTGAGTGAAGCTGTAGTCATACCTTAGTGGAAATACGGGATACTCAATTCTATTTCGTCTTCAGGTCGTCTGTCAGGGAATCCCATTTACAGAAAGGGAATGAGGGTGCGGCATCAGATGACCAAGTTGATAGCTTGGCCGGCCAAAGTTGCAGGAGACAGTAGTCAAGCCCACGGCAACCTGCAAGGTGCTACGGATGAATTCACTCAGGCCTTGTAGATCCGACAAGGAACACCCCTGATGGACGGAGCACCTATTATTGGGTCATAGGGCGGTTCCATGGTGTGTACCACGTTTATTGCAGGCTCCAGCCTATCTCTTAGGCCGGTCTTCTCCGGGTAGAAGTAATGAGAGTAGCCCCATACCACTTTCGGATCAAGGTCTGGGGCCAGTTTGACTTTCCGCTTGCAGCGCCCTTTGTTCTGGTGGGTTTCAATCCACACCCAGTCATCGGCATTGATGCCGAGAGCTCTGGCAGCTTCGGGATGTACTTCCATAATTGGATCTGGCACCATCTTGCGGCGGGATGGTAAATTAAGACCCTGCCCGTGATAAATCGCCAGGTGCCTGCCATCGGTAAGAATTAGAGGGTACTCTTTCAAGATGTCCGCTGAGGGGTATTTATCCTTGTAGTAAGGCAGAGGCTCATATCCACAGTCCTCAAGCGTGCTCGACCAGATTTCACACCTGCCCGAAGGGGTATTGAATCCAGGTTTCCCGTCAGAGCGCAGCAATCCCTTTTCATATTTTTTCTCTATCATAGGCTCCGAGAGCATATGCAGCTTCTTAAACTCCTCAAAATCGATATTGGCTCTCCTCAGCCTATAGTTCAGTAACTCCCCATAGTTTCGGGCGGGAACGGCAGGCTCCACCCCCATTTTGTCCATAAGGTCAAAGATTATCTCATATTCGTCCCGGGCTTCGCCCAGCGGCGCTATGGCCTTTTGGCGCGCCAGGACGTAGTTGGGATGATTCATTGATGCGGAGATACCTTCGCGCTCAAGCCATGTGGCTGGAGGCAATACATAGTCAGCGAGGTCGGCCGTAGGTGTCATGAAGAAATCAACCACCACCAGCAACTCAAGCTTCTTTAGCGCCTCTACAGCCCGTAGGCTATCCTCGATGTTGACCGCTGCGTTGCTGGAGGTCCAGAGTGCCTTGACTTCCCTCTCCTGCTCCATAAGCTTGAAGAATACCAGCGGATGTGGCTTGGCCCGAGCCGACTTAGGGCCAGAGAGCAGTGGGAACTCCGCAGCCCCGATCACCTTTTCCTCCACTTCAGGTGGGCAACGCATTTCCTTCCGGTACTCCAGATAGCCCCCCGCCGGGAAGCGGGCAAAAAGGTTTCCCTCCAAGACATCGAGGTTTCCCGTGATCGCTATAAGTATGCTGAGAGCGCGTGATGTTTGTATCGAGTTGATGTTCATGGCAGTCCCCATATGAGTCATAAGGACTGCTGGCTTGGTGCTGGCATACATCCTCGCTGCGGCAACAATCTGTTCCTTAGGCACCGATGTAATCTCTTCGACTCTCTCCGGTGTGTACTCTTCAACCTTGGCCGCTAATCTTTGCCACACGGTTTCACATTCAACCTCCTCACCACCAGCCAACCTGACCTTGAAAGTCCCCGTGAGCGCTGGTTTAGCACTCGATGTCTTGTACTCTACGGTTGAGCTATCGTAACCGACAGGAGCATCCGAGCTGGCATCCCAGACCACGAAGTTGCTTGAGCTGCCGCCATCCGCAATGTCAGCCTCCCTGAGTGACTTTCCGGAATCCGTCCTGATCAAGAACGGCGCGTTCGTCCAATTCTCGACGAAAGGCTTATCATAAAGCTCCTCTTTTATTATGACGTTGAGCCAGCCCAAGGCTAAAGCGTCATCGGTTGCCGGCTTGACCCGCAACCATACATCAGCCTTCGCAGCCAGTTGGTTGCGCCTGGGGTCAACGACTATCAGCTTTAGGCCTTTAGCCTGACCCTTTTGAATCCTCCAGGCCTTGGTTGGGAAGCTGGCCTGGGGATTATGCCCCCACAGTACCACGCAACGGGTATCCTTGAAGTAAGTGCTTACCTGCTCGCACTTAGCGATTTCCCCATAGGTGAAGGTGCAGGCCATGACATGAGGAGTGAAGCAGTAATGAGAATCGAGCGTAAACGCCTGTGGGCTCCCAATCGATTTGAGGAACAGAAGAGAAGCAAGAACACCACCTTTGGGATATGTCCCCCAGCCGAAAGCTACAGTCTCTGGCCCATACCGCCGAATGGTATCATTGAGCTTTGCTCCTATCTCACTCAGAGCTTGATCCCAGGATATCCTCTCCCATTTCCCCTGACCACGCTCCCCCACCCGTTTCAGGGGGTACAGAATGCGGTCAGGATGATACAGTAGCTCGGTATATGTCCTCCCCTTTACACACAGCGCGCCCCCAGTCTTGGGATCCTCAGGATTGCCCTCAATCCTGGTTACTTTCCCATCTTCAACATGCACCAGTGCGCCGCACTCTTCCATACACCCCTGACAAGCAGTTCTAATGACTTCTTCAGCCATGATCTCATCCCCCTCCCGAGGTGATGACTCCCTATGAGCTCACCGACATCCTTGCTCCTCAGACCACCGCTTACACGACTCACAGTCTCCAGTCTTTGTGCTCAAGTTTAGCAAGGCTGAGGCATCTTGTCGACCCTTAGCCAGTTAGCAGCCACTACAGCCCGTTGCGCCGAAGGCAAGCCTCCGAAGGCTTTTGGCCCAAGTACTCTGCCGTGTTTGCTCTTGACATGCATGCCTACAGGACATAGCATTTATTGGGGCATCCGAACTGAGAAAGTTTGGGGCCACCGGCGCATATGAGGTATGGAGAGGCATTAACCACAATAGTATGAACTATAAGGAAACATCTCTCAACCACGAAAGAAATTGACAGGATTGACGGGTGCTCGGTAGTCCTCTTAAAAAAAGAGACAGCGCAACAACACGCTTCAGCTCTTGCAGAGATACTCGACCAAATCCAAATACCCTTTATTGATCGTTATTCAGAGAGGGAGCTTCTCGCCGAATCGAAAGGAGAAAGAAGATTCTATGACAAGTGGGAGCATAGTATGGTTGTTCTTGATCAAGGGACTCCCATAGCTGCCATTATCGGATATGAAAGAGAAGATGAAAGAAACGAGCACTATCCTGAGAACACACTATACATTACCGAACTGGCTGTGCGCCAAGACTATCAAAAAAGAGGCATTGGGAGGAAGTTGCTAAGGATTTTCCTTGACTATAATTCAGGGAAGGGATTTACCTATCTACAAGGTGATCTCAATTTCAGCATCCAGACCAGTTCTGCTGAATGGAACGAATACGTGCAGAATCTCTATAAATCATTCGGTTTCAGGGAAAGAGCAACAAAGCGATACGAAGATGGTACTGACTACTTAGTTTTGGGTTGGCGCCCTGAGCTTTTCTAACTTCTCTTCAACTTCCATTCAGGCTTAGTCTCATGTGCTAAGCTTCTTTTCGTCCCCGAAACCCATCGCAGCATCGCCGGGGTCAATCGGCTTGAACTCCGCCATGGCCTACCCCCACCTGCAGGCTGGCCGAGACGCGGTAGAATACAAGGCATGATTTCGGGAGAGGATATTAGGACTAAGAACAGTTGTCCTGTGGCAGATAGGATGATAGACTTCTAAGAAGGTGTCTCAGTGGTATCCACCCAAAGCCTGGCAGATTTCGGATCACTTAGACATGTCGCTTGCAAAGGAGGTATGAAATGACTAAGACCATAGTTATCATTGGCACGCTGGATACCAAAGGAGAAGAGGTCAAATATGTCAAGGAGTTGATAGAAGGAAAGGGCCACAAGACAATAGTTATTGACGTGGGTGTTCTGGAGGAGCCTCCTTTCCAACCTGACATCGACCATGAAGAGATAGCAGAGGCTGCTGGGACAACACTAAAGGAAGTCATTGCCCTCGGTAATGAGGGGAAGGCAATAGAAGCGATGACGGAAGGAGCTACTAAGATAGCTCAGCAACTGCACTCCGAAGGCAGGTTGGATGGTGTGATCTCTCTGGGAGGCTCAATGGGCACGTGGTTGGGGCTGGTGGTGATGAAAGCCTTGCCCTTCGGTGTGCCCAAACTCATGGTCACTACAGAGGCATATAGCGGCTTCATCGTCCCGGACATGGTGGGTAGCGGCCAGATGTTGACAGACTGTGTTGCTGGTCTATGGGGTCTTAATACAATAAGCAGAGTCATGCTTGAGGACGCGGTGTCAGCGATTACAGGCATGGTGGAGAACCATAGGAAAATAGTCCCGCAAAAGCCCCTGATTGGCATTACTACCCTGGGATCCTCTGCTCTCAGCTATACTTCGCGGATTGGGCCACTTCTCGAGAAGAGGGGATATGAAATGGCGGTATTCCATATTGGGGCAGGGGGCAGGAACCTCGAACCGCTCATAGATGAGGGGCTGATCGCCGGGGTGTTGGACCTGTGCCTCATGGAGCTAACCGGCTACTTATGTCGTACAGCGTGGGATGGAGGACCCCACAGACTGGAAGCTGCGGGCAGGAAAGGGATCCCCCAGGTTGTAGCTCCAGGGGGCATAGATTTCGTGTGCTGGGGCGGACCACCTGAGACATTGCCACCCCGACTCAGAAACCGCCCTATGCATGTGCACAACCCTATGGACACAGCGGTAATGGCAACCGTGAAGGAAAAGGCTCAACTCGGGAAGTTGTTAGCCCAGAAGTTGAATTGTGCTGCTGGCCCGACAGCGGTGCTCCTTCCTATCCGTGGTTTTGAAGAACCTGATAGACCTGGGGGCGGATTCTACGACCCGGAAGGGCGCACGGTTTTTATCACCGCGCTGAAAAGCTATATCAATTCAAGAGTCAAGGTGGTGGAATTGGATGCACACATCAATGACCCGGCGTTCGCTCAAGAAGCAGTGACCATCCTCGATGACATGATGAAAGGCAAATTCAAGACCTGAGGGTAACGCCTTGTTGACACCCCGCTGGAAACGGCGTATATGTGGGGCAAGTTGATTTACAAGTTTGGTGCCAGAATGGCCTTTGGATAGAGCAGGCGGACATAGTGAGCGAGAGCAGACCATGTATCAATAGGTGTTACAGGCCCAAATATAGGGTAAGGAGCGAGGAGCTTGGAAATGAAGAGTTGTCAGGACGTGAATACATATCGTTTTGATGCCAAACTACGCACTTCATTATGCTGGAGACAGTCAGGAAGAAGAGCTGAGACTGAGTATGCAATCGTCAGCTAGAAGCCCAATGTCCAAGTAGCTATATTTGGGCCAGTCAGGATATCGCTAAAGTCATACTGAAGTAGGAGCCCCGTGGCTCCTTCAGGCACCTCGAACAGTATTAAGCCCTTTGCTTTTTGTCCCTGATATAGTTCTTGGGAACTGGGGAAATCGTCATCGCCTAGGTAGTATTGAGGGTCATACCTATAGCCTTCTGGATTACTGATACTAAAATCCCAATAAGCTGCATATAGACTAGAAACCCCTAAGTTCTCGATTTCAACCTCAATGAATATATATGTTTCCCCAGCAGGTGGTGTTTTTACATATGTGTGGCCTGATGACAATGTCCAAGTATAGTAAGTCTTTCTATCAGCAGAAATAACGGTAACCCTTTCCTGCGATGTCTGTGCTGATTGACCCACTTGTAGATCTTGTAGATTCTGTGTTGCCGTAATATAGTTGGTTTTGGTCATGGTATTTGAGCCGCCGGGTCCAGTCACCATTAGGTGGACGGTGTAATTACCTGCAGTCTCATAAGTATGAGATGGATTCTGCGCTGTGCTGTCTACTGTGCCATCATTATCAAAATACCAAGCCCAATCGCTGATATCTCCTGTGGATTGGTCGGTAAACTGAACGGTGAGGGGCTCCAGGCCATCGGTGGGGCTGGCACTAAAACCAGCCTGTGGCGCAGCAGACCCAGTAGGTGGTGTAGTTGGTCCAGTTTCCCCATTCCGTCCGCCGGTGCCGATTACAATAGCAACGGCAATTACAATTACCCCTCCCACAACCAGAACAAACAGAAAAGTTAGGACTCTCTTCCACATGCGCCTTCCGCTCCTCCACAGCAATCATAGCACCAACATAAGTCTTGTCAAGCCGCGATTGCCCTTAGCTTAGAAAAGAGCCTCCGCTCCACATACCTTTTTCAAAGCTGGGTTCGATATTCGTTGGAAGGTTACAAAGCTAAGCTTTGGAAAGCGAGAAATCGGAGAAGAGATGAAGCCAAAACAGATAAGAAATGAATGAAAATAGCCCAAATCTTGGACGGAATGAACAAAATGCAGCGAAAAAAGAAACAAAAGTGAATAAAAAAACTATTATTACATAGGGCAATTTCCCATATTATTCAAACTGGGTTTGCAGTGCTATAATCTGGGAAAGCACTTCCTCAGATAAGCCCAGCCAGGCGGATTTGGAGAGGACACTAGCTACATTTTAGTGCTCCTTTATCCACTGGATAAGGTCTTCTTTCAAAAACACCCGCTTCTTGCCTATTTTATGGGAAGGTAGTCCTTCGCTCATAAGCTTGTATAGTGTCTGATGACTCACTCCCAGAAACTCCTGTGCTTCTGCAAAAGTGAAGAATATCCGCTCTACATTCTCCTTTGGTTTCTTTCTTCCCACTCTCAGCGCTCCTACCCTGATTTTGATCCCATGGTAGGGTAGTGAGAGCTGGTAGGCACAAATAGACGACAATAGACACTATTGACAAGAATTCAATAGAAGGTTTATGATAATCTCAAGTTCGGTCAGACAGGCATGGAGGATGCAGATGGGGTACAAACAGAAGCTTAAGAGACTTGCTGATACCATTAGGGACCAAGAAGAGCATCTTACAACCGAACAAGCCACGAAAAACGTCCTTGTTGAACCCTTTATTCGGATCCTTGGCTATAACACCTCTGATGCCAAGGAGGTTAGGCCTGAATCTGATGCCGAGATGTCCACATTTAAAGGCAAGAAGGTCGACTATGCCATTCTAAAGCATGGGAAGCCCCAGTTTCTTATTGAGTGCAAGAAATTTGGGACTGATCTACATGGGAAAAAAGTTATCAAGCAGCTTTGGGACTATTTCAATGCAGTTAAACAGGCAAGGATAGCAATCCTAACTGATGGACGGCTCTATAGATTCTATAGCGACCTAGAGACTAAGCATCTGATGGACTCGGAACCATTTATGGAGTTTAGTTTGCTGGACATTGACATAGACAAAACAACCCTTGATAAGCTGAAGTGTCTCACAAAATCAGACTTCAATTTGAATAAACTGCTGCAAGGTGGAGAGGATTTCAGAGCCAAGATGCAGATAGTAAGCATATTAAGATCAGAATTACACTCGCCAGATGACTATTTCGTTAAGTTCCTTGTATCGAAAGCCTGCTCGGGCAAGAAACCTCAGGTAAAGATGAAGCATTTTGCGAGCGTAGCACAAGAGGCCTTTGTGCAGTTTATTCGTGAGGTCACAGATGAGGGGGTTAAGAGTGTTGTGAAACCTCCCAAGAAACCGACTGATGTTGTGGAAGAAGGTCCTGGAGGAATCAAAACAACACTGGAAGAACTTGAGGGATTCGGGATTGTCAAGTCGATTCTTCACCAGGTTGTTGACCCAAGTCGTATTCATCGGAGAGATAGAATTAGCTACTTCGCGATATTGCTTGACAACAAAGTCAACAAGCCAATATGCAGGCTTCACTTCAACAGACCTGAAAAGAAATACATTGGTCTTTTTGACGCGAAGAAGAGGGAAAAGATGGAAGAAATCGATGGCCCAGATGGCATATACAGATACTCAGCGGAACTAAAGGAAACAGTAAGTCGCTATGAAGGAAAAAGCAGATAACATTCTTTTGGATTCGTTTGTTGTGAAGAGACGGGGGTCTCGACGGGGATACTATCAACTTCAAGGCTATCGGCTCTGTTATTGCTGATGATGTCTCGCCCTCATTCGATGTATGTATGTCGTCTGCAAAAGTGGGATGTTTCGGCTTCAGAAATAACGGACACCTCAGAGTCCAAAGCCCTGCTCGCTGACGGTGCCGTTCTTGTGGCTCATCCGTAGTCCTCTATCCATCTCAACCTGCAGGATAACTTAGGGCCTCTCGGCGTACCGTTACTTTTCCTCAGTCTACTGTGCTATAATGTTTGCTCGTGGAAACAAACCAAGACCTCGAATCCGATATAGCTTCCCTCTGCCGAGAGGCCAAAGAGCAAGGTGCCTCCCTGGCAGTCCCACTACCCGCTGAGAACATCTTTGTGGACGACCGGGCTCGGCTCAAATGCATCGTGCCCTTGTGCTCTCACTACGGCCGAGACCTATTGTGCCCTCCCAACACTATGCCGATATCGCAGTTCAAGAAGGCCCTGAAAAAGTACCAGCACGGAATCCTGCTAAAAGCGGACATTCTCTCTCACGAGCTTGGAGATAAGAAGGGCCCCCACCCCTTCAAGGATAGCAAGCTGAAGCTCTATGAAATCATGAATCGCCTTGAAGCCATCTGCATGGCAAAGGGATATCCCTTTGCCGCCGGTCTGGTAGCCGGCTCCTGCAGCCTCTGCGACGAATGCGTCGGCGTCAGCTCTGGATTGCCCTGTCGTTACCCTTTCAAGGCCCGGCCCTCTATGGAAGCACTGGGCATAGACGTCCTTGCAACCGCGAAGAAGGCCGGCGTAACCTTGAGCTTTGCCCCAGACGCGGGCCGAAGCTGGATAGGCTTGCTACTCGTATGTTAGGCACCACGGCCATTTGTGGGCATGTTGTTGGCAGGAATGGGACACTATGCATACTCCTGAAAAGTTGATACAACGAAAGGATGAGGAGAGAAAATGGTAAAAGCGTCCGTTAGGTGGCTCGGCCATGCTGCTTTTATCATCACCTCGCCCGAGAACCGGACGATAATCATCGATCCTTGGATTGAGGATAATCCCATATGCCCGATCAAGCTAAATGATGTCAGGGTGGCTGACATTGTCCTCGTGACGCATGACCACTATGACCACGTGGGTAGCGCGGTGGATATTGCCAAGAAAACAGGTGCTGTTTTGGTGGCAGCGCCGGAGACTGCACATCGATTTGAATCGGCTCTGGGGCTTCCTGCCAAGAACATAGTCAATGGCGGGCGGGGGATGAATATCGGTGCCAGCGCTGACATTGCGGGCATCATAATAACTATGACCCAGGCGTTTCATTCCTCGCTTACAGCTTCAGCAGCAGGATATATCATAAAGTTAGAGAACGGGACTACCATTTTTCATGCGGGCGACACCGGCGTCTTTGAATCGATGAGACTGTTTGGGGAGCTTTATGAGTTGGATGTCGCTTTGCTTCCCATCGGGAGCGTCTATACCATGGACCCGGTGCAAGCAGCTTGGGCCACCAAACTTCTGAACCCTAAAGTGGTGATCCCGATGCACTACAAGACTCGCCCTGTTTTCGAGCAGGACGCCGATCGGTTTGTCCATTTGGTGAAGAAGGCGGCTCCTGGCATTGAAGTAGTGGTCCTGGAGCCAGGGCAGGAGTACTACTTGAAATAGGAAACGCGAGCTCAACAAGGTCGTCCCATTTCCTCCGACGCTTTGGCAAGACCAAAATCTCCGGCTATCCTTGAAAGTGGACTACAAATCTGAGACACCTTGGCCTTGCAGATGTGACAGGAACAGGAAAAGGCAGAAATAGAGGCTTACTCATGTCAGACCCTTCACCAAACAGCAGAGGTCACGAGTTCCATTATGCTTGGGTGGTTCTCATATGCGCCTTTGCCTTTACTAGCCTGTATTCGCTGGTAAGACACTCCTTCGGCGTTTTCATCGACCCTCTTGTGGAGACCCATGGCTGGAGCCGTGGGGCCATCTCATTAGCCTACTCGGCCATGTTTGTAAGTGCTGCTGTTGTCTCACTGGGGTTGGGCCCATTGACAGAACGCATCGGGGCCCGGCGCATGATGCTGGTCGGCATCGCCGGCCTTAGCTCGGGGCTGATACTGACAGGTACAGTTACTGCCCTGTGGCAGCTATATCTGTACTATGGACTTCTCTTCGGTGGCCTGGGCGTCCTCCTGAACGTCGTAATCCCGGTTGCTGTCACCCGCTGGTTTGCCAAGCGCGTGGGAGTAGCCTTGGGGCTCATGTGGGTCTCTTTAGGAGTCGGCGGGATGCTCGGACCGTTGGCCTTCCGTTGGCTTCTCTCTACTGTGGGGTGGCAGACTACCTTTT
>SDBU01008766.1_pt1 | contig 11440 bp, 21 predicted proteins | sample 2277071 | NCBI WGS metagenome assembly SDBU01 (sample SAMN10397929, study PRJNA504765) | marine sediment metagenome | isolation source: marine sediment core GS08_GC12, 126 cmbsf | place: Arctic Ocean: Gakkel Ridge, Loki's castle | collected 2008 | reverse complement strand
AATGATTAAAGACCATAAGAAGTAGGCTTATGATAATTAGCCAATCCGCAAAAAGTAATTTAACCATTTTTATTTATACCATACTATACCCCACAAAACCATACAGTACCAGACCATACATCACTTGACATTACTATATGATACGTTACTCCACACAACATTACCCGACACAACAATACTTTATAAACATCATTTCTCATAAGACCTAAACAACTTCATTAACTCTGTTCCATTCTCCAGAATATTAATTAATTGGTTTAGTAACTGTAATCTGTAGCTCTTGTTCGTTACTGCTGTTCTTAATGTAACATAAACTTTTTTGCCTCCGCCATTACTTACATTAAAGAAACTTCTTTGTTTTGATGGTATACCCTTAATAACAACAACTTCAACTATGTGGTTTATTAATACCCTTGCCTGGTGTAATCTATATTGGTCTGATGCTTTCCTATCATCCCATTCGAAATAATTATGGAATGGTGATGAACCGCTTTTTGCATCACTAACTATTGCTATCGAAGTTACCTTCCCCTTATTCTTTGCTGCAATATATTCTAATCTTTCTCCATATATTTGAGCTTCTCTTTTCTTAAAAGGTGCTCCTTCTCTTGCCTCATATTTTTTCTTCATTTTTATTCTCCCCAACTTTTAAAAGTTGGCAATACTTTACCTCACAACACACTACTAAACACCACACCACTCCACGCAACGCTATAATATTAATTTTCAAATCCATTTTCATTTGTATTAAAACTTTACTTTACCACATAATACCTTACCTAACCGCACCTTACAAAACCCTACTAGACCAGACTATACCACACACAATAGGGCAACACATCACATGACTATATAATCATAACTTCTTTCCATTATTTGTGGACTTCATACATTCCAAACTCACCGCTTCCACCATCCCTGCCTTTTGGTCGCCAAGCTCCTACACCACAATAAAATCCTGCATAGTTTAGCAACCTTGTTATATCCTCTGCACCTAAATTATTTGCATCAAACTGTATCTTTAAATCACAAGTCCAATCATGGAACTGTGGAGTAAACTTTGTTTGCCCTTTTACAGTATGTTCCAACACATCCTGCTTTTTATATTTTATAGGTATCAATCCACTCTCTGCATTAACTATCATTATTCCCTGTACTAATTTCTTTGAGAAGAATTTATCACCAACAAAGCTAGTGCAGTCCATCATGCCTTTCTTAAAACCTGCTGATGGAAAACCTACCTCCCCAGAAGGTGTGTAATGTATTGCTGCCAAAGTTTCTGCTTTTATATCTCTCACTTTCTTTTTACCGCTTTTAGTAATTCCTGTTTGCTTTGCCAGTATCTCGTGCCTTACTTCATCTGGCATTTTATCAATCAATAAAGGGGTCTTGCCTTTTATTGGCACTATTACTGTATCTATATTTAAACTCTCTAACTTTACTTCAACTTTCTTTTCTTTTGTTTTCATTCTTATTTCCCTTACCTTTTAGGAAAGGTAAGCCATACCTTACTTTACCTTACTTCACTTCACAGGACCGTACTATACTAAACTCCACCTCAAGTTATAAACATAAACTCTTTATTTTTATCCCTCCACCTTAATCCTTTTTATTATATCCCTGATTATCTCGTCATAGCTCTGGTTTGGATGCACTTTTAATTTATCCAGAAGTTCCTTTGTTGATGGCTTTACAGAAATTGTTGTTAGTTCTTCATTCATTTTCGTTTACCTTTTTTCTTTGCTAACATTTTTTTATTTTTCTCGTTTTCCAATTCACTTTTTATTTGTTCCTGTAATTCTTGTGGTTTCTTTCTGAATTTTGGATTGATTTTTATTGTCTTCTTCCAAATTCTTTCTAATATATTAAAGTGATATATTATTGACTTACTTCTACCCTTATATCTAAGGTCATTGGCAGCCCATACCACTAAATCTACAACTCCTTCCAACTCACTTTTTGATAACTCAAGTTTATATTTTTTCATATTCATAACCCCCTATAGTTAATTATTAGTATTAATATGTATTCATATAAATACTTTTCTATACTCTAGAATACATTATAATTTTCTTATATATTTTAATGCCCTCTCTGGTGTTAAAGGGTCTCTTGGTTTCGTTGATATAATTTCTGGTATTTTTGTTCCTCTTGGAATTTGTGTTACCATAGGTATTTTAACTTTTTTCATCCTCATTATTCCTTTAAGTTCCTTACTTACATTAAAATCAATAGAACCAGTAGCAACACGAAGACGAATATTATTTATGATATACAGTAATTTATCAAGTATTATGTAGTCCCTATATTCAGGTGGAAGATTCACAAATTTCAACATTTCTTGTTCTGCTTCTGTTAACTTCTTTCCACACTTCTTGCATTTCTTTTGTTTCATTTCTCTTTAGCTCCATACTTCCATGGGTATCTTTTTATGTCTATGATAATCCATGTGATTATGCTTATAAATACAAGCCATAATCCTATTATTATCCAAAAAGAGTATGTTGGCATTTTATTTCCTCTTGAATATCATAAAGAATACATCCCTTATCTTCTGTGCGAACTTTGATGGCGGTACTTTCATCTTTAAACTTATCTCGCTTCCTGCCTTGCTGGCTATGTAAGTTCTTTTGTCTTTCTCTCTTTTTACTCTTATGGTTCTAAATTCCTTGCTGGTGTTTGAGCATTGTTTTCGCAACATCTTCTGGGTCATTCTTAAAGTACCTCTCTGTTGTTTCGAGCCTTGAATGCCTCAAGGCCCTTTTTACATCTTCAATGCCAGCACCATCCTGCTTAATGGATTGTGCAAAGCTCCTTCTCCAGTCATGGGTGGCAATGTTCAATCCAATGTTATGCCCTGCTTCTTTCAGGCTTTCATAATATCTTTTGTAGTAAGTCTCTATCTTAGTCCTTAGTTTCATTTCATCAAGGTCGTTGCATTCTTTTAAAAATAAATATGCTCCGTTGTTAAGCATATAGGGCTGGAGTTCATACCATAAGTTATCCCCCAGATATATTGGGTCTACCTTTCCTCCCTTTCCCATTATGTCTATCTTTATTCTTTTAAATTCTGCCTCATGCAGTATGCAGTCTTTTCTTATCGATATTATTTCAGATGCCCTTGCTCCTGTAAAGTATTGTATCTTTGATATTAGCTTATGCTCTTCGTTGTCCATTGAATCTATTATGTCCTTTGCCTGTGTTCTCGAAAGGTAATTTCTTTTTCTTATTGGTGGCCTTATTTTTGTAGGGATAAGTTCCAGATAAATGCTCTTTGGTTTCCATCTGAAAGCAAGGTAGTGCTTTATTGCATACTTAACCTGTGGCTGTCTCTTCTTGCATTTCTCTGCTATAAATTCATTCATTTGCAGTATGCTTGGGTCTATGCCATATCTGTCTACCATCTCTCTTATCTGCTTTACATAAGTTGTTACTGAACTTGGCATGAGTTCAGGTTTCTTGCTCAGGTTTAACTGGAAGTTGTTTATTATGTCCAGGTATTTCATCTTGCCCTCCGAATAGTTTTAGTATTTCACTTATTCCTTTTGGTTCTTGGAATGACATCCTTAGGAAGTAATTCAAATTGTGCATGCCATTCTGCATTAAGAATCTCCATTTCATACAAGTCGCTATGAGTGCCTCTACCCCCCATTGCAGTGCACCTTCTGTTTTGAGGTATCTTACCAATTTCATACTTTCTTTTACGCAGTCTTCTATTGCATTACTTTGTTTGTCTTTCTCATTCTTTGATTCATACATCCTGCTGGTTTCCATAAACAATGTCATTAAAGAAGAATAGTAACCCATTGCGTTTTGGACCGTTGGAATTATTGCGTTTAAGCATTCCATCTCTGCGTTGTCCACCAGTAAGTACAGTTCGTTTATTCTCTTGTTGTATAACGCAGAGCTGTGGCTCTCTATCTCTTTTCTGTTTAGTCCTCCTCCGTCTTTATCTGACATTATCCTGTTAAGTTCCCAGCCCCGCTTGTTGTGACAATTCGTTCTATTACAGTCCTTGTCTCTACTACTCCAGTAGTGTCTCCGCTTTTCAAGAACTTGAAAGCTATTACTGCTGCCAATGTTACACCCATCAATATCATTATGAACATCAAGACGTATTGCATATTCATCTTGTTGAACATCGACATCTTTAACCCTATCATGTGCTGCGTCTTGCTTTCCATCAACGCAGGGGTTATGTTAAACGGAAACATATAAGCCAGGTTGCTTAGGTTGATTGTCTTGTATGGCCGTATTGCAATGTCTATTTCTTCTATTTTCTTTCTCTGTTCTTCTGTTAGTTTGTCTTCCGGTATCTTTACCCAAGCCTTTGTTTTATTATCAAATTCCATTCCTGCCATCTCTGCCAAGTCAGTTATGTTTGAAACCTTTTTATTTTGGTCTCTAAGGTACTGGACTATCTGTGCAAACTCCAATGGCAGTGTTGCTCCAAATTCTCCGAATGCAAAGTAGAAAGATGTCTTGCTTTTCGACTCCAAAGTATTGCTGTTCTCTGTTACTATGTAAGGCCCTACTCCTTTTACATCCGCTATGCCCTGGTATTTATTTGAGGCTATCAGGAACTTTCCAACTTGGCCTCTGTTTACTGAATATATCAATGATGCTTTTTGGAATTTTGCCTTTAGAAATACTATTGCTGGTGTAAAAAAACCAACCAAAAGAAGTAAAACTAATAATATTGCTGCAATAACAAAAATAGAAATAAAGATGTAATATTGTGTGTTGGTTATTATCAAACATTCTCCTGCTGCTAAACATGCTGATGCGTCTGCAGCCATTTTATTTTACCTTTCTATATGCTTTTTTTATTTCTTTTATGTTGTTCTCTAATATTGTTGGTATAGCATAAACAATTACAAGAAAAAACATTGCTACTGCTATTATACTTACAAAGACTAACTTATTAGAAAAATCTTCATTAGGTACTAACATTATTCCTTTAAATGTAATCCAAAAGACATATATTATGATAATCCAAACAAAAGTCCAGATTACTGATAATATGCTGTATGTAATTAACTTCGTCTTTGGTTTACATTCTCTTGTTAAACAATTTGTCATTTTCTCACCTCCATGAGTTTAAAGCATTCCTCTTACTTTTGAAAGTATTCCTCTTCTTGGTGCTTGCGGTCCGTTCATTGTCTGTGTACTTATTGACTGGCCTATCTGTGTTACTTGAAGAGTCCTTTCATTTACTTTCCCTTGGCTAGTTCCTATTGCCCTCTTTGCCTGCAAATAAAAGTAAAGCTGTGTCTGGTCTAATTGATGCGTTTGTTCGAATGTCAATAAGTGTGCCGGCTGATTCATCAGTACATCTATCCTAAGTATTTGGTTGAACATATCTATAATAGGCAGGTCTTTCTCCTCCAGGAAAGTTAATGACAATCCTTTTCCGAATATTGCCCATTTGCTGTCCTTTACTTCCTGTGGAATTGCTGAATCCTCTGCATAGTGTTTCAATACGTCTAAGAACTCCTTTTGTTTCGCTATGTCATAGGCCTGCATACCTAAGTATGGATCATTTGTTGGTGGTTGCTGTGCCTGGTCTGCTGCTGGTTGTGCGTCTTGCATAAATTCCATTTTAGTTCCTCCGTTAGTCTCCCACCCTTATTAATCTCATTCCAGCAAAAAATATATCAACATCTTGTGTTCCCTCTGTATTCCTTATCTGTAGATTAATAATATCCCCTTCATTTAATGAAATAACTCCTCCACCAGACATACTTCCAATATCTCCTGGAGTTCCTTGTTTTCTGTGTGCATGAGGAGTTATATGTTCACCGTTTACTGCAATACAGGATTCATATATTCTATTTACTCCTCCCGATAATGAAAGCCAATAATCTACTGCATATCTTCCACTAACTTGTGCAACAAGAGCATTATCTTCCAATGTAAATCCATTAAGTTGTGTTTCATCAAAGCCAGTTATATTTCTATGAACATTTTGAGTTTCTATATTGATAGTTATATTACCATCTGGATGAACGCTTGTATCTCCATAGATTTGATTAGCTGTAATGTTTCCCACTACATTTAAGTCACCGGTTATGTTTACTGGATTGTCAGTTAGAGTTATTATTCTGCTTCCGTTATCTTCGAATCCAGAAGGATTATATCTTAATGTTGTCTCTATGCAACCCATTAGCAGAATAGATACTGAAAACAAGGCTATTATTAGTGTAATTCTCATAATTGTCCCTTACTGAAATAAAAAGCATCAAAACTCTTGACTAACACCAAAACTCCTGAAATTAATGCAAAGAATCCAAATATATACGCATTGTCTTCAAAAACAAATGAATCCTTTACGCATGCGGTTGCTGTGCAGGTAAATATCTCAACATTGAAGGATGCTGCTGCCAATGCACCGAATAATGCCGTGGCTATAGATAAAAGAACTATTTGCTGGATAAACTTTCCTTCATCTGTTCGTATGAAGAAAGAAGTAGGCAACATTATGAACGCCAGAATTATTAGAGTTATATAAACACTTTCTATCATATAGTTATCTATATGTGTATTAGTATATAAATATTTCGGAGAAAACTATTGGCTGCCTAATTTAAACAGTATTGCTAGTATGGCAACTGCTGCCAGGACTATTAATGCTATTACTCCCAAGGAGAATGAATCCAGAACAGTTGTTGTTATAACATCTGAACTTGTTTGTGCTGCACTAACAACATTATAATTATAACTTATGAAAACTCCGGTTGTATTTGAAAAGTTATAGGAATTATCTCCAAGCCAGGTAAAGTTTGCTCTTGTTCCTTTTGCTCCACTGGTTCCTGTAAGAGTTATACTATAATCTGTTCCTCTAACTACGACTTCTGAAATGTTTGAAGAATTAGAAACTCTTTCAGTATCTGTAAGTACCCTTGATTGTGTCAGTAAAGTAGAATTATCGCTACCATCAATCTGAATTATTGCAACAGTCTCATTAATTTGTCTTGCTATATCTGGATCAAGAATAGTGTCTGTAGAGTTTTTAACCTTTGTAAATATAAGAAGTCCAACAATAGCAACTACACCAACAATCACTAGGGTTAATACCAGTTCCCTCATATCCATTTGTGCTCTTTTGTTTGCCATTGTGAATATAAAAATAGGGGATTCTAGGCATCCCCAGAGCCTATCATACTAAGGTAACCCTATCCTCACTGGCTACCCAGTGCGAATAAGACTCCAAGTATAACTACAGCTGCCAAGACAATCAAAGCAATGACACCTAGCTCAAAACTATCCAAAACAGTGGTTCTTATGGTATCTACTGTGGAGTTCTGGGCTGTGGTGAAACCACTTGTATCAATGGCACTGTCCACCTTAGAGAAGATTAACACTCCTACTATAAACAAGATACCAGCAACCGCAAGGGTTGTAACTAGTTCTCTTATTCCTAGGGCTTGTGCTTTTCTTCCCATAGCTTTTTCCATAGAAGAGTTTATGCCAGTTATCTTATATAAATTCTACCTAAAAGTGGGAGTAAAAGTGTTTAAATTTCCTCCTTAATTTTCTACATAGGTTATTCTATCTTTCTGCTAAGAAATAACGAAAACAACCATACCACTGATGATAATAATCCTATCATATAGAATATTATATGAGTATACGAATCTAGCATAGTTCCTAATGCTATGTTTCCTAAGACTGCGTATATCGCTACCATTGTAGGGCTTTCTGATTTTATTGCCACTATAATTAAAGTGAATAGAAAAACTACCGGCCAAAGCCATATAATACCTCCAAAAGACCATGCTTCTTCGTAACTAGATATTACTGATTCCATTATTGAACCATTTACAAGCAAATCGAATGATTCGTTTTGTAGGTTTACCATCTTATTGCATTCCTTTTGTTCCTCTGTTTGATATAAATTGACTTATTCCAATAATATAAAGTATTGTTACAGCAAATCCAAACATATTTGCTATTGTGTCGTCAATTCCAAACATCTTTAGAGTAGTATCAACCCTGACTGCCCTTCCTACTGCAGATGCGAATTGCTTGAATCCACTGAAAAAATCTCCAAAACCGAATGAAACTGCAGCATCTAATCCTACATCAGGGTCAAATTCCTGTGCTTTTGTTGCTTCCACATTTTCTCTCCATTTGTCCTCTGCTGCTATGTTAACATTATATATTCCTAATGTGTCAAACATAACTATTGAAAGATTCAAAAAAAACAATATCAATGCTATTGTTATTATTCTCATTCTCTTTTAATTGCCTCCACAATCCACCCTACTACCGCGAGTAAGGCAACAAATCCGAATACTAACGCACTTACATCTATCCATTTTAATGTCCTGAATATCCACATCCATATCACTAATGTAGTCATTCCTATTCCTATGTATCTTCTCGACCAAAACATTCCCCATACTGCTAGGAAAAACCATGCTATCCAATTCTTAAAAGTTATTTGTTCGCTTGGACTCCAACCCTCCAGGTTTAATGCACCAAAGTTTCCGCCAAATTCATACCAAGGTCTTGTTTCTGTAAAATTACTTAATCCTGGATGTATAAAAAATAATTCTGATACATAAGTGTTGTTTGCTATTACCTGGTTGAATGTCATGGTTACTGTTGCGTTGTTATTCGATTCTGCTAGGAATAGCTGTCCTAAGTTTGGGTCAGAGCCATTTCTTACTGTGAATCTTACGAATGTAGTCAAGCCAGTAATATCAACGTATTGTAATCTTAGTATCCCTAATGTCAGATTGAAAGTGTAGGACCATGAAACATCATCTCCTAATATTGTTTCCTGTGGAACAAAATCTATTTTCGGAAGTGTAATGGTTTGTGTTCCTGCTTCTGTAGGAATTAGGTTGCCTAATGCAATATCTTCAATAGCATTCTCTATGTTTATTGTATACAAAGCGTCTTTTACCAAGAATAAGTTTACTTCATTCGATATGTCAAACTTCTGCTGTATCATTGTTTTTAATATTGTTTCTCCAGGTATTGCCCGTTTTACAGTTAGAGTTGCATCACTAAAGTCTCCTGTTAAATCAACTAGTTTTATTACTTTTTGTATAGCTGCGTCTCCTGCTAGTAAATCTATTAAGTACCAAGTTATATTCTTCTGTGAAAAGGATGGTATCAGTGTTCTAAAATAGCTTCCTAATATTCCATAGTCTACTGTCATTTGCATTAGTGTAAATTGGCAATTTACTATTTGAGATGCATTATTGCTCATATTAAATGGGATTCTTATTGTTTCGTTAGGGCAGAATATAGTTAAATCTGTTGTGTTTGTTAGTTGAAAATCAAATGGATTGTTTGTTTCCTCTCTTATAAGCCTAAAAGTAAATAGAGAACCCATAGAGACGTTTAAAGTATTGTTTGCCAATGTTAGTATAGAAAAATTGGTTACTAGTTTATCAAATCCATCTGCGGTTACATTTAATTGATAACTTCCTTCCTTAATCAATATTAAAAGTTGCCCATTAGTTGTACTATCAGAACTTGAATTTGTTACACTCGCTGAAAAGGAAGATATGCTTTGGTTGTTTAGTGCATCAGTGGCTACTAATTTCAATACTGATTGGAATAAATCCCCTTCAAAACTTCCTGCATTTGATATATTTATGTTAAGGAATGTTCTGTTAAAATACCCTCCTGAATCATTAACCCTAAAATCTATATCATATAATTTTTCAAAAGATGGAACTGAACCATTATTTACAATCAATGATCCATTAATTACACTATCACTAAACGAAAAGCTGCTGTTTGAAATTGTTACTGTTATGTTTTGAAGTGCAGCATCATCATAAGTATCTACTGCTGTCAATGTAAATGTTTTAATAAATGATGATGGTGCTGCTTCATGGCTTACATATAATAAAGGTTGTTTCCCTGCTGTTCCTTCTTTTGAGTAAGCAACAAAAGAAGCTATACCGGAATAAAAATAAAATACCAAACTCGCATTGTTTGATCCTCTATCACAGGCATTTTGAACTGCTGTTCCTACAGAAAAGTTTATCCATATTTCATCATCAGCATTATTAACAGTAACATTATCTTCGGGTTCATTGTTGCAAATTGAAGGGTTTGATAATACCCCACAACCACATGGAGAGTTTGTGCAGGTTATAGCTCCTGGATTAATTTCATTCCAAGTTCCGCCTGATGAGGTTGTGTTTACTTCATGCACAACAAGATTATCAGTATCTCCCATTGTTCCAGTATGAAAACTTAAATTTGCCCCTGTAATAGTTTCTGTGTCACATGGAATAGAAGTAATATCAAACATAATATATCCTATTCCATCATTAGGATAATTGTTTATGAAAAGCTGAGTTTCAGTCCCAAAATTAGTTCCTGGACTAGTAACTCTTACCCTTGCATCTCCTAAGTTTTCAGGTGTTCCTAACAATGTTGTGGTTGCAATAGCCATATTCATAACTAATAGAAACAATACAAAAGGTAAAAATAGTTTAAATTTCATAGTATCATAGCTGGGGGAACTGGGGATTCTGTTTTATCGTACTCAATATCGCCCAAAGGAATACTCCTAAAACTACAAGTATCGGCCATATTCTCCAGAAAGTGTTTAGTCTTGTAAAAGTCTCTTCAAATTCTGTGCCTGTAAAGTTTTGTTCAAATTTATCTCGTATAAGCAAAAATGGTTTTGTCATTATGATGTAGATGAGGGCTGTCATAAAAAGGAACACGAGGGCGAATATCCAAACTGTTACCTGCCCTTTCTTTTGATTTCTTTGTTTTCTCATCTTACACCACTCTGAAACTTGTTCCAAGGCCTATATTCTTTCTTGGTGGTTGTCTCCTTTGGAATTGTTTCCTTTGGAACTGTTTCTTTTTCTTTAGCTTTATTGTTGGAACTCTTGCTGGTTGAGGTCCAAAATCCATAAGTGCAGCTCCCACTGGTCTTTGCTGCATTATTGGACTTTGTTGTTGAAAACCAGCTTTGACTTGCTGGAACTGCTGTCTTACCTGTTCTTTTCTTACTCCGGATATTTCTCTCTTTGATTTTGCCTGCTGTGCTTTTGCTTTCAGTATAGTTGCCTCTAACTTTGCCCTTTCTGCTTGGGCTTTTCTTATTTTGGTTATCTGCTCCTGCCTTTCTTCAAATCTTTCTGCTTTTTCTTCCAGTCTTATCTGCCTTAACTTTTGGCCTTGTTCTTTTCTAAAACCTCTCTCTGCTTTTTTTAAGACGAATTTTTCTCTTTGTTTTTCTTTAAATTTCTTGAATCTTTCTATTAGTTTTCCCATTTTTGAACCTCCTGTTCTTTTGCTTTTGCCTTTTACCTTTCTTATTTTTTCTGCTCATATAGTATCCAAATCGAAATCGTCTTCGTCTTTGTTTTTCCATTTCTTTACTAACTTTTTTGTCAGTTCAAATACTTTAAAGCACATTACTATGCCGACTATTGCCAATAATCCATATTTT
>SDBU01008765.1_pt1 | contig 11441 bp, 8 predicted proteins | sample 2277071 | NCBI WGS metagenome assembly SDBU01 (sample SAMN10397929, study PRJNA504765) | marine sediment metagenome | isolation source: marine sediment core GS08_GC12, 126 cmbsf | place: Arctic Ocean: Gakkel Ridge, Loki's castle | collected 2008 | reverse complement strand
AGCGCACAACTTCACTCCGTGCCGCGATTTAGCGGAGCGAAGAATGAATCCCAAAAATGCTCACGGAGTGAGCGAATTTGACTTTTTGCGAGACCATCAGTCTTAGTTCTGCTCGTTGTGCTGAGGCCTATGAACCGAATAGACCCGACAAACCCAATCAAGCCAACGACTATTTATCATGCCAGAAAAGATCCTCGGTCTTGACATAAGCTCAGATTCAGTTGCGGCAGTCCAGATTACATCGGGGCTGAAGGGGCATCAGGTGACGGCCTGCGACCACGTTATGATCGAAGAGGCGGGGAGCTTGGAGGAGGCTTTGAAGGCCCTCGTTGAACGAGTGGGTCCTGAGGCTGAAGTCTGTTTCAGCTCTCTCCCGGGGGAATATGTATCGTACAGGAATCTCCGAATGCCTTTCGGGGATAAGAAAAAGATCAGGCAGACCCTACTCTTTGAACTTGAGACAATAGTCCCTTTTCCGGTGGAAGATTTGCTTGTCGACTTCACGATAGTTGACCAGGCGGATCAAAGCGAAATCCTTGCGGCCTCTATCAAGCGTACATATGTTTCCGAGTACCTGGAGCACTTGCAGGCCAACGGCATCGATCCCGAGGTGGTGGATATTGGCGGCATACCCACACTCAGCTGGCTTTTAAGGCAAACAGGAACACCCGACGACGGACTCCTTCTGCAAATTGGTCGCGGGGGAAACACAATGATCCTGTACCTTAAAAGGCGCGTCGCCTTAATTCGCACCTTTTCCTTTAACGGCGGGACCATGCAGGATGTGTTAAACGGGACAAGCAATGGCCATGCGGATCCCGAGGCAGCTAAGCAGATTGAATCCTCTCTCAGGTCGTTTTGCACGGAGGTGCAAAATACCCTCCATGCCTTTGGATGGCAGAATACAAAGAAAGTCCAGCCCGAAAAGATTTTTGTTACAGGTAGCGGAGCCCTTTATCCGGATACAGAGGACCTCTTAAACCGATTCCTTGGCCTTCCGGTTGAGAGGGTCGACCTGAGCAGGGATACAGGGATTCATATGGAGGAGGATATCGCTAGCGCGTGGAATCCCGCCCTTATGGACAATGCACTTGCCCTGGCGGTTAGGAAAAGCAAACAAGACTTGGGTTTCAATTTTAGGCGAGATGAATTCGAGGTCAAAAAAGAGTATTTTGGACATAAAAAGGAAATTCGCAAGGTGGCAGCCTTCTTAATAATCGTTCTGTCTCTTCTATGCCTTGATCTGGGTACAGATTACTATTTTGTAAAGCAACAGTACAGGATACTTGATGACCAAATCATAAAGGTATTCAAAGAAACGTTTCCAGATGTGAAACGAATTGTGGATCCGGTCCACCAGATGAGGATTAGAATAAACGAGATTAAGAAGACTGCCTTGTCGCTTCCTGGAATTGGTACGAACAGGAAGGTTCTCGATCTGATGAGGGATGTCTCAATGCGTGTCCCGGAATCCGCGGATGTGCACGTTGCCCGCATGGTTGTTGACGCGGATACAGTTCTGATCAAGGGTGAAACAGATACATTTAACACCGTGGATACGATCAAGAAAGGACTGGAGCCCTCAGACTATTTTAGCGCAGTGACCATCAGTTCAGCCAGTCTTGATCGATCCGGCAACCGGGTCCGATTTGAGATGAAGTTGCAACGTGCCAGGTAAACTCGTGAATCGTGAACCGTTTGACGAATAACGATTTGCGAATAACGAATAACAAAACATGAAACTTGCAAGGCGTGAAAAATATCTGGTGTCGGCCGGAGTCGGCTTTGTCCTAATCTTCCTCCTGTTTCAGTTCCTGATCTTCCCCTTCTTTGAAAGCAGAAGGCGTATGAGAAGTGGACTGAAAGCCAAAGAGACGGGACTGGACGAGATTATGAAGCTGAGCGCCGAATATCAGACGTATCAAAAAAGTTCGCAGGGGATCCAGCAGTCCCTTGCCAGGCGTAAGAAGGGGTTTACACTCTTTGCCTTTCTGGAAGAGGCAGCGGGTAAGGCTGAGGTCAAGACCCATATCAAGTATATGAAACCCTCCAGATCGTCAGGCACGGGGCCGTATAAAGAATCGACTGTCGAGATGAAATTGGAGGCAGTCACCTTAGAGCAGTTAGCTGGATACCTTTATCGTATCGAATCGCCGGATAATTTGGTAAACATCAAACGCATTTCAATTAACGAAAACAAGAAAGAAAAGGGCTACCTGGATGCCGTTATGCAGGTCCTAACCTTTCAATAGACTGAAACCGGCGGCTTCACCGAAGGTTAGGAGCTGAGGGGCCAAAACCCGTATTAGCTAGTGCCCATGAAAGACTTCTTATCAAAGCATAAGGAATGGTTCGGATACCTCCTTTTTGCCCTGATTCTGACGGTGGCGCTTTTGTACTATCGTTTTCCGTCAGATGCCTTGCGGGACTATTTCCAGGCAAAGGGACTTAGGGCAAATCCCCGCCTGGCTCTTTCGGTTGATCGCATAGAGCCATCCATCGCTATTGGCTTGAAGTTCATGAAAACTAAAGTTTCCATGGAAGATATGCCCGATAGAGTCATTCTAAGGGCAGATCGTCTCTTGATCAGACCTCAATTATTATCATTATTACTCGGAAAATCGAAGTTTTCCTTTCACTGTACGGCGTACCAGGGCAATGTGACCGGTAGTGTCTATTTCAAGGAAGACCCTAACATGGGTTTCATTGACACGGAAATGGCATTGAGGAATATTAGCGTCGGGGATTATCCCTATCTTTCACATCTGTTTGGCCGTCCTCTGGAAGGAACGCTTGGAGGAACCATCTCGTACAGCGGTCCGTACAACCTCACGTCGGATAGCTCAGGAGAGGCAAGTCTGAGGTTGTCAGACGGCAGGGTGAAACTTTTGCAGCCATTTCTTACGTTGAAGTCAATTCAGTTTAGCGAAATGGAAATCGATATGGTTCTTAAGAAAAAGAAAATCAGTATAACCCGTCTTGAACTAAAAGGGAAACAGCTGCAAGGAAGCTTGTCGGGAACCATAACCTTAAAAGAACAATTGGCCCAAAGCAGCCTCGATCTCAAAGGCACGATTGAACCGTTTGCAGCACTTTTCAAAAGCGATGCGGCGATTCAGGATACCGTGGCGTTTATTAAACAGCGCCTTACCAAGGGAACTCTGTCTTTTGTGATTCGTGGAACCCTGAACGAACCCGTAATCAATTTTACATAGGCCGCGAAACTTATGCCGAGGCGTTACCACACCATTTTCAACCTTCTTGCATTGTCCATCATCATCTACATTGGGGTGGATATCTTCTACACGTTCGTTGGCGCAAGTTTAAGACAGCGCGATACCAAGACCTCTGTGGCAAGGCATATACCTGATGAGAAAGGGCAGCCGAAGCTGCCTTTCGACCATTATCAGTCGATCATGGGTAGAAATCTCTTTGGCTCTACGGACGCGATTGCCCAGGAAGACAAGGAAGAAGACATTGAGGCCCTTGAACCGACCACACTGAAGCTTGCCCTGCTGGGGACCGTTTCGGGTTCTTCACGAAATACCTATGCTGTTATTGAGGAAACCAACAAGAGAAAACAGGGTCTGTTCAAGGTGGGAGACAGCATTCAGGATGCTGTCATCAAAAGCATCCAAAGGGGAGTTGTCGTCCTTAAAGTCGGAGACAAGGTTGAAAAACTCACCATGGACGAGGCGGCCGCCCGATCAACTGGACCTAAAAAGGGGCGTGTGTCGTCAAGGCCCCGAAGCCCCCGTGAGGAGGGACCGGGACGCACCATAACGGTCAGGGTCAGCCGTTCAGATGTTGAAGCGTCCCTTAAAGATATAAACCAGCTGTTGACACAGGCGCGCGTGCGGCCTCATTTCAAGGACGGGAAGCCGGACGGGTTAGCTATAAACAGGATCAAGAAGGGCTCCTTCTTTTCGAAATTGGGTCTGAGAGATGGAGACATTGTTCAGGCAATAGACAATACGAGCATTAGAAGCCCAGATGATATACTGGCTTTATACAAAAAATTGAAATCAGGTTCTGGTGTGGGAATACAGATAAACCGAAAAGGTCAGCAGCAAACCATAAAATTCACATTCAGGTGAAGCCGTGTATACTTCTTATTTTGGTTTTAGGGAAAATCCCTTCAATCTGACACCCGATCCAAACTATCTCTATCTTAGCCGCCGCCATAAGGAGGCCTTTGATCACCTCCTTTACGGAATTAACGAACGTAAGGGCTTTATCGTTATTACGGGCGGCATTGGTACGGGAAAAACCACGCTGTGTCGGGCACTGCTTGGCACCCTTGACTCATCTACAAAAACTGCATTGATATTTAATGCCTCTATGTCCGACATGGAACTATTACAAACCATCAATCAGGAGTTTGGCATTGAGGGAGGTATCCCCGACCAAAGCAAGAAGGACCATATTGACGGTCTCAATCACTTCCTGCTTGAGACGTTCAGCCATGATGGCAATGCAGTTCTGTTGATCGATGAAGCCCAAAATCTTTCACACAGTACCCTTGAGCAGATACGGATGCTATCGAATCTTGAGACCGAAAAGGAGAAACTGGTTCAGATTGTGCTTGTGGGACAACTCGAACTAAGGGAGCTTCTGGCTTCACCCGCTTTGAAGCAGCTCAATGAGCGCATCATGGTGCGCTACGATCTGAAATCCCTGGATAGGGAAGATGTCCAGGGCTATGTAGAACACCGATTGGTCGTGGCAGGGAGCAAAGGAAATGTGCGGTTCACAAAGGGGGCCATTGAGGCCATTTACGCATACTCCCAAGGTAACCCAAGGCGGATCAACGGGCTTTGTGACCGGGCCCTCCTTGTCGCCTACTCTAAGGATGAGTCCACCATATCCAAGAAAACGATTCAGAAAGCAGTTGAAGAGATCGGTGGCGGTGTGACACTGGTAACTGGCCCCAAAAGGGGTTGGCCTCCAAAATTTACCCCGGTGTCTGCTCTCTTGCTGCTCCTAGTGATCCTTGTAGCGGGCTTTGGAGGGTGGAGTCTCAGAAAAAAGATTCCAGCACTCACGTCAGGGGAGAGAGTCGTCACCCGCGGCCAAGCTCTCCCTATTGAGGATGAGGAAGTGGGCAAGGTGAAGAGTGAGCCATCAATAGCCGAGCAAGAAGTTCCAGCAGCAAGAACCGAAAAGGTGGCATTCATACCTGCAGAGCCCGAGATAAAAGCAGCAAGCTTGTTCCTTAGCAATCAAGCCAGCCGTGCAGGACTCTTCAGGCTTTTCGACGCAAAGGAGCGTCAAAATAGTAATTCAGCAAAAGAGGTACATTTGGGCATGTATTTGTCCCATGCAGAGCCCAAGCACCACATCATGTTCAAAAGACCTTTTAGGGTTTGTGTGGCTGGCCCGGCCCACGATCCGGGCTTTAGTCACACTGTGAATCCGCCCCCCCCTCGATATCTGTTGATCCGAGAAGTCACAGCAGACGGCGCCATCGCCATCGATGCTGAAGGTAAGGAACAGCTAATAACCAGAGACTTTATCCTGACTCATTGGGACAAGAAGGTTTCTTGGGTATATCCATATGAAGACTATGATGTTAAGCTGGTCATAGGGATGCGTGGTCCGGATATTATCAGACTGCAATATGCGCTAAATGAAATAGGTTATTCCATTCAACCCACGGGACGTTACGACGAGCCCACATTTGATCGGGTCGTAAGCTTCCAAAGCGATTTCGGATTGATGGCCGATGGGATTGTCGGCACCCGTACCAAAGGCTTGTTGTATCAGATGACCGATGAGCTATATCCATAAGGCCCTCAAGAAGGCCCAAAAAGAAAAAGAGACCCGCTATCACAAATACAATGGTATTGTTTCCACGCCCGGACACAAACCAAGGCTTTTTTCTGCCAAAGCGCTGTGGTTAACCCCTTTTTTCCTGATCTCGCTTGCTTTTGCGGCCTATTTGTGGTTACCCTCCACGGGCACACAGCCTCCTATTCGTGAACCGGCACGGCCTGAGGCGACCCCACAGTCTAAGCCAGCTCTGCAAGCCGACGAGTCCCCACGGTCTCGGCCGGCCCCACAGCCTCAGGTGACGCCACGGCCTCAAGTGACGCCACGGCCTCAAGCGACGCCACAGCCTGCGGTGACCCCACAGTCTGGGACGGCTCCACGGCCTCAGGCCACGCCACAGCCACGAGGCGTGGCAAACGCTGCAGCCTCGTATGAAAAGGCGAGAGTTCTGCACAGAAGTGACCGTTTGCAGGAGGCTATGCGTCTCTACGAGAAAGCACTTAGCCTTGATCCTGATCACGTGTATGCATTAAATAATTTGGGGGTTATACATATTCACAACAGAATGTACCGGGCTGCCCGGGCATGTTTTGAAAAAGCCATTCGGCATAGACCGGACTATGTTGACTCTTATTACAACTTAGCGTGCCTCCACGCCCTTGAGGGGGGGCTGTCGCAAAGTCTTATCCATCTAAGAAAGGCAGTTTCACTGGACCAATCGGTGAAAGACTGGGCGCGAAGGGACGCAGATCTTGGAAACCTGCGGGGAGTGCCGGAGTTTGAAGAAATAATAGGGCCCGGCAGAGAATAAGCTATCGGTGGAATGCCGTCTTTGGAGAACAAGAGAAGTCTGGTGAAGCTTCCCCGCCCTGAAGGGCGGGACTTCCCGGTAAGGAAAACAGACATTTTCATATAGCTCCCCTTGACCCCGCCCTGAAGGACGGGCGTTCTGCCTTACGGCAGCACTTCGTGCGCGGGGAGCGAGCCGGTCAAGGTGATTCAGTTGACCATGTAGTAAAAGAAGAACTGGTAGAGCATGGACAGGATGAAATTCTATAGCGGGAAAAAGGGGACAAGACAGTTGAGGAACAGGAAAAAGGAGAAAATGACTACCTGGACGAGAGGTTCCCCCCAAGACTCCGACACTTCAACATTCCAATACTCAATCTTGAGATATCTTCTTTGTCTTTTGTGTATAGGGCTGTGGCTACTTACAGCTAATTCCATAGCCCAGGGAGCCCGTGTTGCGGGTGAAGAAGGCGTTACACCTGCAGCACCCGAAGTTGCGGAGCCCGCTCTTAAGCCACCGGTCAAGAAGCCCGCACCACCCGAGGTTGCAGAGCCTGCTCCCAAGCCACCGGTCAAGAAGCCCGCACCACCCGAGGTTGCAGAGCCTGCTCCCAAGCCACCGGTCAAGAAGCCTGCACCACCCGAGGTTGCAGAGCCTGCTCCTCCGCCAGCCGAGAAGCCTGCGGCAGTGAAACCCCCTCCGAAAGCCCCTGCTCGTGCGCCTGTCCCAGTTCAGCAGAGAAGGCGCCCCGAGCCAGTACCGCCCCCGGCAAGAGAAGCGCCTGGCGAACGTTACGTGACCATCGATTTTGATAACGTAGATATTGCACTTTTCATTAAGTTCATTAGCGAACTGACCGGCAAGAACTTCGTGGTTGACAAAGCGGTTAGGGGAAAAGTCACGATTATCTCTCCCACCAAGATCTCGGTGGGAGAGGCATACAAGGTTTTTGAATCGGTACTGGAGGTACACGGTTTCGCCACAGTCCCTGCCGGCAGCGTCATTAAGATCGTACCAGCTGTCGCGGCCCGATCCAAAAGCATTGAGACTCGAATACGCGAGGAGGCAATAGACCCCGGGGACAAGATAGTGACACAACTGATTCCCCTTGAATATGCCAATCCCGACGAACTGAAAAAACTTTTCGCCCCCTTCATATCTAAGAGCAGCGTCATGGTCTCATATTCCCCAACGGGTACGTTGATTATCACTGACGTTCTTTCTAACATCAAACGGCTGCTCAGCATTATTAAGGCAATTGATGTGGTGGGTATCGGACAAGAGATATCCGTAGTCCCGCTTCAATATGCCACTGCATCGGTCTTGGTAAAATCGATCACCTCTGTATTCCAAACCAAGGCACGGAGAAAAGGCGCACCTGTGAGCCCCGGTGTCAAGATTGTTGCCGACGAGCGGACCAATGCTCTGATTATAGCAGCCACCGAGGACGACACCTTAAGGGTTAAACAGCTAATTGATCTATTGGACAAAGAGATTCCTCGGGGAGAAGGGGATATTCGCGTCTATTATCTTCAAAATGCAAACGCCGAAGATCTGGCCGGGGTTCTGACGGCCCTTCCTTCAAAGAAAGGAACGGGTCCCATGAAGGGAAAGGCCCCCGTCATTTCCAAAGAAGTCCAGATCGTGGCCGACAAGCCGACCAACGCGCTCGTCATCACAGCCAACAAGGATGACTACCTTATCCTTGAAGACGTAATTAAGAAATTGGATATCCCGCGGCGAATGGTGTACATCGAGGCCCTGATCATGGAAGTCAGTGTGAACAAACAATTCTCACTCGGCGTGCAGTGGCAGGTCGGAGACGATATCGGCAGTTATGAGGGCAGAGAGATTGGCGCTTTCGCAGCCTCTACCCCTCCGTCGGGTCTACTTCCGGGAATTGATGCAACCGGAACCGTCAGTCTTAACCCCGGGTTTGCCGTAGGCGTTTTGGGTGAGATGATTACCATCGGCGGAGTTCAGTTTCCTAGCATAGGGGCAGTCATAAGTGCCTTCCAGAGCGATACGGATGTGCATGTCCTATCGACCCCCCAGATTATGACAATGGACAATGAAGAGGCGGAGATAGTGGTTGCAAAAAATGTCCCCTTTCTGACCAAGCAGGAGACATCCGCATCAGGGGTGGATTACAGCAACTACGAATTCAAGGACGTAGGAGTTACACTCAAGATTACACCGCAAATCAACCGGGAGAGGTTTGTCCGTCTGAAGATTTTCCAGGAAGTCTCCCAAGTCTTTTCACAAGAAGCGATCGGGCTTCCAACCACCCAGAAGCGAACAACAGAGACCACGGTGATTATAAAAGACAGGCATACCGTGGTGCTTGGCGGGTTAATCGAAGATACATTCAGCAAGTCCACCTACCGCGTCCCTTGCCTTGGAAATGTCCCTCTGTTTGGTTGGCTTTTCAAAACAAGCGACAGGAGTGGAGGTAAAACCAATCTTTTCATATTTCTCACACCCTATATCATTGAAAACCCGGAGGAAGCTAAGGAAGTATATGAAGAAAAAAAGGAGCACATCGAGCGGGTCGAAGAGGGTGTGATCAAGATGTATGAAAAACCGAAACGCAAAGGCGAAAAGTCAGAAGTTGAAGGGTCATAGAGACTGATATGAGACTAATCGGAGAGGTATTAAAAGAGACCTGTGGGTTTTCAGAGGAAGTCCTTGCTGACGCCCTCAAGGTCCAAGAAGAAAAGGGGGGCTGGATCGGTGAAATCTTGGTCCGGCAGAACGCTGTTTCAGAATCGGATCTGTTGAAGGCCCTTAGCACCCAGTTTGACCTCCCTTTCTTGCCTGATCTTCCCACCCAAGATCTGAATGCCGATTTTGCCGGAAAGGTACCAATCCAATTTCTTAAAAAATACAAAATGGTCCCAGTGGTTACGTCAAACGAGGCTTTTATCGCTGTGAATGATCCTTTTTCATTTCAACCTCTGGACGACCTGCGCCTGAGCCTGGAATGGGATGGGGTGAAAGTCGTGCTTGCCCCTTATTCAGCAATCCTCTCGGCGATCAATTTTGCCTATGACATGAGCCAGGATTCTGCGGAACAGGTTATCGAGGACATGCATGAGGAAGACAGCGACTTGATCCTCTCTGAAATAGAAAAAACCGGGGATCTTTTGGATGAGACTAGCGAAGCCCCCATCATAAGACTGGTCAATTTGATGCTTTCACAGGCAGTAAAGGCCCGTGCCAGCGACATCCATGTTGAACCGTATAAGGACAAGCTCAAGGTTCGCTATCGCGTGGACGGCATTCTATACGACAAGCTTGCCCCGCCGAAGCGCATTCAGTCAACATTGGTCTCCCGCATCAAAGTTATGGCCAAACTGAACATCGCTGAAAAGAGACTTCCTCAGGATGGCCGAATCGAGATTAGGATCGCTGACAAGAATGTGGACATCCGTGTTTCTACCATCCCTACCGCCTTTGGCGAGCGTGTTGTCCTGAGACTGCTCGACAAATCGAGTGTGCTGCTAGAGCTTTCTGACCTTGGCCTGCCTGAAGATAGGCTTAAGCTTGTTGACAGGCTCATCCGAACCCCCCACGGTATTATCTTGGTAACAGGCCCTACGGGGAGCGGCAAGACCACCACCCTTTATGCCGCTCTCAATACGATTAATAATTCAGACATTAATATCATCACCATAGAAGATCCTGTTGAATACCAGATTGAGGGAATCGGCCAAATACAGGTCAATCCGAAAATCGGGCTTAACTTTGCCAATGGGCTCCGCTCGATCGTTCGCCAGGACCCGGACGTCATCCTAGTGGGTGAGATCAGAGACATGGAAACTGCAGAAATTAGCATCCAGTCTGCCCTGACTGGTCACCTTGTCTTTTCCACCCTCCATACGAACGACTCGGCGAGCGCGGTGACGCGGCTTATTGACATGGGGATAGAACCCTTTCTGGTCAGCTCTTCGGTGATGGCCATATTGGCCCAGCGACTGGTGCGTGTCGTCTGTGATGACTGCAAAGAGACCTATGCTCCCCATGAAGAGTCGCTGGAGAGTATTGGCATAACCCCTGAGATGGCTGCCGGTAGAAAGATATACCGCGGCAAAGGTTGCCCTTCGTGCCTAAATACCGGCTACAGAGGAAGAACAGGCATCTTTGAGCTGATGATCCTGGATGATTCCATTAAGAATCTCATCTTAAAGACTTCAGATGCCAATGCCATAAAGCGCCAAGCTGTTGAGCAAGGGATGCTTTCGCTTCGCCAGGATGGAGCACAGAAGGTCTTGGACGGGATTACTACCATTGAAGAGGTGTTTCGGATAACCTAGTGTCGTGTCTCAGAAATAAGTTTCATTACTATGAGGCTGGCTGAAAGTCTTTTCCGAGCGACATTGAGCATTTTCGGGCACGGAGTGCTTCTGTTCAAGCCGTCAGGCGCAACCTCTGCGCTATGAGACGTCAGCTGAGTGCAGCGTTAAGAATCATAAGCTGTTTGAGGGCCTTAGGCCCGAGTTGTAGCGCTCCGCTGCACTGCGTGCATGATTTAGCGGAATCCCGAAAATGGTCACGGAGCAAGGAAAATGGCTTGATAGCCCAGCCATACTTTTTAAACAAACTTGTGAGACACGACACCAGCAGTAAAGTGCCATGCTGCAATCACCTGCATTAATATCTAGGCCTTTTGCGTAATTGTTATATCTCGTTTAGGATAGGGGATTTCAATCCCCTCCCTGTCAAATGCTTCCTTCACCTTATCGGTCACATGGGATATAGTGTCCATCCGCCTTCTGGGATCCTTGATCCAGACCCTCAGTTGAAGGTCCACTGATGATTCCCCAAATTGCCTTACCACCACCTGGGGCCGCGGATCTTTCAAGACCCATTCTGCTGT
>SDBU01008764.1_pt1 | contig 11441 bp, 20 predicted proteins | sample 2277071 | NCBI WGS metagenome assembly SDBU01 (sample SAMN10397929, study PRJNA504765) | marine sediment metagenome | isolation source: marine sediment core GS08_GC12, 126 cmbsf | place: Arctic Ocean: Gakkel Ridge, Loki's castle | collected 2008 | reverse complement strand
CAGTTAGTGATCAACTAGGCCCTACTGTTGCTCCTAAAATGAGTGCATTTTCACGTTAAAAATTATGAAAATTTCGACTCTTACATTTGTACTGATTATTATAGCAGCTCTTTTAATAGGGGTTGGCATTGAGTATTATGGGCGCACCTGTCCAGCGTGTCAACGCAGGAAAAAGGCTATTGAAGATGCTGTAAACGGTAATGGTAATGGCAATGGCTCTGAAGTGGATACCACTCCAGTAGACATAGTGGACGTGGTAGCTCCGCTTCCTGTAGGGCTACAGCCAATAACTCCGATATTCAAGCCTTTGTATTAAAAAAATGAGCGTATAAAATGAAAACTAATGAAAGGATGGTGGATACTAGCGGGAGGCCTATTATTATTGGTGGCGTATGTTTTCAGAAGGCAAATAAAGATACTTTATAATCTATCAATGAGCGGTTTTAAATATTTTTCCTATTCAGAATTTGACAGCCCGGATGTGCCCGGTTCTGGAGAAAAGAATATGAGCAAAGAATTTATCCGACGACTAGATGCTGCAAGAGAGATTGCCGGAGTTCCATTTAAGATTTTAAGTGGATATAGGACTGAAGCTCACAATACTGAAGTAGGAGGTGCATCTACCTCTTCTCACATGAGCGGATTGGGAGCTGATATTGATTACAGTACTGAAGAGGAGAAAATCGCAATATTAACGGGCCTTAGGAAGATGGATTTTAAGAGGTTTGGAATACGCACTGGAGCTTCTGGCTCTTCGATCCATGTGGATATGGACCCAGATAAAAGCCAGTATGTAGTGTGGGGATATGACGATGTAGCTCCAACTCCAAATCCATTCACCTTAGCTTAAAATGAATATCTATGTCATTTGCTTTCATTTTCAAAATAGGAGCCGAGTAGAAAGCCTCGAAGTCTTGGCCCAGGATTATTGCCAAGCGGTAAGTATGGGTATGAATAAAATATTAGACTTACGAAAAGGAAACGAATATTACAATCTGTTTCAGGTTGAAAAAACAAACAGAAAAGCATTTTTAAAAGCAGTATGAGATTATTGGGATACATAGTATTATTGGGAGGGCTGTTTTATGCCTTTGTTCTTTATGCAAAATCCAGGATCAAGATTGGCGTATCTCTAGCTAAGCTGGATATAGGAAAGCTTATAGGCGTTATAAATACTGGCGGAAATATTGGCGGAAAAGCTATTTTAAAAACAGACCTGGAGATTAAGGTCGAAAATGGCAATACCTTTACCATTAGAGCTTCAGACTTAAGCGTTCAGATTTTTCACCAGGGAACCCTAATAGCTCAGAGTGCAGGAAAGTCCTCAGAAAAAATTATCGTTTTACCCAAGTATGAAGCAGAATTTATACATACCTTAGATGTTGTATTATCTGACGAGTTCTTTTCGGTAATAAAGGCACTCAAAAGCGGACAGCCCTTAGTCCTTCAGTACATTGTACGGATAAAGCTTTTTGGAATACCAATCAAATACAAAGACAATTTTACCTATACAAAATAGATAATTATGGCTACTACTCAGCAACAAATAGCTCCTCTTCAGGATCAGATATATTCTTTGGATGTCCAGATAAAGGCAAAGGAACAGTTAATAGCTTCTGGCAAAGGTAGTAGGACTACCTATGTAGGCGGAACCTATAAGTGGGCTTATGATAAGTGGTTTTTCTCAAAAGCCCAAGAGGCCGCTGGAGGCTATAGGTGTGCATCTGGCTATCCTTTTTCCTCTTCAAGCTGTGGGGATGTTAACTATTGGGCCGGATTAAGAGCTACATGGGGAGCAAAGCTGAATCAGTCAAAAGCGAAAGTTGCTGAAATGGATGCTGCCATAGCTTCGGACGAAGCTGATCTAGCTCCATTAAAAGCTACTAAAGGAAATTTGCAGACCCAAATTGATAATATCCTGGATACTGCCCAAAAAGCTCAGGACATGACCAATCAACAGCAACTTACTGATGCTACAGCTGCGGCCATGACTGATCCTGTTATCTTAGGTCAAATCCAAGAGGCCGAAATAGCTAAAGCAAAAGCAAAGGAGGAGTCAAAGCAAAAGATGATTAAATATTCACTCATTACATTGGTGGTTGTTATTTTGGGCATATTTGCAATCAGAAGGCTATCGTAAACGGATGAAAAACAAAAATGTAATAATGACTACGATCATTGTCTTTGGTGTTTTGGCATTGGTGGGAATTTATTTCTACCAAAGGAACAAGCGGGAGAGGGAAGAGGCTATAATAAAACAAAAGCAGCTCGAATCTCTTTCCGATATTCAGATGCAAGCTCCTTTGAGCGGGCTTTTTCAGTCCCTTACAAACATAATTTCAGGATTAACAGGATAAGAAATTTACTATGGGTTTTTGGAAAGACTTAGGAGACTCTTTAACGGGAAAGACAAAGCAGGAATTTGCTGCGGCTCAGCTCCAGGCTCAGATGGATGCTCTTATTCTCCAGGCTGAAGCTGAAAAGGCCGAGCTGGAGGCAAAAACAAGCCCAGGAGCAATAAAGGCCCGTACACAACAAATTACAGTAGTAGTCTCCATTATAGGAGGGCTAATACTCCTATTTATACTGGCAAAAATATTTAAGTGGTTTTAATGATACTACAAATACGAATTAATACGAATTTACGAATCAAAGGATTGAATAATAATTAATAAAAAGGAAAAATGAGAGTACAAACGGTAATCAAAAATTTACTATCTGCGGCACTTGTAAACGATCTCCTATCGTCTGGGGATGAAGTGGTATTGTGGAGAGATTCTGTAACAGGATTTATGTGGATTCGCTTAGACAATGGTACGGATGTACCTATTGGCTTTTCTGGCCAAACAGTTCTGGTTGGAGGATTGAACCCAGCCGGAAATATTGATTACCCTGTAGCTACAAAAGGCCAATGGTGGTTCTTTACTGCTGACGGCTCTATTGGTGCGCCAGCGATCAATGTAAACGAAGGAGATACACTAACAGCTATTGCTGATAGTGCTGGCGGAGCTGGTGCTGTAGCGGACTTTGTTCTTGGAGAGCATAACATCCTTCAGGCTTCTGAAGTCGTTGTAGGTGTCTCCAGGTTCTCAACTTTTGTGGAGCTGGTTGCTGGAGTGTTGGACAATGTAGGTGTCTCCCCACAAAACCTGATTGATCTATTGCAGACTACTGGAATTGAAAGCCTTAAAACCGATCTATTGGAAGCAAAAGACGACGCTCCAATGACTATTAGAGGTTTTGATAGTGCAGCAGAAGGAGATGATGGAAATGATATTAATTTCCAAGGCGGTAACTCAACTGCGGGTACTGGAGTAACAAATGGTAGTAATTCTGGAAATGTATTTACTAGGTCGAGAGCTGGTGGTGATGCTGATACTGGAATAGGTGGAGATTCTGGTGCTGTGTCTACTCAATCATCTGCTGGAGGTACAGCAACTGGAGCAGGAAGTGCTGGTGGTAATTCAGGTCCTGTTTCATTAAATAGTCAACAGGGTGGCAATGGAGTTGCTACTGGCGGAAATTCAGGACTTGCAAACGTTCAAACCGGAGATGGTGGAGATTCATCCGCTGCTGGTGGAGCTGGTGGTAATGCTGGCAATGTTAATTTAATTGGTGGTGACGGTGGTGCTGATACCGAAGGTAGTGCTGGAACTGGTGGTGATGGTGCAGACGTTATTTTAAGAGCTGGTGCTGGTGGTGCTGGTGATACTCCTGGTAATGACGGATTTGTAGATATACAAGGCCTCACCAAAGAGTCATTTGATCCTGCTCTAGTAGCTCTTGTTGGTGGTGGTCAAGCGGGGGCAACTCCGATCCTTACAAAGCATAACCGATTTACAACTGTTCTTGTTGATGGCCAATCTGGATTGATGCCTAAAGCAATACCTGGAGTTGGATTAAAAGTAGTTAATGCTTCTGGTGGTGGATTTTCATTAGATGCATTTCCTCGACCCGGTGAACAATTTGTAGGATCAGCAATTAATATTGCAACTGCACTAGCAGATGGAGTATTTTTTGAAGTATTTTGTTATGACCTTGGATTCTGGAGCTTTGAATAGTAATAAAAATAAAATATCATGAGCTTTAAGAAAAAATTATATAAAACATATACTGCGTTGCTAACACAAGCAGGGGTAGTGGCTCCCGTTGATACTATTTTAGAAAATACTCTTGAAGGCGTACCTATATGGAGTTATGATGGAGTAGGAGCCTATAAACTTACTCTAGCAGGAGCATTCCCGGTAGCTAAAACATTTGTAAGTATAGGGGGAAATATAAATGATGGGGCAACTAATTTTGCAATGTTTTCTGGACTTGCAACAGCTAATGATGTAAATACTATTTTTATAAATGGGTATAGCGATGGATTTATTCAAGCAAATGATATAATGCAAAATACTACAATAGAAATAAGAGTTTATCCATAATATAATGAGCAAGAAAAGAACATCAGGTATTTATAAAGCATTACTAACTCAAGCCGGAGTAGCTGATCCAACATCTATTGAATTAGAAAACACATTGCTTCCAGGAACTGCCCCTGTAGTATGGACTAGATTTGCGGTTGGTTCTTATACCGGAACATTAGTAGGAGCATTTGCGGATAATAAAACTGTATATAACGTATCAATTACGGGAGGTAGAGGAACTATTGATTTGGATAGAGATGTAACTAATAATACAGTTATATTACAAACTTTTAATACAGCTGATGCTTTAGCAGATGGTCTATTAACTGACGGGTATGTAATGATTGAGGTATTTAAATAATATATTTAATATCAAAAAAAGTACTATTAACTACTATGAAAAAAAATCTTTTAAAAGCAACGAACGGAAAAGAAAAACCTTTATCCATAACTGATGAAAATATCATCGACTTTAACAATGTTATATCCAATAATATTACATCTGTTTCTCATAACAGACAACAGGTATTTGAAGTAATGAAATTTGAAAATGAGTTTCTAAAAAAGGTTAAGAAAATTCAAGACCAAAGAGATAATTTGCTTAAAAAAGTAAAAGAGTTGGAAAAGAATGTCAGTAAAACTGATAAATAGTCAAATGCAGCGAAAAGGAATTGCTACTCCAATTAGCGATCCTCCGGCAGGATATTTTTATGAGTATTTTAAAGTAGATGGAAACCTATATAGTAAAAATAGCGCAGGAGCAGAAACCCAGCTCAGTGGTGGAGGTGGTGAAGGTGGATGGACTGACGATGGAGGTAATGTTCGATTAACTACAGTAAGTGATACTGTTAGCATAGGAACAGCAGCACCTGATAGTTCATCATTATTAGAATTGGTATCCACTACAAAAGGATTTCTTATTCCACGAGGTACAACAATCCAAAGAGATGCAATAGTCGCTCCTGCAACAGCATTGATGTTTTATGATACAGATGATAATGACATAGATTATTTTAATGGAACAAATTGGAGATCATTAGTTGATGCTCCTGCTGCTTCATTAATCGCAGGATCAGTTATATTTGCTACTGGTAATAATAGCGTTACTGATGATAATGATAATTTCTTTTGGGATAATACAAATGATATGCTAGGTATTAGAACAAATACTCCTAATTATATGTTAGACATGGGAGTTAATACCTATGTTTCTATAGACTCATTATTCGGACATATCATACAGCATAATAACGCATCAGCTCAATTTTGGGGATTGGCTACCAGAAATAATGGAAATTATGGAATTGCAACTACTACAGCTGATCCTAGACCTTCTGGTGGTATAATCTCTAGTAGTAATGAAAAAGTAACAATTACTCCAGATGCTAATGTAGGAATAAATTTAGAAGGTGTAACTCCTTCATTTAGGATTCACACTTCAGTTGAAGATGGAAATAATTATATAGGAATTGATGCTTATGGCAATGAACCAGGATTTATAGGACAAAGAGCTAATGGTACAAGAAGTGCTCCTACCGTTGCTGTGGATGGATCAAATTTAATGTCATTAAAAGGACGAGGATGGACAGGATCAAGTTTTAGTGGTACTAGGGTAGAATTATTATTTGAATCAACTCAAACTTATACCTCTACAGCCAATGGAACATTAATGACTTTTCTTACTACTCCAAATGGTTCAACTTCCAGGACTAGACGAATGACAATAGATGAAGATGGAGGTATTTTTATGTTAAGTATAAAATCAGGCACTACACAAGGTGGAGCTGGTGCTGCGGTAGATGAGTTATGGGTTGATACAAATGATGATAATACAATTAAATTAGGAGTTTAATAATAAAGGATATGTCAACAAAACTTAAAACAAAACCAGAGCAAGTATTCTTCAATAATGAGCCAGCAGGCAATCCTCCGGCAGGAAGTATTTGGACATACTATAAAAGTGATGGAAACTTATATAAAAAGGGATCAAATGGTAATGAAATATTACAAGGCATTCCCATAGGCTCTATTCAATCATGGCATAAAAGTTTTACAAATACTCCTGCGTTGACATCTGATTGGGTTCAATGTGATGGTCAAGTATTGAATGATGGAGATAGTCCTTATGACGGGCAGACAATACCTGATTTAAATGGGGAATCCAGATTTTTGCGTGGTTCAGCAGTTAGCGGTACAAATCAAGCAGAAGATTTCAAATCGCATACTCATAGTATTACCCGTGACCTAGATGGATCGGTAGGGTCAGGAGTAGAATTTGCGGCAAATCAGGGAATATCCAACTTTCAACCTGCGATTACAGAAGCTCAAGGAGGTGCTGAAACCAGACCAATAAATATGAGCGTAGTTTGGATTATTAAAATAAAGTAAATGGGTATAAAGTGGTTAATGACAATCTATTTTATTGTAACGGTGGCCCTGGTATTTGGGCTTATGTTTTATCAAATCCCAAAGTACCACATGAAGGCAGATTAATATTAATTAATTACCTATCTTTATTGCTGATCAATAACCCTCCTACGCATGAAGCTTCGGAGGACAAGCAAAACCCTTAAATAAAAAAAACAAAATGCGGCTTATACAAAAAACTTATCTTTTTCAGAGCGACAAAAGAATTAGTCCAAATATGATTGAGACTAACAGTCTGAAGCTCGTTATAAACGAGATTATTACCGACCTATCCATAAAAGAGCTTTTCGATGAATATTCAGTTTCGGCTGGCTATTTCAAAGGCTGGAGTCCACTTATGTTCCTAGAGGATCAGGACCAGAAAGGCAACTTTAACTCCCTGGAGCTTAACGGGGAAAACTTCAAGATTGGCTTTATTTCTGAAAGCGGAGCTTACTACCAAATCTACCGAATAAAGGACCCCTTTGCACAATGGCCTGAAAAGGACATGGAGCAGAGCGAAGTTGAGCGCATCCTGGCTTTACTTAATTCTACCCAGCCAGAGCCTGCTGCCGATCCTGCAATAGAAACGGAAGTACCATTGGAAAAAACAAAAGTTTCACTAGAAGAACTTGTAGCAGATAGTGGCAATACTGCTGCTGACAATACGGTTGTGGAGGCTGAGGATGAAGCCAGTAAAGGGAGTTCGGCCGCTGCCGCTGCCGAGCTTGGTGGACCCGAAGCCGACGCAGCCCCGGCTGAAAAAGAGGAGCCAGCTCCAGAACCTACTCTCGATTTAAGCAACAGTAATGGAGGGGGTTCAGCTCCAGTTGAAGAGGCTACTCCTACAGCTGGAGAGGTTTCTTATGCTACTTATAAAATGGCCTTGGAAAAGAACGGATACAAAGAATACACTGATCGGGAGTTCAGCTTATTTGGAAAAGCTGAAGCTGAGCCCTACCTATTTGTACGGACTGAGGAGGAAGCAATAGAGCTTGAAATTGACGAGGTTGAGAAAACCGATGAGTTTGGAGATTACTTTGCTACCTATGCCGGAGAGCCTATTGTATTTCGGTACAAAGCCGAGGAGGACGAGTTAACCGTTTTTGAACGTGAAGCTGAGCCAGTATAATGCCTAAAACGAGCCTTAAAATACTAGGGGTTGATCCTACGAAAAACTATTACCGGGTCCGATTTATGGACCCGGCAACGGTTAAGGATTGCAAGGTTCCAGCTTGGGCTATGACTGTGGCTGAAAGCGTTTCCAAAGGTGCTAAGGTTACTATGTGCGTTAAGGAGGGCTGGGGAGTACAGAGCGTTCTGATACCTAAGAAATTCCATACCATAGCTGATGCCCGTAGGCTTGCGCTGAGAATCACTCAGAAAATTGAGAGGTCCGACAAAGAAGTCCCTAAGGCTTGGGCTGGAGGCAACTTAGAAGGACCAAGTCATGATGAAGGTGGGATAACCGTAGAAATGGAAGGTGGCGAAGGAGTGCTTATGGTGGAGGTAATGAACGACCCTATTGAGAAAATTTATACTGGAACCAACCGGGAGATAGTACACCAAATGCAACTGGAGCATGGCGGCAATCCAATGATGAAAAATGGCGGCTCTGTAAAACCAGCTGAAGCATGGATTGAGCTTAGCTATAAGGACAAAGACGGAATTGATTGGGCCAAAGACAGATTAACTGAGGACAAAATCACCTCCGTACTAACCGATGCTGGAATAAAATGCTTGAGTGGCAATTGTCCTGCAGGATCAGGCATTACCCTTGACACAGGAGTTAGAGATATTGTCTTTTATGTTCCTTTGGATCAAAAAAATAAGGCTGTTTCGGCAATTAAGGCTGAATTGAAACTGTTAAACATTCCGGCTAAGGAAATGAAGGTGAGGAGTGGAGAGTCAAGCATGGGAAAAGGCGGAGCTTTAGGATACGAAAAAGGTGGCCCTGTATATAAGATAGGGCAAACTGTAAAAGTGTCTACCGAAAACGATAATGAGGGCTATGACAGTTTTAGGGGTAGGCCTCTAAGGATTACCCATATCGCTAGAAGCGAAGACGATCATCCCGGCTATGACGAATCCATGCAGGGTATGGCCTTATATGATTTTGTTGATGCCGAGACAGAAGAGGATATACCTTCTAGCCTCTATTCGTATGAAATAGAACTATACAAAAAAGGAGGAGTTACATCCCACTCGTTTGCTTCCGGAGATATTGTAACAACCTCTGAGCATGAAGGAGATTGGGCCGTTATCAATGCGTTTGAAGAGTGGGTAAGCATAAAAGAAGTGGGAACAGGCAAAACCTATCCCGAAAGACGCAGAGTAAACAACAAGACCCTTACAATGGTTCAGAAATGGAGGAAGTAATCAAATGAGAATAGTCCAAATTGTACGTTTATTGGATGTGTTCTGGCTCGGAGGCCTAATGATCTTCGTAGCTCTTCGATATACGATGCCCACTATTGTAAAAGCTCAGCTTATTGTAGCTGGAGTCTGCACGATCCTTTTTAACGGGTATCGCTTCTACCGATTCTCAAAATACTATAATCCTAATCTTTCCTTACCTTTACCGGACATTATAACATACGAACTAAACCAATCTTAAACCCTTAAATAATGAAAAATCTAGCGGCAGTAGTAGTCTTTTTTATAGTGCTACTTATAATATTAAAACTTGGAATTAACCAGTATCTAAATGAACTTGAAAGGCACAACAAATTTTTAGAGGATAAGATCAAGGCCGATGGACTTCAGTATGTCCTTAGGGTGGAAGCCAAAGACGAGGACCCATCTGAAGAGCCCGCACAAGCAGAGGAGGAGCCAGACCCAGCACCAGCTGAACTACCTCCAGCTGAAGCACCTCCAGCTCCCGACCCACTCCCAGCCCCGGACCCAGAGCCAGCTCCCGATCCAAACCCAGAAACTGTTGCAGAGCCAAGTTTTTTATCAGTAGGCAAAGTAGGTGAGGCAGCTAAGGTTATATTTGAGCATTGGAATCTTGACCAGAACAAGCCATTTATTGAAGACTTAAAAGAAAAAGATCAAACCAAATTCGCCTCTATATATAATAAGGATATTTTAGGAAAGAGTATTAGAGAGCAGTTTGGAATAGAAAACAAAAAGGGACTGTTATACATATATTATAAAGCGCATGGAGTTAAAAAGGCTTCTGAAATGAGTAGCAAAATATTGATACAGCTTTACAAGCATGCCAGACGAGAATTAAAAATTAAGAAATGAACCCACTAGCTATATTGGCAACTATGCTCGGCTCTTCTGAGTTTAAGATCGTAACCTTTTTGGTTGTGGTCGTTCTTATTGCCTTGGTAGTTCTGGAATTTCAAAAGGCTCGATTGGAGATTAAGGTAAACAAGCAGCAGTCTAGGATTAACGATAGAATTTTGGCTGGAACCTTATAATATGGAAACCGGAATAGCAATGTTTGAACAGAAATTTGAGGTATTTAAGATGGTAAGCCTTAATGTAGCTTCTATTGTTGTTGCTGTATTGGGGGCCATCTATGACAATGCTCCTGCTTGGGCTATTGTAGTGCTAATTCTTTCTGTAGCCCTTTTAAACGGAGCCAAAGCCTATAGGCTCTTTATGGATTCTAAAAGAAAAAAAGCCGAAAGGGATAAAACTGATACTGATGAAAAAAATTAACCTAAGAATATTCACTAAGGGCCTGGAAGAGGCCGTGGAGTTTATTAATGAACATAAGCTCCATCAGGAAGACGTTCAAATTATAATAAGGGAGGGCTCTGATTACAGGATGCTCTTCTGGACCAACAAACCAAAAACCGATTAATCATGACCAAACGCTCAAAGAAAAATATACAAAATGAATTGGATCAGCTAAAGGAGCTTAAGCTTGCCGTTTGCGATCCCCTCAAATCCGTTATTGTCATAAGTGGAGGTACTGATAATATCACTTTTCATGCTAAGCATGGGCAGCCTCAAAATATATTGTTTTTCCCGGCCATGATGAAGGCCTTAAAGGAAAAGCTTAACGAAAGAATTGCTGAAATTGAGTCTGAACTTGAGAAAGGAAAGTCATGAAGCAATACGGAATACTCTTAGCTGCTCTTGCTGGGCTCATCCTGGTAGTTATACTATTCAGAATTCGCAAGATGAACCAGGCCAAAACAATTCCTGCTGACAAATCTGTTGAGGAGCTTACTGAGTCCTTTATGTCCCGCAGTGGGCCTTTGGGTTCTATTGATAAAGCTATTATTAAGGAGCTTAAGCCTAGAGGTTATTGCGCTGGATTTGGCGGAACTGGAATAGTGGCTGTTCGATGGGTATGTAAGGAGGGAGATTTTAACGCTCTGATGCAAGATTTAAAGTGCGGTTGTGCCGCCTAATACTATGCTGATATGAAGATAGGAGTAATACACATGGGTCTAATGATAGCTGGAGTAATTGGACTGATATGGCTCGGTATAGCTTTGAACAAAGCCAACAAGGAAATTAAGAGTAAGGATGTGATAATTGCTGGGTTGACAGCGTAGCATTATATTCGTAACCAATTAGAAAATTAACCGTATATTTACATCATGACAGGGACTTGGACAGTACTTATTATCGTTTTATCGATCCTATTATTATCTT
>SDBU01008763.1_pt1 | contig 11441 bp, 14 predicted proteins | sample 2277071 | NCBI WGS metagenome assembly SDBU01 (sample SAMN10397929, study PRJNA504765) | marine sediment metagenome | isolation source: marine sediment core GS08_GC12, 126 cmbsf | place: Arctic Ocean: Gakkel Ridge, Loki's castle | collected 2008 | reverse complement strand
ACCATTAAAAACAATCCAAATCCTTCTATCTTCATTGTGAATAGGCTGATGTCCTCCTTTGAGGTCAATAATGCTTAACCTTCTCGCACCAAGAGATATTTTATTTTCTTTATCAATGTAAAATCCCATATCGTCGGGACCCCGGTGGACAAGGACCTCACACATTCTCCTCATCAATGTCTCATCAGCTCTATTTGTCGTCCCACATATGCCACACATAATTACTTCCTCTGTCTGTGCTTAACTGTTGGCTTTTCGTCATCACTCTTGGTCAACTTTATGATACAGTAATAACCATATTTGTTGAGACTGGGGAATCGGCGGGTAACAAAATCATCCATTTTTACCAGGATATCGGTAATAAACTTAAGGTTCTTCTTCCATCGAAATACATTGGTTGCCACTTTTTTAAAGAAGATAAATTCAGGAAACTCAAGACAAACTCCAGAAAAGACCTTTCTCATTCTTTCTATGTCTACCGTCGTGATAGGGTGTTCGTATTTGGTACCATATTTGGCTATGCCAAATCTGCCCGCTAAATATTTCCCTGCCCACACCAAAAGAGGATTCTTACCCCAGGTTTCAGTGAAAACAGCTCTTCCGCCCGATTTTAAGACTCTGTGCAGTTCTTTCACTGCTCGTTCTACGTCAACGTGATGAAGAATATAAGCCCCCACTGCTAGATCAAAAAAAATGTCCCTACAGGGAAGGTTCTCAAAACTACAACAAAGGAAATTACACTTACCATTAACGCCATTTTTTCCAGCGTTAACGCGAGCGACCTTCACCATCTCCGAAGAAATGTCAAACCCTTTTACATAAGCACCCTTCATTGCCAGATACACACTTAAGTTCCCCATGCCACAACCACAATCAAGAATTTCCTTTCCTCGGGTATCTCCCAACGAAAGGGTTAAATTTCTCAGTAAAATATTCTTCTCAACAATTTTTGGAGTGTCTCCTTCGCTAAATTTATCTACATATTTGCAACTTTTGGCTTCTCTATCCCAAAATAATTGTTCAAGCTCTCGTATTTCCTTTTTGTCCATCAGTGCTTTTTTGCTTTTATTACCATTTTTGAGACGTCCACCCACCAACTGAATATTACTTCTTCTGCACTGCTAATGTTTTCTATTTTTTGCAGTGGATTCTAAGAAATAAGGCTATGCCTTCCGGTTCTTCGAGGCCTTAATCATTATTCCATTTCCAATCTTACTACTGCAAAGCAGATCGAATTGAACCAAGAAATGGAACAAGGGCAACAGAAATAACTTTAGCAAGCTGAACAACGGAATTGTCTTTCCATGAACCACTAGATAGTTCTCAATGTCGCAACCCAAAGTCGCAATTGTCCCGAAGGTTTGCCTTAATGAATAGATGTTGAATCCCGCCTTCACTACCTTATCAATAATTTCTTTCTTTGTATATCCACTTCTAATATGGTCTGGATGAGATCTGAAGTACGACTTCCCTAGAAAGTGATATTGATCTTTAGCTGGAACATGCAGTATTAAAATTCCTGCTGGTCCAAGCAATCGATTGAATCCCTTTAAAAGAAGGATATCATCTTCTATGTGTTCCATAACATCAAGAGTCGTCACTAAATCGAAAGTCCCTTCGCAAAAAGACAACCTATCTAACCCAAAGAGATCAGCTTGAACAAAATGGACATTCTTCATTTGATATAGACGCTTTCTGTATTTTGCGACTTTAATCGCCTTTTCATTTTTATCGATTCCCGTTATCTGCCATTTTGGGTATTTCCTTGCCAGCAAGACTGTTATCGTACCATCGTCACACCCTGCATCCAGGCACTTTTTTAGTCCCAGAGTTTTATCGTTGCTGATAGAACTCAGTTCTCGAAGTAACCATTGAAAACGACACTTTCTACCAATGAAGTAATCCCCGAAAATTCTTTGAAACCAAATTTTTGCCTGCTCCCAACTCTTCATCTCACTCAATTCTTTAAGCTTCACCTCGATAATTTCCGTTGCTTCGTTAGCCATCCCATTAAAAACCAGCCGACAGGAGCAACAGAATATAGTATAAAACTACTTCCAAAAATATTATTTAAGGTTAATCCAGCAATTATGGCTAAAACAAGAGGTGCGAATGCTTTTCTGCCTTCTGATTGTGTAGATAGTTCGGCTCCTTTTTTTAATACTGCAAGGGAAATAATTGAAAAAAGTAAGCCTCCTACCACACCAGAGTTGACAAATAGGGCAAAGATATAACCTTCAGTTCCAACCCCCCAACCCCCAAATTTTTGGGCTGAAATTGACGTGGAGCCTAATCCATAACCAACAGGATTTCTTCGGACTATATTCGTAAACAAGTATTGCCACAAGTCCAGGCGACTCTGAAAAGTGCTCTCGCCGGTAGGATTAAAGAAACCCCTTGCCGTGTGTCCTGCCATAGTATAGAAGATAGATGAACTTTGATAATCGAATTGACTGACGGGCAAGGGAACAAGATTCATTATTATTATAAAAGCAGTTGCCAACAATACCAATCGCATAAGAACACGGCGAATGTTCTGTGCTTTCCAAATGACCAATAGAATCAAAATTGACAAAGCTAGACCAAATGCCGAACTTCGTACCCCTGTCATAATCGTAGAAATACTCATAAATACAAAAACTAGCAGCCAGGCAGGATTTTTTCTTCTTAGAAAATATGCAAAGGCAATAGTACCAGCAATCTGCAAGTATCGACTATACTCTTCAGGACTGCTAAAAGTGGAGAACGCCCGGATGAACCTGCCAACTTGCAGAGAAGCAAATCCTCCAGTTTCTATCCAATATTCCTCGAAGGGGAGAAAACCAAAGACCATTTGGCACAACCCGTATGCACCTGTTATCACTCCAATAATAACTATCGCATTCATTAGCTTACCAATAAGTTGATTATTTGCATAACATAGAGCAAAGAAGAACCACACCATAGGGATCACATAGTAGAGAGAACCACCTATCCCCACCAACATACCCCCTTGTAGAGGATTAAAGATCTGTAGGACAAACAGTCCCAAAAGGACTATTACATATTTGGCAAGACTACTACCTTTAAATGCTTGCGAGAGTCGGTTTCTACCAGACATAAGCATCCCTATAAAAATAAAGAGGATTAGTGCTGGCGCAACAAGATGAATTGGATCATACTCCGCATAAGGACTCACAGTATAGATTGCCCTTCGGAGAAAAGCCATAAAGGGTAAGAAAATAAGTATAGCTATGATTCCTTTGCGGACACTACTGACTGTTACTGCAAATAGTAAGAAGCTAACTACAGCTATGACCACCAATCGGAAGCTGCTTGGATTTGTTAATAAATAGCCAGTCATGAAGCATAATAATGAAAGTGTAAGGTAAAAAAAATACTTAGATATTGATGCCCGGATTATTGCCTGATTCGCAGTGTAGAATATTTCTTTCATATTGACCCTAATTTATGAGTAATTTGCTGTTGGTTACGGTACTTTAAATAAGTCCTTATTCCGTCCACTTTTCCTTTGAATGAGGGGACTATCTGCTTCCCCCAGACGATTCTTCTCCTAAGCAGGAGATCAATAAACATGGCCAATAGACCCCAGGAAGAACGCTGCCCAACCAAGAAGGAGTAGGCTAGAAAAGCCGTTTTTTTTTGCCACGAGAAATATTTGAGAATGACGTAGGTGTAGTTATGAGAGTCTTCATAAATGTTTTTTGTCAGGTCTTCCCTTGGAGCTCCCCATAGCCTGGGAGCAAGATAATGAGTAACTTTTATGTTAGGATCAAATAATAGCTTACCCCCCCGGTTTTTGACAAAAAGACAAAAATCTATTTCATCATGTACAGCACCTTGCCACCTAAGGTTCTCATCCAAACGGAAGCCGTCAAGATAATCTGCTCGAAAGGCCATATTTACTCCTTTCAGAAGATCGACCTCCATCGGCTCTCCTGACTCTAATTGCAAATGGTGATTTCCGATATATCTTCCAAACCAAGACATTTGGCCAACAACCTTACATTTCCCCTGTATGGATTTGCCGTTTTTGATAATAATATCTCTTCCCCCTACTCCAGCGGCCGTAGAATTCTTAAAATGCTCTGTAATTTTTTCAATCCAGTCGGGGTGGGGCTCTGCATCATCATCCGTAAAACAAATTATTTCACCTATTGCTACCTCAAGGGCTGAATTTATTGCGATCGATTTGCCTGGCCTTGAAACAGCTATCCCTTTTAACGCAAAAGTTTCTTCATATAGATTCTGCAGATGAGTAATTATCTGCTTAGAATCCAAGTCAGTTTCCCTCATTACTGCAATTACCTCATTTGGTTTCTTTGTCTGGCCAATTAATGCTTTTAGGCATCGCTCTAGATACCTAGGCCGACGATATGTGGGCACAATAACCGAAATTATCATCTTCGATTCTTCCTTCTCTTGGCGAAAATGGTTAATCTTCAGTCTTGGAAATCTTATTTGCTTTTGACTACGCAACCAGCATTTAGGAATGGCAATTGCTAAGACCCTTTCCTAGATCTTCTCCTACTGGAGATTATTGTACGGCGAAAAATCAGGAATAATTTCCAGGCTCTTAAATAAGACATTGCTACAATCGGAAGTGCTCTTAAACGGAATCCAATCACACGACCACCCAAAGAATTTAATGGGGCATAAAAGACGAAAAGCAAAAATCTTAAAATAGAGCGTTTATATAGCCAATATCTCTTTAGACCAAAGTAAAGTCTAGACATTTCTTCCTCACACAGATCCTTTACTCTGGGATTAATAGTAGGATGCAAGTTAATAACATCGGGACAATAGATGATCCTAAAGCCGAGATAGAGAAAATGTGACGTTATGTCCCGCTCGGTACACCAAGGCTGATTCTCATCCCACTGCGTCATCCGAAACAATTCTGAAGGAAAAAGTACACTATTCATACAGATCGTATCTTGCTCTTCGATTTCGCTCCTTGGCCTATCATAAAATCCGAGAAAAGATAAATTTCGAGGAATTAACTTTTGACCGCTTAGGCTTTTTTCCGTTCCTGTAACTACAATCCTGTCTGTTTTGTAGTAAGAACACCACTTTCGCAAACAAGTCAAAGCATTTTCTAAAAAACGATTCCCTATTCTTGCATCATCGTCAATGAATGTGATAAATTTAGTATTTGGCGCTACATATTTCAAGCAATTATTCCTGTTAGATGGTTGATTTTTTTTCGGGCCGCGCCTATATTTTACTTCTTTGAAACTCAGAGCTATTTTTTTGCTTTCCTTCGCTCTCTTCTGATCGCTGTCATCAGAAACTATTACTTCGTACGGTTTGATAGTAGAGCATTGAATAGATTCTAAACATCCTTTCAATTCTTTCGGTCTATTCATAGTACAAATACAGACAGAAACTTTAGGCATTTTTTAAATTTTCTCCGACGAACGCTGTTTCCTTGTGGCTACTCACCAAATTATGGCTGTAAAGGTTCTCTAGGTTTGAAAACATTTCAAAACGTCATTTCCTTACTTGTTCCCTTTTTTCTCAACTCAGCAAAACCGAAGCTTGTGCAGGTAAAAACAGCTATTCTTGTTATCCTAAAAGTTGCTCAAAGCCTGTTTTAAAGACAACCCAATTGTCTTCGATTTTCTTACAAGTCTCATCGCGTCTCTTTGGAAAAAATAGAAAATCTATACTCCATGCTACTAATCTACATCCACTACTGAATACTACGACACAACAAACTAAAATCGAACCAACAGACCCATGATATTTTCTGGAATATTGACAGGCAGCGATTGTTATCAGGCGCCTTCCGATACTCTTATTCTCTCTTTTTTTTATGCTCACTCCTCCCTGATGGACAACCTTCGTCCCAGGATAGAAATAGACTTTCCAACCTCCTTTCTTTATTCGCCAACATAGATCAGTATCTTCGCCATACATAAAGAAACTTTCATCTAGAAAGCCAATTTCATTAACTGCGAGCCTCGACAATATAAGGAAAGCTCCTGTGACCCAGTCTACCTCTTGAATTCTTGAGTAAAAATGGGGCTCGTCAACGACATAACTAACCTTTATTTTCGGAAAAATCGCCGGCAAGAGAGATTTTCCCCAACACTGGCAAAGCAAACTAGGAAATTTATTGATAGACTTCTGAAGGTTTTTCTTAGAATCTAACAATTTACATCCTGCTGCTCCGGCGTCTGGATGATCATTCATAAATTCAACCATTTTATCTAAAGCTCCATTGAGAACTATGGTATCTGAGTTAAGCAGTAATATATATCGGCCATTACTCAGCCTTATCACCTGATTATTAGCTTTAGCAAAGCCAAGATTTTCTTTATTTTTTATTAGCTTAACCTGGGGAAATGCCTTCTTTACCATGTTCGGACTTCCGTCGGAAGAGCCGTTGTCTACCACGAAAATCTCGTAGCTTATTTTATAAGTGCTCCCACAGATTGACTTTAGGCAATTTCTTAATATATCCTTTGTATTCCAATTAACTATGGAAATTGATAGATCTAACAATTCCTTTTTCCTTCAGATTTTGGCTTTTTACCATCAAGAAGCTCTTCAAAATATCCAATTGTGTTGGTTCTAACTCGATCTAATCAAAATTGCAAAAATCGAAGCGTATAGTCCCAAATATGCATTTTCAAAAACAGCTATGCCATCGCACAAAGGCACTGCTGTGTGTAGTGGTTCCTAGTGTCTTTGCGTGAATCTCCATTTAACCAATTTTCCTTCGAGCCGAGAGAAAAAAACGTCAAAGGAAATTTGCTTTATCTTGTCTTAAAAATATGCCAATTTTTGACAAGCGATTTTTCAATATCTGGATTTCCCCTCAATTCTTCTTTTAACCACTCGGTAGACTCTTTATCAAGTACACAACCAGACTTTTTAAATTTTTCTATCCACCATTGATGGGGTTTTAAATTGCAATGGCTTACTCCCGGTTGTCTCGGTCCAGCAGCCGTGAATATTATAAGACAACTGGAGGAACTCAAGTTACTTATTAGTACATCACTATATTTTTCTTCTATATGTTCTGCTACTTCAATACATAAACACAGATCATATTTCTTTTCCAGATACAATCTATTTCTTAAATCATATAGTAAAAACCTGTCTGACCTTATCCTACAGTATTTTTTACAAGCTTTACTTCCATCTATGCCAAGAATTTCCATTCCATTTTTTTCAAAAGATTCAAGAATATCTCCAGTACCGCAGCCAAAATCGACTACCGAGCTTGGGTGAAATTTATTAAGAATTAAGTTATAAAAATAGGGAGCCCATTTTTTTCCCTGAGAGGGCCCGTGGCGAACCCCTCATCATAAAAATAATCTAAATCTCTCTTAGTTACTCTTAGAATTTTAATTTTCATCTGTCTCAAAACTTGCGTAGATTTACCGGGTAACATAGGCAGTATAAAGCTTTTAAGAGACTCCCAAAACATTTTGGACACGTATCCTGTTATTATTGCTAGATAAAGTGCTCTTTGTTGTAAATGCTTGATATTTAACATTATAGAGTATATACTTTCTTCTGGGGAGTGGACTCCAACCCTCAGGAGCCAACTATGCGAAAGAAGAGTCATCTAAACAGTCAATCCATTAATATAAAGAAACTGCCAACATTTCCACCAATTCAGTTGTAGCCACATTAAAGCAGATAACGAAAGATTCGTCTTTACTTCCCACATATGATAATGGGAAACGAAAATTTGGTTAAATTCTCTCAAAGAAAGCAACAATAACGGAATATTTCCTAAAGTGTCTTATCAAAATCTTTATATGGCAAGTCCTCCAGTACTTCATAGCAAGCTATTACATCAAAAGATTCATTGGCAAAAGGAAGTTCCAAAACAAATCCCACTATATTTGGATTCATTCTTTTATCAATATCTAAAGTTATAATTTCTATTCTTCTCTTTCTAATATCTCCGGATACAAACCCGTTTCCAACTCCGATCTCAAGCACTTCTTTGGGTCTTATTAAAAAAACTTCCTGGACTTGATGCTAATAGTCACAAAAACGTCCCTTTGAGTCATGATTTGAGCTATAGTAACGATCTGGTTCCACCTGTGGTTTCATTTTCGTGCAATTATCCATGTAACTATCGGATATTTTTTTTCGTTTATTGTAGCCATTTTCCGTCTAATACTTAGCTTTCCTTCCGGAACATCCGTATTAAATCTACTACTTACAAGACAAAGGATGATTGCGATACGGTTTCCCCATCCTTCACATTGAATTATCTCAGAAAAATCTGTACAAAGGTATTTCAAAGCATCTGGTGAAAATCGCCAAAAGTCTTCGGGACAAGGATGAATGTGAATCATAAAGCATGTAGTATGTACCGCTATGCCCCCACTTTTCAAAACCCTGTAAGATTCAAGTATTGCCTTTTGTGGGTTCTTAAGATGTTCGATGACTTGATCACTTATCACAAAATCAAAGCTATTATTCTTGTAGGGAAGATTTTGCATATCTATTTTAGGATAATCTAATTCAGTAAGTTCAGCATTCTTTATATCTATAAAAGGATAAAAATTTCTAATGCCACTTATACCCAAAATCGCCCCTTCTATTGGCTCTTTAAAGCATTCGTTTATTCTTTTGTACATATAATACCTGGTTAAGTGCACACTTAAATCCTTTAATATCTTTATCTCAGTTCGTAAGTCTCATTAATTCGAAGAACTCCCATCTCGTCTATTTTGCGAGGAATAACTTTACAATGAACCAGTGACGCACTGATAACGAGAAAAACTTGACAAACATCAGCATTTACGTGTAGCTTTTTGCAATATGCCATTATCTTAAACTGGTGTTTCATTACCCGAAAGCCTTACCGCCACCAGTTTAACCAATGTTCTTTCCATCGCATCTCAACTAACCATAGAAATTGATGAATCTAACAATCTCTTTTCCCCTAAACAATATGCTCGTTAAATAGTTCTTTACCTGGACTCTAGCACTTGGTTAAATACTTCTTCCAACTGATTTACTGACTTATTCCAATCGAACTTTTGTATGTATTTATGTCCTGCTTTCGCCATTTCTCTCCGTTTTTCTTCATTACCAAGTAAATAGACTAAGCATTCTGCTATCTTACCTGGAGCTCGGGGAGGGCATACTAATCCTGTTTTTCCACTGATGATGTAATCTGGCACAGCTCCAACCTTTGTGGCTAGGCAAGCAACTCCACATGCCATTGCCTCCATAGGAGGATTTCCAAATCCCTCATGGTGACTGGGAAAAATAAAGATATCTAGAGAATTATAAAGCTCTCTCAATTTATCCTTGGAAGGGAATTCATGAAACTCTATATCATCGCCGACTTCTTCGCCTTTTGGTTCACCAAATAGTACCAATTTAATATCTGGATGTTTCTTCTTTGCCGTGTAAAAAGCTTTGAGACCATCCTCCATACCTTTCCATTTCCGTCTGCTATAGACCATTCCTACTCGTTTGGGATTGCCATATTTAAAAGTATTCCTTGTTTTGTAAAAAAGATCAAAATTGATACCATTGGGAATGGGGCCAAAGGTTAAGACATTAAACTTCTCTTCAATCAGTGTTTTCAGCCAATTGGAGGTAACTATTCTATGAAGGGGAAGTGTATAGGTTTTATTAACTGCATCTTCAGGTCCTCCCCATGTTTCATAGTGTCGAATAAAGTAAAATTTTTCACCTTTATTTTTATTATATTTCGCTACAAGATATGCTGTTTCCCACCAGGTAGCCACAACAATATCTCCTTTTGGAATGTATCTCTCTGCAAGCGTTGGGACTCTCATTGGGTTTACTTTGAGATCGAACCACTTTAAGCGGCTACCCTTTTTGAGATTTGTAATAGCTCGTGTAGTTCTATATGCTAACCCTCTGACATTATACCATTTCGCTCCATGGCGCATTGGTATTAAAGGATACACTACAGAAACCTTGTGTCCTCGATCTTGCAAGCGATTTGCCAATTCAAATGTTGACCTAACCCCTCCTGATATACCAATATACGGAAGAACGAAGGTTATTTTCATATTACCACTTTTTCTTCCTGCATCTTACTTGTTGAACCGTCATCTATAACCTCAAGATTTTGATAGGTCTTCTTCAAGTTTCAAAATAAAGAACCGATGATAAGGCATTTCGAAAACTCTGTATGTTTTTTCAATTTTAAATCCCACTTTCTTAATGTCTTCAACAATTCTATCTAACGAGTAGCTAGCTTTTCCTATTTCCCAGCAGTGTTCCCCGTTGAAATTATGAATCGGCTTCTCAAGTGATGGAAATGGAATAAGTCTTTTTATCTCCCCAATTTTTGGAATTTGCACATTTAGGCGGTAAACTCTGTTAATATCTGGGATAGATAGAATTACGTGCGAGTTAGAAACTCGATATATTTCAGAAAGAGCTTTATTAACATCTTTATATGGTAAATGTTCCAATACCTCATAACAAGCTACTGCATTAAAAGACCGATTAGCAAAGGGAAGTTCCAAAACAGATCCCGCTACATCTGGATTTATTCTTTCATCAATATCTAGAGTTATGACTTTTATTCCTCTCTTGTTAAGGTATTCGGATACAAAATGGTTTCCGACTCCGATCTCAAGTACATCTTTGGCTTTTGTTATAAGGACTTCTTGGATTTGATGCCAATAGGTAGAAAAACGGCCCTTTGAGTCATAACTTAGACTATAGTAATGGTCTGGTTTCACCTGTGGTTTCATTTTCGTGCAATTATCCATGTAACTATCGGGTATTTTTTTTCGTTCCATGTAGCAATTTTTCTCCTCATGCTTATCTTACTTTCTGGGATATTCAGAAATCTAGATCTGTTACTTACAAGACAAAGGATGATTGCGATACGGTTTCCCCATCCTTCACATTGAATTATTTCAGAAAAATCTGTACAAAGATATTTCAAGGCATCTGGTGAGAATCTCCAAAAGTCTTCGGGGCAAGGATGAATGTAATTCATAAAACATGTAGTATGTACCGCTATGCCTCCCCTTTTCAAAACTCTGTAAGATTCAAGTATTGCCTTTTTTGGGTCTTTAAGATGTTCGATAACTTGATCACTTATCACAAAATCAAAGCTATCATTCTTGTAGGGAAGATTTTGCATATTTATTTCAGGATAATCTAATTCAGTAAGTTCAGCATCTTTCATATTTATAAAAGGATAAAAATTTCTAATGCCACTTATACCTAAAATTTTTCCTTTCATAGGTTCTTTAGAATATTCACTTATTCTCTTGTACATATAAAATCTGGTTAAGTGTTCCATGTTTTTAAACGCCTCTTGAGTTTCTTGGGCCATATTTCTTGTGCCACCTGCCAAACGTAAGTAGCAAAAACAAAAATTCTTTGTAATCAGCTTTGCCATTTAGGTGCTCTTCAAACATTTCTTCTATCCTTTGAATATTGAAAATGTTAGGATCGAGACA
>SDBU01008762.1_pt1 | contig 11441 bp, 18 predicted proteins | sample 2277071 | NCBI WGS metagenome assembly SDBU01 (sample SAMN10397929, study PRJNA504765) | marine sediment metagenome | isolation source: marine sediment core GS08_GC12, 126 cmbsf | place: Arctic Ocean: Gakkel Ridge, Loki's castle | collected 2008 | reverse complement strand
CCGGCACTGTCGACACGCCATGCCGGCGAAACCGAAACAGTTGCGACGGCTGATTTCTCCGATAGACGTTCGTGTGGGCCCAAGCAGCGATTGCCGCCAGCCCCGGGTCCTCTTTAAGGGCCCGTTTCAACGCCGAACACTCGGTACACCGGTCCGACACGAAGACAGTCAAGAACCACTTCCCCGAATCGTCCGGTGGGATACGCTGCAAGGCCGCATCGACCTCCCCGCCGGCAGCCAACTTGTTGGCCCCGATCACTATCCCGACCGCGATCAGCGTGACCATCACGCAGAACAACATGTCCCGTACATTCCGTTTCCAACCCATCGTTCGTTCCTCCAAAAAGAATGTTCACTCCCACCACCTAACGACCTTTGCCACGCCCGGCCCCGGCGGCGCGTCCAAAATAACACACCAGCCGCCCACGCTGCGCTGAAACACCGCCCGCTCCACCCACCGGATCGCCGCCGGCCGGTTGCCGTCCCAGACCCCAAACCGACCGTCGTCGCTAATCCCCGCGACAACGACCATGTGATTTTTCTTGACACCGTTTCTGCCCACCCAAGCCACGGCCGCCCCGCGTCGCGTCCGAACCGCCCATTCAATCCAGGGCATGACGTCCCTGGTCACAACATGAGCCTCGATCCCGCGTCGCCGGCAATACTCCCGCACTCGGCTTGGCACGGCTCCACCGCGAACCGCCGGCCCGTATTCGCTATCCCACAGCAGCGTCTCGGCCGCCGGCACATTCTGCCAAACACCGAGCAGTCCGATCGAGCATTGCACGCAAGACCCGTCCCGGTTCGCAAACCGCAAACGCTGATCGGCCGGCAGATCGACCGCTTGACCCGGGGCCACGCCGCAACAGGAGAGGATGGTCACGGCGAAGGCCAGCGAGAGCAGCAGCCATGCTTCAAAGACACGGTCTGATTTCATCACCGACCTCGCCAAGAAAAGAAACAGGCCCGAGACGGATGTACCATTCACGGGCCCTGATCGCTACGATCAAAACCCTAACAGTTCACAGCGGTCAAGTCAAGGGCCAGATGGGAGGAAATTGGAAAACAGGGGCGGCACATCACGATCGGCCGCCCCTGTTGCATTTCCTAAGTTGGGTCATACTCCTCGTCCTGCAATGTCTTCTGCGCCAGTAGAAGGCCGTTGTACAGTCCGTGAAAGTACGGATCATTCACGCAGTCGCACGTCGACAACTGCGTCTTCACGAGATCGTCGATCGTGTCCGAACCTTTCAGCACTCGTTCGACGATACCTCTAGCCGACGCCCCATGATTGGGGGTTTCGGTGATCTGAGTTGAATGCTTGGCCAACAACAATTTTTCAAGCCATACTGGGCAGGCCATTCCTGCACCGAAAATAGCCTGGATCACTTCGCGTCGATTCATCTTCATTCTCCTTTGCGTGAGTCAAAACAAAAACAAAACAGGGGCGGCACATCACGATCGGCCGCCCCTGTTGCGTGGCCTTAACCATACCCAGATTCCAGTTCCCTCGGACGGCTCCGAGTCGCGCCCGTGCCTATCTCGGGCTCTGGGCTGGTTACTTCGCCGGAGGGTTCCGGTGGCTCTGTTGTTAGGAATAGGTTCATTCAGTTATCTCAATCCGCCCAGTACCATACGCCGTTGGCGGCCATTACGGCTAGGCGAGGCACGCCGTTCTTCTTCACTGTGTGCGGTGTCAATTCCCCAAGTGAAGTCCGTTTGTGCCACCCCGTGCTTTCCCGCAGGTCATACATTACCGCGAACTCCGAATCGCCGTTCCTTTCAAAGACGCGATCCCCCGCCTCCAGGCTGAAGTCCCAGTCATTACGCTCCCCAATCGGCTGTTTTCGTAACTTACGCATGTTCCTTTGGCTCCGCTCTAATGTGATGAATGGGTTTACTTGGCTTCTCTCACTCGTCACGGAATGCTTCGATCCACATCTCAACATACTCCTTCACGTCCTCCAGTGCGTCGATTACCTCCACAGTCGACAGTAACTCGTTCATAACGATCTTGCCGTCGATGAACATATGCACGTCCTCAGAAACACTCGGCATCGCTGTGGTTCCTTCTGGTTTTCTGTGGCTGCTAACATTGGTAATCGTGATTGCGTCCGGCGTCCGTGACATGCCAACCCGGCCAGTCGTAGCCTCGCGACATGCCACCCGATGCCAACCCGGCATCTTTGAGTCGCTTCAGAACTTTTCCGGCTATGCGAGCGAAGGGGGCTGACCCACGATGGCTGGCATGGAAGAACAATTGCTCGCCCACATATCCACAGCCGACCGGCTTGCCGCCTTGTTTTCGCAAAAACTCCAACGCTTCCTGACATAGGATTGCCATCGTGCGTGGTTTATAGTCATCATCTACGGCTTTCATTTATGGTTCCTCAGTTGGTATACCACGCGCCAGTGTCATTGTCCCACTGAAAGGTTTTCCATGAGCCGGTAAGGCAAAGCCGGATCTGTATTGTCTCGTCCCATACGCGGATAAACAACGCGCTCATCCGCATGAGTTGCATCTGAAAATCAGTCACGGCGTCGATCGGCAATAGATCCTCCGGTACAAGTGGCGGGACGGTTGGAAGGTCACACTTGCAGCCTTCGACTGGAAATTCGCCGCAAGCACAGCGGAAGTCAATCGCACCCTTGCAGCGTTCGCAATTCGGATTACACATTAGATAGCCCTTTCGTCTCGGGGGCGGTCCTGAATGGTTTCATGGTTCCTCTGTGCTTTCTGTGGATAGGCTTAGTAGCTCGCAGAAAATCCCGCACTTATTACAGATTGGGCCAGCGTGTCGGCCACGTTCCGGGTGCAGCTCGTCGAGCCATCCGTCGCGCTTGCCGAGTATTGGGTAGCCGATGTCACGTTCCATCGCAGATCGCGATGCAAACACGTCAGGGAAATCGACGCGGATTTTGTTCCAGTAGCCCATGCCGCCCTTAACGCACCCGACGCAATTGTTGTTGTGGTAGCCAAGGTCGTACATTGCGGGCCGCTTGATTCCGCTGGCGAGTAGCACTTGGTGGGCGTCCACCTTGGTCATCTTCTCATCAATGAGTGGAAATCGGTGTTTGTGCCCTGGCATCGACTCGCGTATCCTCTCGGCCCGTCGCGACTCGGCATAGTCGATGCCCCATACGATCGTCAGTTGCCCCTCATTCTCTCGCTCGAACTGTTTGCGCACGTCGCGCTTCAGCCGCTTGGTGCAAGCAGCACCCTGTGGACTGCGGATGAAGGACACCATCCGACATGCGTTTTCGACACTGCGGTATGGGTGCTGCATGATCGTTATTTTTCGCCCGAACCACGTCTCGCACTCCTTGACGAATCGCATCGTATCCGGATGCTGGTCGTCAATGTGCGTATAAAATACATCGTCCAGCTCGTCGCACACCAACTTGGTCGCAACGGCCGACGATACGCCGCCCGAGAAGTAACTTACCGTGCTGGTGTGGTCTATCATGGCAGCCTCATTCATGGTTCCTCTGTGCTTTCTGTGAATGTACACTCAGCAGAATCCTCGCACGTACATTCTTCGAACGTGACTTCGATGTCCGAAGGAAAGGTCTGGCACAGCATACACTCAGCAAAATCCTCGCACGGACATTCTCTGAACTCGCACGGCACACACTCGGTCCAATTGCAGTCACCGGCGGAGAATAGCTTTCGCTCGAACGGAGTTAGGATGTCATGCTCCTCGACGCCGATGAGCCAGCGGAGGGCGGCTTTGAATGGTTTGAATAGGTTCATTAGTCTGTTCCTTTCTCGTGTCGCTCTATCCATTCACTCGGGATCTTCCGTGATACACACGATGTCGCAACCCAAGATCTCCGTATGACCGTCGTCAGTAAGTATCGCATGTCTAGCCATGGCCTTGCCCTCGACTTTCGAGTCGGCCTCTGCGTACAGACGGATCTCCGCCGTTATGTAGTACCGCATCACGCACCCTCGCTTTCTCCATTAATGATACGTTCAGTTTCGGCGTCGAACTCCTCGACCGCTCCGTCGCGTACCGGACCAACAACCACGGCAAGGCACAGCTTCCTGCGATGCAGTCGGAACATTACCTGCAACCGCTCGACTTTCTTCTCGGCTTTCTGGGCTCGCCGTTGCCATATGGAGATCCTACACCGATCGCTTTGGAAGAATTCCCCACCCAATACCTTGCTTCCGCAAAAGAACCACACCGCCATGGATAGATGTGATTCCTCTTTCGCCCCGCACTCCGGGCATGTCGTTAGTTTGTCTCTCGTCATTTTCTTCACCTTTGGGATTGATGGCTTACGTTATCTCTCGTCTTCTCCATATGCGAGTCGACACACTCAGCCCGCCTTGCATGTTCTTCCGGCGTCAGGTCAAACGTCAGGTCATCCGACTGACCATTCAACGGCGGCCGGACTCGCTCCACCCCCCGCACTTGGCACGCCAGGCATGGCAGTTTGACATTGACACCGCACTCAGGACACCACCCACGCGTTTCCCATCTCGACCGTTGAACACGTTTACGCCGCGGCCTGTCGAACACTCCCCGCCGCCGCAAAACATGCGGAACACTTGCCCGACAAATCCCCGCCTCCCTGGCCGTCGCGGAGTACGTCCAACCTTCGGCGATCAACTCCACCACGCGTTGTTCGACGGCATCGCTAATCCTTGGACTGCCACCCATCTTTACACCTCCATGGCGACGAAGTCGTCAATGCTTTCCACGACAATCTCTACCGCGCCACCGCGAACGACCTCGCCGCGAACGACCGCCAACTCGTCAATCTGCGAGTCGTTGTCGTACACACCCGCATGTTCCAGTGCGTCGAGCAGGCACTTCTGTATGTTGTCCAAATCTCGCGTCCGCTTATCGGGCGGATGTGCGATCAGCATTACCCGCACCAGCCCGATCAGTTTCGGCGAGTCCCGCATAATCGTGACAACGTTTCGCCGGTAGCTTTTCCCCTCATCGCTGGTGTAGATATGCGGGAAATAACGCCGCCCCTTACGCCGCACGGTGTGTTCCCAATAATGATTCACGGTCGGCGGGTACGGTAGTCTGGCGGTCACCCTCAAAACGGCACCTCCTCGTTCGACTCAACCTGCGACTCATCTTGCAATGGCTGACAGGTAATAATGCCGTCCGCAATCTTAAAACCCGCCTTCAAGACCTCTTCTCGTTCTAGCCACCCCCTTACAGTGTCCTTGTGTTTACTGAGGAATCCCGCGATATCGCGGGGACGAACTGGACCTGGATCGTTCATCTTTACATTGAATGCTCTCGTAAGGTCGACGAGGATCTTCGTTGCCTTTGCCTTGATTGTCGCTGTGCCCTTCTGCCGGCCTTTGCGCCGCGGATCCTCGTCATACTGTGGCTCGGCGTCCTTCAGCACACCAGTATCATCCAGTTCGTGGACCGGGTGCCGAAACCAGCAGTTGACCGGCTCCGCTCGTGGGTATTCACGAAACGCCCCTTCGATCCGCCAGGCGGTCAGCCGCTTTAACAGCGTCAGTGTTTCGCTAATCAGCGGCAGTGCGACGCTGTTGAAGCGATCGCCCATCAACCGTACGGCCCCGTTACGCATTTGCGACTCCGACATCTGGTCGTCCGCCGACATTTTATCTCGCCACCCAGGCACCTCTCGGTCTAGCACCTCGGCAAGCAGCTTGCAGACGGCCTTGCGTTGCTCTTCCTTGAGGAGATCGTCGCTAATGTCCAGTTCAATCAAGTCCAGTAGCGCGTCCGGGTCGCGAGCAAACACTCCAGACCCGGACGCGCGGTCCATCGACCGCTTGCCACCTTGTGAGCCCTTGCTGTGGTGATGGCAATAAATGACCGCCGCGTTTAGCTGGTGGCAGACTTTGTCGAACTGGTTGCAAAAGAAGGCCATCTTGTCGGCCGCGTTCTCGTCGCCGGTAATTACCTTGTAGATCGGGTCGATGACAACGGCGGTACAGTTTCGCTTCAGCGCCCGGCGTATCAGCTTTGGAGCCAGCTTGTCCATTGGCACGGCTAGTCCCCGCAGGTTCCAGATGTCGATGTTCGTTAGATTGGTCGGTTGCCAGTCCAGGGCTTGATAGACGTCACTAAATCGATGCAGGCAGCTTGCTCGGTCCAGTTCTAAATTGACGTACAGTATGCGTCCCCGTGAACACTGCCAGTGCAGCCACTTCTTCCCCTCGGCAATCGCGATGCACAGCTCAATAAGCAGGAACGACTTGCCCGCTTTACTCGAACCGGCCATCAGCATTTTGTGTCCTTGCCTGAGGATTCCTTCGATTAGCGGCGGTGAAAGCGGCGGCAGGTTGCCCCACACCTCAGCCAGTGACTCCGGGTCAGGCAGATCGTCATTGACCGCCTCGATCCATTCCTCCCATTCCGTCCACGACTTCTTGCCGATATTCACGGCCGCAAGGAACTGTTTTTTCCCGTCACGTTCCACACCGGGCATCCGACTCAGTCGTGACGGGTTGCGGTTCTGCGAATCGACCGCCAGACCGTTCTTCGCGCAGACTTCATAGAGCAAGTCGACTCGCTTCCGGTACTCCGTGTACGATTCCGCATCGATCCGTACAATTGCGTGCAGTGACTTATTGCCGCTGTGAACCAGCGCCGCGATCGGCAACTCCAACTCTTCGTAGACGCCCCGCTGTCCGTCGATCGGCATCTTATCCGACTCGACCAGCGCGTAGCGGAAGTCGGTTACGTTCTCATCCTTGACGCCCTGCCCGTCCAACGGGTTGAAGCGGATCCACGCCCCAACCTCCGGATCCACGTCCCCGAAGACCTCGGGAAGATTTTTGTACTTCGCCAACTCTTTGAGCAATTGCCCGGCAGTCCGGCCATAACAGCCGCGGGTAGGCAGTTTGCGGCCGTCTTTGTCAAAGCTGTCGGTCACGTAGCCGACGTGATCCTTGGAAGAGAATAACGCGGAAAGGTAATCGGAGATTTGTCGAACCGGGTCCCATTGATCGGGCTCGACCGTCTCAACCGGTTCGGTCCAGTTCGGGTCGATCACCTGATAGTCATCACCGCCGATCGTGTCCTCCCACTCGATCACTCGATCAATCCGGCCGCGGTGCGTGGACCACTCGACCGGTTCGCCCCGCAGCGCCCCAGCTTCACCGTCTGCCTTTACTGCGTCTTCCAGCTTGTGCATCAGATCGCGGTCAGACCATGGTGGTTCACAGCCCTGGTTCCATTCCTGCATGAGCGGTAAGGCGTCCTCGATCGACAGACCAAACCCCTGGATCAACTTGCACGCCGCTCGGTAGGTCGCATCGTGCCCACGCGACCCACTCACTGCCGGCTCGATTGTTGCCATGTATCGCCGGGCCCGCTCAATAACGGGCGTTTCGCCTCGAGGCGGCGGTTCGGTCGGTGTCACTGGTTATCTCCAGCCAAAGGCGGCACGTTTAGCCGAAGCCGCTCAGTGATGATTTCGCAATACTCTTCCGACAGTTCGATGCCGATACTTTTTCTGCTGTTATTCATCGCCACCTCAAGCGTTGTTCCACTGCCTGCGAATGGGTCGAGAACTGTTCCCCCTGCAGGACAGCCGGCGCGAATGCACGGCTGAATCAGGTCAGGCGGGAAGGTTGCGAAGTGGGCGCCCTTGAACGGCTTCGTCTGGACTGTCCAGACAGATCGCTTGTTTCTTGTGTCATACCGCTTATTGTCCATGCCGGCGGCGTTCTGCTCGTACCGATTCGTGCTGCCGCCGCGGTCCTTCCCGGCGTAGGTGGCTGGTTCCTTAATCGCCCCATGGTCATAGTAATACCATGGCTTCTTTGACAACAGGAAGATATATTCATGCGCCTTCGTGCAACGATCCTTCACGCTTTCAGGCATGGGGTTCGGCTTGTGCCAGATGATGTCTTGTCGCAAGTACCAGCCGGCGGACTGAAGGGCAAAGGCAACTCGCCATGGGATTCCGCAGAGGTCCTTCCGCTTCAGGAACTTGCACCCCAAGCCATGGCCGGTCGGAAGCGACGGCATGACGTCTTGATTGTTCTTGTTGATGCCTTTTGATGAGCCACGGTTCCCGTTGTAGGCGTTATAGTTGTCTCCGAGATTTAGCCACAACGTCCCATCGTCCCGCAGCACCCGCCACACTTCGGCAAAAACTCCCGTCAACGCCTCGACATACTCGCCTAGCGTGTCCTCCAGTCCGATCTGTGTGTCATTACCGTAATCCCTCAGTCCCCAGTACGGCGGCGAGGTGACACAGCAGTTGACCGACTCACTTCCCATTTTCGGCAGGACCGCGGCCGCGTCGCCATGGTAGAGCGTTGCATCGCCTATACCATCAAGACGGTCTGCCACGTAATTCACTAGCGTCATTGGTCACCTCCAGCAGTCAACGCGACAAACCGCCTCGGCTTATTCCGTAGCATTGCCACCCCTTCGGTTTCCAGCATTTGAGCCCTACCGCGGCCCTTGCTGAAGATGAATCGCTCGTCCCTGCCGTGAATCCTAAACACATGTTTGCGACTAGCCCGGCCGATATAGGTGGCTCCCGGTAACCGCTCTAGCCACTCCGCTCGCCGGGCTGCGTGTATGAGAGAGTGAAACCCGTGGGGTCGAGGTATCAGCCGCCCATGCCCGTCCGGACAGGAACAGAACCCAGCCGAAGTCGCAATTAGCCACTGGCCACATTCACTACACACTGGCGAGAAGAGGTCCATCGTGGCTTCCTCATGGTCAAACAGGAGACCTTTATATTCGTTGCACTTCGGCCAGTAGGGTCTCATCGCAACTTTCCTCTGGCTGATAGGTTTTGGCGTCGATACTGGCAGGCACATGCCAACCCGAGGCCGCGACGCGTGAGATCATGTTGCTGGCGTCCGTAGACGGCCATCGCCCAACGTGTCGGAACCCCTTGCGCTCCAGCAGACGGATCTGTCTGGGGCTGGCCAGCCCCGCGTCTCGTCGCTTGGCCAGTCGGTCCAGGAGCAGCGACGCCTTGCCGGCGTTCTCTATGTCGCCAGCGAAGATGCCGCACTTCTCCAGCGCGTTCGCCTGCGATTCGGACGGCGGCGACATCTCCCAGCCGAACGACGGCTGATAGTCGGCCAAGTCCTCGGCGCCGATCGACATCTCGTATTGCAGCGGGTCGACCAGCTTGGCCTTCTTCTTCCGCAGTCCCTCCAGCCGCTTGGCCAGGGCTTCTTCTCGCTGGATCAACACGTCTGTTCCAGCTTGCTGCTCCAGCGATTCCAGGTCGACTGGCTCGCCTGGCGTGTCGGCCAAGATCGCCGTCATCCTGTCGGCCACTTCGGCCGTCTCGGCGACCAGATGCGCCGGGTGAATCAACTCATGGTTCGACGTGTGCCACAAAAAGTCGAGGATCAGGAGGTTTTCCTTGCCGGGGTGGATACGGGTACCGCGACCGACCATCTGATAAAAAAAACTCCGTACCTTGGTCGGCCGCAGCGGGACAATGCAATCGACCGGCGGGCAGTCCCAACCCTCGACCAGCAGCATTGCATTGCAGAGTACGCCCGAGTCCATGGCTTCGAACCGTTCAAGGACTGCACTGCGATCGGTCGACTCGCCGTTGACTTCCATCGCGTCGATGCCGCGCTGCCGCAACAGGTGAGCAAACTTCTGACTGGTGGCAATCAGCGGCAAGAAGACGACCGTCTTTCGGTCTCGCACCTTGACCAGTTCGTCGGCAATCTGTTCGAGATACGGGTCTAAGGCAGTCGCGATGCCGCTAAGCTGATAATCACCGCCTTGCTGTTTGACGCCGGCAATGTCAATCACGAGCGGCACCGTCGCGGCTGTGATTTGGCATAGGAACCCATCCTTTACCGCCTGCGGCAACAGGTACTCGTAGGCCAGCGACTCGAAATACTGCCCCAGATCCCGTTTGTCGCCCCGATCGGGCGTTGCCGTGACGCCCAACACACACGCCTCACTGAAGTGTTCCAAGACCCGCTGGTACGAATCGGCCAGCGCGTGGTGTGCTTCATCGACGATGATCGCACCAAAATAGTCCGGCTGGAACTTTGCCAACCGTTGCGCTCGCATCATCGACTGGACTGATCCGACGACGATTCGCTCCCACTTGCCCAAGCAGGTCTCTTCCGCCTTCTCCACGGCGCAAGCCAACCCCGTCGAGCGGTGTAGCTTATCTGCGGCCTGGTCGAGCAGTTCACCCCGGTGGGCCAGGATCAGCACCCGACCGCCACGTCGAACGATTTCTTCAGCTACGGCACAGAAGACGATCGTCTTGCCCGTTCCGGTTGGCAGCACCAGCAGTGTCCGCTGGCGGTCCGAATCCCACTCGCGCAGGATCGCATCCTTCGACTCGGTCTGGTAGGGGCGTAGTTGCATGGCTAGAACGGTACCCCGTCTGCTGGGTTCTGCTGAGGCTGAGGCTGAGGCTGAGGCTGAGGCTCCCCGGTAGCCGGCGGTTCCAGGAACTTCTTGATGTCGTTCGCGATCCGATCCTCACCGTCGCTACCCTTGTACTTACGGTTGGCGACCTTACATCGACCTTTCGAGCCCACCACGCGGGGCCAATCGGGCCGCAATGGGTCGCCGTGCTTTCGGTGTCCGATCGACGTGAAGAACTGACATAGTATTCCCTCGCATTTGGAATGCAGGAATAGAGTTTCTTCCACGTCGACCCCCTGGCCGTCAGGCAGCCAGACCCGTACGGTCAACTCCGCCTTCGGGCAGTCGGGCAGCTTGCCACCCTCCTTGGCCTGGTGCCGTCCACGCTTCAGGTCGACGATCTCGTATGGGTATTCGCCAGGCGGCACCATGACGGCACCACCCTGATCGTCGTTACTGATTTCATCATCCCAATCTAAGGGTCGGTCTTGTTGTTGATCCGTCATATCGCCGCAACCTCCTGTCGTACCTGGTTAATGACCCCCAGTACGCCGCCCCAGTGGGCAACTAGTTTGCCCGCGACGAACTGCGGATCGTAATTTGCCAGCGGTGTGTCGGCCGGGTAGTATTTCTGCTTGGCCACCGCCAGTTGCAACTCTTGCTCCGTCACGCCGTCGCGTTGCATCAACTCCCGCAGGGGTTCAAGCATATTCGCAAAAGGAATCGGATCGCCCGGCTGTGGATCAGGCTGCGGCTGTTGTGGAACGGCTACCGTTGGCTGGGGGGTGGCAGCCTGATAGTTGAACAGTCCGGCGATCGAGGCGTACTCCATCGTGGACTCGTCAGGTAGCCCGCCACGGTTCTTTGCATCCCACGCCGGGTGATGTGAAGCGTTGATTACGCGATGCCCGCCAGTTCCTCGCGGTCTGTCACCTTTCTTTTCCCCGGCGACCACGTAGGTTTTGTAGTTCAAGAACAGCAGAGTCCGGGCCCACTCCTTCAGTGCGGCTGAGGTCTTCTTCTCCATTTTCAATTCCCAGCGGTCATACGCGCTAGCTAGCTCAGGCGCCTTGAATGGTCGCGTCTTCGCGTGGGCTGGCAGGCATACAT
>SDBU01008761.1_pt1 | contig 11443 bp, 14 predicted proteins | sample 2277071 | NCBI WGS metagenome assembly SDBU01 (sample SAMN10397929, study PRJNA504765) | marine sediment metagenome | isolation source: marine sediment core GS08_GC12, 126 cmbsf | place: Arctic Ocean: Gakkel Ridge, Loki's castle | collected 2008 | reverse complement strand
CAGAATGGGTAAAGGCAGACCCAGGCTTTATAGTGATGTCTCCCAGGAGATGGCCAACAGGCTCTCAAACCTTCCCAATTATGAGTGTTGGTGCAAGCTTATAAAAGACGGAAAACTTGTAGAACATCATATAAAAACATTTCCGCTTCCGGACAAAATAAATAAAGACCAGGCAAAAGAAATTAAAGAAGCTTCCAAAAAACTAGGGAGAAAAAGAAAGGAAGTTGAAGAAATAATAAAAAAGAAAATGAGTACAGCAGAAATATTAACTGGTCCGAGAGATTTCGAAGAAAATTAATACTTGAAAAGGAGGACATTTTGGCTGGTAGCGTGATTGGTGGTAGCGCAAGAAAAGGAATAAGCGTAGGTGTTACTTTTGGTGTTTTATTTATTGGATGGAAAAGAATAAGTAAGAAATTAATCAAAAATGCAGAATTAGTAACCGAAGAAAATAAAAAAAGTATTTTAAGTGCTTTAGGCTGGGGAGCTTTAGGATCATTGCTTGGACCCGTAGGTGGTGTTGCAGGGTTAGTGCTTGGAGGCAGAACTAAGGAGATATGCTTTGCCCTCTATTTAAAAGACGGAAGAAGATACCTAATAACTTCAGACACGAAAACATACCAAAACGTAAAAGCATTATGTTTTTGACACTGACTGAAATAATATTTGTTTTCTATTTTTAAAAAATTAACTAGAGAAAGGAGATAAAATGCTTTGGTCATTAACAAAATGGAATCACAAACTTTCGAGCAACCGCTTGGTTAGGTGGTGGCTGAGAATGACAGTTCTGGACCGTTTTATTATGGTAATCACTGTCAATATCATATATGTTATAGCTTCGTTTTTTGCTTTCTCTTTCTGGCTGGTAAACTTTCTGGCCCATATGTTAATAGAAGGAGCAGTTTCGGGCCCTTTAGCCAACTACTTAGGCGAAGAGGTAGTTTCTGGAGGAAGCTTTATCTTAGGCTTTATGAATTTTAATTCAGCAATTATTATCTTCTTTGAAGTTATTTTTACCATTGCCGTCTGGGCATTTTCAATTTTCTTCGTTGTTGACATCATTTGGGATTTTATTATTACGCGCCGTGATTTAAGAAATTTTACAGCAAAAAATAATGTCATCCTAGCAACTAGAGGCGAATATGTCGGCGGCTATCCTCAACTTCCCCATAGCCGTTTTGTCTATTTGGTTATTAGTGGTATCCAGAGAAATCCTCACCTGGGTATTGTCTTACCTAGTTCTCAAAATAAAGAATTTCGAGTTCCTTTGCTTGATGTAATCAAGGCTAAAAGTGGTATAGATGATAAATTCGGTAAGCCATCAGGCATTTTTAATATCTCAATGACCGACATTACACCTTCAATATGGAAGGGTAACCGCTCAGTTCTTAATGTTGAATATACATCAGCCGGCAGAAAATACCAGATAGAGCTAGGCTCGTTTTTAAGAGGTAATGATGAAGTTCAGCAGTGGAAAAATTTCCTTACCTGTACTCAGTCAGAAGCTGATACTGGAAGAGCGCCTTATGGTCCATGGAAAAGCCTTCCGGGAGAAAAAGAAAGTAAATTTAATTCCATCAATTAAAAGGGAAATTAATAAAAAAGGCAGGTGTAATGAAAATTGTAAAAGTAAAGGTTGAAGACAAGAAAGATTTCGAAATCAAAGTTGATGATAAAGATTTAGATACACTGATTAAGGTAATTTGGGTGTTTGGAAAAAAATAGGATAAGAGAAACTGAAAATACGAACACCAACATGGTAAAATTAAAGCATGAGTAATCCTGAAAAAGAATTAAACATTAGAAACCAGATAAAACTTGCCAAGGTTTTTAAAGCAGTCATTTCCGCTGGCCTAGTAGCACCTGTTTTTGTTTCTGTATCAGCTTGTAAAGAAAATATCCCCACGTCGGTAGAATCCAGAGAAGTAGAGATTGTTTTTTCAGGATTAGAAATAGAGGGATTAGAAACAATTTTTCAAAATGGCCGATGGGAATATGTTGATACAGGAGATGGTTTAATTGCTGGTTACTGGAATGGAGAGGATGGGAGATATGAGCATACAGCTAATGTTTTAAGGGGAGAATGGATTGGGCTGTTTGTTAACGCTATTGAAAAAAATGAAGAAGTAAAAGCTTCTCTAAAAGAAAATGAAAACTGGACAGTAAAAAGATGGGAAGAAGGCAAAATAAAACTTCTACTGCCTTTTGAAATGAAAACCGGTGTAGTAGTTGAGGAAAAAAAAGCACTAGGCATAGTTAAAGAAGGAGTTATACCAAAAGTGCTTTTAATAAGTGGTTTGCCTTCAGATACATTGATTTATGCTCCATTCACAGTATCTTCAGATAATATTGCTATTACAATGCCCAGTTCAGAATCGTCTATAAGCGGGCTAACAATTGGTGTCGGAGACACTCAGCCTGTTTTAGATATCTGGTTTAAGAACCTTGATCAGAAAATTAATACTGATGATATTAAACCAGAAGAACCTCCAATAAAATTTGGCCACCCTTTCTTTGAAGTAGATAAGGAAGATATTTTAACTAGAAAGTTTTTACTTTTTATTAATCCCTTTCTTAAAGGAGAATACCAGATCTTGTTTTCTGCCTTTAACTCCGACGCCTCAGGATTACCCATAGATTTTTCTTTTAAAAATCTCCTCAAAGACAAAGAAGGAAGATTTATTTATTTAAACTCATCTTATGCAGGCTTTTACGGTAATAATGAATAAAAAAATTAATGTTTTAAATATGAAGAATACGCCTCCTCAAAAAAGGCTCCCTAGATATAAAAGAGCAAATATTCCGCCGCCCATGGAGCTAACTGATAGGGATAAGCGTGTAATTGAATGGGTTTATCTATTCCGTTTTTTAACTGGGGACCAGATAGGGCTTTTAGAGTTTGAAAATGGCTCTAAAACAGCCTGTCAGAGACGCTTATCTCTTCTTTACCACAATAAGTACCTTTCAGCCATAGAAAAGCCTACACACGCCGGTTATGGCTCTTCTAAGAGAGTTTATTGCTTATCTCAAAGAGGTAAAGAGGTTATCTCTTTTATGTATGACGGCACGGACCCAAAAAATATTAAATGGAATAAAAAAAACAACCAGGTAGAAATATATTTTTTAGAGCATACCTTAGCTTTAAATGATGTTAGAGTAGCTTTTACCATTTCTGCTAGGAGCTTAGGGTACGAGCTTAAATGGATTCCTGAATGGGAACTCAAGACACTAAAGGAAAAGGTAAGAGATCCGGAAAATCCGGGCAAATCCTTAGCTGTTACTCCGGACGGATATTTTATTCTTAAAGGCGAAGGCAAGGAAGCAAGATTCTTTATTGAAGCAGACAGAGCAACAGAGACTAACCGCCGCTGGAAAAATAAAGTCCGGGGTTATGTTGAATATGTGAATACCGGCCAATACTACAATAGATACAAAGCAGAGTCTTTGAGAGTTTTAACAATTACTACGACCCAGGAGCGCTTGGAAAATCTTCTGGACACAACCAAAAATGTCAAAGGTGCCAATTTTTTTTGGTTTACCACCAAAAAGAAGATCCTTAACAATAATGTAATAATTAATCCCCTCTGGGTAAAAAGCAATAAGCAAGATCTCCTCTCACTCTGGCATAAAGACAAAGATATATAAACTGGCCTATTGTTTGTGAAAGTATAAATAGTGATTTAAAATTATTTAAAAACAAAATTTATAAATTGAAAAAGTAATAAATATGGACCAAGATATTCAATCTCAAATAGACAGAGCAAAAGAGTTACTGCATGAACTTGAAGAAGCTTGTAATGATGATTTGCAATCAAAAAATATTTCTGGAAAAACAAAAAATTTAACGCAAGAGGTTTTACTTAAAATTCGTCATTTATTAGACCAGGCCATTTATAAATATTTTAAGAAATATTATCTTCTAACTCTTTCTGAACCCGATAAAAAATCTGCAAAAGTGTATTTTCCTATAGTTAATAAAAAAGAAGATTTAAAAGCTAGCCTTGGTAGGTCAAAAATGGCAGATCTTGAAACAAGTCATTCAAAACTCTATAATTTTTTAGATTCCATTCAGCCATATAATCAAGATTGTTTGTGGCTGAAGCATTTAGCAAATTTTGCTTCGGAAAAACACATTGGACTAACACCTCAAACAAAAACGGAAACAAGAAGAGTAACCGTTTCTCGTAATGGTGGTTCTGTCTCTTGGGGGTCAGGTGTAACTTTCGGAGGCGGTATTAGTGTTATGGGAGTTCCAATTGACCCTACAACACAGATGCCAGTACCAAACAAAGTTGCTGATACAAGAGTGGAAAATTGGATATCATTTTTATTTGAAGGTAGTAATATAAATGTTCTCGGGCTATGCAAAAAATCTGTTGAAGATGGAGAAAAAATTATTAAAAAGATTTTAGAATTTGTATAATTTAAAAGAATTTGCTACCAAATCCAAGTAGGACCGAGCAATTAGTTAAATACAGATTAAGGAGCAGACCTATTAAGCAGTTGTTTATTTTGGTATACATATATGTATGCTTTAACCCTCATCGCCGCTTATAGGGGCATTCTAGGGCTTTATTTTATCCAAATAAGCGAAAGCGCTTGCCATTTTATAGTTTCCATGACTTTTAAAGACCTATTATTACTATCTCTATCTTTTAGAATTAACGATTCCACTGTCTTAGGAAATGTCAGCCCTTTTTGGCTTAACCTTCCTTATAAAATCCGTCAGCAGGACCGGTATGATCATATGCATATTATAGGGACCACTGGCAAAGGCAAGAGTAAACTGCTAGAGCATATGATTTACCAGGATATTATCAAAGGTAGGGGAGTAGCGCTTATCGATCCCCACGGAGATCTGGCCGATGATGTGCTATCTTATCTTGGCACTCAAGGCTACTTTAAAAAGCAGAGTAATGTTGACAGAATTGTGTACATTAATCCGTCCAGAAGAGACTACAGCCCGGGAATAAATCTCTTGGAGCTTCAAAAGGAAGAGGATCCTGCAGAACACGCCAACGATATAATCGAAGTCTTTAAAAGAAGCTGGGATCTGGAAAACGCGCCAGTTTTTGAGGACATTATGTTTAATTCTTTATTGGTCCTTATGGAGAATGTATTAAGCATAATTGAAATGCCGAGGCTTATAACCGATAAAAATTACAGAGATTTCCTTTTGAAAAAAACAGAGGATCCAGCTGTCCGCCAATTCTTTCACAATCGATTTGATAAGTGGCCGGCAAGAGAGCAAGCTACCCGGGTAGAATCAACTCTTAATAAAATCTCTCGTCTTATAGGGAGCGTCCGGATTAGAAATATCTTCGGCCAAGTCCATTCCACTATTAACTTTAAAACCATATTAGACGAAGGCAAGGTTTTAATTGTTGATCTTTCTTATTTAAGTGAGCTTTCCGCAAAACTATTTGGCGGTTTTATTACGACTTTAATTCAGCAGGCGGCCATGGCCAGAAGGACCAGCAGGGATTTCTTTGAATACCTTGATGAGTTTCAGTTGTTTGTCGGCAGCGAAGGCGGATCTAAAACTTTCAGCCGGACCCTTGCCGAATCCAGAAAAAGACACCTGTACCTGGTACTGGCCCATCAGCAGTTAAGCCAGCTGGATGAAAGAATGAGAGGCGCTTTAGGAAATGTTGGAACTCTTGTCTGCTTTGGGCTTGATAGATCAGACTCTGAAATTCAGGCAAAAAGAATCTTTTTACCACATGGACAGCAGATTAAACAGGAAGCTAAAACAGACGGCCAGAGGCCTTTATATTTTCCTTTATATGAAGATGTAGAAAAATATGTCCAGGCCCTGGATAAAAGAACTCTTCCGCTAAGGCTAGCCTATGTGGTTTCCAAGCAGAGAAAAGCCGCGCTTATAAGAACTATCGATGTCAATGACGGCGGCTTCGATAAAAGGCAGTTAAATAGTATAAAACGCCTAAGTGCTAAAAATAACGGCCGTCCTTACAACAACGTTATGAAAGAGACAAGGGAACGCTATTTTCAGAAATCTGAGATGATAAATTTGGTAAGAGATTTTGAACCTGCCGGTTAAAAATTGTTTACAAATTTGTTAACGTAGATTTTTCAAATAATAGTTTTAATAATATCATTCAAAACAGAAACAGAATTGGTATAATTGTATTGAATTAAAAATGATAGATTTTTTAAATATGAAAAGGAAATAATTGATATGAATAAATGTCCACGTTGTGGTAAGCAGGGAATTTCAGTATTGCGTAAATTAAATATGGGGTTATTAATTCCAACTACCTGCAATCAATGCGGAAATGAAGTGAGGATACCATACTATGGATATTTTTTTTTCACACTTATAATTGCAGTGAACGTATCAGTAAGATTTATAGATTATTCTATTATGTTGAAAATAGGAATTTGTGTAGTTGTAACTCTTATTCTAGGCTTTATTTATATAAAATCTGTCCCTCTAGTTCCAGATAAAAAATGAGCTTATGTTTGTACTGTCGCTTAACAGCGGATAAAAGAAAAATTGAATAACATAAATGTATAATACGGACCATAATAACTATAATGAACAAAATAAATGGTATATCAAAACTGGAAGCTGATGTTTTGCTGGTTGTGTGGGATAAGGGGGGTAAAATTACAAACAGGGAAGTATACGAGGTATTTTTAAAAGAAGAAATTAAAAACAAAGAGTCTGGTTTTATTCCCTATACTACTATCATGTCCACTATGAACCAGCTTGCAGAAAAGAAGATTTTAAAAATAGATAAAATCAATAAAACTCATATCTATACTACAGAACTAAGCAGAAAAGAACTTGCCAAAGCCATAATAGGATCAGTAGCAGAAAAGCTACTTTAATATACCTGCTCCAAAAGCGCATATTTGGTACACATAAACATATACCCCGCCCCTTTTAAACGCCTTAGAATGGCTTCTGTGCTCTCGTTTTTTACTACTATAACCATTCCCGGCCAAAAGCACGGAAAAAAGAATTTCCCTTGACACCAATTTCAACTTTTTGCTATATTTATAATTACCCTTAGATCAGGAGGCAACTTTCAGAAATAACTGAAATTTACAAACGAAAGAATATAATAAGTAAGTTAAAACTGAAAAATCCCTTAGAAAAGTTCTAAGGCAGGACTCCAAGATGTTGAGTAACCTAAAGCGTGAGCCAGGGCAAAAGATAACTTGGAGTTTCTTTTTTTTAACACTTATATTTATTACACATAAAAACTGAATTTCCAAAAATATTTTTTGTAGTTGGTACAATAATTAGGTCAATAATCTGCCCAGTGATAAGTTTATTATTAAAAAAACAAAAATGATATAATTGAAACGTTATTTTTATTAGTGTTAAAGAGGTGAAACTGGCAGAATCTGCAGTATCGTAGGAGGACGGTATGGAAATATTATTTGAAGAAAATGCAAAGAAATCCGAAAAGATTGAAAAGCTGGTGTCCAAATTTCTTAAGGAAGTTCTTACTCTCGAGGGTAAGCTTAATGTACCGATGGTAATATTCCAAGATGGCGCCAGCAATAGTTATTATATTAAGTGCCATGTTTTAGCTCGTGTTGCATCAAAGATTATTGATTTGAATGCAAAGATAAAGGCAAAAGATCCTGAAAGTTTTAGAGCTAATAGAGAGTTAATGTTAAAACATACTACTTATCTAAAAATGGAATTAGATGCATCAAGGGGGAGAGAATTTAATGATCTTATTGTTGAATATAATCATGAGTATGCCGCAGATAAACCCTTGAAAGTCTGGGGAGGTCAGCATCGTGCTCATGCCATTTCAGGGGCAATAAATTCAGCTAACCGTTACCATGGTTTTAAAGCATATTTTGACCTAAACGAAAAACAAAGAACCGAGGTTGCCTTAATTTCTAATACTAACATGGGGGTTTCTGATGATACTTTTGATAGAATGCTTGAAGAAACCACTTTTGGGAATACATTAAGAAAATGGTGTCTGAAGATTGGACTCTTGGGTACAAAAGAAGATTTTCCAGATGTAGGCTCAAGATCTGAAAAAATCACTGTAAAATTAGCAAGGAGTTTTATTGTTAATTACTATATGGGCTTGGATAAGGGTAAAACAATAGAAAGTGGGGACCTTGATAAAAATATTTACGAACCATATATCACAGAAACTGGGGTATCAATTGATTCTAATTATGCCAAAATAATGAGTGAGAAAGGAAATCAAATATTAAGTGATAAAAGCCTTGTTGAATCTGGTGAAAAATTTCTAGAATTACATAGAACTCAATATGAAAAAGTTAAAGGAAACCCTAAAAAAATCAGAAATAGAAAAGCATATCGTAATAAGGCATTAGTGCTTTCAGTTTTATGTGGTTGGAGTTATATTGCAGGTCTTTTACAAAACCATAAAGCCAGATTATTGAATCATTATAAGATTCCCAAAACTACTTCAAAAATACCAGATCCTCTGAATGCAGAAGAAATGTCTACCTTTAAACATCATGATTCAGATCTTCCAACTTATAGAGGACTTGGAACCAGACAATCTGCAAAAGACATGCAGAGATTAGCTCAAATATTTTTAGCCAAAAGCCTAAGCGATAATTGTATATTAGATAAACGATTTCTACAAAAAGCAGTTAGCACAGTTGTTGGATTAATCATACTAAAAAGGGGATACGCATAATATGTTAAACTATCGCGATTATCTTTCTTATTCAGAGAAATATACCCAATTAGCTGAAGAGGAATCACTGGATAAATTAAAGTTTTTAATACCATCAATTCTCCTTTCATGGATTGCAATAGAATCATTTATTAACAATATAATGGACGACTTCAGTAGTTTACCAGAGGATTTGTTTGAACTTCATGAAAGAGGCCTATTGCTAGAAAAGAAAGTTATATTCGTCGACCATGGTGGTGATATGGGTAAATTCAAGCTAGACCAGAGAGAATACAAGAGACTCGAAGAAAAATTCCTCTTTCTAATAGCTAAATTTGGTAAATTAAATAGACCTTACAAAGGTGAGATTCTCTGGCAAAATTTTGAGGACCTGCGGGATACTAGAAATAAAATATTGCATCCCAGGAGAAACATAGAATTAGAAGTAACTGTTGAAAAAGCATATAAATATTTAGAGACCTCAAAAAACATAATTCAATTTGTTTCGACAAATGTTTGGCATAAGAAAATATCTTTTTAAGATATTTAAAACTTCACTTAATTTAAATTGTCCTTATGTCAATAGTTTTACATCCCTCTAATAATTTTTGCAAATTATAGACCCGAAATAAACACAGAACTAAATAGCAAAATAATAAAAGAAAAATATAGATTCTTTGTACCCAACAAAATAACGTACAGTTTTAGAATCGATAAGAAAATAATAGATAAAGCCAAAAAAGAAGTTAGAAAACTACCTATATCCACCGCTACTTTTACCAGGCGGGCTATTTTAGAAAAAATTAATAGTCGAGATGAACTTAGCGCACCTCCGGTGTGGACTTTTAATCACCTACATATTTCATTCGTTTGTTTACTTACGAAAAAAGGAAATTCTTATACTATAAATTTATTCTGTTTACAAATTTGTAAACAAAGATCCCCACCCCAAACCCCTTTTCAAATTTACTAACGCTAATAAGGACTTTCATTCTTCAAGACCTTACTCCTATGCCAGAAGCATAAGAGAGCTTCATTTTTTCAAAATGATAGCTCATTTCAAAAGCCTTTTATCCAGACTGATTTGCTTCTAGGAAGGGATTATACGCAGAACCTTTCTTCCGTAAAGGTAGCATTTTACTTTGTGAGCATAAACCGCTGTGCTATTTATCCCTCCCAATTTCTCTGTGAGTAACCGTAAAATCTCCGCCTTGACTACATTAAGAACCTTCTATTTTTATTCCGCTCGTGCGGAAGCAAATTATTTTTATAGAGAAAGGAAAGAGAATGAAATTACTAACAGAAACGATTAAGAAGGAAGTTCCAAAACTATATTCACAAGAAGAAAAGGGAGATGAAGCCGTTGCTTATGTAAAGTTCTTTACCCCTTGGTCTAGCTGGACATGGTACGCCACAGAATTTGACGGAGAGGATATCTTTTTTGGTCTGGTTGTAGGACTTGATACGGAGCTTGGGTATTTCAGTTTAAAGGAGCTTTCAAGGGTAACAGGACCCGGCGGATTAAAGATTGAAAGGGATTTATATTTTACCCCTAAGCCTTTAAGCGAATTAAGATGAAAGGAGCAGAAATGCTAAAAGTAAAAACAGAGAAAAAGATGAAATGCGGGAAGTGCGGGAGTACGAAGTTTTATATCAAGGGAGTGGATATCACCCATGATTATGATTTCGGAAAATGTTCCCCGGAAGAGGTCGAGGAAAATCTAATGAAGGGAAACTACGATAACTATGACTACTTCAAAGGCTACAGTCAGGTTAAGTGTTCAAGCTGCGAAGATGTTATAATTGACCTCGGTTAAGAAACAAGGAGTCGGTTGGTACCAACCACCCGACTCTACTATTTTTAAGAACTACTAAAAAATTTAATTTTTTATAGCTAATTATATATATTTATTTATAATATCATTATAAAAAAGTTACGAAAAAACAAGGGAAGGTATTTAGCCGACAATAAGAAAAATATCGTCAAAGGAAGCCTCTTCAACTCAAACCCTTGTATGCTTTTAAAATTTAATAGGAGGTATTTTAAAATGGATAATTTAAATATCCCAAGAAAAAATAGAAGGTTTGGGCTTTATAGCAGCAGGGCCTCAAGAAACTTATTAATAAGTATTTTACTTTTATGTTTTTTTGTTGGTTTTATCTTTATGTCTGGATGTTCAATTGTTAAAGGAGTCGTTGTGGCTAAGGAAATTGGTGAGGGTATTGTAAAGGTGGAAGTAGTAATGATTGCTGTATATCTTAAAGACAATATTTCAGATGATTTAAAAGAAAGCATTGAAAAAGAAATAAAAAGCTGGGAAGAAGTTAAAGAAGTAAAATACATATCCAAAGAGCAGGCTTTTGAAAGGTTTAAGGAGCAGAATGAAGGAAGTGATATATTAAAAGAAATTCAAGGCAATCCTATTCCAGCTTCTTTTGAAATAAAGCTTAAAAGTTACAAAAAAGTTGAACAGATAGCTCTTAGATTTATAGATAAGGATGGAAATTATATAGAAGGTGTTGATGATGTAGTTTATTGATCTATTCCAAATTCTAGCATTTTTGTTATATAATCCGCTTTATACTTGGTGCACCTTTTCAAATTCACTAACGCCGGTAAGGACTTTCATTCTTCAAGACCTTCCTCCCATGCCTGGAGCATGAGAGAGCTTCATTTTTTCAAAATGATAGCTCATTTCAAAAGCCTCTTATTCGGATTGATTTGCTTCCTGGAAAAGATCATACGCAGAACCTTTCTTCCATAAAGGTAGTATTTTCCTTTGTGAGCATAA
>SDBU01008759.1_pt1 | contig 11447 bp, 17 predicted proteins | sample 2277071 | NCBI WGS metagenome assembly SDBU01 (sample SAMN10397929, study PRJNA504765) | marine sediment metagenome | isolation source: marine sediment core GS08_GC12, 126 cmbsf | place: Arctic Ocean: Gakkel Ridge, Loki's castle | collected 2008 | reverse complement strand
GTATTTGCTATAGCGAATGGCGTGCCAAAAGAAATATTTTATAATTTTATTTATTTTTCTTTGGCATGATACTTGCTACAGCAAACGCCGTGCCAATCATTCAAAAACTTTTGGCATGATATTTGTTAACACTTTGGCATGGTATTTGTTGAGGGTGGGAAAATGGAAAAATTGTTTCTTATCGCGGGTAATGTTCGCGTATGATACTTACGGAACATAATCTGCTGATAGGGGAGATATGGGGATTATTTCTGCATTTCCTCTCCCCCTAATTTGAGCGCGGCCTCCAAGGCCAAGCGGTCAAATTTATTACGTTTTATCCTTGACTTTTTCCAGCGGATTGTTTATAAGCCGTGGAGAACTGTTTTGGCAGGAGAGCGTAAACCATGGCACCCCCGCGCCCGACAATCGTATGCCTATGCGGAAGCACTCGTTTCATGGACACCTTTCACGAGCAGGGTTGGATCGAAACCTTGGCGGGGAAAATTGTCCTGAGCGTCGGCGTTGTCAAGCACATGCAGACGACAGACGGGGGGCGCGTTGGAGAGGCGCTCGGGCCCGATGTTTGTGCTCGCCTCGACGAGCTTCATCTCCGCAAAATTGACATGGCCGACGAGGTGTTGATCCTTAACGTTGGCGGGTACATTGGTATCTCTACCGGCAACGAGTTGGCCTACGCACGCGAACACGGAAAGACTTTACGATTTTTGGAGTAGGGATAGTGGCCTGCACATTGAGAGAACTGACGCGAACCGCCAGTGAGGGGCTCGGCTACGATGACACGCTCCTATGCCACGACGGATCGGATACCCCAGCGAACAAAAAGGCATGGAGTCTCGGCAATATAAAATTTAAGCGCGTGCTGTTACGCGCTCAACTCTCATCTACAGATGTGCGCATGCTTATTCACCTGGGCAAGCATTACCTGGCGCAACTCCAGGGTGAAGAGGAGACGGGCGACTTCGATATAAAGGTTGTGCTTGAGGGTGATGCCAATGCGGCATAGGACTATAACCTTGCCTCGCTTGCATACCAGGCAGATGGAGGCCGCGCGAAGCACCGCGCGTTTCCGCCTGTTGGCCTGTGGCCGCCGCTGGGGCAAGACGAAGTTGTGCGCGCATGAAGCGCTCAGGGAGATGCTCGAAGATAAGAGGGTGTGGCACGTTGCTCCCACTTACTCAATAGGTCTCATCGGTTTCCGCGACATGGTTCTTATGGGGCGGCAGATCCCAGGTGTGCGTATTCAAATGGGAGCTAAAACACTGAGCTTCGGCGCGCATGGATCAATAGCTGTGAAGAGTGCCGACTATCCCAACAACTTACGCGGTGAAGGCATCGACCTTCTGATACTTGACGAGGCGGCGTTCATGCCAGAGCAGACGTGGATTACAATCCTCCGCCCGTCGCTGATGGACAAGAGCGGCCGGGCGCTGCTGGCCTCAAGTCCAAACGGGAAGAACTGGTTTTACAATGCGTTCAAGTCTGAACTGTTTGAGTCGTGGCAATGGCCCTCCTGGACCAACCCGTTCCTGCCCTCGGGAGAAATTGATATTATGCGCGCGACGTATCCCAAGGCGCAGTTCGCGCAAGAGGTTGCGGCGGACTTTGTAGACTTTCAGGGCAGGGTATTCCCGGCCCCGCAGGTGCTCCCCACTATCACCTCGCGGAGGGCCGCCAAGGGCGCGTGCGTGTTCGGGATTGCGATTGGCCGTAGCCCAGATGCAACCGCCGTGGCTATTGCGCCGGAGGGCGAGGAGCGAGTTTGGTGCGTGCAGCAAACGCACATGGACTATTCACAGCAAGAGGCGTGGCTTGAAAAGTTGGTGCGCGAGTGGGAGCCCTCTCTCGTGGTGCTCCAGGCGGCCGGGGAGGACACCCCTGTTTTCCGGATGCTGTTGCGTGAGGCCAAGTCTTTTTTTCCAGATGCGCCATCCCCAACAGCGACCGCAACAGCGGAGCGGATTGACGCACTCATTGGCGGCATGGAGAAAGACAAGTATGCGTTGCCGAACCAGGCGTCCGTTATCAATCAGTTTGAAACCTACACCTGCAACCGGACGCCATCGGGAGTGTACACGTTTGGCGCGCCTACCGGCATGCCCGAGGACGCCGTGGCCGCCGTGCTGCTGGTGTACTGGGCACAGCAGATGGCAGGGCGGACCATGAAGGCTTTCAGGATATGACAGAATGAAAATAATCCAGCGAGCCAGGGAGTGGATGCGACGCAGACGCAATGAACCCGAACCCAAACCTGAGGGTAAGGACTCGGGGCCGATATCCTTTGCCAACTGGTTAGATTCTCAACCCACGGGTGGCATCGGCCACCCGTCCGACGCACAACTTGAGGGGGCCTTTGAGGAGAGCAGCATTGTCGGCGCGTGTGTCAATGAGATCGTGGACGCCATGACAGCGCTCAAGGTTGAGACCTCCGGCGTTCCCTATATAAAACTGCTGCTTGAGCGCCCGAGCCCTCACAAAAACTGGGAACAATTTATAGGCGACTTCATGCGCAGGTACCTGTGTACGGGTGCGGGGTTCATTTGGAAACAGCGCGAGGGGGGAGTGCTTGCTGGGATTAGGAGTGTGCCGACGAGTGCCGTGCAATGGCTGCCAGATGACAGGTTCAGCTTGGCGGTGAATGGCAACCACATGATTCTTGCATGGTCTGACCTGCCCGGGTTGCTGATAGAGGCCATCTCAAGCACACATGATTGGATGTCGCTCCTGGGCAGCGCGTGGCTGGAAATTGAACTTGACAGTCAGCGCGGGGATTACCAGCGCACCGTGTTAGATAACCTCGCGGACGCCTCTCTCGTGATTGAATCGACGCAGCCTAACAGCAAAGAGCAGCGCGCGGACCTGCGGGAGAGCATAGAGCAAAGTGCAGGTGGCGCGCATCGCGGCGGCCTGCTTGTAATGCCCCCTGGATTCAAAGCAACTTCACCCGGGAAGATGCGAGACATTGCCTTGACGGAAGTTTCGCGCCTGAGCGAGTCGCGCATATCGGCCGTGTTGAATGTGCCCGTGGTACTCACCGGGCTAGAGGCCGGGCTCGCCCAAATGACCTACAGCAATTATACCGAAGCCCGCGAATCATTCTACACGGAAACCATCCTGCCCCTGGCCAAAATATTGAGCGAGTTTTTGACTCGCGTTCTCATAGAAGAAGAGGGCATGTCCGGGACGATAGTGTTGGTTCGTGATCCGAGCACTGAGCGGGAGCCCGCTACCGTTGCACCCCTGCCAGTTAAGGAGGCGGATAATGCCGACTGAGATTCCCGACCGGAAGAAGTGGCAAAAATGGCCCGCTGAACATTTCGCCAAAAAGAGGCCGCCGGACATCCCCGGCCAACTGAACTTATTTGGAAAGGAACCCCAATGCCACAATCAGGAGCAGGTGACGCCCAAGGCGCGAAGATGGAAAAGAAGGAAGTAGACGGGCGAGTCACTGCCGGGACCTTCCACGGGTACGCGGCCACCTGGCACGTAGACAGCGCGGGTGAGCGGTTTGTACGCGGCGCGTTTGCAAAATCCATAGCAGAGCGGGGGAACACGATCCCCGTTATGATTAGGCATTTTCGAGACGGCGCGGACATTATGGAGCAAGTGGGGGTGCTCACTGGCGCACACGAGGACGAGGTGGGACTCGCCGTGAGTGGCAAATTTTTGACAGACGAGTTATCACAGAGCATCCGCGACAAGGTTCTTGCGGGAGTGCGGGGGCTGAGTGTTGGCTTCAGAACTCTGCAAGAGCGTTTTGCGGGGAAGGTGCGGGAAATGACGGAGGCTCTACTCGACGAGGTGACTATTACCAATAAACCGGCAAACAAACTGGCCGTCATTACTGGCGCAAAATCCAAGGAGCCGGGCGCACCCGCAGGGGCCGCGCGCACTCGGAGGATCGAGCAGCAGAAACGTCAACTTAGCTTATTGGAGGTAACACTGCCGTGGACCGTAAAGAGTTAATGGAGCGAGCCGGGAAGCTCAACGCCGAATGTGCGAAGCTGGAAGGCAAGGAGCTCGAAGGAAAGACCGCAGAGTTTGACGGCGTCATTGCTGCTATCAAGCAACACGATGAACTGGCCGCACTCAAGCCCGGCGAGGAAGAGGGCAAGAGCAAGGACAAAAAGACCCCCGACGTGAAGGTGATCGGCAGCGAGCGGGACCTTGAGCGCCACTTCATGGACGCGATAAAAGGCAAATCCGTGCCTGACCGCGCAATGGACGAGTTTCAGCACCGCAACCCCGGATTTAAGGAGGGCAAGGACGCGCTCAAGCTGCCGGCGAGTCTGGCAAAAAGATTCCTGCTCCCCGGGGTGAGGGCACAGCTGGAGGGTTACGAGGGCAAGGCTATTCCCACGGTATCCACGGACGATCCCGGCCCGGCCAACACCTTCCAGCTTCCCATTGAGCGAGTGCTGCACGCGGAAGCTGAGCCGCCCAGGCTCATGGAGATGGTGACGAGCATTCCGGCCCCCCTCGGGGGGATGCTCTTCCCTCGCATTGTCCAGACGGACGACAACGAGTACGGCGCAATCGAAGTCACCTGGGGCTCAGAGGCCGGATCAAAAGAAGAGACCGAGCTCGCGATTGAGCAAATCACCCTCGTCACTCACGAAGTGCGCGCCTACACAGAGGTGTCAGATACCGCCTTGCGCAGGAGCGTGGTCTTTGAGCCGTGGCTAACCCGGATGTTCCGGGAAGCAACGGCGGACGCGGTTGAGACCGCTATCGCGGTCGGCGACGGCGTTACGCAACCGGAGGGCATCAGCGTTGCCAACATCAGGGAAATATTGAGGGCGGGCGTTGGCATCCAGTATGCCGACCTCGTGAACCTCAAATACGCCCTGAGGAATAACCACAGGCGGCGTGGAGTTTTCATCGTGCAGGACACAGGGCTCGCCGCGCTGGAGTTGCTCCAGGGTGCGGTGGACAACCGGCCTATCTTCACCCCGAGCACGGCAGAGGGTCTCTATCCTACACTCGTAGGCCGCCCGTACGTGGGCTCGCACAGAATGCCCGCGCTCAACGTGGAAGGCGATATCGTTTTCATGGACCCGAGCGCGTACGTTCTGGCCGTGGAAACGGACATCCTGATTCGCAGGAGCGAACACTTCAAGTTCCGCAATAACGTTACCGCGTTCTCGGTCTTCATGCTCGTCGGTGGGCGCGTTGTGCTCCCGCGCCTGGCAGTCCGGCTGGAAGACCAGGGCGCAAGCTCGACGAGCGACACGTAGGCTTAACCGGGCTGGTCAGCTGAGTGGAGCCGAGCGCTTTCCCACTCGGCTGGCCTGCCGGAGGCAAGGCAATGGCTTCTATTACTTTTGAGATTTCCGGGCACCTCCCCAGTCGCGCGAATGAACGTGTGCACTGGCGGAAGCGCCGCGAGTTGTCAAAGCGGGTGCGCGACGTGGCGCACTGGAACGTGCTCGCGAACCGGGACCCTCAGTTTCCACTGAAGATGCCCCTGACTGTGACGATGATCCGCGTATCCCCGAGGTTGCTTGACGATGACAACCTCGCGGGCGCGTTCAAAAATATTCGGGACGGGATCGCGGACGCCTTCGGCGTTGACGATTCCCCGAGCGGGCCGATAACGTGGGCGTATAGACAGCATAAGGGCTCCCCGGCGCGTGCGGTAGTCAAGATTGAGGAGGTGAATTAATGGCATACACCACGGCCACAATGTCCACCACGCACAGCGGCGAGGAAATGACCGCGCGTGCCATCGACTACGTGGAGCGGTACTGCTCTATCAGTATCAACCCCGTGGTTGTTATCAATGAGCTGGACGGCGGACATCAGTCTTTGAGGCTGCACATGGGACCGGTAATTGAGGTGATCCAGGTTCACGACATGTACACCGATACAGACATTCCCGAGGCGGGCAACTGGCGGCTGGGTGTTGAGGATAAGGTTGTCGCCCTGGCCGGCAACTGGTTTGCGCGCGGGCGTGACAGGTTCCGCGTAACGTATGAGGCCGGGTATGAGGACCTGCCGGTGGCCCTGGAGATACTGATTGAAGAAGTCGAGGACTACGCCGCCAAGTTTGCTGGCAGCGCGGGGTTGCGCCTGGAGCAGTATGGGCGCGATTACAAGTGGGAGTCGCACCTTGCCGTTGACGGCCAGCAAGCCCCCCTGATCCAGCGGTTGAACCTTTGGAGGCGGCTGTGAGAACGCCATCCGACAGAATGTTCCCGCACACTGCCCTGGTAGAGCGCAGGCCAACGGCGGTGGATCCGCTTACCGGCAACACTCCGCTGGGCCCCTACGGAACTGTGGACACGCTCAGATGCCATGCGCACCCGATTGACGACATCGTCGAGAGGCAAGTCCTCGGAACGATTGAGGCACCTGTTACCTTCCGCCTGCGCATGGGCCCCTGGGGCTCAGCGGTGCAGCTGGCCGACAGACTGACAATCTCCACCAGCGGTGAGAAGGTGCTGGTGGCACACATAAGAAACACCGCCGCGCTTAATGGCCTGTATGTACTCGATTGCTATAATGAGCCAGCCTGATGATATCTGACATGTTGAATGCGGTTCGGGACTTGACTGCTCCGATCCTGCCCACGTATCGGCACCTCGCGCCGCAAGACAACGCGCCCAAGCCCTACATCATCCTGAACGTCGTGCCGGGAGAGATCTTCCGATGCTTTGTGGATGCCGAGTCATTCCAGCGCAACACGCTGGAGGTGACGCTGTGGTACTGGTGGGAGCAAGACGATACCGCCGCGCTGGTTGCGAGCCAATTAGTTGAGGCGGCGCTGGACATGGTTACGGCTGGCGGCATTCTGTTGCGGCTGGAGCGCACCCCCGGGCTATACGTCCGGGACGCTGACAAGGGTCGGCGGGTGCTGGCGATAGTCCATACTTACATTTTTGAAGAGATCCGCACGTAAAGGAGAAATGCGATGGCTGCGATTTCTGGGCTTACTGGTTTGGTTGCGCATGGTGCCGGGTATGTCGTGCTGGTGAACGGCTGGTCGGCTGACATGGATGCGACCGAGCAGGATATGACCGGTTTTGTGGAGGCCACGCTGGACGGGCACCAGAGGCTATTCCAGCCATTCGCCGAGCAGGATGATTTACTAAAGGGCGGCGTCGGCGTGTATCATTGTCCCCTGGAAGTCTCAGCCACCGCCCTTGTTTCCACTGGCGCGCCGTACAATGTCAACATCGAGCAGTGGGTATTCTGGAGCAGGTGCACGCCCCACGAGACAACCCCTCTTGCGGCTGCGTGGCGAACATACAAGCCGGGCATTATTTACAGCGGCGCAAACGTGAGGAGCTGGATTGATGACACTCAGGCTGGCATTATCCCGGGCGAGACGCTTGTCGCGAGCCTCCTCCTGCTTGCCAATGCAGTGGACCGCATCACCTTCCCGGTGGCTACATTCCCCGGCATAGTTATGGGCGTGTCGCCCGCCGTGGAGATCGACGGCAGCGCGCGGCTGGTGGATGTCGCTATCAGCGCAAGCGGCCCTCCCGCCCCGGCTGGCGCGTTCCTGTTGGCCGGCGGCGCTGCACAACTGACCCTCACGGCGGACGCTGGCAGAACCTACGTCGGCGATGCAATCGTTACCTCCGTCTTGATTCGGGTGAACCGGCGCGAGAGCATCGGGTCGGTAGAGTGTGGATTCATTTTCAATGGCATCGTCGCGCCACTATAGGGAGTATCGAATGGATGCGTCAACGGACTTGCTGACGTTTGAGTTGGATGGGAAAGAGTACAAGGCAACCCGCATCCGGATCGCCGACCAAGGCGCTGTCAGGGATGCAATCAGGACGGAACGGAGGTGCGCCGCTGTGGGCTGCGCCCCCGCTGTCTTGGGGGTGCTCCTGGCGCAGCCTATCGCCTCTGCCGAGGTGTGGGATTATGCTTTATCAGCTGCCGGAATACTCCTGCTGTTGCATCGGTGCGTGAGCAGGGTGAGTAATGAGTTCACCGAGGCAATGGCGGAACGTATGGTACTCGAGGAGCATGAGTTTGTGAACCGGCTGCTCATCGAGAGCCACCTCATAAACCCTATATGTGCCGAGACGCCATCTTCTACAACCTCGTCGCCCTCGGCATAACCCCCTCGGATGCGCGGGAGTTCAGTATCGTGGATGCTCAACTGTTTATAGAGAGCAGAGCGGAGGTCAAAAGTGGCGCGAGCAAGCAATGAGCGGGAATGGCTGCAGCGGCAGAGAGAAAAAGAGAAAGTGATGCGTGCCCGGCTCGCCGACAGGCAGCGGGAGCATCGCGGCGGCTTGGTCGGGCCTGCTATGTTGGGTGCCGCACTCGGCGGAGCTTCGGCCCCCGGCAAGAGGCTTGCAGGCGGAGCGGCAGCGAGGGCCTCCGGCGGAATGGTCGGAAGGGGACTTGCTGGGCTTGGCGGATTGGTGGGGAAAGTGCCGGTTATCGGGGGGATGGCAACAAAGGCTGCTGGAATTATTGGGGGCGGTGCCGCCGCAACCGGAGGGCTGGCGCTGGGCGCGGCTGCGGCGCTTGCAGCAAAAGCCGCGGTCAAAATGACCAACGCTCAAATCAGAATGGCAGAGGAGTTTGTTAAAGCAAGGAAGGTATTCCAGATAGGTGGGGCATATTCACAGGGGCTACAGCCTACGGCACTAGGCAGAGCACAGGCAACTTTGGCCACGGCTAGGGCTGCTGGTGGAGCTGAGACTGCGAGGGGTATTGAAACATATTACACAAGGCAGGCTGAGCGCTTTGCGTCCTCTCCTGGTGGAGCTGCTGCGAGAGGATTCAAGGAAGGTTTGGGAGCAAATCCAAAGGCCATCTGGGAAAACATAAAAAGGGGTGGACGCTTTCTTTCGACCAAGATTGGCGGTGTTGAGCCGGTCCCTAACTACTTAGGCCCCAAAGTTTCTGGTCTGGATCGCGCTGCCAGGGATATGTCATATTTCACCGAAGACATCGATACCAGAAAGAAAAGGCTGCTGTTGGAATCTCGGTTCCCCATGCTCAAGCATGAATTCGCGAGGGGTACGGCTATGGAGGGTATGTCTCCCAGGGCCGGTGGCCTCGCGATAGCCACCCCCGCCAATCCGATGCATCGGGAGCTGCTTGCGAAAATAGACCAAGCCATTGACGCAATAAGCCGACTGGGGAGGTTGCCCTGATGGCGGAAGTCTGGACGTTCAAGAATGAGCCCTATGAGGGGGAGTACACGCGCGACACCATGACCCACCGGATAACGCGGCGCTACGTTGTGACGGGGCTGGTCAGCGGTGCGCCAGTGGCAGAAATACTCCGCACAGACCCTCACCACACCTCCTATCCTGCATATATTGCGTTTTCCCGGCGGATTTACGAATTATTCACCGGTGATTTTGTCGAGAACCGGTTGGTCTACTGCTATCCCTGCACCCTCAGGGTTGCGAACATGCCCTCTGCTACCTGCCTGGAGGTCGACGTGACGTACGTTGGGCGGACGATCGGAACTATCGGGCTCGCACAACGCACACAGATGTTTTCCCAGGTGCGGTATGAGAGCCTTGCGCCACAGAATCCGGGCGACCCAGAGGCCGATTGGATATTCAAGGGGATCGGGGTGGAGTTTGAGGGCACCCCGGTTGACGTGCCCATGGTTGTCTACACTGTCGAGCATGTGCTAGACGGTGTGGCTTTCAAAACCATATCCAACCTGGAGGACCTAATGGCGGGGAGTGTCAATGAGGCCGGGTGGCTCGCTCCCTGGGACCACACCTATTCCGAGGGCGCGGTCATATACCTGGGACCGCAGCAGGCCATTCTCGACCGATGCTCCAACACCGTGTCTATCCTCCATACATTTGCCAGGCTCCAAAACCGCAGACATCAGCACATATTCAGGTGGCGAGAGTTCAACGTGACCCTCAGTGACGAGGGGTTTAAGGTGCGGGAGTATGAAGGCGGCGCTGAGCAGGAGGCAAAGATATTGAAAATCGCAGGCACGGATGACTGGTGGGATGATGCAACAGCCATCCCCCCGTTCAGCGCTTTGGGTTTAGAGTTCCCGATTATGTAGAGAGGTGACCATGTCACTGAAGGACAAGAAAGACAGGAAGCCGGTAACGACAGGCCGCTATCCCGAATCCGGCGAAAAGCCGCCCAAGGAGCAGCTGGACGGGAAAGGAAGGCTGAAGCATGGCACTTGCAGGCCGTAAGTCAGTACAAAAAGCGCAACACACTGCGGACCGCGCGTCTGATATCAGGGTCGGTGGCGGGCGGGGCATGGCTGGCGCCAGCGGGCAGTCATTGACCGTGATGCTCCCGCTCATAGAGCAGAGCGGGACCGTCGTTCTCGCGTACCAGGGGAGCTGGCCTAACCCCGTTGACGGTGCCGGGCACGAGCAGTTTGTGGGGGCATTCCAGTATGTGTGTGTCGCCACGGATCCCGAGAACTCCAATGTTCAGTTTGACCTCAACGATCCTACCAGCACCCGCTACTGGCGCACTGGCTACACAGGCAGCGGCCAAGCGCTGGGGATCACGATAGAGGCGGCGACGGGAAAATACCGGGCAATCCGTATTAAGTTGCTGGGGATGGCGTTCCTCTGGGTAGAGCCGGACGAGCTTCTGAAACCTGGGGAGCGGGTGGGGAGTCAGACAGCGGTACAGGGTGTCGGGAACGCTATCTATGACTACCTCGGCTCTTCCCTGCTCATACGGCGCATTGTGCATGATGATCCACTTGAGGAAAACAGAGAGCTGTGGCTTGTCAGGCACACCTGCCTTCGCGGGGGAGATATAATGATCCAGAAGAGCAGCACCGGGGTAATTAGGATGGCAAAAACGGTATTGTTCGACTATGACACATACGAATTGACCAACCCGGAACCCGGGGAGATTGATGTTGACATTAGAGCGTAGGCCATAGCATGAGTCATTGGATTACTGGCTACTGGCCGGGGGACGATTGGTGGAAGGCGGCCCCCGCAGCGGATTGGAAACTCAGGTGGCCCACAGCCCTATACGACTTTGCTCCCGCGACTGGCATCACGATGCACCATGAGGACTCAGTCATGCACCTGGGCGCGGGCGTGGAATGGTGCGATCTGGGCGACGATGTGATTGTCATTGGAAAGGCGGACGTGTCCGTTCCCTCGAGTACAACCGCAGAGCCTACGACGACGCCTGTGCCAGTCACACCCGGCCCCACCACTCTCGGCCCCACCACGACACCGCCGCCGGCAATAACGACAACTCGCCCGCCGTTCACTCCGGGGCCGACAACGCTGCCGGCCACCACTGCCGGGCCGACGACACTGGCCCCGACGACACTGGCCCCGACGACACTGGCCCCGACGACACTGGCCCCGACGACGCCTGCCCCGACGACAACTTCTCTTGCTCCCACAACCACGCCTACCCCCACAACCACGCCTACCCCCACTACGACCGAGCCTCCAGGCCCGTCTGGTGAGTGCCCCACTGACAACTGTACGGGATGTGCAAAC
>SDBU01008757.1_pt1 | contig 11448 bp, 13 predicted proteins | sample 2277071 | NCBI WGS metagenome assembly SDBU01 (sample SAMN10397929, study PRJNA504765) | marine sediment metagenome | isolation source: marine sediment core GS08_GC12, 126 cmbsf | place: Arctic Ocean: Gakkel Ridge, Loki's castle | collected 2008 | reverse complement strand
GCCATGATCGGCTCCTTTTGGGCACAGAATGAATTGAAGGGGGCTTGTCACTGCCGGGGGTATTGTAACGTCTCGGCCGGCGAGCGGGCAAAAAGCTCTCGCAGGTCCATCAGTCCATGCTCGACAACGACGTGGACGAGCTCGTTGCCGAGAGTCTTGTCAAGACAGCGCTGGAAGACTCGCGATTGGTCGAAGGCGCTGATCTGATGAGGGAATTTCTCCCCAGGTCGCTCCAGGATTACGTGATATGTTCGGGCCCGATCAGAACTCCGGGACCCAATCCCACAGTTGTGGCGCTGGTGGGCCCGACGGGTGTGGGCAAGACTACCACCACAGCCAATCTTGCCACAAACTTCAGTCTGATCGAGAAGAAGTCCGTTGCCCTTATCACCGTAGACATACAGAGAGCGACGTCGGTACAGCAGCTCAAGGCCTACGCCGAGATGCTCCGACTGCCGTTCGAGGTGGCCCTGAATCCGGTGGAACTTCGGCAGGCGATCAAGAAGCATTCCGACGTGGACCTTATACTGATCGACACGGCGGGACGAAGCCCATACAAGTGGATTTCCATTCTCGAGCTTGCGAGTTTTTTCAATGGCATCGAGGATATGGGAATACATCTTGTTCTGAGCGCGGCAACCCGAACGAAAGAAAATCTTTCCGCAATTGAGCGTTTCGAAGCTCTTGCGATCTCCAGTCTACTATTCACGAAAATAGATGAGATCGGCGAGCACGGCGGCATCATCAATGTCGCCTCCGCATGCAGGAAGCCGATTTCTTACTTCACGACGGGCCAGAATATTCCGGACGATATCGAAGTCGCCACAACCGAGCGAATTCTCACCCTTGTCTCGAAACCCAAAGAGGGGAAGCCATAGCGCCCTACAAACATGCAGACTATTACACCGATGCCGACACGACAACAGAAGCGAGTAAAGATCTCGAAGATGAGAAGCTTTGTGTTCACCAGCGGGAAAGGCGGCGTTGGCAAGACCAACCTGGCAACCAATACCGCAATCGCAATGTCGAGGTTCAATCGAAGGGTTGTGATATTCGACGCGGACCTCGGCCTGGCAAACATAGATGTGCTCCTGGGGATAAAACCGAGATATACGCTCCGCCACGTGATCTATGGCGGCAAGAGTCTCAAGGAGATCATGATTACCGGTCCCGAGGGGATCTCGATTGTACCGGGCGGCAGCGGCATTCGCGAACTTGCGGACCTCACTCCGGATGTGCGGGAACGCTGTATTGAGAAGTTCAGGGAACTCGATGGTGAATACGACACAATGATCGTGGATACCTCGTCGGGGATATCGCCGAATGTGCTGTCGTTTCTGTTCGGCGCTGAGGAGATTGTTCTCATTACAACGTCTGAGCCCACGGCGCTGACCGACGCTTACGCTCTGATAAAGGTTGTCGCCATGGAGGAATCAGACCCCTGCATCGACCTTCTCGTTAATATGGCGCCGAGCGCTGATGAGGCGCGGTCGACGGCTCGAAAGATACAGCTCGTCGCGGCCAATTTCCTAAATCTTGAGATAGCCTACCTGGGGTACGTTCCTCTCGACGAAGAGGTCCCGATTTCTGTGAGGGCCCAGGCACCGTTTCTGGTCAGATGCCCGGACTCGCCGGCATCCAGAGCGATTTCAGCCCTGGCAAGGAAACTGTGCAACGGCACAAAAGCGAGTAAGAAATGTAACTCCGGAATACTCATGGCGAAAAGGCATACGCTCTGATGAATGACATTCTTAACAGACTCACCGTTCTGCTTGCGCTTCTCGCGTTCGCGATAGTCGCGGCCATCGGTTTCGTGACCGGTGTAAGACCGATGGTATGCCTTTTTCGCGCCACGGCGGCACTTACGTTCTTCGGGTTTTTCGGCCGAATGGGTCTAAGGATTGTACTTAAGAGCATTCTCGAAGAGCTTGCCAAGCACAAGAAGGAACAGGAAGAGAAGGCAGCCGCCGAACAGACCGCCGCTGCTAGTTCAGACAAGACAAAACATGCTGCCGATGAGATCACCACAGGGACAACAGTAGAATAAGGCATCGGGATAGTACATGAAAGAGACAAGAAAAGTCTGGGATGACTTCCTGAACAACAGGAAAAGGGAAGAAAACAAGGAAACGCTGATACTCTGTTATTTGCCGCTGGTGAAATATGTTGCCGGCCGGCTTTCGGTTACGCTGCCGTCACACATCGACCGGAACGATCTCATAAGCTCGGGGACAATCGGCCTTATGAACGCAATAGACAATTTCAATCCCGAGTACAAAACGAAGTTCGAGACATACGCAATAATCCGTATTAAAGGGGCTATGCTCGACGAGCTCAGGGCCTTGGACTGGGTTCCGAGATCGATGCGGGAGAAGTTCTGCACGCTGCAGAAAGCTTATGGGAAACTCGAGCAGCAGTTCGGCAGACCTGCAACTGATTCGGAAATGGCGAAGGAGCTCGGCATATCCCTCGAGGAATTCTCTCAATTGGTCAGGGAAGAGAGGTCGGTCGCCGTTCTCTCTCTAAATGAGATTCTGAACTTCGACGATGGCGACAACAAATCCGTCCCGATGATCAATTCCATCAAGGACGAGAAACAGCCAAGTCCGTACGATAATACGGAGTTAGGGGAGAAGAAAGACCTGCTTGCCGAGTGTATTGAGCAGCTTCCTCATCAGGAGCAAATAGTCATCACGCTGTATTATTACGAGGGGCTGATGCTCAAGGAGATAGGCAACGTGCTGAACATCTCGGAATCGCGTGTATCGCAGATCCATACGAAAGCAATTCTCCGGCTTACCGGTAAGCTAAAAAACATAGAGAAATTCAAGCGGTTCGCCGCACGGGCGTGACCGCGTCCCTATCCTTGATAGGAGGGATGAGCGATGGTTGACGCGATTAATACCCAACAAATGCTCGCAGGGTCTGTTTTGGCGGGAGACGTCAAGCAAACGTCAAAGGACAAGAAGCTGCACGACAAGAAGGCCTTTGACGACGAGCTTCAGAAGGTAGAGAGGTTGAAGCAATCGCAGATACACGATACGAAGGAAGCGGAAACGGAGAACAGGATCCGGGAAGACGAAGAGCAGAAAGAAGGGCGGCGAAACAAACAAGAGAAGCCCGAGAAGAAAGAGGAAGAGCCACCGGAGACACAGGAAGATCTCCTGAACAACGTACCTCAACGAGCAAACCCGGACCTTTCGACCGACAGTGAACATGAGGTTGATTTACAGGCATAAGCGATGCGGCGGGCGAAAAAATGAAACGTCTTAATCTCTTGCTCTTGATTGTCATCTTTATGGGCTTCACGGGGTGCGACTTCCTGAGCCGTACATGGCCGAGTATCACTGACAGGTACCCCTTCAGGAACTACTATGTCGACGGGGACGGGGTGCTCGCGGTAAGCCGCGTATTGGTTATGCCTTTCTCGAACAGTACGGACTGGGCAGACGCCTCGAGAGAGGTCACCGCCGTCTTTATCCTCGAACTAAACAAGCTGAACCGTTTCGAAGTCGTCATTCCCGGTGACAGTGCAAATACAACCCTCCGTGAAAGGCTGGCAAAAGGCGGTGTTATCGACTACGGGAACGCGCGCTCGATTTGCGACACGTACGGCGCCGACGCCATCATATTTGGTGAGATAAAACACTACGAGCCGTACAAACCCTTTGTACTTGGCATAAAGTTCTCGATGATCAGTGCACAGAAGAACAGGCCGATCTGGATCGTTGACGAGATACTCGACAGCAGCATGAGGAAGGTCTCGAACGCTGCAAAGCACTATTACTACAAGCAGATCGATTCCGGAGTCTACAGGAGCGGTTCTGAAGTAATGGAGAACTCGATGAAGATGTACACTCAGTTCGTCTGCTCGTCGATGATCGCCACTTTGAATTCGCCTGAGTCAGGCGAGAAATGAAACCGCAAGTGGTCCCCATAGTCTGTCTGGCTCAGCATTCCTGGGAAAGCGCCTGGGCACGGCCACAACAGCTCATGCGGCGCTTCGCCCAACGAGCAGTTGTGCTGTTCGTACGACCGATATCGATTCAGCATGTGATCACGAAACCTTATGAGCGCAGAAGAAAGCTCTTCAGGCGCGATGGTGAGAACCTTTACATATACTCGCCTGTCGTCCTGCCGTGGGGCCGAAGGATCGCTCCAATTCGGTGGCTGAACGAGTTCGTCATCAAACGTCTTGTGAAGCGCAAAATCCGGAAGCTCCGCATTGAGAATTTCGCGCTATGGATATACGCGCCGGTTTCCGAATATCTCGTCGGAGAACTCGGTGAGTCAATCGTCGTGTATGACTGTACTGACGCGTGGTCGAGATTCGCCGGTGTTCCGAAATACGTTATCACGCGTGAGGAGCGGTTATCACGTGAGGCCGACATCATCTTCGCCGCCACGGGGATGCTGTACGATGAGAAGAGACACGTTAACGCAAAGATCCATCTTCTCACATGCGGTGTCGATTACGAGCATTTCAACGCGTCGGCAGCAATGGATGATGCTTCGTCGAGCCCGGTGGAGAGCATCCCCCGGCCGATAATAGGCTACTCCGGACTGATAGACAGACAACGGCTTGATATCGAGCTTCTGGGCGCCGTCGCCCGAGAGCATCCGGATTGGTCCCTTCTTCTTGTGGGGCCCGTGCAGGACCGCGAGTGCTATGTTCTGCGAAAATACCCCAACGTACACTTCACCGGGCTTGTTGCTTACGCGGATCTTCCACGATACGTGCGACATTTCGATGTCGCAGTAATCCCCTATTCGATCAATGACGCTACCCGTTACATAAATCCCACAAAACTGCTGGAATACATGGCCGCGGGCAAGCCCGTGGTATCGACGAACATACCCGAGCTGAGGCCGGACTACAGAGATAAGATACTGCTGACGGAGAATACAGAGGATTTCGTCGCGGGAATCGAAGCGATCCTTGACGGAACGGTCGAGGTACCGATCGAGAAGAACAGGGAGCATTCCTTGAGGTATTCATGGGAATCCGTACAGGTGGAGATGGAGCGGCTGGTAGCGGAGAGAATATGAGCGTTCCGTTTCTGCATATAGAGCCAACGAACCGCTGCAACCTCGACTGTGTAATGTGCACGCGCCGAGAGCTGAAGCGATTCGGCTGCATGTCTCTCGAGAAGCTGAAGCATATTGTGGATCAGGTTCCGGGACTCGAGGCTGTGAAGCTCCAGGGCATGGGCGAACCTATGCTCAACCGCGAGATAATCCCGATGATGGAATATTTACGGTCACGGTCGATAAGGGTGTATACGGCGATGAACGGGACGCTGCTGCCCGAGGATATGAAAGGCTTTGTAGAAGCGGTTGACCGCATAGAATACTCGATCGATAGCGTTGACCGGAATGAGTACAAGAGAATTCGCGGCGCGGCGAATCTCGATACGGTCCTGGAGAACCTCAGGATCCTGTGCGGAGCGAGAGAGGAGCACCCGGACGTGATGATAAGCATTAACAGCGTCATTCACGACGGGAATGAGGAGTGCTTTGAAGGGCTGTTCCGCCTCGCACAGGATACGCGCGTCGACCGGATCAATTTCAACATCGTACAGAACTGGTCGGTGAATGGAAACCGCAAGGACGAGACTCTCACGGAACGTGATATGGACGCAGTGGAGACAATTGCCGCACACTTGTCCAGAAAGTATGAGGTGACGGCGACAGTGCACAGGCCGGTCTATGGCTACTCGGCGTGCACATGGGCGAAGACCGGCTGCTACATCACGTGGGACGGATTCGTGACGCCGTGCTGCCAGAGACCTGATCCCGACGAGATAAATTTCGGCAACATTTTCACTACGAGCTTCGACAGTATCTATTATTCTCCGCGCTACGTTGATTTTAGAGAGGAGCTCCTGCATGACGAGCCTCCGTACGAGTGCAGCAGCTGTTCGGTCTACATACCCAGGCAGGTTGAAAATGGATGTGCTCTATCTCGGCAGCCATGATTTCTACGACTTCATCTGGTTCCGCCCGCAGCATATAGCTACAAGGCTCTCGCGGAAGCACCGGCTGTTGTATGTCGAGCCCACAAGGGCGATGAAATGGCGCCGCCCGAGTATGTGGAACCGGCTTATGCGGCACAACGAGAATCTCCATATTTACAGTCCCATCGTCATACCGGGGATACGTTATTCAAAGATGCTGCGAAAGCTGAACCAGAAGCTGCTCGTCCGATACATAAGAAAGCTCCTGGAGCTCCTCGACATGAAAACGGAAGTCTGCATTATCTCGACGCCCTTCATGGCCGAGTTTGCGAAGAGGTTTGGAGAAAAAGTGACGGTGTACGATTGCAACGATGACTGGAGCTCCATCCCGAATCTGCCGTCGGATTTCCTGGCCGAGGAAGAGAATAAACTGATGGGCTCTGCCGATCTGGTGTTCGTCACAAGCAATGAGCTTTACAGGAAGAAGAAACACCTCAACCCCAACACATTGCTGCTGCCGTCGGGTTCTGACGTGGAACTCTTTTCCAGGTGCATCGAGTCTACCCTGAGAATGCCGGAGGACGTCTCGGCCCTGCCGCGTCCGATCATAGGTACAGTAGGCTCGCTGAACAACACGAAGGACGATCTGGCACTGCTCGACGGTATCGCCGAGGCCCGGCCGAATTGGAGCCTTGTACTGGTCGGTCCGGTAATGGAGGACGTGAACCTCGAGATGTATCCAGCGTTGAGGCAACGCGCTCATTTCCTCGGGAAAAAGGCGTACTCGGAACTGCCGGAATACATCAAGGCTTTCGATGTCTGTCTCCTCGCGTACAAGAAGAATGGTTTTACGCGCAGCGTCAACCCGACCAAGGTATTCGAGTATCTCTCAGCAGGGAGACCCGTAGTGGCAACGCCGCTCGACGATATACTCCATCTCCGCTCCGTGATTTCATTTGCAGAGAGTCCTGATGAGTTCGTGAAGGCGATCGAGGACTACCTCGAAGAGGGCGAGTGCGCCGAGACAACGCGTATGCGGCTCGAGGCGAGCAGGCATTTCTCCTGGGACGTGATTGTTGGAGAGTTCGAGCAAAGAATAAATGAGCATCTGAGCGTATCAACGCAGCGATTTTGACCTTTATTTTTATTGCAGAATGTATTTATACTTGGCGCGAGTTTTTGGCAGTCATTTAAGCGCCAAGGAGAACAGATCATGAAAGTTGCAGCGATAATACAGGCGAGGATGGGTTCGACGAGATACCCGGGCAAGGTGGTTGAGACTATATCCAACCATCCCGTACTCTATCACGTAATCGAGAGGATAAGGGATTCCCAGTACATAGACGTAATTGTTGTGGCGACCACGACCGATCACGAGGACAGGATACTTCTGAAACGCGCCAAGGAATTTCAGGTGCGCGATTTCGCAGGAGCGGAGTATGACCTGGTGAAGAGGTTTATGGGGGCATCTCAGCTTGTGGACGCCGATGTCATTGTCCGGGTCCCCTGCGATAACCCGCTGTTCGAGCCGTCGTTTATTGACGACTGCGTCACCCTCCTTGAAAAGGAGAAGGCCGACTATTGTTACGTGGAAGACGCTTCGCTCGGAACCGGTGTGGATGTTTTCACGAGAGATGCGCTGACGAGGGCGGATAAGAAAGCGACGGAACCGCATCACCGCGAGCACATCGTTACTTACTTCAAGGACAATCCCACCAAATTCAAGATTGCGACCGTGACCGCGCACGAAAGGTACAAGCTTCCGACGCTGCGGCTGACTTTTGACACGAAAGAGGACCTCAAGCTCATCCGTACGCTCTATCATAAATTTTATCGTGAGGAATCCATAGTCCCGCTCGTCAAGGTAATAAGTTTCCTGAGACAGAATCCCGAAGTTGCCGGCCTGGACGCGGAGGTCATTCGGAAGGCCGCCGAGGAAAGCGAACTCGCGGCAAAAGCCAAAGCCGAAGCTGAAGCGGAGGCAGCAGCGGAGGCAGCGGCCGCAGCGGAGGCAGCAGCGGAGGCAGCAGCGGAGGCAGCGGCCGCAGCGGAGGCCGAGGCGGCAAGGGAGAAAGCGCGGGTTTCCGAGCAGACCTCTCGGGAACATGAGCCGGAACCTACCGAAGAGATCTCAGAAGAGCAAGAGGGATTGGGTTTTCCCGTCGCCGAGGGTGAGCCTGCTGAGGCGGCTGCCGAACAGGATGATGAACCGAATCCTTTCCTCCTTAAAGATGAACCTGCTAAGGAAAAGCAAGAGACGAATCCCTTATGGGAGAGCCTTTTCAAGGGTGAAGAGCAGGAGGAAGATGAAGAGGGGAAGCCCGCCGGCGACGAATCGGCCGAGGAAACAGCCACTGAAGACAAAGGGCAGGAAGAAGACAAAGGCGAAGAAGAAACCGAGGGCGAACCCGAGAAGGAGACGCCTCAGTAAGGCCGGAGAACCGGACAGTCAGACCAGAGAGTTCTCGTAGAAGCGTTACCATGAGAATCGTAGTAAGCAAACCATGGGGTTTTGCCGCCCCGAAAATCATGCAGGGATTTGCTGAGGCCTTCCTTGAGATGGGAAATGATGTCTACATAATGAGGTCACAAGACTTCTTTGTCCAGAAGAAGGCCGACGAGGAAGTCCGGAAAATAATCGAGTTTCGGCCGGATTTCGCACTCGGTTATGATTTTTCAGCAGTTCTTCGCGTGGAGGACACGCACCTCTTTGCGATGATGAAGATTCCGACGATGCATTATTTCGCTGACGACCCTTTCCACGCCAGTACGGCATGCGATCTTGAGCGTATCGCCCGCGACGACCTGTCCTCGATATGGGTATGGGACAGGAGCTATGTCCAGCCTCTGCGGCATTATGGTCTCGACGACGTTCACTATCTACCTCTTGCCGCCAACACCAGAGTTTTCAGAAAACTTGATCCAGACGAGTATGAGAAAATCGAGTACCTGTGCAAGATAAGTTTCGCAGGTAACGGCAATATACCCAAGAGGCTCCCCTATCTTGGAAAGCTGACCGACATGGGACTGACGATTTTCGGTGATGAATCCCGATGGCGCAGACACGCAAAAGACACGGCCGTCCTGAAATCGTATAGAGGTTTTCTTCGTAATGAAGAAGAGCTCTGCGCCCTGTACAACACCGCACGAATCAATCTCAACATAACTGCGGGACAGGGGAAGACGAGCGCGAACTTCCGGGTGTTCAACATCACAGCCTCGGGCGGCCTGCTTCTCACCGATTATAAAGAGGATCTGGACGATCTCTTTGAGATCGGCAAAGAGATAGTCTGCTACCGGACGCCGGAGGAACTGCGCGAGAAAGCGGAGTACTATCTTTCGCAGCCGGCCGCAGCGGATCGAATCGCCGGTGCGGGGCACCACCGCACTGTGAGTCAGCACACGTTCACCCACCGCGCGACTGCGCTTCTGAATTACGCAACAGGAAAGAAGAAACCCATCAAGGCAATGGCAAACGCATGAGAACCGTATCCGTAGCCGGCAGATTGATTGGAAATGGACATCCCGTGTTTATCATCGCTGAAGCGGGAATAAACCATAACGGCGATATCGAGCTTGCTAAAGAACTCATCACCAGTGCGAAAGACTGCGGCGCAGATGCGATCAAGTTTCAGTCGTTCCAGGCGGAGAAGATATGTGACAGTGAACTCACCGAGACTAAAGACGTCGAGGCGATAACCGGCGGCAGCAAGTCCTCTTTCGAGATGTACAGGAACCTCGAGCTCACGGATGAGGACCACCTCGTTCTTTTCGATTTTGCGTCAAAACAGGGCATCGTGTGCTTCACATCCGTCTTTGACGAGGAGCGGGTCAGTTTTCTCGATGAGCTTGGCACTCCGGCGTTTAAGATAGCCTCCAGCGACATAACACACCTGCCCCTGATAGAAAAGGCGGCCGCAACAGGTAAACCTGTCCTGATCTCAACCGGCATGTCAACTCTCGACGAAGTCGCAGCGGCGGTCAAGTACTGTCGCGATGCGGGCAACGACGATATATTGCTTTTCCATTGCTCGTGCCTATATCCACCGCCGGATGATGAGGTAAACCTTAACGCGATAATCACTATGCGCGAGAGATTCGGCCTATCTGTCGGCTATTCAGACCACACGCGAGGGACCGCTGTTGCCATAGCCGCTGTTGCACTGGGCGCCGCTATAATCGAGAAGCATGTCACCCTTGACCGGAACATGCCGGGGCCGGACCACCACCTCTCGCTCGATATGGACGGTTTTGCGAAAATGGTCGAGGAAATCAGGACTGTCGAGAAGGCTATAGGAAGTTTCAGGAAGCAACCCTCGAGGGGCGAAGAACAAGGACTCATTGACGGGCGACGCAGCATAATGGCCGCGAAGGACATCCCGGCGGGAACGACTATCACCCGCGATATGCTCAAGATCCTCAAGCCCGCCAGAGGGCTCGCGCCCGGGTATATGCCGCTGATAGTGGGCCGAACGGTTACCAAAGACATCAAGAGACAACAGCCGATTACCATAGAGCTGCTGGAAGGAGCCGAAGAACTTTGCGCAACTGCCACATTCGCAAAACATTAACAAAAGGCCTCAATCGGGTCGTCCCCGAAGGCAGGATGAAATACCTCAGCCTCGACTTCCTGCTGCTCGACAAGGGGCGGGAATATGAGGGAGCTTCACTGGGCAACGAGCTGGGGCTGGTAGTCCTGTCGGGCAGATGCACCATCAGTGTCGCGGGCGAGGAATACAAGCATGTCGGTAGCAGGGAAGACGTTTTCTCGGGAAAAGCCTCCGCCGTGTACGTCCCGCCGAAGGCCAGTTACTCCATTCGTGCGGAAAGAAACCTCGAGCTCGCGGTCTGCCGCTCGAAAGCCAGCAAACGTGCCAATCCTTATGTCATCCGACCGGATGGGGCGCAGGTCAAAACGGTGGGCCGGGCTAACTGGCGGCGCAAAGTCCATGACATCATATATGACAACGTACAGGCCCAGCGGCTCCTACTCGGTGAGACGTTCAACCCGCCGGGCAACTGGTCCAGCTCGCCGCCGCACAAGCACGATATCCATAGCCCGCCTCACGAAGCGCTGATGGAGGAGATATATTTCTTTAAGATCAAGCCCGAGAAGGGCTTCGGGATGCAGCGGCTCTACGACAACAAGGGCGCGGACAGCGCATACACAGTAAAGAACAACGATGCAATTATGATTAGCGGAGGATACCATCCGGTTGTCGCGGCGCCGGGATACAGGTTATACTACCTGTGGTTTCTTGCAGGAAGGGGCCGCACACTGATACCCCGGGACGACCCGGACCACGCATGGGTCAAGAGCAGGTAGGAGGATTTGGTTCTACTGCTACATCATGGCATGTAAAATGCTCGAGTAAGGATAAGGAGTTCTATGTTCAAAAAAGAGCTAAAGAAAAGCGGGCAATTGCCGATACATAAACGGGGATTTGATCAGCATTTGCCGCAGAAAAGGAGATAAATCAGATGGACGTAA